>JAABUT010003382.1_pt1 | contig 13786 bp, 18 predicted proteins | sample 5559281 | NCBI WGS metagenome assembly JAABUT01 (sample SAMN10711880, study PRJNA513359) | rock metagenome | isolation source: Antarctica rocks | place: Antarctica: Victoria Land, Ricker Hills nord | collected 2016-01-04
GCCATGGCTGTAGAAAGATAAGCATGTCGCTCTCAAAGACATTTGGAATTCGGTGTTTCAATTGTAGACCTTATAACGCGTTGAGGAGAAATGGGATGCTATTTGATCGTACACTTGGTGCACATGGCTGCTTTCATACAGCTCACTATCCTTCAGATGGTCGACAGACTCCATGTGTTAAGGCAGGGGTACTCCCAGGGCCAGCGGCGCGGAGAGAATGGGACTCGCTTTGTCATTGTGTCAACATCGCCTCAGTGAAGATACAGCGACTGGTATTGAATATCGAGAACAAGAAGCAAGACCAGCATTGAATATCAATGGCACGCGCAGTGATTGTGTCTTCACAGTCTGTACTACGTACGTACGATGTACCAGATGGAGTTGTGACTCGGTATTCCTTGGCAGCGGCAGATCGGCAGCCGTGCATGGAAATAATCATGAGCGAGCTCTTAACTTCTCTGCTACAACATATTTTTATATCTATATTGGTCTACATACTCACTTTTGTCTGTATCTAATATCTAACAGTCCGAAGGTACCTTGTATATACCATTGGATTCTTCGGACTAAGGGCAGTCTGTCATCAGCAACATACGACCAGAGCCGTTCAAATGTCTAGGGCACTTGGAATTCCAAAAGTTCTTAATCTCTTGCTACAGGGACCCCTTTACATATTGATCTATAGTATACTGTCACCTTTTGAACACATACATTTCTATCTCAGTTGAAATACGCGTTTGCCGATCTTGCTATTGTGTTGATGCGGGAAACTGTCTTCCTATTCACATTCTCATTCATCAAAGAAGCTATTTTTGAATTGCCGCCACGAAAAACATCATCCCTTTGTTGTACTTATTGAGACTATTGAGCAAACAATGGCGGTTAAATATAGAAGCCCGCTGGGCCCTGAAAGCCTAGAGGGAGGTTCTTATAAACCTCTTTCCATACTTCCATCCCCTTCTTCTTGTTCCCCGGAACACGCTTTGCAGAAACTCCTGGAAAATCCGATTAGATTTGTGCTGGCCACATCTCTTACTTTCGAAGACGAAGCAAGCATGGCTCCAATCTTGAGACCCCGGAAACACTTGAATGAAAGTCCCGCCCAGCAGGCGAATCGGATGAATGTAAGCGGCCCCGCCGTGTCATTTCCAGCACGATACTGACAGCACAACTAGGTCCAGAATATCTCGTCGCGTTGGGGAACACAACAAGACCGGCCGCATCCATCTCGGGGTTTTTCCAATTGGACAGGGTCCATTTGCTACCTTAGCAGCGTACTACAGGCTCTACTTCATATTCCGAAATTTGTAAACTGGCTTGAGTTTGAGCACAAGATCTGTACAGCCGTTCCGGCAAGACGTGGGATTTGCCTTGCGTGTACGCTAAGAGCGTTATCCGCATCATACTGGGATTCACACAGTAATCAAGATAACGTCGAAAAAGCAGTTAAGAAGATTTCCCAGATATTAAGCATCGGTAAGCCCTGATCAAGTTCTTTCCGACCTGAATTCAAGATACATGTTATATGGACTGACATTCCTCTGAAGCTGGCTGGACCGATGAGGGAGAACAAGATGCTCATGAATTATACCTGCGTCTTATCGATATTCTTCAAGCTGAACTGCCAAGGTTGGTAAAGTTGCTCGCTTGATCCGATTTTCCATATATCCTAACAACTAAGTTAGTGCCGCCGCTGTTATTAGGGCTCTCTTCGAAACCACTCAATCTGATACCTTGATCTGTCCCGCCTGCAACAACCAATCACCGACCCTCGCTACCAACCCCTCAGTTGGCGTTGCCTTCGAAAACGCCGCTCCTTTGGTCGAACTTCTTCGAAGCGAGGGCATGTTTGGAACTGCTTTTAACCCTAGTAGTCCATGCAACGCCTGCACGGTGAAACCTGGTCGACAAGTTCGGAAACGAATTATCACATCGCCTGAGATCTTAGTCATGCAGATCCGTCGCTTCTCCTATGACAAGAGTTATAATGGGCGAGTTGTACATGATCACATACCCTTCACCGAACGTCTTGACCTCTCGGCATTCATCGACGGCCCATCGACTTTGAAGTACCGTCTCGTAGCTGTTGTGAATCACAGGGGTTCTTTAGGATCCGGCCACTACATGACGGTAGCCAGGGGCCCCAGTGGGCATTGGGAAGAAATGAACGATTCCAACGTCAAGACCGTACGTCTCAAAGATGCCTTGAGGCCGAAAACCCCCTTTTCTTCATATCTGCTATTCTATGAGAGAGTAGGAGATGGGGTAGTAGAAGCGCCCACCAGAGCATATGACCCAGCGTTCTGGGATGAAGAGGACAGGAAACGAGATTTGGCGACGATCAGAAGGACAAAGGAAAAGAGCATTATCCACGGTGTTTCACAGAAACCGCAGTTCGTTCGTAAGCCCCGAAAGGGTCGTCGCTAAAGAAACTGCAAGTTCGGACACAAACTTGATATTTTGTAAGGCGTAGGAAGCGTTAATGATACACCCGAACCGTGGATGTACCCATCCATGGATAAAATTCTTAAATCCATGGATCAAACGATAATCCATGGATCGATTACACCATCGATGGAGCTCCCCATCCATGGATAGGGTGCGAATAAAGACCTTCATTCACGGATCAAATGTTTAATTGATGGATCAGGATTTATATAAATCATGAAGCAACTCTCGAATCTACTATGATATTTAACCGAATGACAATCTCACCGTCGTCTTCTGACTCTACACGCGTCATAATTGCATGACGAGATCAACTTCAAATCTTCATTATCAGTCTGAAATGAAGAAAGTCGAGGACAAGGACATGAGGACACAGCCCAATGTCATAACTGTTAAAGATTTAAGCTCTATGTACGATCAAACATCCCTGAAAGTAACATTTGATCCATGGACGAAGGCCTAAATTTGCACCTTATCCCTGGATGGGTTGTAACATGAATCTCATGTCGTTGGACCACTAGAAGAAGACTAGAACAATAGGTATTGATTGATACTGTGAATAGGAATGGAGATCTTGTCAGGAAAAGAAGGAAACAACACCCATCGCCATCAACGATGGTTTCCCAGAAACCGTTTTCGTCCGTCATGAACAACGGGTTCGGGGCCAAAGAGAACGCAAAATCTGAAGCATAGAAACCAACCTTAGTAACTTCATTTCTAAATGTAATCTTACACCTCATTAGCCGCTATCCCACAAATCTCACAACCACGTTCTCCTTACCACAAGCATTCGTAACTCTTATAACGATCTCCTTCCTCTTATCAGGGCATCCCACCTGATGCACCAGATGACTCCCCTCCCTACCGGTGTTCTACCTTCAATATCATGAAACCATCTGCCGGCTTCTTGAACGATTTCGAATGGCGCTTCCTTCGACAATACCCAACCTCCCTTGAAAGCATCATAACTTCCCCTCATCACTACCGTATGTGAGAAGGAACATGTCTTCTAATAACGTGAGTATATCCCATAGATCTGAGTTCTTACAACGCTAATTTGAATTACAGGCTGAAGAGCCCCTAGAGTCAACTTCCGAGGGAATCACTCGCCCACCAGTCCCGGAACCGACTGCTTCGAATATGGTTGTTGAAGCCTTCCTCATCCGATTTTTCCGCGCTCTATATAGTAGACGTACTCTAGGTGAAGCGCAAGAGATGACGAGCAGAATACATGCGAATGGAAAAGCTCTCTACGAAATCTCAGAGAAAAGATGATTAGATGAATTCGAAGACGAAGGAGCGACTATCTATCATGCATTACAGACAAGCAAATATGATTCTGTAAGATCTTTGAAATTCAGTATTGAAAAGATCCTATTAATATTGATTTAAATATAGATTGACAGTTATTGACTCAGGCTTGAAATGGCTGAAGGAACACTTGTTTTCACTGGCTCCTTCGAAGGACTCCTCGAGTTCTGGTGGAAAAAAGACTCTCGAACCTTTATATTCCCCGTTCTCTGTACAGTTCTCACCCTTCTACTCGCTGTCGCCAATTTATCCTGCAGAAGTCAAGCTGCCATTGACTCGAAATGGATCCCAGAAAGACTCAAGATCAGGAAAGGAAGCGCTTAAAGAGGACGATGGAGTTCATGACCTTCCACAAGATAATCTTAAGGATTCTATTAATAGCATCAGGTTCCGGCGTCGTTTTAGCCACGACATAGATTAAGTAAATAATATAAAACGAAAGATTTTCTGCCCCCCGGGAAAGAAGAAGAAAAAAAGGAACGCGGCATTACCGGTTTATGTATCGACGCCCGCTCGGTCATCGGTTTATTTCTACTGCGTTGTTTCGGTGGAGAGAGAGAGAGAGAGAGAGAGAGATGGTTGGTTCTATCGCCTTGTTCTGATTGAGAAAGTTTGGGGGGGGGGGGTGGGAGGGGAGAGGGGATTGACATCAACCCCTATGCCATCACATCCCTTCACATCCATACCCCGCTAAAATGTGAGGTCCGTCCCATTGTGTGTCAATGTTGCTTAGGGTTTTCCCCCCCCTCCTCATAAGGACCTTTTTAGAAGTCTAATCATAGTTTGAAATAGCTCCTTTATTTTCTCAGCTTCAAAATTAATTTCTTGGGTGGGATTTCGGGGGTAGCGCATGTCATTAAAAATCAGAAATGCAAAGATGTGAAATATCTTTACATCTTATGCTTAAGAGACTCAAATCTCAATTACTAACAACCATGTATTCTAATGAGATTGTAGCAGGATCGGTAGAACAGAGAGCAGATGACGTTCAAGCATTGTGGTTTCAATACTGGAGGCGAAAGGTGAGTGAATTATCGAGACCAAAGCTGCTGCTGCTATTCCTACGTCGAGGTTCGAAAGCAAATACTCCCGCCCCTTACTCGCTGGAATAAAAGAAACTTTTAGCACCAAGCATTGACGATTGTACCTGTGCTAATGTCATTATTCACGAAGATAGCACCTTAAGCATCGAATTTTCCTGATCAAGCCAAGGGACGTTTACGCCCCTTCACTCCAATCACACGGTCTCAACCTCAACACCATCTCTCTCATTCCCGTCCCCTTTCCCTACCATCGCTATCCCCCGTTTCCCATCCTCACCCCTTCCCCCTCCATTTCCCCTCCCCCCCATCCAACCATTCCGCCTCAAGCAACAGCACTCTCATCAGCGCTAGGCTCAGCGGCGACCTCGCATCCTTGGGCGAAGAAGATACGTGCGGGATTGGTTTTGGAGTTGTTGGAGATGGAGTAGAAGTTTCCTGTAAGGTCAAGCGAAGGGGTGTGTCAGTTTTGTAGTTTAGTAGAGAAGAAAAGGGGGCGAGTCGGAAGTCGGAGAGGGTGGTGTGGGGGAGTGGGAGGGTTGTTTCGTAGTTCAGAGATTAAGTGTGGCAGAAGACAGAATCGACAGGTCAATGATAGGGCATAGACGTAGCGCACTGAAAGATGACGACTCGAGTAAAGAAAACGCACAGACTTACCCCTCGGAACCTGCCACATCCCCCCCTTTCCGATACTAAAATTCTGCATTGGCGACCCCAAATCCACCGTGACCCTACCATAAAACACAAAAAATACCATTTGCATTTTCCTCGAATTCTTGACTCTCTTGACGCCTCCAGGCGGTAGATCGACTATACCGGAGCCGAAAAAGGGGAGAGTCAACGTCTTTGCGAAACGGAAATCTGCGCCGTTAATGTCGCGCATTTCTATTGCTTCGGAGGCGTAGGCGACGTCTGAAAAATATTAATTAGGTGGATTGGGAATTCTGGGAAGGAAAACGTACCAGCTTCTTCTATTCTTTCTTCGTCTCCTCTACCGGTTGTAGGATCCCATTGCATTACTTGTGCGCGAACAATACCTGTTTCTGTCTCCCAAGGTTCTCGCTCTTCATCATCCTCTTCCAGATCTTCAAGTTGCCGCCTTTGTGGATGCCCGGGCCGTCTATAAGCTGGCCGTTTTGGTCTTGGCACAACCACCTCTTCAGTCCTTATAATCTCCTTGATGGCAGGCAATGTTAATTCTTTTCCTTCTATATGGCCTTCACCATATACGAATCTTTCGCCACGCCAGAATGCCAAGGGTTTTACAGAGTGCCGTCCAAACCGTGTTGTACGAGAACCTTCATCATCCGCTGGTGTCTCGCTACGTAGAATTTGTAGACTTCGTGGTTGAGGTCGCCCGTCACGCTGAGGCGGTGGTGGCATAGGCTTCACTGGTGGTTGTTTCTCTTTAGTCCGCGGAGCAGCCTTCATCTTGGCGTTCGGGTCTCGCATAGAGGGAGCGGGCTTTGCGGCTTTTGCTTTTTTAACAGGAGTAGCTTGCTCCATTACTCGTGATGATTCTGGCTGACCCTGACCCTCTTCGTCTTGATACACTTCAGTCTTGGCCTTTTTTGGTGGTCGGCCTTTTCGCCGGACTGGTTTCTCTGGAGCAACAGAGAGCTGAGATTCATCAATGTCAAGTTTCTCCACTTTTGAAGGGCGGTCCCTTCGTTTCTTGGATTTTGCAACAGGCTCTGGCGCGGGCTCAGGCTCAGGCTCAATGGAAGCGCTTTGGTCTTGCTCCTGCTCTTCCGCAAAGTAGTCATTTTCTGCTGCTTCCTGGTCGTCATCTGCTTGCGTCATCTGAAGAGACTCGTCTTCAATGCCTGGTGGAGCTGTATCGTCATACATTTGGCCATTTGTTGTCTCTGCCCCGTTCACAACACTGAAGATCTCATCCTCTTCGTCATCCTCCAAGCTTAAATCGAACGGCCTCTTCCTTCTGTTTTTCGCCGAGCCCAAGCTTACTCTTTTCAACCCACCTTTCAGCGGTGATCTCTCCACACTCGGCTGTAGATTATTCGAACCAAAGAGCAATTTCTTGTTAGGTGGATGAGATGCAGCACGAGTTGGAGTTTCGTTGTTCATGGGCTTAGAAGGCGACGACATTGGCCCTAATGATCTTCGTGGGGCTGAATTGAGATGGGTCTTTATGGGTGAACGAGAGCGCGGAGGGGGAAGGGCTCTCCTGACGTTTCGGTGTCCATTTAAGACTTCGGTAGGTTCTGGTATAGTACCTGCAGTAGTAGAAATAGCGTTAGCGATTGATTCTTTCACGGAATAAGTCGTTGCCAGCTCTCAGGCTTCATTACTTTCTCCAAAATCCATGGTCTCATCCGCTGTGACTGTAGAATCATGCGGTATGCCATTTCTCTTCAAGGGAGACTTTTCCGGAGATGAGAATATGCCATCGATTGGTTCTAAGCCAAATTCGTCGCGTATTCCAGTATCCTTCAGTATGGCCCCAGTTTTCCTGTACATTGTCAGCAAAGAACCACAGGCCCAATCCAATGATTTTAAGAAGTTTGCTGTAATCAAGTCAGTACTCACCTTCCCACTTTTCCAACGTTCGAGAAATCCCCTTCCTTCTTCTTCACGCGGGGCGTTCTCGAAGACGCCATGTGTACAATCGTACAGGCGCGATGGGGGCTTTGAATCCAGGAGAGTGGATCTCAGTATAACAAAGTGAGAGATGCCAACACTGTCCCTGGGCTTCTGGGATACTTACTGGTGTTGGCCACTGTTTCCAAATATTGTCGCGTCGATGTTGTAATGCGACTTGCGGGACTGATGGACAAAAACAAGGGAACCAAAAAGGGCTAAAGCGTAACATTGACGCTAGGAGTTTGATACCTTGGCAAAACAGCAACGCGCCAAAGGCGCGTCTCCCTAAAAACCGTTCCTGAGTAACTTGCATCTATTGAATATAGCCCTACCACCACCACCACCAGATGACCTATGTTGGCCCTCACCCATTGCACAACCACCATGAGGCATCCTCCCTCATTTTGCTCTTTGTATTAAAGTTGTGATCCTCCACGAGTAGGTACACTATCTTTGGCTTACCATTGCCGTCTATTGTACTACAGTTCAAGTATGGATGGAATTGATTCCCAAGAGATTGCCCATGAAACTCCTGCTGAAGATGTTTTCATTGCGCCCTCAATATACAAACAGGAAATGTTCGCCGGAACATCCTATACCCATCATACCGCTGTGCCTGAAGAGATTGCAAAAGACCTATCTACAGAATGTGTATTAGGCGTCGACGAGGCCGGGAGAGGCCCTGTACTAGGTTTGTAACTTTGTCTCGGATATTCATTGGAAAGAACGCTAATCAACCGCCAGGCCCAATGGTATACGGCCTACTCTACCTACCTCTATCGCTTCACCGATCTCTACTTGCAGAAACGCACCACTTCGACGACTCCAAAGTCCTAACCCCCGCAGTCCGCTCATCCCTTATGCAAAAGCTCTGCACGTCTGGCACAGACCTGTATCAAAACTGCGGCTGGGCAACCCGCGTAATGTCAGCTCGAGACATTTCCTCCGGCATGCTCAAGTCAGCTGGGACGTACAATCTGAACGCTCAAGCCATGGACGCTACCATTGATCTAGTCAAGGATGTCTTCGCAAAAGGCATAAACGTCAAGGAGATCTATATTGATACTATAGGCAGCCCCTCGGTCTATCAGAAGAGATTAGAACGTATCTTCCCCACAACCCACATCACCGTCGCTAAAAAGGCCGACTCCCTCTATCCTTGCGTTTCAGCGGCATCTGTCTGTGCCAAAGTCACACGAGATGCTGCGCTAGAAGTTTGCTATCAGTCCTACATTGCATCCCCCACTCAAATCGAGGAACAACCCAAAGTTTCCGCGCGAGGCTGGGGCTCTGGGTATCCTTCTGATGCAAAGTGTACTACTTGGCTGAAAGGGCATATGAACCCTGTGTTTGGCTGGGGCAATGAGTGCCGGTTTAGCTGGGGTACCGCGAGAGATCTACTTGAGGCCAAGGGGAGTAGCATTAAGGTCGATTGGCCGATGCCGGATGATGATGAGCAGGGGATGAGGGTAACGGACTTTTTCTCAAGCGCACCGAATGGTGGTGACAATAAGGAGACAAGCGAGCTCGCGAGTTGGTTTGGGAGACCAGCTGCTGAGGGCGTTCTTTAGAGAGGGAGCCCCCACCAACTTTCAACACCTGTTGCGGAGGGATTTGGCGCCTTCTTCATCCACCCAAGGTCGCCGGGAAGTCATGGCGGTGCTGATATGTCAGAGGCGAAAATCGCCTACAGCGCCAATGTCATGCGAAACATATTCAACTCTATAGTTTAAAATATCCGAAGCCGACTTAATGACCGAGATTCTAACTTCTCCCTATACCAGCGAGTCTCTCAGAAGCATCAACAGCTCTCCAGGTTAGAGAGATTTTCCCGAACAGAGTACAGAGAGCTAGTTCGTGATGAAGAACGCAGAACAAATATGTGCCGCTAGACATGCTCCATCATCCTTGGGGTAACATCATGGCTGGAATTGATTCGCATCGTTGGAGGATCTTGATGGACTCGAGAGCACTACGCATGGTATATGAGGGTTGAGATGGTTGTACATGTGAGCGTTGGAAGACGATGGAAGATTCAGTGTCGGATCGTCTGCGTAGTAATAAAATAGCAGGCTTTGTATCTGTGAAAGTGTAACTTAGAATTGGTTGCCTTTGATTAATTGTACTTATCAACAATTATACTATTATCTTTCGAGCGGTCAGCATCTATATTCATAGATATTGATGGGGCATGTCAAACGCAAAGTTTATTATTCTCGTCCAAATAATCCATTGTCTTACCGCGAATATTCAACATTCGTGGAAAGCATCTTGCTGACTCTCAGCCACAAAGTAAATTACTCCAAAATAGGTAAAATGTTGATATGCAGAGGTGATGCCGTCAAATTTTGGTGACGAAGAAGTCCCTCGCTTACTCCTTCGATTCTTTCAGGTTGACAAGGACAAACTGTAGCACGACATGTCACATCGGGTACCTGCAGACAACAATGGCGCATTATCTGCCAAGATCCAAACAGGTAGTAAAAGTATCGTTGGGTACTCGATAATGGTGAAAGCATCGTGGTCAGCAACAAACAATGGCAATAGTGGTAAGGCGTGGGCAGCATCCTTTGAATCTTTTATCCCCTGTCCATCTACATAACTATCATGCGGCGCAGTGCAGCGCCTGCAGCTCCATGTTACAGGTTGTTGGGAGGCGCTGGAAGCTGGGCGCTTGAGAATGATCTTTGGCAGTCCTCGTTGTGCTATTTCTACTGTAATATTGAGTTTCGACACTGCAGAGCGTGCGAGTATGTGAGTTGAAGCGGAAGGATGTCTTCAGACACTTTGACTTCTCCACCCGAGCTATGTAGTTGAGCCAATGCTACAGCCTGACGATAAGGATTCAGGAGTGCGGGACCAGAAACAGGATCAGTTGAATTGGCCAACATCTCCAACATACATACGTGCCCTAAGCGATTCGTGGACAATACTTGATCACCTTTCGACCTCACACTTGCCATTCTAGCGATTTCTTTCTTTCTTCTTGGGATACTTGCCCGGTTGGCAGATGGCAAGTCTGTCGAATCAGTACCCTACACTGAAGGACTGCTTTCTGCATCGCGCTTTGTAAGTACCTTAACAACAGGCGTTTTTCGAACATGAAACTTCTTCAGACAAGCTGATATAGCAAGGCCTGACTAACTTACTTAGAGACCTATCATCTTCCTCATACTCTTTGCTTTGACTGCTGGGCGCTTAATGAGAGCTATTGCAGCATGGGCGATTGAAAGAGACGCTGAGATTGTCACGCTCGAGCAACTTCTCGACAGTCGAGTCATTGATTCTACATTCGTTATTCTGCTGAGGCTGAAGTCGTTTAATCTTTCCAAGCTTTTGCTGATTCTACTCTGAATGTTGTCGTCATTTGAAGGTCAAGCGAGTCTTCGAATTCCAAGTCTTCGCTCTTCGCCGTCTATCTCGTCTATACCGGTAGCTTACGTCGATTACGACTTCAAGAATAGTGTTCACACTCCTGCTGACTGATGGTTCTCATCCATCGATTCGGTTAGAGCGATCTACAGTACGGCGCTGATTGATCCCGAGAGCATCAAACCTCGAGATAGTTGGGGAAACCTCAAAGTCCCTATCCTTAAAGCGCTTGGCGGCTATGACCCCCATCATGAAGGGGAAAACTCCTTCCATAGCGAGATTTAACTATTAGAGGTTGCGTTCCCAACAATTTGTCGAAAACGCAGCTGGTCAGCACCTGTAGAAATCGAACTTGAAATATTTCAACAAATGATACAAAAATCAAGGCCGGAAAACATGCCCAAGCAGCCCAAGTCAAAGACAGGGGGATTATCTAAGAATGACGACGTCCACTCTGCCATTCCCATCCTCGATTAATATTGAACATCTTATTTGACTCATATACCTTATAATAATCGATTTCTAGGATTGATATATCGATGTGCAGACAGGAATGTGTTGGGTCAAATTAGGCTGTACGTAGCCACAGAGACATCGACAGGTCGGTCAGGTAACTCGGAAAAGATTCGCGGAAAGAAAGGCTAACAATCAGGTCGTCGACCATTGAACACATCCAGACGGTTGTCAGTCAACGGTGCTAGCAATCTCACTTATTCGCCGATTGGTCTTCCACTCGGTCCTCTAGTATAACCGGCACAAATCTTACTTTCGGCATCCATACACACTACATGGCCCTTCGCTGTGATGATCTCAGTTTCCGAGACGGCAACAAAACCCCGCAGGAACGGTAATGGTAGCAAACAAGCAATTCTTTCAAATCGCGACCTCTAACAACAGAATCTCCTATGTACGAGCAACGCCTCGCGCCACAAACAACCCTCTTTCACACACACTAAAAAAAGAACCTCACACAAACACCAGCAGCTTCAGACCCCTCAGACCCAACCACCACCACTCCCAAACAAACAAACAAACAAACAAACAAACAAACAAACCCCGCTACTATTATTATTATTAATAATATAAAACGAAGAATTTCTGCCCCCGGGAAAGTGAACGCGCATAGTCACGACCTCCCTATAACAAACCCATTTAAATTTTTTTTTGTTTTTCCGTCCAAAGACGCGTCGGTGGTGGGTTTGGAATGGGCGTGTGGCGTGTGGCGTGTGTGTGGGGGTTGGCGTGTGAGTTGGTGGTTTTTGGGAGGAAGTGGGGGGGGGGTTTGGTAGTTGGGTGGTTTTTGTGGGGGGGGGGAAGGGGGGGGAAGGGAAGGGGTGAGGGGAAGGGGGGTTTGAGGTGGTGGAGTGGGATGTGGTTGTACATAGTTGAGGGGTTTGGCGGTGGGTGGTTGGAAGGGCGGAGTGAAAGAAGGGTACTTCTTCTAAAGAAAAATGTATATGTAAAACCGACGACGAAATTGCTGGAAATATAGGACTGATACCCCCCGAAACAACCCCCCACCGCCTACATGGACGTCGTGGCGAAATAGTACTCATCCCACAAAAACGCATAATCCTCCACCACCGCCCCGACCATATCCAGCCCCCACCGGCCCCTCATCCGATCCGCCACGCTCGAAACCCATCCCCTCGTCACATCCTCATAAAACACCCCCCTCATCGCCCACCACCCGGCCCCCCACCGCCTCCGCGCCATCTCCTCCCGCTCTAAGCTCGTCACCGCCCACGGCTGGCGTTGCATCTCCCGCTTCTGCAGCTGTCGCGCGCCGACTTCGATTGCCAGCCCTAGCGCCCAAGGTTTCCAATCCCGCTTGTTGTGTTGGAAGCGCTGCAGGGCGAGGGCGTAGATGATGGGGCGCAGGATGTAGAGGTATTCGGCGAGCTGGGCGCGCGGGGTTGCGAGGCGCCGGAGGAGGGAGGCGGGGGGTTTGATGTCGGAAGCGCTGAGGACGCGGGTGTTGAGGAAGGCGGGGATGGAGTTTGTGGGGGGGAGGGGGGGTAGGGGGGAGCCGGTCCGCGGCATCTTCCACTCTTGGTCTGGCGAGTCTGGAGCCTCGTCGTTCTCATCGGGGGGGAGGGGTCCACGCTCTGGTAATGGAGGGGTGACGAGCATTCGCATGCCTGTTACGCGCAGCATCACGATCCGGCAGATTGCTTTTAGGCATTCTAGCATCACGACGAGCCGCCAGCGCAATTTCTCGCCGCCGCGCCGCTTGGCGAACATTTCGCATAGCAGCTCGGTGTACTGGACTGTTTGAAGGAGGAGGGCGGAGCGGGCGTAGGGGCGGGAGGTGCTGGTGTGGTGGGAGGTGTAGCGCGTGTGTGGGGATGGGAAGGGTGTGGGCTGGCGGAGGAGGGAGGTGTGGTAGAGGGAGAGGAGTTGGATGGTGGTGTGAACTGAAAAATTGGTTAGTTGGAGGGAAACGTGAGGAGGGAGGGGACGTACGGGATTCGGAGGCGAGTTCTGATTCGCGGAAACGGCCTGGTTGGGGGTTAGCTGTGAATGCTGGAGGGGTGCCAGTTGCGAAAGGAGTCAAATCGACTGGCCTAGGGAAGCAACGAGACTAACCGGGTATTATGTACGTCAAAGACCGGAGAGCGGATTCTATCTGGGAGACTTGGCTCGCGTTCTTGGTGACGAAGTCTTCATAGGATCTCAGCCATGTCGGAGGGATTGAGATGACAGAGGGCATTTGCGATCGAGCTTGTTTATAGATATTCTGCATTGCGTTCGTAGAGCGCCCAACAGCCATGGTGGCAGCTTCTAAGCAATTGGAGAGAGTTGGAATGAATAGAGTTGAGGGCGTGCCGATTTCATCTGCAGTGGAGGTTGTCGCGAACGCGATGCCGAGGCTCAATTTAGCCCTAGAACTACCGACGTGGTACGGTATTCCGCAGTAACATCAACCCCTTTCATGCATGATTGCAAGAAAATCGAAGTATCTAATTCAGAATCGATAACTAATGCAGTTGTTTCTCTGTCTAAAGTAT
>JAABUT010003383.1_pt1 | contig 13776 bp, 13 predicted proteins | sample 5559281 | NCBI WGS metagenome assembly JAABUT01 (sample SAMN10711880, study PRJNA513359) | rock metagenome | isolation source: Antarctica rocks | place: Antarctica: Victoria Land, Ricker Hills nord | collected 2016-01-04
GTCTCCATGGGTTCCTTTCGAGCGGTGGTCACGCGGCGCCGTGCCGCGAGGTGGACCGGGACGTCACTGGCGCGGCCGCCGCCCATCCTAGGCGGGGGGCCACGACGGCCGGTGACGGTGCTGGAGCGCCTACCCCTGATGAGGATCCGGTATGCCGTGAGGCCGCGCACGCGTCCACCGACAGGTTTGCGTCCGGCAACGTCGTCGCCGGGGCGCCGAGCTGCCGGACGCAAGCGGCTGTCCCGGCGCGAGCGGCCGACCCCGACGCGAGCGGTTGTCGGGCTCAGGTCAGCGCGTCGACGACCTGGTCGGCCGCGGTGTAGGGGTCGCTCGTGCCGTCGACGACGTCGGCAGCCAGCCGGTCCACGCTCTCGTCGTGGCGCAGGTCTCCCATCCGCGAGCGCAGGGCCGCGAGGACGATCGCCTCGATCTCGTCGGCGGCCCGCTTGACGCGTCGCTCGCGCAGCGAGCCGTTGGACTCCAGCCACCCGACGTGCTTGTCGACGGCCTCCATGACCTCGTCGGTCCCCTCGCCGCGGGCGGCGACGGTCTTGATCACGGGCGGGCGCCACAGGCCGGGCTCGGTGCGGTCGCCGAGGGAGATCATGTGCCGAAGGTCGCGCACCGTCGCGTCCGCACCGTCCCGGTCGGCCTTGTTGACGACGAAGATGTCCCCGATCTCGAGGATCCCGGCCTTCGCGGCCTGGATGCCGTCACCCATCCCGGGAGCGAGCAGCACCACCGTCGTGTCGGCGAGGCCGGCCACCTCGACCTCGGACTGACCGACGCCGACGGTCTCGACGAGGATGACGTCGCACCCGGCGGCGTCGAGCACCCGCAAGGCCTGTGGCGTCGTCCACGAGAGCCCGCCGAGGTGGCCCCTGGAGGCCATCGAGCGGATGTAGACCTCGGGGTCGAGGACGTGGTCCTGCATCCGGACCCGGTCCCCGAGCAGCGCACCGCCGGAGAACGGGGACGACGGGTCGACGGCCAGGATGCCGACGCGCTTGCCGCGAGCGCGGAACGCCCCCACCATCGCGTTCGTCGACGTCGACTTGCCCACCCCCGGCGACCCGGTCAGCCCGATGACGTGGGCGTGCCCGGTGTGCGGGGCCAGCGCCGCCATGACGCGGCGCAGTGCCGGGTGGGCGTCCTCGACGAGCGAGATCAGACGCGCGACTGCACGCGGCGAACCGTCTCTGGCCGAGGCGACCAGGGACGGGACGTCGACAGCTCGCGAGGCCAACGCGGCGGTGCTACTTCTTCGGGACGCGAAGGATGAGGGCGTCACCCTGACCGCCGCCGCCGCAGAGGGCGGCCGCACCCACGCCCCCGCCGCGACGTCCCAGCTCGAGCGCGAGGTGCAGGACGAGGCGTGCGCCGGACATGCCGATCGGGTGGCCGACGGCGATGGCACCACCGTTGACGTTGACCTTGTCGGGATCCACGCCGAGCTGCTTCGTCGAAGCAAGACCGACCGCTGCGAAGGCCTCGTTGATCTCGATGAGGTCGAGGTCGGTGGGGACGATGCCCTCACGAGCGCACGCCTTGACGATGGCGTTGGCCGGCTGCGACTGTAGGGAGGAGTCTGGGCCGGCCACGACGCCGTGCGCGCCGATCTCGGCGATCCAGCCCAGCCCCAGCGACTGCGCCTTCGCCTTGCTCATGACGACCACCGCGGCGGCGCCGTCGGAGATCTGCGAGGCCGAGCCGGCCGTGATCGTGCCGTCCTCGGAGAAGGCGGGGCGGAGCCGGCCCAGGGTCTCGGCCGTCGTGTCGGCGCGGATGCCCTCGTCGGACCGGAACTCGATCGGGTCACCCTTGCGCTGCGGCACCGAGACCGCGACGACCTCTTCGTCGAAGAGGCCGTCCTTCCAGCCCTTGGCCGCCAGCTCGTGGGAACGCGCGGCGAAGGCGTCCTGCTCGGCGCGGGTGAAGGCCGGGCCGGTGCTCGCCCTGTTTGCCTCCTCCGTCAGCAGGCCCATCGGCTGGTCCGTGAACGCGTCCCACAGCCCGTCGGCCGCCATGTGGTCCTTGAGCGCCACGTCGCCGTACTTGACGCCCACCCGTGACTTCTCCAGCAGGTGCGGCGCGTTCGTCATCGACTCCTGGCCACCGGCGACGACGATCTCGAACTCTCCCAACCGGATCAGCTGGTCGGCCAGCGCGATGGCGTCCAGCCCCGAGAGGCAGACCTTGTTGACGGTCAGCGCGGGGACCGTCAGCGGGATGCCCGCCTTCGCGGCGGCCTGCCGCGCAGGGATCTGGCCGGCCCCGGCCGTCAGGACCTGCCCCATGATCACGTAGTCGACCTGCTCCGGCGCGACGCCCGACTTCTCGAGCGCCCCCGTGATGGCGAAGGCTCCGAGGTCCGAGCCGGAGAAGTCCTTGAGGGACCCCAGCAGGCGACCCATCCCGGTGCGGGCCCCCGCCACGATGACGGACGTGTTCGTGCTCATGTCTGGCCTCCAGGAAGCGGTCTCGGGCGTCGGCGCGCAACTCCGCCAGTCTAGCCGCGGCGGGACGGCGCCCGGCCCGGGAGGGAGGCGGGTATCCCGCAGGCAGGACAAGCCACCGGCACCCCTCGGGGAGCGCATCCGTCGTCCTGAACGGCTGTTCGGAGATCGTCATCCGTTCGGCGGAGGTCCGATCCAGCGCTCACTCCCACCAGCCCGGCCGGGTGTTCGCTGAGCACGCCTTCGAGCGCGTCGGCAAGCGCAGCCACCGCGGTGCGGGTGCGCGTGCGCGACGACGGAAGCACGATCAGGCCGGCGTGTGTCCGACCCCGCGAGCCACTCGGCCGCGGGCGGGCGGAAGTCCTTGATGTTGTTCGTGACCGCGGCACGCAGTTCGCTGCTGGCGACCTCCAGGATGATCCGGTCGCTGCACCCAACAAGGTCTGTGCGGTCGACGACCGCGACGACGTCGTGACCTCGCTGACGCAGCAAGCTCGCAATCTGCGGCGAGAGCTGTTCGTCCAGGAGCGCACTCATGCGCGCAGTGCGCTCTCGCCGCCGGCAGCGGCCGCGCGTCCGCGCTCGTACTCGGCCTCGTTGAACTCGACCTCCGAGTCGATCTCGTCTTGGTACTCGCCGTAGTAGGCCACCGCCGCTTCTACCAACCCGGCCGGCACCTGCAGGTAGTCCGTCGCAGTGGTGGTCGAGGCGTCGTTGTCGCGGATCGTGGCGATGACTTCCCACACATCCAGCCCGCGGCCCAGCAGGCTCGCTCGGCGCCCGCTCGGCCCATCAAGGAACTGGATCAGCGGGTGCGCGTCGTGACGCAGCCCTTCCTCGACGTAGCGCTGTGCGAGGGTGCGCTCAGGGAGCCCGGCGCGCCTCGCCCATTGACTGAGCCTTTGCCGCATACCGGGCGCCAGCCGGAGAGTGTAGTGATCCGCCATGCAGCACCTCACCGCAATGTGCCACGCTGTGGCACGGAGGCGGCGCGCCACGACGGGGTGTCGGCCAGCGACATGTTGTAGTAGGGGATCCGTCTACCGGGCTTCATCGCCAGAGCCTTGAGGGACCGTCGGCCTCAGCGTTGGAGTCGCTTTCAAGGCACGCAGCCGGCATGAGAACCTGAGGGCCCCAGTCCACCACCCTCGGTGAGATCGGGTCCCGGAGATCGGCGCTACGCACAGATCCGCTCCAGGTCCATGGTCAGCTCCGGGACGACCGGCTCCTCGACGAACATCGGCCGGAGCGGCTCCAGCGCCCGACACAGCTCGCGGGCGGTGGCGGGCGCGGCTCGCCCGTGGAAGTCGACCGCCACCCCGCCGTCGTCGCCCATCGCCTCGCGGACCGCGGAGAGGCGCTCGGGCACCTCGTCGATCTCCCGGACGGTCGCCAGCTGACCTGACCCAGCCGCCCGGTGGCGTTCATCTTGACGGCGCTCAGGCCCTGCTCCTTGCGCTCGAGGGCGCCCTCCGCTGCCCGGGCCGGCTCGTCCCCGGCGATCCAGGTGTAGACCCGCTGCCGCTCGCGCACCGGGTCCCCGAGAAGCTCGTGGACCGGCGCTCCACGGACCTTGCCGGCGATGTCCCACAAGGCCTGGTCGATGCCGGCGACGGGCGCGGCCCTCCGGCTCACGAACCGACCAGGGTGGCCAGGGCCGGCAGCTGGTCGGCCGACTCGAGAGCCGACCCGACCGCGACGCCACGACAGCCCGCGTCGAGGAAGCTGCGGGCGTTCCCGGCGTCGACCCCGCCCGTGGCGACGAAGCTCACCCCCGGGAAGGGACCATGCATGGCGCGGACCCACGTCGGGGTGAGCACCGACGCGGGGAAGGCCTTGAGCCACGAGAGACCCAGCCCCATGGCGCGTTGGACATCCGAGGGGGTCGCAACTCCCGGCAGGTGGGGCAGGCCCGCGTCCGCGCTCGCCCGGGCAACGGCCTCGTCGAGACCGGGGGCGACGGTGAAGGTCGCCCCGGCACCCGCCGACTGTTGCACGCGAGCGGCCGTGGTGACCGTGCCTGCCCCGATGTAGACGTCCCGGCCCCGGGCCGCCCTCACCGTCGCGGCGAGTGCCTCGACGGACTCCTCGGACTGGACCGGGACCTCGACGCAGACGATCCCGAGGTCCCAGGCGACGCGCGCCAGCTCGACGGTGCGGTCCACGGCATACCCGCGGAGGATCGCCATGATCGGCGTGCGGGAGAACATCGTGTCGAAGTCCGCGTTCATGTGGTGCTCCTTCTGTCGTTGGCAGGTGACGGGCGGGTGGTGCCGACCGGATCTCAGCGGTGCACCTGCTCGGCCCGGGCGAGCATCCCGAGCTCGGCGCGGCGCGGCGCTCCCTCCCAGTCGCCGCGGACCGACACGACGAAGGCCCCGCACTCGACCGCCCGCGCCAGGCGTTCCGGCACGTCCTCGCCGTCGAGCAGCGCACTGAGGTATCCCGCGACGAAGGCGTCGCCGGCGCCCACCGGGTCGACGAGCGTGACGGCCAGGGCCGGCACGTCGATCCGGCCGAACTCCCCGTATGCCGTGGCGCCGTCGGCTCCGCGTTTGCGCACCACGGTCGAGGGCTGCCCGCGCAGGATCGTGGCCGCCGCCTCGTCGACGTCGGCACCCGGCACGAGCAGGCACAGCTCGTCGTCACCGCCGAAGACGACATCGACGTGCTCGAGCATCGGACGCAGCGCCTCGCCGGCCGACTGCACCGACCACAAGGTGGCCCGGTGGTTGACGTCGAGGCTGACGAGGGCGCCCGCCTCGTGGGCCACCTCCAGCGCCCGCGCCATGGTGCGCCGGGCCGAGTCGCTCAACCCGGCGGTGATGCCCGAGACGTGGAACAACCGGGCACCGCGGACGACCTCCTCGGGGAGGTCGGGGCGGGACAGTCGTGACCCGGCGGCACCCGCGCGGTAGTAGGCCACGGTGAGCACGTCGCCGGTGCGGTGCTGACGGATCATCAGCGCAGTCGGAGCGCTCCCGTCCACGACGACGTGATCGACGTCGACCCCCTCCCCGCGCATGGACTCGACGATCATCCGGCCGATGTCGTCGGCGCCGACCCGGGTGACGAAGCTGACGGCGTGCCCGAGCCGAGCCAGGCCGATCGAGACGTTGCCCTCGGCGCCGGCGAAGCTGAACCGGGCGGGGCTGCCCACCCGCAGCGGGCTGGCCGCATCACCCATGAAGATCCCGAGGCTCTCGCCGAGGGTGACGACCCGGGACCCGTGCGTCGGAGTCGAGGTCACCTCGGTCTCCCTCCCGTCCGGTCCGGCGTTCGGTGCGCGCTCTGGTGGGTGGTCATGTCGGCCGTCACCAGTCGTGGACGCTGCCGTCGAGCAGCCGGTTGACGGGCAGGTACTTGCGGTCGTAGGGATAGCGCGAGGCAGCGTCGAGATCGACATCCACGCCGAGGCCCGGGACGTCGTCGTCGATCTCGAGGTGACCGCCGACGAGCCGGTAGGAGGTGGTGAAGACCTCGGCCGTCGCCTCGGGGTAGCCCATGAACTCCTGCACGCCGAAGTTCGGGATGGCCAGGTCGAGATGGACGTTGGCGGCCATCCCGACCGGCGAAACGTCGCTGGGTCCGTGCAGACCCGACCTGACGCCGTAGAGCTCGGCGAGTGCGAGGACCCGGCGCATGTGGGTGATCCCGCCGGTGTGCGTTGTCGCGCAACGGATGTAGTCGATCGACCGGCTCGTGATGAGCTGCTGGCAGTCCCAGATCGAGTTGAAGACCTCGCCGACCGCCAGCGGTGTCGTCGTGTGGGCCCTGACCAGGGCGAAGGCCGACTGGTCCTCTGCGGGCGTCGCGTCCTCCATCCAGTAGAGCCGGGAGGGCTCGAGCGACCTGCCGAGCGCGCCGGCCTCGGTGGGGCTGAGCCGGTGGTGGACGTCGTGGAGCAGGTTGAAGCCGAAACCGAGCTCGTTGCGCACCGCCGCAAGGAGCTTCGGCACGAAGTCGAGGTATGCCGGGGTGTCCCAGGCCTCCTCCTCGGGCAGGGACGACTTCGCGGGCTCGTAGGACCCGCCGCCGCGGTGGATGCCGTACGTCGTGAGCAGGCCGGGGACGGCGGCCTGGACGCGGACGGCGCGGTAGCCCTCCTCGAGCCGGGCGGCGACCGAGGCGATCGAGGCCTCGACGGTGAGCCCGCTGGCGTGCGGGTAGGCCATGAGCCGGTCCCGGGCGCGGCCGCCGAGGAGCTGGAAGACCGGCATACCGGCTGCCTTTCCCAAGATGTCCCAGAGGGCCTGGTCGATGCCGGAGATCGAGGTCATCGTCACCGGTCCGCGTCGCCAGTAGGCACCCTTGTAGAGGTAGCTCCAGATGTCGCCGATGCGCGAGGCGTCGCGGCCGAGGAGGAGGGGCGCCAGGTGGTCCTGCAGGTAGGACCGGACGGCCAGCTCGCGGCCGTTCAGGGTGGCGTCCCCCCACCCGACCAGGCCTCCCGCCGTCTCGATGCGGACGATGACGTAGTTGCGTCCCGGCGACGTGACCAAGACGTCGACGTCGGTGATCTGCATGCTCATCCGGAGCTCCTCTCGGTGACCGCGGGGGCGGTCGACGGCGTCCAGGGCGGCAGCGACCTCGTCACCCCCGCGGAAAGTGCTTCGGTCACCACTGCGGTCACTGCTGCGTCACGCGACCGCCGCCGCCTCGGCCTCGGCCTCCTCCTGGTCCACGTAGCCGTAGACCTCCGGAAGGATGAACTTCGCGGCGAGGAAGCCGGTCAGCGACAGTGCCGAGACGCACAGCGTCGCCAGCGGAACTCCGAGGTGGTCGAACAGGATCGGGAAGAAGAAGATCGTCACGAAGGAGGCCAGCTTGACGAAGACGTAGCCGAACCCGGACGCCGTCCCCCGGAAGCGCGGGGGCGCCATCATCGACGTGATGGTCATGCCGTTGCTGGCATCCCAGTAGTGGCCCCACATCAGGCCGGCGGCCGCGAACGGCACGAGCACCTTGAGGTCCAGCCGCAGGAACAGCGCCGCCAGCACGAGCGAGACGAAGGCCATCCCGTAGCCGACCATGGCGATGCCCCGGTGGCCCAGCTTCGGTGTCACCAGCGGAGCGGTGAAGCCGGAGATCGTGGCCAGTACGTAGATGGCCGCGGTGAGGAAGTTCGTCGCGGTGATGCCGCTGACACCGGTGAGCACGAGGATCGTCGGCAGGTAGAAGCCGAAGGCCGAGAACTCAGCACCCTGCATCGCGTTGGAGATCCAGCCGAAGATCGTCGCCCGCTTCTTGATCGGGTCGGCCCAGATCGTCTGGAGGAAGTCGCGGGTCTTCGGTCTGGGCACGTCCATGTTCTCGTTGGGAAGCATGTCGAGCGAGTCCCCGAACATGTCCAGCGACACCTTCTTGGCGTCCGCGAAGCGACCGCGCTGGATCAGCGAGGCGGCGGTGTCGGGCAGGACGAGGGCAGGCACCGCGCCGAGCGCCAGGCCGAGGCGCCACAGCACCGAGTGGTCCATCCCCGACAGGTACATGATCGTGATGACGACGATGGCGACCACTTCACCGACACCGAACATGAACTGCCAGCGGTTGCCCATCACCTCGCGCTTGCCCTTGGGCATCGCCTCCATGATGTAGGTGTACCCGTTGGCGATGTCGCTGCCGAGCGGGATGCCGAGCAGGAACCGGATGACCACGAGCTGCCACATGCTCTGGGCGAAGCCCTGGGCCGCCGCCAGGATGATGAAGAGGATCATCGTCGTGATGAAGACCTTCTTGCGACCGAGCCGGTCGGCGATCCAGCCGCCGGAGAACGCTCCGACGAGGGCGCCCGCCTGCACGGACGCCGCCGCCAGACCGAGCATCGCGGCGCTCGGCTTGAACTCGGCCTTGACGAAGATCAGCAGGAACGAGATCGAGTAGAGGTCCCAGGCCTCGATGAGGATCGTCGAGATCATCATCCAGCCGGCCTTGCGCCCGCTGTTCGTGCCTTCCTGGTTGAGGACGCGGGCGACCGCCTGGTCGGACAGCTTCCTCAGTTGCACACCGTCCACGCCAGACTCCCTTGTCGGAACCGTTCCACTTGACGGAACGTCGTTCAGTGCTGTGGAATGACCGACGATAAAACCCCGGACGCCGATCGTCAACCGGGCCTCCGCCAGCGGACGCCCGTGAGAACCGTGCACTGGCCTTCCCGTACCCACTCGAGACACCACCAAGCCGCCGGGAGCGAGCATGGCCTCACCTCACACCGCGCCCCGGGGCCACAAGATCCTCACCGTGCTCGACGCCCTGGCGGCGGCAGTCGGACCGCAACGCCTCGGCGACCTCGCGGCGGCGACCGGCCTGACGAAGCCGACGCTGCACCGGCTGCTCGCGGTCCTCAGCTCCGACGGCTGGGCGGTCGCCCGCGACGGTGGGTTCTACGAGCTCGGGCCCCGGGCCCGGGCGCTGGGGACCGCGGCCGGCGGCGCCTGGGGGGACCTCGTCGAGGAGGCGATCAGGGAGCTGGCCGCGGACGTCAACCAGGCGGTGCACGTCGGCGTGCTCGCCGGGGGGACCGTGCTCTACACCCACAAGGCAGCGGGCCCCCAGGCATTCGCCATGCGCTCACGGGTCGGCAGCCGGATGCCCGTGCACTCGACGGGGGTGGGCAAGGCGATGCTCGCCCGGCTGCCCGAGGACGAGGTGAGGTCCATCGTGGCGGCTCGCGGCCTGCAGGCCTGGACCGCCACGACGATCACCGGCGTGGAGGACCTGCTGGCCGAGCTGGAGCAGGTCCGCAGAGACGGTTACGCCGTGGACCGCGAGGAGAACGAGGCGAACGTGCGCTGCATCGCCGTCCCCCTCTGCGTGGCTGGGCGGACGACCGGCGCGCTGAGCGTCTCGACCATCGCCTTCTTGACCCCTCTGGAGGAGCTGCTCGCGATGGTGCCGCGGCTGCAGGCCACCGCACGGGTCATCGCGGAGGAGCTCGGGTGACGGCCGGTCCGGTCGGCCCGACGGAGGTCCGGTCGCCCCTCCGGTTGCCGTCAGCGGCTGAGCTCGAGCACGACCTTCGAGGACTGCCCCGCGTCCCGGGCCACGTCCATGGCGCTGACCACGTCGTCCATGTCGAACCGGTGGGTCACGACCTGCTCGAAGCGGTCGTCGCGGGCGAGCAGCTCGAGCGCCTCGTCGATCTCGTCGGTGAACCGGAAGGCGCCGCGCAGCTCGATCTCGCGTCCCACGAGCGCGGCCAGGACCACCGAGAGGCTGCCTCCGGGAAGACTTCCCAGCTGCACGACCGTGCCCCCACGGCGGACCGCGGCGATGGCGGTGCTCAGTCCGGCCGGGGCACCTGACGCCTCGATGGCGACGTCGAAGCAGGCGTCGGGCACCTGCTCCTGGTCGACGCGGATGGTCCGCGTCGCGCCGACCTTGCGGGCAACCGCGAGCGGTCCGTCCTCGAGGTCCGTGGCAGTGATGTCCATGACTCCCCGGGCCGCGGCGCCCGCGACCACCAGGGCGCCGATCGGGCCGGCGCCGCTCACGAGGAGGGACTTCCCGGTGAGGTCGCCCGCCCGGTTCAGGGCGTGCAGGGCGACGGCGAGAGGTTCGGCCAGGACGGCCCGCGAGAGGTCCAGCCCTTCCGGAAGCCGCCGCAGCTGGTCCGCGCGGACCACCAGCTGCTCGACGAACCCGCCCGGGGTCTGCGGGTCGCTGGCCGCGGAGCCGAGGTAGAGCGCGTTGCGGCAGATGTTCGGACGACCGGCCTCGCACTCCGGGCACGTCCAGCACGGGGTTGCCGGGTGGATGGCGACGGACGTGCCAGCGGCCAGTGCACCCGACGGGTCGAGGTCAACGACCCCGACGACCTCGTGGCCGAGGACGAGGGGCTCTCGCAGGACGAAGTTCCCGACCCGCCCCTCGAGGTAGTAGTGCAGGTCGGACCCGCAGATCCCGCCGTGCGTCATCCGCAGCCGCACCTCGCCCTCACCCGGATCGGGGACCGGGAGGTCATCGACGCGGATCTCGTGGGCTGCGTGGACGACGATGGCGCGCATCGGCCCACTGTGGCACGGCGGGTCCGGCCCGACCAAGGCCTCCGCGCTCGCCCACGGTGGTGGGCCGAGCGGGCGACCAGCTCGCTGGCATACCCTCTCGTATGCCGGGTGCCCGGCCTACGCTCGCACCATGAGTGAGTTCCAGCACCTCTTCACCGCCATCGACCACGTCGGGATCGCCGTCCGCGACCTGGACGAGGCGATCGCCTTCTACCGCGAGACCTACGGCATGCGACTCGTGCATGAGGAGGTCAACGAGGACCAGGGCGTGCGCGAGGCGATGATGTCGGTCGGGGACTCCAGCACGTGCATCCAGCTGCTCGCGCCGCTGACGTCCGACTCGACGATCGCGACGTTCCTCGAGCGCAGCGGCCCCGGCGTGCAGCAGGTCGCCTACCGCGTCGAGGACGTCGAGGGGGTGAGCGCCGTGCTGCGCGAGCGCGGTCTGCGGCTGCTCTACGACAGCGCGCGTCGCGGCACGTCGGACAGCAGGGTGAACTTCATCCACCCGAAGGACGCCGGCGGGGTCCTCGTCGAGCTCGTCCAGCCCGCGGGCGGCGGCCACTGACCCGGACGTCGAGCGGCTTCGGCGCAGCTCCTGGCCGCCCGGGGCGCCGGCGTCGCTGCCGCGGAAAGGCACCGTCTAAGGCGGTGGTGGCGCCCCGGGAATAAGGCTTCTGCCGATGTCCCGGGGTGCCTTAGGGGCGCAGTCTCGAACCTGTCAGGAAGTTCGAGATCGCAAGGAGAAGTCACATGTTCCCCATCCACACCCCGGAAGTCGTCCGCGCAGAGCAGTCCCGCCGCCTCGAGGGCTTCCGTGTCTGGTCGCGTCGGCGCGGCCAGTCCGCCGGTTCCCTCGGCGTGGACTACGCCCCGCGGCAGGAGAAGGGTCACCAGCGCGGGACCACCGTCCCCGCACTCGGTCGTTGACCGTCGTGTGGATGACGGCGACGGCGCTCCACTCCGTGCCTACCTCCTCGATGTCGGGGGCAGGCACGATGATGGGACCCATGGCCCCGGACACCCGCAGCATCCCCCTCGTCGGACGTGCCGACGAGCTGAGCGAGCTCTCCGACCTGCTCGGGCTGGACGAGGCCCCGAGCGGCTCGCGGTCGGTGCTGCTCGCCGGGGACGCCGGAGTCGGCAAGACGAGGCTCCTGCGAGCCCTGCGCGAGCGCGCCGCCGCAACCGGCCGGCGTGACATCGTCGGGCACTGCCTCGACTTCGGCGACAGCGCTCTGCCCTACCTTCCCTTCACCGAGATCCTCGGCCGCCTGCTTGCGGAGTCCCCCGACCTCGTGGGTCCCATCGTGGCCGCCCACCCCTCGATCAACCGGCTCCTGCCCGGCCAGCGGGTCCGCGCCGGCGTCAGCACCGTCCGGTCGCCGGCCGACCCTGACGAGCACCAGCGTGGCGACCGGGCGGCGCAGGCCCAGTCCAGTCGTGCCGACCTCTTTGAGTCGGTCCACGCTCTCCTCGAAGAGCTCGCTGAGCACACGCCGCTCCTCGTCGTCGTCGAGGACGCCCACTGGGCGGACCAGGCAAGCCGCGAGCTCATCTCCTTCCTCTTCTCACGCCGCTTCCGGGCGCCCGTCTCCCTCGTCGTGTCCTACCGCAGCGACGACGTCCACCGGCGCCACCCGCTGCGCTCGGCGCTCGCCGAGTGGTCCCGGCTCCCCGCCGTCCACCGGCTCCAGCTCGCTCCCCTGAGCGAGGGGGATGTCCGCACCCTCGTCCAGACGCTGCACCCGATGCCGTTGCGCGAGCAGGACGTCCACGCGATCGTCACGCGCGCGGAAGGGAACGCCTTCTTCGCCGAGGAGCTGCTCAGCGCGACGCAGATGGGCGGCCAGGCGCTTCCCGATGACTTGGCCGACCTGCTCCTCGTGCGGCTCGACCGCCTCGACGAGCGCAGCCGGAGCGCCGTCAGGGCGGCCGCCGTCGCCGGACGCCGCGTCACCCACGAGCTGCTGTCCCGCGTCGTCACCGACTCCGCGGCCGACCTCGACCTCGCCCTGCGCCAAGCCGTCGAGTCACACGTCCTCGTTCCGTCCCACGGAGACAGCTATGCCTTCCGGCACGCCCTGCTCGCCGAGGCGGTCTACGACGACCTGCTGCCCGGCGAGCGGGTCCGCCTCCACGCCGCCTACGTCGCGGCGCTGAGGTCAGGAGAGGTGCCCGGCACGGCGGCCGAGCTCGCCCGCCACGCCCGCGCCGCGCAGGACACCCCGACGGCGGTCCGCGCGAGCATCGAGGCCGGCGACGACGCGATGCTCGTCGGGGCTCCCGAGGAGGCGGCCCGGCACTACGAGCTCGCCCTTCAGCTGCTGGCCCGGGTCGTCGCGGCGCCGAGCGGTCGATCCGCCCGGGTCGGTGCGGCACCTGGTGGTCGGTCCGCCCGGGTCGGCGCCGGTGACTGGACCGAGGGCTTCTCCACCGCGGTCGGCGCCGGTGACTGGACCGAGCCGCTCTCCACCGCGGACGGCGCCGGACCGGCTGCAGACGGCGCCGGACCGGCTGCAGACGACGCCGAGGCCCACGCGGTCGTCGGGCTGGTCCTTCGGACGAGCGACGCCCTCATCGCCTCCGGCGATCCTTATCGTGCGGTGAAGCTCATCACCGACCATCTCCGCGTCCTGCCACCGGACACCGACCCGTCGACCCGGGTCCGCCTGCTCGTCGGGCTGGCCGCCGCGACCTTCCTCACCGAGACCGAGCTCAACCCGCTCGAGCTCACCGGCGAGGCGATGTCCCTCGTCCCGGACTTCCCCCCCTCCCCACTGCGGGCCGATGTCCTCAACGTGCACGCCAAGGCGACGACACACCGCCTGGGCGGCGAGGATGCCGCGCGGTTCGCCACCGAGGCCCATGAGATGGCCCTCAGCCTGGGCCTTCCCCGGGTCGCCGCCGAGGCGGCGATGACGCTGGCCAAGATCGACGACCTCACCGGTGACCCCGTCGCGGCCCGCTCCCGGCTCGAGCTCGTCGTGGCGCAGGCCCGCGCCGACGGCGACGTCAACGCCGAGCTGCGCGGGCTGCACCAGATCGGTGGACTCCACTTCGGCACGGGTCAGTTCCCCGAGGCGATGAAGGCCTACGAGGGAGCCGCCCGGCGCGCCCGTGAGAGTGGCCGCCCGTGGGCGCCCTACGGTCTGGACGCCCGCGCCATCGCCGGCATCACGGCATACACGGTCGGTGACTGGCCGGGTGCGCTGCGCGTCGTGGACGTCTCCGGGCAGTCGCCGCCGCCCATCGCCGAGGCACTCCTCGCCGCGGTCAAGCTCGGCGTCGTGGCGGGCAGGGGTGAGCCGGGG
>JAABUT010003384.1_pt1 | contig 13772 bp, 16 predicted proteins | sample 5559281 | NCBI WGS metagenome assembly JAABUT01 (sample SAMN10711880, study PRJNA513359) | rock metagenome | isolation source: Antarctica rocks | place: Antarctica: Victoria Land, Ricker Hills nord | collected 2016-01-04
CCCTTCCCTATCCGATTCCTACTGTGGGTGTGGCGTGCTCGTGCCGATGGACAATGGGCCGAAGGACCGGGGCGTTACCTGCGCCCCGGTCCCTCCCCGGCTACCGCTTGGGCGGCCAGCCGAACCCCAACCGCTTCAGCGGGGCCAGCGCGTTCAACATCGAACGGTGATCACTGGCCGTACCGGCGAACGTGGTCACCCGGTCCCCGTCTGCGGTGTAGACCTCCCAGTGCCCCCGCCGCGTGCGCACCACCTGGTAGCCCGCAGCCTTGAGTGCCTCGACGATCCGCTTGAGGTCCTTGTCCATTGTTTCCTCCTTCCGCTTGGTTGACAAGTTGAGTCTACCATGTGCCTTGTCAACTGGCAAGGGTAGGAGTATGGTCGTGGGCGGGTGGCCTCGTGGTCGCCCTTTCTTCGAGGCGGCTGTTTGGCTTGTGGTGCAACTGCTCTCACCATTACTACTGCCATACGCGCCCCGGCACCACAGCGCAGCGAAGGTGAGGCCGCATGTGCAGCCCACCTTTTAGAAGGGAATGGCGGAGCTGTCGTGCGGGGGGACGCCGGCCCAGATCGGCCACTCCGGATGCTTCCGGCAGGGCGGCCACACCCAGCACGCGTCGCAGGCTCTCCAGGTGCGATGGACCCTGGGGTGCTGCGCCGAGTAACACAGGCACGGTAGGGCCCCGACGAGCATCCGGTCCGGACCCAGCCGGTGCCCGGCCGGGCACACCGTGGGGCGGGCTTCCTGCAACTGCTGGCTCGGGTTGATCCGGAAGTGCTGATCGGACAGGCCGTAGTGCCCGGGAGTGGTCACCGGCGCAGCGGGCCGGGCAGCGGCTCCCACCCCGGATCATCGGAACTGATCGCGGCCCAGCCGGGCATATCTGCCGCGAACCGCCGCGCCGCGTCCTGGCCGGTGAAAGCGATCCGCCGCCGCGGTGCTGTCCCGGGCCCGGACACCGCCATCCAGGCCGGGCCGGCGTTGATCTGATCCGCCGGCAGCATCGCCCGCCTGGAGATGGCACGGGGCGGGCGGTCCGGGTGGTCAGTCATGCAGGCCAGCGTATCGAACACACGTACTGCATCCCTACTTGAGTCAAGTAGGTTATCGGCATGTCAGAGCCGGTTTCCGCTCATCCTGTCGGCGGGATCGACTATCCGCGGACTTTTCAGGAGTTGCTGGAATGGTTCCCGGACAACGCGTCTTGTTTGGCTTACCTGGAACCTCTGCGGTGGCCTGACGGGTTCGTGTGCCCGGTTTGCAGGGAGCGCGGCGGCTGGCGGATAGCGAAGTCGCGGTGGATGTGTTCGGCGTGCGGTCGGCAGACGTCGGTGACCGCGGGAACGGTCTTTCATCGGATCCGCACGCCGCTCTCGACGTGGTTCGCGGCGATCTGGTTGATCACCTCGCAGAAGAACGGTGTGTCGGCGCAGGGGCTGCAGCGGGTGCTGGGGTTCAGCTCTTACGACACCGCCTGGGCGTGGCTGCACAAGCTGCGCCGGGCGATGGTCCGACCCGAACGGGAACTGCTCTCCGGGGTCGTGGAGTTGGATGAAGTGTTCATCGGCAACGAGTCTCGGAGCCGAGCCGGTGGCGTGAAGGACAATTGCGCGGCGATGATCGCGGTGGAGTCAATGCCCGGACGCAAGATCGGCCGGGTCCGGATCGAGGTTGCCCCGACTGCCCGTTCCGCGGACTTGCTGGCCTTCGCTGACCGGGTCATCGCCAAGGGATCACTGATCAAGACCGACGGGGCCATCAACCTGCGGAAGCTGGCCGCGATGGGATACGAGCACCAATTCTTCGTCGGTGTGGACACCGCAGAACCGGCCCACGCGAACCTCCCCGGCGTCCACATGATCGCTTCGCTGCTCAGACGATGGCTCACTGGCACTCTGCACTATGCGGTGTCCCAGGAACACCTGGCCTACTACCTGGACGAGTACACGTTCCGGTTCAACCGGCGAAAGTCGAAAAGCCGCGGGCTCTTGTTCTATCGATTGCTGCAGCAGGCGGTCAACACCGACCCGCATCCACTCGCTGAGCTGCGAAATCCCGTTGCTGCGGTGTACGTCCCATTCTGACTTGACTCAAGCAGGGATACATTACACACGTACTGGGTTGCGGCGTGAGCCGGGTCGCTACCCCGGCACCGCAATTCCGTTTGCCCTCAACCGGGCCATGGGTACAGCGTGCTCAGCTGCCCGAAGCTGGCGGGCCGGCCGTCGGGGTCGTAGATCACCTCGCTGTGCTGGTGGGAGCCTGCGGCGTGGGCGATCGCGGCCAGCACCAGGTCCAGCTGCTCGCGGCCCAGCGATGCCAGGGCGTCGCTGAGGTTCACCTGCACCGCGCTGGACCCGATCGACGCGACGATCAGCAGAAATCTGCGTTCTCCGCCGGAGTACGCGCCGATGTTGTCCGGGATGGCGGCCAGGTCGATCCAGTAGCCGCCGTCCTCGCCGGGACGGATCCAGGGGTAGCCGGGCTGGGCGAACCGGCCACCGAAACCGCGGATGAGCAGCTCGGCGGCCGCCTCGGTGGTGTACATGCCTTTGGCCCACGCGCGCAGCGCTTCGGGTGTACTGGTGATGATCATCTGGCCCGCCTGTCATGGGTGTGGAAGTGCTCGGGTGCCGGGGGATCGGGGTTCATCGGTGCTGCGGTACAGGCGGAGCCTCGTACCGCGCAGTAGATCACCACCACCCGACACCCGCGGCGGAGGCACCCGCCGGCCGCGCAGCGATTGCGCCGTCCTGGCCGGGCCGGCTCGAGTGGTGGGCGGCTTCGGTGGTGTCGTGCAGTTCGACGATGAGGTTCACCCGAACCTCCTGGACGTGCTCGTCGACCCCGGTGGCGTAGTTGCGGTCGCCGGGGCAGACCTGCATCCGGCCGGCGTGGAAACCTTCGAGCACATCATCGGAGATCTGCCAGCTAACCGGGCCTTCGTGCAGGTGCTCGCGCAGCTGGGCGCGGAGCAGCTCGACGGCGGCCGTGGGGGTGTCAGCGTCTTCGGTCGGACCGGCGCTGGTGGTGACGTGATACATCGGGTGCCTCCTGGTGGGTGGGGGTTCGGGCGGGTCGATGATGCGGGGCCGCGCCGCGGCGCGGGCGGCGGCCGCGCAAGTTTGTGGACAACTCGACGGTATGGGGACAACGTCATCGGGTGCAGTGGCGGCTGGAGACGCGATCCCTGGGCTGAGGTGAGGCGAGCGGGTCCCGGGTGGCGGGTGAGGCTCTTTTCTCACCCGCCACCCGGCCTGGGTTTATGTGCGGTCGGGCCGAAGACAATCTGGGCCAGCAGCTGCGCCTTGCGGTAGGCGCTGGCCATGGCGTCGTAGGCGAGCCGGTCGGTGACCAACCACGTCACGTTGCCGATCCGGACCCGCAGTGCCCGCAGGCTACGGTCGTAGACGTGGTTAGCGTGGTCGGTGCCGGTGGCGCCGATCAGGATGCTCGGGCCGGACGCGGTGATCTTGTCGCTGGGCTTGCGGGTGGCCCACGTCAGGTGCGGTGCCTGGAGCTTCGGGTCGGCGGCGGTGGGAAGCATTCCGGCGATGTCGACCGGGTGCAGCCACGCGCCGGTGTAGACCTCGACGGCGCGGCCGTCGTAGAAGTTCACCATGCTCAGGCCCGTGGTCACGGTGATGGTGCTGCCCGGTCCCTCGTCGGTCGCGGTGACCTTGACTGCCTGCGGGCCGCTGACCTGGATGTTGACGGTGACGGTCTGGGTGCCGGTCATGTTGGGGATTCCCCTCCCACTTTGTGGGCCTCCGCTTTTTCGGCGGCCCGAACGCGTGCGTTCGGTCGAGGGTCGGAAGGGGGCCGAAGGCCGGCGCGGGGGTTCCGCGTCGACCGGGCGGGGCGCAGCGGATGGACCGTCCCGGGGGAGCGCAGCGGCGGAGGCGGTTCACCTGGCCGGTTGGTGCGGGTTCATCGGGCCCGTAGCCCTGGAGGTCCTCGTTACCATCCGACCCTGGTCGGGGCGCCGGAAAGGCGTTGGTTCCGGCCGTTTTTGCCGGTACCAACCACAGTGCGGCCGAAGGTCGCCAGGCCGTCGACCTCGGATTCGGTGTAGATCTGGGCCAGATCGAGCTTGTCCCGCAGGTCGTGGATGACGTTCGGGTCCGACGGGCCGGCCAGCGTCGCCTGCCGGTAGTAGGGCATGAACGCGGCGAGAATGTCGTCGGGGTTGTTGACGAAGTCCAGAATGTAGGGTTTGCCCTTTCCGGGGTAGGTGCGGTTGAGCCGGGACAGGGTCTGTACCGCGGTGACGCCGGAGAGTTTCTTGTCCACGTACATCGCCGCAAGGAGCGGCTGGTCGAAGCCGGTCTGGAACTTGTTGGCCACCAGCATGACGTTGTACTCGTCGGTGTCGAACGCGGCGGCCAGGCTCCGGCCCTTCAGTCCGAGGTTCATGTTGGTCTCGGTGAACGGTTTGTCCGGGTCGAGCAGGTTTGACTCCGGATCGGTGACCTCGCCGGAGAAGGCGACCAGTGCGGCGACCCCGGTGTAGCCCTTCTTCGTGAGGTACTTGTCGAAGGCGAGCTTGTAGCGGACGGCCTCTTTGCGGGAGCCGGTGACCACCATGGCTTTGGCCCGGCCGCCAAGCAGGTCGGCGATGTTCTCGCGGAAGTGTTCGATGATGATGGCGGTCTTCTGGGCGATGGAGTGCTCCGAGATGCGTGGCCAGAAGGAGGCGTCTATTACCCACGATAATGCAGAGAATCGCGGGTAATAGCGTAGGAGCCACGGCTATGTCGTTGTCTTGGGCGTTGGACGCCGAGCTGGTCGCGTCCGGCGTCGGCATCGCAGGGCGTACGCACGTTCTGCCGACGCCGGCAGTGGCCGGGTCAGGTTGTGCCGGTGGCACCGCTAAGAGCAGGTCTTCTCCAGCCTCTCCAGCATCGAGGTCACCGGCAGCTGGACACCGCGGCGAATCTCACACCTACCGGAACCGCCGCGGTCGTCGTCCGACCGGAGCGGGAGCAGTCCGCGGCCGCCGATGCTGCTGACCCGGCACTGCTGGCACCGCAGCTGAGGCCGCTCCGTTATGTGGTCTTGTAGCCGATGCCGGCTGCGAGCTGGTCAACGATTGACCAGAGCATCGGGTGGGCAAGTTCCCGACTGAACTCGGGGGCGGTCGGGATGGCGTCGGATGCGTTGTGCCAAAAAACAACTGATGGCCGCCCGGTCATCGTGGAGCGGGTGTAGATGCCGTCGAGGTCAGGCCATGTCTGGTGAATCGCGTGCGCCCAGGCCCGACAGGTGCTTCGGGGGCCGCTGTCCAACGCAGCAGCTGCACCGTTGCGGATGGGCCAGGTATCGGTGATGTTCAGCAAGCGGAGTGTTCGAGCGGGAGTCCACATGGTGAGCGCTGGATCTCCGGCAGTGGTGTCGACTCTGCGACCGGCTTGGAACGCCTCAGCCAGGCAGGTCGCGATGTCTCCGGCCGCGTACAGGACCCCGAAGTCGCGCTGCTCCGTTGCCGGCGCAGGGTGCGGGTCCCACCGCATCGTCGGCAGAAACCCGAAGGTACGAAGCTCGTTCCATGCCAGAACGTGCGCACCGGACATCCGGTGGACACGCCAGACAGGGGCGGACAGCTCCATCAGATCCTCGGGTTCGCGAGTGAGTAGGCCTGACGGAGCGCGGGGGACTTTGGTGGTTACCACCGAGCGAGTGCAGCCAGGCGTGCGGCCACAGCGGCCGCGTCGCCGCCTGCGACGAGCCAACCGATGGGAGTCTGCCCGTCGAGGTCATCCTGCTTCTGCTGCATCACCGCCGCGACGGTAAGAGCCGAGACCTCCGACGGTATGGCCGCTACCACTGTCGCCAAACCCGGCAGCAGGTGCCCATCCTGGGTGATCTGCCATCGTGGGATTCGTCGCTGGTTACCGACTCGAATCGAATACATGGTGCCGTCGTTCACCTTGCGGGAGACGCTGGAGCGATCCCGATCCAGCAGCTCCGCGGCCTCAGCGGTGCTCATGGTCGACGCGATCAAGGCTTGGATCGTGTGGACGGCTGCCTGGCCGCGGCGCCTGCGCTCCTGCTCGGGGTCCCAACGATGGAGGATGTTGTGGACCTGGGGTCCTCCGTGGTCCGCGAGCAGTTGCATTTCGGCGGAGGTCAGGGGCGCGGCTTGGGGGTGGGGAACTTCTTCTAGGGCATCGTTGAGTTCGGAGACGACGTCGGCGGCGGCTAGGCCGGTGTGGTGCCGGGCCAGCACTTCGTCAAGGCTCATCACACTCATATGCACAGTATTGCACGGCAGAGCGGCTGTGTGCAGTCGGTTTGGGCTGCGTTGCATCGGCCCTGACCTGAACTGGACTTTTGAGATACAGCCCGCGGAGCTGGCCGACTACACCTACTACACCCTGCACCTGGAGTGGTCTCCGCTACGACAGTCAACCCCTGAGTCGTCCATACCGAGTCCTGTGCGTTTGGTGGCGCCCCCATCCTCCCCCAGCGTGTACCGGCCCGTCTTCCTGTATACCGACGGCGCCAAGGTGGACCAGTTACCCAACGACGGAAAAGACGGTCCCGCTTGGGGGGTGAGCAGTACCGACCAGCTGACCCCGGCGACGCTCTTGTGGCTCGGTTACGACGACTACGCCATCCGCCACAAGCATCGGGAGTTGTACGAGCGCCTGCTGCTGGAAGCTGTGGGGGATCCGGCAGCGCCGCCCTGGACCAACCCGTCGCCGAACTCCAAACAATGCTCGCACCCGCCTCGGACTGTCGGCGGGTCTAAATGCGGCTCGGCGTAGCAGCGCTACAGGATCGTGCGTCAAGGGGACCACGCAATGGACCGCATGATTGGGCGAGGGGGCCCTGGGCCCGTGCGGTTGTGCAGGCGCCCGCGTCCAGAAGCGGGTCCGGTTCCGAGGTCAGGTCAGGCCGTGTGCAGCACCGGCGCCGGCGGCGGCCTTGACATGTAGGCTCCTGACCATGGCCGACAGCCCGTGCCACGAGGAGCGCCTGCGGCGCCCATCGCTCACTCGGTCCCTACAGGTCGGGGACCTCAGGGTCAGTTACGTCGCAGACGGGGCCTCGTCGATCCGCGCACGGTTTCTGATCCCGGAGGCGACGGAGGAGGACTGGGCAAGGCAGGGCCGCTACCTCGACGATGACGGCTGTCTGACCCTCAGCGCCGGTGGCCTGCTCGTCGAGCGCGGGGAGCGGGCCCTACTCATCGACGCCGGGTTCGGACCCTTCTCCTCGACTCCCGCAGGGCTCGAACACCCGTCCGTGGCGCGTATGTACGGCGGAGGGCTCCTCGACAACTTGCGCCAGCTCGGTCGTAGCCCGCAGGACGTCGAGGCCATCGCCGTCACCCACCTGCACGTCGAACACGTCGGCTGGGCGGCCAACCCCGAGCCGGGAAGCAGCACGCCGGCGTTCACCCGCGCTGAGGTCCTCGTCTCCGAGACCGAGTGGGCGGCCCGCCAGGCCGGGTACGGAGTCACCCAAGCGGCGCTTGACACCATGGCACCCCGGGTGCGCGCCGTGGCCGACGGCGATGAGGTCTTCCCCGGCGTTCGCGCCGTGGCGCTGCCCGGGCACACCCCCGGCCAGCTCGGCTACACCATCACCTCCGGCGGGTCCACGGTGTTCGCCTTCGCCGACGTCCTGCACTCCCCGGTTCAGGTGGCTTACCCGCAGTGGGCGACCATCGGCGAGGACCCGCAGGCGGGCCCTGCCGCCCGCCGCCGGGTCCTGGAGGCGCTGGCCGACCAGGACACCATCGGCTACGGCGTCCACTTCGCCGACGTGGTCTTCGGCCGGGTCCGCCGCCAGGGCACCGGCTTCACCTGGCATCCGCTGCCCTAGACTGTATTCCCCCGAACAGGCCCGGCGAGCTTGGTGATATCCCACGAGTAGACCTGGCGTCGGCCGGTGGCGTGCAACTCCGTGACCACCCGCGGCGGGTGCGAGGCTTGCCGGCGACGGTCTTTGATCAGCCGGGAGATCCGCCGCAACATCAGCGGCGCCGGGAACTATCGTCCGTTCGGATGATCGTCGGCGCGCACGTGCATCTAAGGGATCCGCAACCTCGCCGACCCCATCAAAGTCGACTCTGCCAACCCCGATGACCCGATAGGCCAGCTGGCCGTCGTCCTGCTCGCGCTGTTCGCTCAGATGGAACGCACCTACAGCCTCAAACGCGCCGCTGGCGCCCGCGCGGCCGCGACCGCAAAAGGCCGGCGCATCGGCCGGCCCAGCGTCATCGACCCGGACAAGCTCGCCTACGCCGTCCACCTGCGCGACACCGGCGCCACGATCGCCGAGATCATTACCAAGACCGGGATCACCCGCACCAGCCTCTACCGCCACCTCCCTCCCCGCCCGGCGGAACCGGTCACCGCGGCCGGCACCAGCGAGCCGCCGCCGCCCCGCCCCGACGCCGAACCCGAGCTGGACCGGCGCAGGTCGCGCGGAAACCTCGAAAGCACCACTTGGCCAATCGGCTACGCGCCTGCCTGCCCGACCTGTCAGCAACTGACCACCGGGCTGCGTGAGACCCGCGCCCAAGCCCACGGCCAGGTAGTCATCGTCATCGTCATCGTCGCCATCGCCGAGCCCTGCGGGCACCCGGTGAACGAGCACGCCGCCGCTCGGCGGGTCGACGACGTCGACGCGGCGACGTCAGCGGGGTGGTTGCCGGTTCACGGGACCAGCATGATCTGTTCGGCGTTGGGGGCGACGATGTGCAGTGACATCTAAATCGCGACAGCAACGACGCCGATGCAGCGCTCCAAGAGGCCGTGCAGAAGCTCTGGCAGGCGGCCGTGTCCCAGCACCGAGACCGGTTCGTCGTCAGCGGCGGTCAGGTCCGGAGTAGACGACCACCGGTTGATGGTCACCGGTCTTCGCGGCCGGGGTAGGGGCCGGCTCCACTCCCTGGCCTCGGCGTCTGGCCGACGCCACGGTCGGTGCGGATAGCCCCGCAGCACCGGCCATCTCGTGACGGCTTCGCAGTTTGCCCGGCAGCTTGCGATAAGACTGCGGGCTGATCGGCAGCAGCCACTGCTTGGCCCTGGTGATCGACCCAACATCCAATCCGAGATCGGAGATCATCTCATCGATGTTGTGCATGGAGAACGGGATGATGTTGGTGCCACGGGCGTGTTTGCCCCCAGTGCGCTCTTCCATCCATTTCAGCCGTGTCTGCACATGGTCGGTCATCTCGGGCACCGACGGCAGCACCATGGTGCCGTTCAGGTGATCGGCGATCCACCAGGCCGCTACCTCGGCACTGAGCGGGCTCAATAATGACGAGTTGTAGCCGGCGAACGCAAGACTCGGTACGCCGACCGGCAGGATCTGCCGATAGAGCTGAAAATTGCCCCGCTCGTCGTGCAATTCCGAGCTCAGTGCTTCGTCGAAGAATGGAACGCTCTGCCGGAAACCGGTGCCGCAGACGACCACATCGGCTGGCACTATCTTGCCGCTTGACAGTTCGGCCGAGGGCCTCCCGTCCACCACCAGCAGTCTGCTGATGGTCGTGTCACGCTCCACGACGACCCGGCCGGCGGCGACCTGCTCGTAGAGTCCGGTGGTGGTGAGACTGGCTGTGCTACGGGCGATGTCCTGAAAGTTGCCGCTAGGTAGGAGGCCCAGCTTGCGCAGATTGGTCTGACGTGAGGCGATACTCTGGATGGATCCGATCATCAAATTGCGGACGGCACGCCCAGGTCCGTGCAGGAATCGCTCGACCCCTCGCGGCTTGATGTACTCGAACAGGCCTTCGCCCATCCGGGTCAGCATCAGGTATTTGTAGTTGAGGACGGTACTCAGTTTCGTGGGCATCTTCCAAAGCAGTTCGCGTGCGACGTTCGTGGTGCTCGCCGCCACCGGACTGATGGCGACAGCCATGTCGCAGGAGGACTTTCCGTAACCGACGACCAGCACGTGCCGGCCGGCCGACTCCTTCGCGTCGTGGAACTCGCTGGTGTGGCAGAGCCGCCCGCCGGCTGCGGTGAACGCCTCCAGCCCTTCGAAGTCCGGCACCATCGGCTCGCTGAAGATACCGTTGGCCACTACCAGGAAGTCGTACTGCTCCGTGCTCACCGTGCCCGCCGCGCCGCCGTCGGTAGCCCTCGCGCGGAGACGCCAGCTGCCGGAGGCGCGATCCAGATCGGCGTTAGTCACCTCGTTACCAAGGCGCAGGTGCGACTGGAGGCCGAAGTGCCGGACGTAGTCATCGAGATAGCTCTGTACCTGCCCACCCGAAGGCCACTCCGGGTACTGCTTGGGCATGGGAAAGTCGCTGAAACAGTAGGTGCCCTTGTTGTTCTGGGTCGCAACACCCGGATAGCGACGCGTACTGCTCCAGACTCCGCCGACGTCGGGGTCTTGTCGTAGACAACCACTTCGTGGCCGAACTCGGTCAGTACCTTGGCCGCACTGAGACCGGCAAATCCGGCCCCGATGATGGCAACGCGCATGACGAACCTCCTGGAGGGATTGGGATTGGGATTGGGTAGGAACGAGCCTGCTGCAGTGGGTCTTGAGGACGCAGCAGTCCGTCAAACGCCCCCGTAGTCTAGGGTTTAGCCGCCCAGCGTGTACTCCTGGACCCAGCGTGTACTCCCGGACGTCGACCCACGTGAGCAGAAGGAAGACCGGACAGCATCAAAGATCTGATCGATCGGCGCAGCTGAACAGCTCTTGCTATTCCGAACGAACACGGTTCCGGGGTCTTCAGGCCGGCCACCGAACAGGCGGGGTTCGTCAGCCCGGAGCCACGATCGGTCTAAAGATCCACCAGGGCACCACCCCCATGATGACGAGGTCGCCGACCCCGCACGGCACCGACCCGCCACGACTGGAAGCACCGTCGTCTCGTGGCTGGAGCACCTGGACAACGGAGGCCACTCGAGCATCGAAGCCGCCGCTGGCCACCTCTCACACAAGCGCCGAGACACGGTAAGTCGGAGTAAAACTTCGTGTCCCGTTTCGGGGCTGGTAGGGCTCAGGGACATGAGTGTGCCGTCGGGAAGGTACTGCGGTTCGGCGGGTTCGGTGAGGTTGCGCAGGGGTCGGAGCGCGTCGTCGGTGGGTTCGGTGAAGGTGTAGCGGCCGTGGACGTTGAGGTGTGCGTCGATCAGCGGTGACAGCGGGGCGGCGTCTTCGGCGGCGGGATCTCCCTGAGATCCCGTAACGCTTTCAGCGCGGCGTCGATGTAACGGGTGTTCCACAGCGCCACGGCGTTGAGGACCAGCCCCAGAGATGCGATCTGGTCTTCCTGGCCTCTACGGTAGCGCTGGCGGATCTCGCCGCGGGAACCGTGGAAGATCTTGCAGGTCAGGCGGTGCCGTGATTTCTGGACGGTGAGTTGTACGTGCACGGTGCGGCGGTAGGTTTCGTCGTCCGGGTCGCACATTGCCAGCAGGTGAAGGGTTTCGCGGCCCGGCCGCATTCGGCGAAGGCGGCACCCAGGGGTGTGGAGTTTCCGTCGCGGCCGAGCATCCGCAGCAGCTCGTAGCCGGCGACGGTGCCGGTGTGCAGTGACCCGGCGACGCGGAGCATGTCCGGCCACTGGGTCGTACTGACTGTGGTCTCGAGCGTCTGGCTTGCTATGATTATCAAGCACATCCGAGTTGCTGAAGCTCTACTCGCTCCCGCTTGGGCACGTGCCTTCGACGCGGCACGGCGTTGTCCAGTGACGATTCGTTTCGTCGGATCAATCCCACTCATATCGAAAGTAGGGGTTAAATAGTGACCAACATCATCATAGGCGCGCCCAGTGCGTGGGGGGAAACAGCCCCGCTGATAGAATTCGGCCGGGGCCTTGTCCGGCGCCAACACCGAGTCACCATCATCGGCGGCAGCGAGTTCGCGGATGCGGCAACGTCCACCGGAGCGTCGTTTGTCTCGCTCACGGGAGACGCCGACATGACCCGCGAGCGAGCCGCTGAGTACTTGCGGAGACGCCAGGAACTCGCTCCCGGTCCCGACCAGCTGAATTCTGACTTCCGGACCATTTTCATCGACCCGATGATCGACGAATTCGATAAGGTGCAGCGCCTGCTGGCCGAACGTCCCGATAGCGTCCTCATCGCCAACGCCCTGTTTCTTGGCGGCATGCCGACGGCGCTGGGCGCCCCCGGCCGGCGACCTTCGCAATGGATCGCCGTCGGCACCAGCCCGTTGGCGATAGCCAGCGGCGACGCCACCCCGACCGGGCCGATTCCCGGCCTGAACGGTGAGACTGCGCGAGCCGCGCACCGAGCCGCCAACACCGCATTCGCGGCGACGCTTGAGCCGGCCCGCGAACGGTTCGAAACCCATATTTCCTCGATGGGGGGCACTCCATTGGGCATCCCGTTCCTGGAATGCGTCTACCGAGTACCCGACATACTGGGTTTGTTGAGCGTAGCAGCGTTCGACTTCCCACGGACCGATGACCCTGCGAGCTTCAAGCACATCGGCATCCTCAGGCCCGGGGCCGCCGAGGCCTACGAGCCTCCCACCTGGTGGCCTGAACTCGACGACGACAGGCCCACGATAGTCGTGACCCAGGGCACCGCAGCAAATGACAACCTCAACGAACTGATCGGCCCCACACTTGCCGCGTTCGCGGACGAGGATGTGCATGTGATCGCCGCGCTTGGACGCAGCGTCGACGGCTCAGGCCTCGCGGCTCCCGCGAATGCCCATTTGGTGGATTTTATACCCTTCTCCGAACTTCTTCCGAAGACTGACCTGCTCGTAACTAACGGAGGATTCGGGGCTACGCAGCTCGCCTTAGCTGCGGGCGTCCCCGTGATAGTTGCCGGCGAAACCGAAGATAAGCCCTTGACCGCAGCCCGAGTCGCATTTCACGGTGTCGGGTGCGATCTGCGCACGGGTACGCCAACGCCTTACCAAATCTATGATGCCTACACACAGATCCAGACTTCGTCAACGATTTCGACATCCGTCGCGCGGCTTGCGAAGGCCTACTCAGCACAGAACCCAATCGACGAGATCGAAAAACTCATGCGGCAAAGTCCTGCGAGCTGATGACTTAAGCAATGCGGCCCGTGAATCACGACAGTCGAGGTCAATGTAACCATTCAGCACGTTGATTAGCCGCGGGCGTGTGTCCAGACTGGCCAGGATGGAGGTGAGCTTGCCGAACGGCTTGGCCGCGCCGGATCTGATCCGCTGTTGTCTGAATGCTCGAAGTATGTGGCGCAGTATCCTCGAGCTAACCTAGATCGTCGACCGATCCGAGGCGAGCGGGACTGACTATGCCCTCGGCATCGCGTGTCGATCCCACGCGCTGCTCGCGTCCGGGACGGACGCCGACGCGCTCTACCGCGAGAGTCTCAACAGGTTGGCGACCACCAGAGCAACAGCGAACTTCGCGCGCGCACGACTGCTCTACGGCCAGTGGCTACGACGAGAGCGGCGCCGGTCCGACGCGCGCAATGAATTGCGCGAAGCCAACGGGATGCTCGCAGCGATGGGAGCCAACGCATTCGCCGCGCGGCCCGGGAACTGCAGGCCACCGGAGAGCACCTGGCGACCAGCGACATCGACCGGCGGGAGGAGCTGACCGCTCACGAAATGCTCATCGGCTGCCACGTCGCATCTGGCTCGACGAGCAAGGAGGTCGTGGGCGAACTGTTCCTGAGCCCTCGAACTATCGACGTCTACCTGCTAAGGGCTTGCCGATGATCAACACGCTCAGTTTGTGGGTTGTTTCAGGGTGTAGTTCCAGTCCGGGTGCCATTCGTGGCGCGCGAGGGTGCCCGATTCGGACAGCGCTTTCATGGTG
>JAABUT010003385.1_pt1 | contig 13768 bp, 15 predicted proteins | sample 5559281 | NCBI WGS metagenome assembly JAABUT01 (sample SAMN10711880, study PRJNA513359) | rock metagenome | isolation source: Antarctica rocks | place: Antarctica: Victoria Land, Ricker Hills nord | collected 2016-01-04
CTGACTTCGCTTACCGTTCTTAACAGTTATTGGTCTAGGGAACAGCGGCAAGACCTTCTTGGACTGGTTAATATCCTCAGAGAGAAACAGGTGGATGGAAGTGCGGCTGATTAGGATGGGGCGAGGTTAGGCCTGCCGTCGGGTCAGGGTTGGGTTGGGTTGGGTTGGGCAACCCGGACCCGACGGCAGGCCTAGGCGAGGTAGCTGGGAATTCAAGCCTTGGAGGCCTTTTCATAGATTGGGTCAGAAATTATGTATGTCAGTCATCTGAAGCCGTCTTAGTGATTCGACGTGTTCTGAATTCGAGAACTTCGCGCAACGTGGTAGGATGAATGGTTTTGCTCATCTGCTGTTGTTTGATATTGTCTGCTGTTAGATGACCGATTGTGACAAGTTGTAATCTTGCATTTCGACGTGGCCGTGGCTTGGTGTATTTGAGATTCGCGTCGTCACTGCGACAGGGGGAATAAGTATATCTCATCTCGAAGCTTCCTGCCATACTTCGTCAAGTCTGAGCGTCCATCTTCGAAACAACAGCGTGGATCGGTTACGAAGTACAAAGAAAAAAAGCACATAACCTGAAAACATGGAAGACCCAAACATTGCCCTTCATCGTTTCATACAAGCAATAGCTGCGAAATGCGATCTAATTCGCCAAGACATGAACAACATCGAAGTTAAAATATCAACATACGTTAACATTGTTGTCAAGCTCCTTCGCCTCAGCGCACTTTCCAAGGAAAAAGCTCGGGAAGTTCTCGGGCTGGCTGACATAAGACTTCAGCACAGGGAAGAGCCCAGCGCTGCTGAAGAAGAACATGACTTGAAAGACGAGGCATATACATTAACCTCGCTAGCCGTTCTTCTTAATGACGCACCAAGTGCTAAACACGTTCGAGCGGTCCTAGATGTGGTCGAGAGACTGCGAGCGGGACAGGGAATTCTTGATATCCTTGATATCCTTGAGAAGGGCCGACAGGCTAGGGCTAGTACAGCAGACTAGAAAGGACGCAGACATTGCCGCTGGGGGAACAGAAGAAATGTCAGATTGCTTAGAATGAAGCTTAGGGTGCGGTTGACTTCTAGACTCCAATTCAGATAATCCTGAGGTAGAGCCACACATGTGTCAATCGTCTGATGCAGTCGCTTCTATTTAGCAGACGTGTCCGTGGCTGAAATTCTCGACTGCCAAATGATGCAACAAGAATGCTTCACGTCATTATCGTATGCGATCAAACAGGCTCTCGCGTCGTGTATTCGTACCATCGACGTGGTCATGACATCTCACGGCTGATGCTTCATTACCGCTGGCATAGAGTGTCAGTCTGCTGCTTAGAAGATATATAAACAACTAGGCTAGGTTTAGGAACTTCTTCATTACCTTTATCCAAAAAATACAAATACTTTAAGCATGACCGACCGAATTTCAGCTTTCAACGAGCTTTTGAAGGCGGGTTGCCTCGCCTATAATCGACTTTGTCGTGATTATGATGATGTCGAAAAAGGGTTAAATACCTACCTCGATGCCGTGCTTGCTATCCGTCTTAGCAGATCATCAGTGGAGAGACAGCGGGGGATTCTTTCGTTTGTTGAAACGATGGTTCGCTTGGAGGATATGGAAACCTGGGTCGACGAAAGACATGATTTTGAGGAAATAACAGACGACTTTCTTCAAACTGCTTTTCTGCTCAAGGTTATGCCAAGCGCTAGAAGGACCACGGTTATTGCGGTGACTGATGTAATGAGAGAACTGCAGATGAAAGCATGTGTTACTGTTGGAGGACGAGGTCATATGGGGCATTCTGGTATGTAGGTTGAAGCTGGATAGGAGTCTATCTAGGAGCGACCAGGTGAAAACTCTACTAGCGGGCCCCAGCCCTATCAGCCCTATGAAGGCGGAGATTACCATCTCCCCTATTTCCAACAGTTACTACTTAGGTCAGGCAGTATGTTGCAAGAATATGTGAAAAGGGAAAGAACCGGCTTTGGAGTGCTTTATGACTCCCGTTCTTGACGGATAGAAAGACCATTGAACAGGTCTCCTTGCGCTTCCAAAAACAGAGGAACAAGTACCGGAAGTTTCTGTTTGCATACTAAAACAAGAGGTGATTCGAACTGGTTTTAGTACTGATAGTATCTAAGTAAGGCCTAGCTGGCTTAGTGAGGCTTTCTGTATATAGGTTAACCAACACACCCAAGTGACGCATTAGCGGAACGGTGATTACCTCAAAACGTCAGTCACCGAGCAGACTCATTATTCGTTGATCTAGCGCAACTATTTTGGCTTGCTCGATATGTGATGCTTTAAAATATTCCTTTGCCGAATAATGTAAGAAGAGTTCTGAGATTGCGAGTTGTCTGGGAAGCTCGTTTGCTTTGCTGTTTCTGTTTTCTCATCGTAGCAATGACGTGTAACACTTTTCGTCACTGCAACAGGTTGTCAGTCTGCGGTAGATTAAAGGTATAAATTATTCTGCTTCGAAGCTTTCTTGTCACGCTTCATTAAGCCTGATCAGCCTTAACAAAGAATCAGTTATTTCAACTTCGACCTTGTGCCGAGTAGTTTTCTACAGATAGCAAGAAAAGACACCAATTCTCGAGGTATGGCAGCCCAAAACCTAGCGGTCAACGAGATTGTTCAAACAATGCTTTGGGCGTGCAATCGAATCCGTCAAGAGATCGACGACCGCGAAAAGAAGTTATCAACGTATATTGATATTATAACTGGTATCCTTCACGCCGAGTCTCTTTCCAACAACAGAAAGCAGAAGGTGCTTACAATGGCGGATAACATGATTCGCGAGGGCGGAAAGGGGGCGGGTGGGAGGAAAGAGGTTGCTGAAGACGCATACAGTCTTTCGTCTCTTGCCATCCTTCTTGGCGACATGTCAGATGACAGTCAACGAATGGCTTGTGATGTGGTCGAGAGATTCAAAGAGAGGCGGTTGGCAGTAAATACGCTCGCGGGGGAAGGTGGCAACATTGGGGCTGGGGAAAGGATATGAAGGTGAAAACTTGGGGTTTAAGCATTCGTGGCGTTTGGTTGTTGTTAGAATATCTGGCTTGAAAGCTCTTTTCGCGGCCCAAGATCAAGCAAACTGGTACCATATGGCTTGCTATCGCGCAGCTCTGTGTTTACTTGGCATATGGAAGATGCTCTGGATTGTTTTGAAATAAAGTACCGGGTGGGTTGAAACCTGGCCTGGCTGGGGACGCGACGCATTATTCTGCCTGGGTAACGGGTCGTTAATCGCGGGATGCTGCATTTGAATATGCTTTTTCTTATATAGTAGTGTGTCGTTCGTTGTCTTCGATGTGATTCGTGTTCTTTGACGTGGCATTTATTATTTGCCTGACCTAAAGCGTCAAAGCTCTCATCATCGTGTAACAGAAGTTTATACTGTCTGTAAAAGGTGTAAGCTGTTTTTCTTTGAAGCTCTATTATCATGCTTCATTACGTCGAGACCTTCACCTATAAAGAACCAGCTGGAATTAGCAGAAACCTTGTAATGAAGTGGATCCGTCAAATGTTTTTGAGTAAAGGCGCCGAATTTCCAAGTATGCCAGACCCAGGCCCAACCTTCAATGAGCATACTTTACTCGCTCTTTATCTCAGCGAAAATACAAGAAAACAGCGATTGCTTCTTAAGTTTGTGGATTGTATGAGAGTGAAGACAATCAATGAGGCTGACAAGATTCAGCAGAAGATAAAAGAAAAGACGATGAAAGTAAAAAAGATGAAAGAAGAACTACATGTCACTCGCGTCTCTTCTTAACAATATCTCGAGGTGAAGAAGAGAGCGATGCTCGAAGTGGTCGAAACGCTCAGAGAGGAACGGGCAAGAGCTATTACGATCAAGTTGCAAGAGTGGGATATCGGCGGATATTGAACCTTGCTCTAGCAGAACAGACCATCAAACAAGTGTCGCAACGTTCCATAAGATAGGAATAAAACACAAAACTGTTTGCGCAAATTTCCTGTCAGTTGGCACATCCCAAATCCAGCAAATGTCTAGCTGACCACGTGACTCGGCACGGAATTCCGACTCTGAAACCGCTGCATCGTTGAAACCACAATAGAGCTACCTGAGGCTAGCATCAAAAATTATAGTTCAACAAGTTCTCATTGCCAGACACTCAATCTTCTTCGACGTGTACCATTTCCCCTGTTCGATTTGATTCGTGTTTTTGACGTGGCCCGAGTTGTTTGTGGTAAATATTTCGTGGACATGGCTTCAAGTGCTCGCAAAAAGTTTCTATAAAGTGCTTCTGCTCTCTTTTTTGTCCCGTTCCATTTATGGTCCAGAACTCCTTCAAATTCGACCCTTGGTTACCAATGCGCACTTAGTCTATTGATCAGAGAAGTAGCAGGATGGCGACTATCGCGTCATCCCTCAGGGAAATCAAAACCACCCTCGCGCAAATCCTCGCTTCCACACAATCCTCCAGCCTCGACAGCCTCGACCAGCTACGAAAGATAGACCCAGATCGGGCTGATGGCTTGCTTGCTACCCACATTGGTGGGATCTCGGAGGATAGGCAGAAGAAGATCTTCAAAATGGCTGAAAGCCTGAGAGTGAACAGGGAGAAGGCAGAGAAGGAGAAGGAAGAGGAAGAGAAAAAGAAGAAGGAGACGGAGAGGAAAGCGGAAGAGAAGAAGGAGATAGAAAAGGAAGAGACGGAGAGGAAAATGACGGAGAGGGAAGAGGCGAAAACAAAAGGGACGGAAATGAAGGACAGAGTAAGCTGTACCATAGATGAATTTTCTCTTGAGGGCTTTGACTTCGAGGACTCGTTTCCATACTTAGACTAGCCCTACGGGCCCACGAATGACCCTCGACGGAGAATGCAAAGGAAGCTCTATGACCCTCGTTACTAGGAAGGAAAACGGCAAGGGTATGGTTGGTGTGGCGGACTGTTTGACTTCTAATCGAGGAAGTATACACAGGGACCCGCCTTCCTGGCCATCTTATGACCTATCCCAGTCATCTCCTTCGCATCGTTGCCAGTAGCCTCTCGTGCTTCTTGTTCCTGTAATGGGCTTGGGCGAGCGGATCATCAATGGTCCTGGAAACGTCCTATAATACAGGGCTGGCTCAGTCAGCCTCGAGGTCACCCTTTGAAATGTTAAGAGTACGAAAGGGTAAGCAAGGGGCAAGGTTGGAGAATAGTTTATGCAAATACGACCATTTGCACGCGACGAATGTCATCCTCAGCAGTGACACTGGTTTTTCCTCTTTCGTTATTTCGTTCATGCTCGATATTCGAGTTTGATTACTCGTATATGGATAACATAGTACTTCAGCGAATAGATATCCCCAAAAGATGATAGGCTCTTTGTATCATGCCAAGCAACGGCTCTGAAAATTTGATCGACGATGGAGTTCTGCATCGCTGGCATCATCTACGAGTATGGGCTTCCACTGGCGATGCTATATGTTGGTTTCTCGTCTTACTTAACTATGTGTTATTCACCTGAACACTGACGTGGCTGGAATTGTTTGTTGCTATGTGACACTCGACGTGGCCGCTGCCGGGCACAAACACCCTCAACTCGGAGCCATATAACACATCCTCTATCTTCGATTTTACCGGGTGGTATTAAGATAAATTTCGGCACGGATTCCTCATACACCCATTAGAAATTTGACCGAAATTTACCTCTCATACCTCGCCCAAGTACTCGACAAACCAAAATGCCAGACCTCGACCTCAAGTCCTCCCTCAAAGAGTTGAACGCCCGACTAGACGAACTGACAAAACATCTCGCTTCTCCACAAAAAACAATCTCCCAGCGCCTTGAGGAAGTGCGAAACAAAAACCCTGATCAGGCTGACGACCTTCTCGCCACGCATCTTAGTTACATATCACCGACAAGACGGCAGAAGATCTGCCATATTGCTAGTGGGCTGAACAAGGAGAGATTTGAAAAGAATGCTCAAATAGAGAAAGATAGGCGGGATAGGCAAAACAGGAATCAGTAGACGATGGGACACGAGTAGAACACTGGATGTGGACAATGGTTTGGATGCTTAAGAGAAAGAAGCATGAATACTATCGAAATTCTAGATATGGAGGGAGGTGGGAGCCAAAGTGCTTTTGGATGGAGAATTGGCTTAAATCTTGATGATTGCCACAGCACTGGCCCAATTCCCGGGGTTTTCCTTCCCATACCTACAATGAAGTCTCGACGTCTAATTCCCGTTCTGTGTGCGATCATTGAAAGCTTCTCCATGATTCGGAGATTCAGGAGGAAGGTGCTTTGATCATACTGCAAACGATAATACTTCTCAAAACCCAAACCTTCATAGTACATTCCCCTGCACCACATGTCTGCCGTTGCGCGAAACCCTATGCCCAAGTCCTTTACCACCTGTCAAACTTTAAAATTGCATACGATTGCACCACCATCAATATTTTACCTTGAATCATCTATTTTGTACTCATTTCCCTCGTTGCGCTGTAGCTCAAAGCGTTGCGGAGATTGTTACGGTAGCTGAGATTTATGCAAGAACTTGGATCATCTCCTGCCAGGGGAAAGTCGGGCGGTAATAGGACGACTTCAGACGTTGCACAGCGTCAATCCTCCGCTGTAATGGCGTGACTTCTGAAACCTCTTGCAGTTAAGCAAATGTCGCGAGTCTACACCCACGTATGCAGCCACCGACCATGCAGCATGCAGCTTCTATTGCGGTTCAGTAATCGATCCAACAACAGAAGCGGAACCTCCAATGGCTGTAGGCTGACGGGTACTGTTCTTAGGAAATACTCTAGAGTTTGACGTCTCATACGAACCAAGGCCCTACACCACAAGAAGCTTCCCGAAAGTCGGGACCCGCAAGCTCTTCTTCACCAATCCAATGTCACATCAAACACCGATAATAATATGCCTTACATCGAACATGGCATAATGGGCAAACTCGGATCGAACAGGGGTGTAGTGAGACAGGGTTCCTGAAAGACCAGATCTTGCTGGCGTGTGGTCGCCATAAACGGGGACCGGGACGACTTCATGCGTTCAACAGGTCAAGCATGCAAAGAAAAACTGTTTGGTGAAAATGGACATGCCAACATAGCCTATGTTTACTGATGATATTGAGTTCTACCGGTAAGTATTCCTCCTCCGAGCGTTGGGGTGAATTTCACTAATGCTTAAGCCATTCTCGCCCACAGCCTACCTACCTTACCTTAGGTTGCTGTTTCAAGAACCGCAACCATTACTCGGAGTCTCGGCTGTGCGATATACCAACTTTGAAGCGCTAACTTTCCCCTCCCCTACATCGTGGATCCTAATGTAGCATCATATTGTCAGTAGGCTGCATCTTCAAGGATGCTGTTCTTGGAAGGATTCCTACCCTTTTGGGATTCCCTGCAGTCCATTCTCACGCACGGTCACCGGATGGGTTTTGATTTTGCCCTCTGCTAGAAGCTTTGCGTTCAGCTTCCAGAACATAACTCCCATGTCAAAGTGGTCTTTCAGCGCGGGGAAAGTTGTTTCAAACTTGAAGAACTCCTCGCCGAAGGTAGTGTATCCCACAATCGCTTGCGGCGTGACATCTTTGCGCGGCCAGGCGTCTACAGGCAACAACGTAACGCAATGGAGCTGCTGACTGCTGTCGCTTGACAAGGCGGCCGCGCAGATCTTGTAGCTCGACTCTTGCGAGATGCAGTCGAGAACGTAGCGCAAAGAGTCATTCGTGTAGGCGCGGATCTTCTCTGCGCAGTCGGGCTCGTGGTAGTCGAACACGGCATCGGCGCCGCGAGATCTTACAAGGTCGAAGTTTTTGGGGCTTGCTGTAGTGATAACGGTGAGGCCAGACCTAACGAGACTTAGCCTTGTGCATCTTGTACCAATTTACACTTCGGGGAGAGCAAAATTCAAGATGCAATTACAGTTTGGCGTATTGAATAGCAAGCGTGCCTGTTGCCGTACTGCCGCCGTATATCAGTATAGGGAACGATGTTTTCGCGGGTTCGGTGGGAAGCGGCAATTTCAAGGTCATGTAGAGGGCTTGTCCAACAGTGGTGACCCCAACTCCCAATGTCGCTGTATCTTCGAAGCTCATGCCGTTTGGGATTTTGGCAGCATGGCCGTCTTTAACCATGGCAAACTCTGCAAACGAGCCATCCTCGGCGTTGTTCTACAATATGGTCAGGGCATGTCCAACGATATTTCTCGGGTTACACCCACATTGTTGGCACCATGACAAATTCCGTAGACCTTGTCGTTCTTTTTGACATCCGTTTTGCAGGCTTCGCCGACCTCTTCAACGATACCGGAGAGATCGCAGCCTACAAGAAGATCGATGAGCAGGAGCCCGCAACTACGTGAAAAAGCCCCTACCCAGGATACCACCTACGAGACCGGCAAATGCGGTGTGGTGGAAGTCAGCTGCAGCCCATCAGCTGTCGCTCATGGGCAAGATATCAAATATTGTACTTGGATTGACGCTCACGGCCACAGTTTTGACCTTGACATAATCCGGCCTCATTGATTGCTCCTTTAAATTAACAAGTTCTGCCTTTCCGGCCTCTTTGATAACGACTGCCTTCATTTTTTCCGATTGCGGTGATGATGTTTAACAGAAGGTCAAGGACGAGGAACGAGAAGGCAGTACAACGGAACCAATTCAATTCCGGAGGACAAGACAGAAAGTGATTCGCGGCGTCGGCAGACGGCTCGCGGATTGGTTGATTCAGATCATGCACTGACTGAGCTTAGCTGCCCAATGGTACTAATGATATGCATCCTACCTCGGCTACCTAGAATTAATCGAGCATCCTTTGGGGGTACGTTCCACAGGTACCCGGCAAGTGAACGATGGATTGGACTGGATGAGAGCCGCTGTTGGCATGACAAGCATGCACGACATGGTACCCACACTACCAGCAGTAGGCCCAATGGGAGGCACAGTCTCCACGATTTATTCTCCTACAGCCTCTTCCGCGCCTGGGATAGGCAGCGGTGAAAGGCAGCCATATCGCCCGTTTTATTGCCCCGGCATCAGCATTGAAGTCATTCTGCAAGTACTCCATTCTAATTCCTGCACGTCCACCAGCTTTGCAGGATCCACCGGCATACACGACAACCCACTCCTACTTCTGAATCGGCATGCTCGCTCCTGTTCGGCAAGGCGTTATTACCTGAAGCTAGGAGAATACCACACTCCAGACAACCATGTCTCTCAACCAAGACATTCTTGTCGTTGGCCTACTAAGATTCTTGCACTACAATTCCTACACTCGGGCATACTCTGCGCTTTCCTTTTGGAATTTTCACAGTCTGTGGTAAACGTCTGGCGCGGTTCTTCCCTTTTTCCTTTGTGCCTCAGGATTAGGATCACTTCTTGCCATTACCTCCAAGCATAAGAGATCATTTCTCATTTCTATCTATGATGGTAGGTACCTATCAAGTCTAAGAGGTCGGGCACTAGAAAGTCGATTGAAAGCTGAACTTGGTCTTAGGGAACTGCCCAAGAAGATGTCATCGGAACAGTGCCCATCTCGGTTGCGGATGAAGGGAAAGCCTTTCCCGCTGCTGAGTTCAAACACCCTTTTCAGACTCTTACCGACTGGGACGGCGTTGACGATCCAGGAAATCCGTGCAATTGGAAAATTACTAAGAAGCTCTACGCAACGGTGATTCCAGCATTGTAAGCGTTTTCCGTGTATGTCGCCTTCCGCAACCGTTTTCTTCCTGTCTGATTGAGCCTAGGGTATTCGATGCCTCCGTTTATACTCTTGGTATCCCTGATATCATGGAGCGCTTCAAGGTGAGCCAGAGTGTGGCTATCCTCGGATTTTCACTCTACTGCGAAGGCCTAGGTAGGTCAATGCAGCAGAATCGATGCATCGACTCTGCTAATCAGCGTGGAAGCGTTCGGACCCATGATCGGCGCCCCAATCTCGGAGACTTTCGGTCGAAAAGCGGTTTACCTCCTTAGTTTACCCATTTCTATCCCCTTTGCAATGGCTACCGGTCTATCTCAGAACATTGAAACCGTCCTAATATGCCGATTCTTGTCCGGGAACTTTGGCGCACTGGCCGTTGCTGTTGGCGCTGGGACTATAGCTGACATAGGGGATCTGCAGCATGGAGGTGGCCTCGCCACGGTATTCTTTTCCTTTATACCCTTTCTTGGCTCGGCGCTGGGTCCTCTTATTGGCGGATATACTGTACAAACGCGTAGCGATTGGCGATGGATGATGTGGGTCCTCATGCTAATGGAAAGATTTGTGTGGCTCATGAATTTTTTGCTCGAAGAAACGTTGGAGAAAGAGTTACTTCGACGTCGTGCACTTGCACGGGGAATTTTTACATCGCCGAAACCGACGACAAAGACAGCTTTAAAGATGATCTTCACCGTCATACTGTTTCGCCCCTTGCGAATGCTTTTGATAGAGCCGATTGTAGCATACATCATCTCTTATGTGTCGTTTGTGTTTGGAGTCATGTTCGCTTTCTTTGATGCTTACCCCTACATTTTTCATAGCGTATATGGTTTCAGTCTTGGGCAAGTGGGTCTGGATTTCTTAGGAAATGTCGTGGGAATCTGTCTCGCAGCCTTCACTTTCGTTGTCATAGACAAAACACTCTACGCAAAGGCAAAGGCAAGGGCACCACCAGGAAAGCCGCCACCCCCAGAAGAGCGCCTTTACGTTTCTATGCTGGCTCAGTTGGCATTCCAGTCTTCCTCTTTTAGTAAGTCTATCGTGCTGTTAAGCACTTTGCACGCGTCGTTATGATATTTGACCTTGGCTAATGCATGTGTCTTCTATCAGGTTTGCGTGGTCCGCCCAGTTGTCCTTACATTGGACAGCTCCGATCCTGGCTGGTATTCCTTTCGGCTGGGGTAGCGTATGTCTATTTATGAGTGGACTTCCTTCCACCACCCTTTCAATACTTACACATGCACAGCTCGAAACCACAACATACCTCATTGATACATATCAAGCCACGTATGTAGCGTCTGCTCTTGCTGCTAATGACCTCCTGCGCTACACTTTCGGAGCGATCTTTCCTCTATTTACCTTCCAGATGTACTCCAAGCTAGGAATTGCATGGGCTGGCAGTCTTCTTGCATTTATCAGTCTCCTGTTGCTCCCAATACCTTGGGTATTGTACAAATGGGGACCGTTCCTGCGTAGCCGAAGCTCATCAAACAGTCAAAACTTGAGGTCAGGCAAAATGTATTGGGATAGCATATTGAGATTGAAGGGCGGTCAATTTGTTTGAAAGGTATCTGGAGTGTGTTCAAGCGTTGTCCTGATACAAGCAATCGACCCTTCACTTTTACAGTGTTTCATCCAGACGGTAGTCTCTTCCATCATCATTCTAGCAAATCTACTTGAAAACAACCTGGTAACACACATCCCTCCCCCATCAGGTTTGCAGTCCCACAAGAGACCACGCGCCAATTGCTTCTTGTGCCCTATCAAACCTCTTGCTCGTGTGACTATGGTAAAGACAAACTCCTAACTCTTATGGCAACGGTAGCGCAAGTCTTCTGCCCCACGTGCCCAGCAGAATGGCCGTCGCTTCTCGTCAGTCTCGCAGTTTCATGTGGCTATTCATGACAGTAAATATAGTTTCCAGCCTACCATTTCCTCTTCCCTACACCATCACTGTCTGAACCGTACCCTCCCTTCTTATTCCCCAGTCCATCCCCTACAACCCCCACTAGCACTCCTTCCTCAGCATCCGAACCCCATCCCCCCGCCCCACGACACAACCCTACCCACCGTCTCCCATCCAACCCCCAAAACCGATGCCCACCACACCCATCCCGCTCTCCCCCACCAGTGCCTCCCAAACCTTCCCAAATACCACCGAAGCCGTAGCCGAAGCCGAGGGAGAAAAGAGTAATGTCACACTTGAATTTGGAAGGAGGGCATGAGGTGGAGGAGGATGTGAAGAGAAAGGAGGTACAAAGGGAGATGTGCGTAAGGGGAGCAGCAGGAGGTAAAGACGGAGTGGAAGAGGGAGTGGAAGAGGGGAGAGAGGGAAGGAGAGGAAGAGGGAGTGGAAGAGGGGAGAGAAGGAAGGAAGGAAAGAAAGATGAGATTATAAATTGGTGAGAAAGAACGAAGAAGAAGAATGAGAAACAAAATGAATAAGAATTTGATTTGAATTCATACACCCTTGTGACATCGGTTTAAGTCCGACCCATGAGGGAAACTATGCTATGTGTATCGAACGGACAAAACCCTCTGGGGGAGAAAATCGCTCGCCGACTACACAGCGACTTCGCGCCGCCGAAACAATGAAATTGAGACTATGTACTCAATAATGAACCTATAGCTTCTATTCAGCGCATGACGCTTGAATTCTTGATGCGTGTCTGTGCTGTTTCTTTGCAATGCATCGTTCTTGCTCTGCTCTTCATTGACGATATTCTATACAACGATGTTCCGATCTTCGATCTTCGATCGCGAAGACGATTTCTTTGCACTCGTGATGCTCGTGATTGTAATGCCGAAAACTGTGTTCTCTTGCTCAATGATTGTCATTCATCGAGCAAAGAAATATGTGATGAAAGAGAGACGCGCATGATGAGAAGATAGAGTGTGATTGTATTGAATAATTCTATCCTGCTCTTGACTTGTGTCACATAGACGTTGAATAAGTTGATATAGACGTGCAATCGTAGTTGTTTGATGCTTGACTTTGATCGATGATAGAGAATGCGTGTTCGAGACGCAACTTCGATCGTTCCCAATGAGCAATCGATCGTTCATGATGATGAAACTCGACATGACGTTAGAAGTACAGAAGTTGAGCTCAGCGAGTCTTCTCAGTATATCAGCGCAGTCGTCGAGTCACTACTTCTTCGATCACATGTAATCACAAACTCGAGACTCATCATCTGATTCATTTATTTCATCTAGTATCTTTTCATCATCTACTGATAACAGCACTGTCGATGTGAGTAGAGACGTTTCAGTATATCAGCGCAGTCGACGAGTTCTCAATTCTTCGATCACTTGTAATCACAATCTCAAGACTCATCATCTGAATCGTCTAACTACTAGAAGTATCTTTTCATCTCTTGCTGATCTCGACTTGTCATTTGTCGTCTTCGTGAAATGTAGCTATTAGAAGAGATGTTGTCGCATGAATGAAAACTCTGCACGGCAGCTTTCTTGACCACGCAACGTTCTAACTTCGTTCAAACTGCGTCGGATTGAGATCTCTTGACTCTTCTGACTTCTATTCGGACACAGAATAGAATCGAAAGGTTCGTAGCCGGCACCACGTACAGGTGAATCTCGTTGCCGGCCAAATGAATAAGAATGAAAAAAATGAAAAGAGACGAGAATAACAATCTTCCAACAAATAATTCGCAAAAAGCCACGGAAAAGCTCCTCTGATTAATTCATTCCCGCAGCTCCCATCTCAAACCCCACAAAAACCCACCCCTTCCCTTCCCTTCCCTTCCACCCACCCCGTCAACTCCGTATTCTCAATCCCAAAGCCATTTCTTGCTTTCATTATTACACAGCCACAGCATCCATCCATCCCATGCAACTGTTTTTTTCTTTTCTTTTCAGATGGAAGAATTGTAAGTGAAGCTTCAGAATGGGTGAAGAAGGGGTCTGGTTGTGGTCTGGAGTCGGATGGGGGAGATGTGAGCGATGCTCTTGGGCGGGTTTGATTTATAGGTTTATATCGAAACCCTATGTATGTAGATACATTTCTTCCCCCTAAAAGGGGATTTTCCCACTCAAAAGGATTTGTTTCAATCCCCATCGGCATCACTATTGTCTG
>JAABUT010003386.1_pt1 | contig 13763 bp, 11 predicted proteins | sample 5559281 | NCBI WGS metagenome assembly JAABUT01 (sample SAMN10711880, study PRJNA513359) | rock metagenome | isolation source: Antarctica rocks | place: Antarctica: Victoria Land, Ricker Hills nord | collected 2016-01-04
ACACTCAATAATCTCACTCAGATGCAGTTCTTCATTGACTTCTGCAATTTCTATCAACGCTTCATCAAGAACTTTTCGAAGATTGTTCATTCAATGATTCAACTCACTCAAAAGAAAATCATATTTAAATGAAATGAAGTCTGTCAAACTGCATTCAATCACATGAAGAAATGTATAACTAAGACTTTTATACTTCGTCACTTTGATCAGACTTGCGATTTCATTCTTGAAATTAACTCATTCAACTACGTCAACGATGAAGTTCTGCCTCAATATGATGATGAAGAAGTACTACATTTGATTGCTTTCTATAGCAAGAACATGTCTTCTGCTGAGTGTAACTATGAGATATATGATAAGAAACTGCTGATCATAATTCAAGCTTTTAAACATTGATGACTTGAACTGAAGCTGATTGATATTTCTATCAAGATGTTCATCGATCATCAAGCACTTATTTCATTGATGAAAGACAAAAAGCTGAGCAGATGTCAGATGCGCTGAGTTCAGAAGTTAGCTGACTTCAACTTCAAGATAATGTATCAATTTGATAAACAGAACATTAAGATCAATGCATTAACTTGTTGAGCTGACTTCGTGCTCAGAGATTTCGATGATGAACGCGTTCGCTATCAATGAATTACTATTCTGATGTTGAATTGAATGAAGATTGCTGATTTAAAGAAGAACGTCAGTGAGTCAATTTATAAACAAGTTCTTGACGTGAATGAAATCGACGAGAATTGTACTTTACTTCGTGAAGCAAAGATCAGAAGCGAAGCACAATGCAAAGACATCAAGCTGAAGAATTGTTGAGTTCAGAATGAAATCTTATACAAAGACAGTCAGCTATGAGTCTTGTTTAATGAACTTCTGCAAATGAATCTGATTCGTAAGATGCACGATCAACTCTTAATAAATCATCTTGATATTCTTAGAACGATGAAGATCATCAAACGAAACTACTATTAATCATTCATGCGAAAGACAGTAGATCAATATATTTGAAACTGCTATGTTTATCAATGATCAAAGACATCTAGAAATAAATCAAATGACTTGCTTCAATCTCTATCAATATCTGAACAGCGATGACAGAACATAGTCATGAACTTCATTATCAATCTATCTGATTCGTATGACTACAACGTTATTCTGACTGTCATTTGCAAATTGTTGAAAGAAAGACATTATATCTCTTGCATCACTGATGATGAAGATACTACAGTCAAAAAGACAGCTGAAATGTTGCTTCAATGAGTATATCAAACTTACGATTTATCAAGCTTCATTGTATTTGATCGAGATTCTCAGTTCATCTTCATTCTTTGAAAGTTTCTTTGCAAATGACTAAGCATTTCTCTTCAATTGTTCATCATCTATCACTTTCAGATCAACGATCAAAGCGAACGAGTCAATCAGAATGTCGAGCGATATCTTCGTTCTTTCTGTTTGTATATGCAGAACGACTGATCTAAGTGACTACTCATGATTGAGTTTGTCAACAATAATGTCTTGTTCTCAATCATCTTCTTGATTCTCTTCTTCATGAACAAGAGCTTTCATTCTTGTATGAGCTTCGACTCTGACATCATTGAGTATGAAAGCATTCGCGAACGTCTGCAGATTGCTTGAATCAAAGATATATTCAATCACATGAATAATACATTGATCTTCGCTCATAAAGCTCTGATCAAAACATAAGAACAAATGATGAATCAAGCTAATAAGCATAGAAAGAAGATCAATTACAAGATTGAATCAAAGATGTTTCTGAATGAACAAAACATCGTTACAGCGAAATCTTTCAAAAAATTGAATGACAAGATGCTTGACTTATTTCAGATCATTGAGTCTGTTGACTCATTTTATAAGTTGAAACTATCAGAGACTATGCGTATACATGATGTATTTCATTCAGAGCTTCTTCGTTCTGTCGTTGATGATTCTCTGTCTGATCAAAAGAATGAATCTTCGAAATCAATAGTGATAAACGACGAAGACGAATGAAAAATCAATGATATACTGAACTCTTGATGCTATAAAAGATGACTTCAATATCAAGTTAAATGAAAGAGCTATGACAATTATCTCAACTGATATAACGCTGACAACGATGAATTTATGAACGCTCAAGAAATGATTGATGACTTTCATATCAAATATTCAAGAAAAGCGCACTAAGAAACAACATTCATGCAAACATGAATAGTCAAGAAGAAGAGTAATGTTACGATTTTAACCTTCGTTTATTTCTTCAACTAGTCTTCGTCTGATTTCATTCTAATCAAGTCTAGCGAGAATCTGATCTAAAGATGATGTCATTGAGTCTCTGCATCATATGTGTAAGACGTCAACTCAATCAAGTTTAACACAAAGCTGAGAAACATACATATAAGAATTGAGTTCTTTTCTGTAAATACTTTTCTTTTCTAGCATTTATTTATTAGTTAAATGACATTCATATGACTCGCTCTATGCTGATCTTTAACAGAGATCATTGTCATAACTCTTTCATTTGACTCGATATTAAAGTTGTCTTTGATATCATTGAAAGTTTAATATATCGTTGATTTTTTATTCATCTTCATCGTTTATCACTATTAATCTTGAGAATTCACTCTTATGATTAAACAGAGAATCATTAATGATGAGACAAAGAAGCTCTGAATAAAATACATCATGTATACATATAGTCTTGAATAGTTTCAATTTATAAAATAAATCAATGAGATCAATGATCTGAAAAGAATTAAGCATCTTGTCATTCAATTTTTTGAAAAGTCTTACTGTAATGATGTTTCATTCATTCAGAAACATCTTTGATTTAATCTTGTAATCAATTTTCTTTTTATGTTTATTAACTTGATTCATCATTTGTTTTCATGTTTTGATCAAAGCTTCATGAGCGAAAATCAATGTCTTATTCATTTGTTCAGATATATTCTTGACTTGATCAATTTGCAAGCGTTCGTGAGTGCTTTCATACTCAATGATGTCAGAATCGAAGCTCATATGAGAATGAAAGCTCTTGTTCATGAAGAAGAAGATCAAGAAGATGACTAAAACAAGACATTATTGTTGATAAACTTAATCATGAGTAGTCACTTAAATCAGTCATTCTGCATATATGAACAGAAGAATCAAAGATATCATTTGATTTTCTGATTGATTTATTCGCTTTGATCATTGATCTGAAAATGATAGATGATGAACAATCAAAGAAAAATGCTCAGTCATTTGCGAAGAAACTTTCATAGTATAGAGATGAATTGCAAATCTCGATCAGATACTATGAAGCTTGATAAATCATGAGTTCAATATATTCATTAAGTCAGCATTTCAGCTGTCTTTTTGACAGTAATATCTTCATCATCAATGATGCAAGAAATATAATGTCTTTCTTTTAATAATCTGCAAATGATTATCAGAATAGCATTGTACTCGCTTGAGTCAGATAAATTAATAATGAAGTTCATTGCTATGTCTTGTCATTGCTGTTCAGATATCAATAAAGATTGAAGTAAGTCATTTGATTTATTTCTAGATGTTTTTGAACATTGACAAATATAGTAGTTTTGAATATATTAATTTATCGTTTTTCGCATGAATGATCAATAGTAGTTTCGCTTTATGACTTTCACAGTTTTAAGAATATCAGAATGATCAACTGATGATTGATCATGTATCTCACGAATCAGATTTATTTGTAGAAATTCATTGAATGAAACTCATAACTGACTATCATGATACAAGATTTCATTCTGAGTTCAACAATTCTTCAATTTGATATTTTCATATTGTGTCTCGTCTCTTGCTATTGCTTTGCAAAGTAGCATACAATTCTCATTAATCTTCTTAATTTTAAGAATTTGTTTATAAATTGATTCATTAATGTTCTTCTTTAAATCAGCAATTTTCATTCAATTTGAAGTCAGAATAATGATTCATTGATAGCAAATGTGCTCATCTTCTGAATCTCTGAGCATGACATCAGCTCAACAAGTTAATGCATTAATCTTGATGTTTTGTTTGTCAGATCAATACATTATTCTGAAGTTGAAATCAGCGAACTTCTGAATTTAGCACATTTGACATCTGCTCAACTCTTTATCTTTCATCAATGAGATAAGCGCTTGATGATCAATGAACATCTTGATAGAAATGTCAGTTAGCTTCAGTTTGAGTCATTAATGTTCAAATGCTCAAATGATGATCAGAAGTTTTTTATCATATATCTTGTATTTGCATTCAGCAGAAAACATATTCTTGCTATAAAAGACAATTGAATGTAAAATTTCTTTGTTATCATATTAAGACAGAACTTCATCATTGACGTAGTTAAATGAGTTAATTTCAAGAATAGTTTTATAAGTTTAATCAAAGTGACGAAGTATTGAAGTCTCAATCATATGTCTCTTCATATGATTAAATGTTGTCTGACAGATTTCATTTCATTCAAATATGATCTTCTTTTAAATAAGTTGAATCATAAGATGAATAATCTTCGAAAAGTTCTTGATAAAGCGTCGATAGAAGTTGTAGAAGTCAATGAAGAACTGTATCTAAGTGAGATTATTGAGTGTAGATTATTTAACGACTGCTTGTATTTTTCAAGAGTTCATCTTCAGTTCTTTGATTAATATCAAGAGTTTTAGAAAGATAGTTTTCTGAACATGAAACTTGCACTTGTTGATGTTTATTTGTAGATCAGCTTCTTGTAGTTTATTCAAGATCAATCATACATGTTGCTTGTGTTTCTTCAAGATTTTGCTGTAAATGATAATATCATTTAAATAAATTTGACAAAATTGATGTAGATATTTAAACAATACGTCGTTCATATAATGTTGATAGTTTTATGAGTTTGCATAAAGTGAATCATATGAATGTATTTTAACTAGAAGTTCAAAGCTGAAGAAGAAAAAAGATGCAACACGTTGTAAGTTTTACTCACGAAGACACGCTAGATCACTAACGTGTCAACATCAGCTTTATACTAGTTTATGATAGTCTGACATGATCTATGTTAGACTAACTTGAAGTGCATGATTGCAACATTATTTCTTTTCTTCATTTAACAATATTCTCATTGCTGCAGTTCAATCAATCTTTCTTAAGTCAATTTCTATCTTGACTTGTTCAAATATCATTCATGAAAGTCATTTACAATCTTTAAGCATTCTTCAAATTCACTTTCATCGACGTTGTATCAATGTAGATCAATGTTGTATTCTTTTCAATTGACACAATATTGTAATCATTTACTTCATTTATAGTGTCTGAAGTTCAGTATATTCTTCATCTTTCATTTATCTTTGTCATCAATCACTATAGAGTCAGACGATTCATTTCATTGTTCATTCAGTGAGTTCTTTGAATCTAGTTGCAGCAGATTTGATGCAAACTCTGAATGTATCTTCATAATTGATGATAGTTTCAATTGATAAGCATGTTCAATCTTAATCAGAATCTTGAAGAATTCTAGCATTTTATTGTTTAACTTTCTTGATGATTGTAAGATCATTATGTTTCTAGAATTCAGAAACATTATGTCATTTATCTTGTAGATCATTTTCTTTTAATGTTTGTTAATCTATTTCTTCATTGTGACTCTGACTTTTGTCAAGACTTGCTTGATTAATGCTAGAAATCATTTCATATGTTTGAATATATTTTTTGCTTTGTCTGCTTTAATTCTAGATTAAGTGATCTTATATTTGATTGAATTCAAATTAAAGATCATATGAGAATGAAAGCTTTTATTTGAAAGAACGTTGACTGTTCAATTGATGATGAAATAGCATTGTTATCAACGAATTTAATCATGAATAATCAGATGAATCAATTATCTTGCATATATGAGCAGTAGCTTCGTAGATATCATTCTACATTCTGATTCACTCTTTCTGTCTGATCATTGATCTGAGAATGATAATCAATGAATAGTTTTATCTTGATATTTAGTCTTAGACATAAAGACTTTCAAATAATTGATATGAATTATGAATCACGATTAAACACTATTGATCTTGATAGTTCATAAGTTCTGAAGATTTATATCAACAGTAATTTGACTGTTTATTCTGCGAAGATTTCTTTGTTACTTGATCAACATGATATATAGTGTTGTTTCTTAAACAATCGATCTATGACTGTCAGAATCGCGTTGCTTTCATCACTTTCTGATAGATTGATAATGAAGTTTAATGATATGTTCTGTCATTATTGCTTGAGTATAAGCAATGACTTCAGCAGTTCATTGATTCAATCTCTCAATGCTTTTGATTTACAAAAAATGTAACAGTTTCAAATGTAGTGCTTGATCATCATTCTCATCTTTGATCAACAATATGATCATCTCAGCAAGTTTAACATTCAATTTATGTCAGAATGATCATTGATTGAAAGATCATATGCTTCTTTTATCAATAAAATGATCATTGACTGAGAAACTTATAGTTTATCATCTTTTCAGAGTACTTCATCAAGTACTTTGCAATTGTCTAGATTAATATCTTGACAAGTCTTTCTATTATGTTTCATGATTATTTGAATATCAAAGCACAGTTGATTCATTTGATCTTCAACTATAATTTGATTCTGAATAAAAATCATTTCTTTGATCAAATTTTAATTAACTTTTGATTTGAGTTTTGAATTTGAGTCAGATTCTGAGTCAGATCTGAGCAAGATTTAAGTTAAATCTTGATCAGTTTTCTGATCATTTTCTATTGACTGAAGTTCAAATCTGTCTTTTGATAATAGCATTTAATGCTGATATAACTTATGATTATTATTTGCTTCAACTGACTTGACATTTAACATTCTGATCAGCATGTCGACTTTCAGATTCTATTTTTTCAACTGATATATGATCTTGAAGTTATATTCAGATAACTTCTCAGCTCAATTAACTTGTCATCTGATTAATTCTTTGATGATCATGAAGTACTTCAAATTCAGATGATTGATGAAGATCTTAATTGAAATATTTGTACATTTCAATTCAAGATGTCAGTGCTTCAAGCAACAAATGATGATCAGCAGTTTCTTGTCATAAATCTTGTAGTTGCATTCTGCGAAAATCATGTTCTTGCTATAAAAAATCACTGAATGTAGAATGTTTTCATCATTATATTGAGATAATACTTCGTCGTTGACATAGTTTGAGAAGTCAGTTTTCAGAATAACTTCTTTGATTGAGTTGAAATGCTTCAGAACAAAAGCTGTTATCACTTGTTGCTTCAGTTCTTCAAAGATTGTCTAATAAATCTCTGTTTATTCAAAAAGATAATCTTTTCAAGTTAACTTTATCATGAATTGAGTGATCTTTGAAAAGTTCTTTATGAATCGTTGATAAAAATTGCAAAAGTCAATGAAGATTTGCATGTGAGTCAATAATCAAGACACTTTTCAGTTTTGAATCACATTTACTTTTCGAAAATTCATTTGCAGATCATTAATGAATATCAGTAGTTTAAGAAATGAGATTTTCTGAATCTTAAATTCGCACTTGTCAATGTTTATCTGTAGATCAACTTCATGAAGCTTCTTTAGCACTTCTTTCACATGAGTTCTATGTTCTTTCAATGTTTTACTGTAGATGAGAATATTATTCAAGTATGTCTGACAAAATTTATGCAGACAGTTAAACAATACATTATTGATATAGTGCTGAAAGAAAGCAGATTCATTGATTAATTTGAAAAGCATTACTTTATACTTGTAAACATCAAAGAAAATAACAAAAGTAGTTAGATCTTTGCTTTCTGAACTCATGTGCAGTTTATTGAACGTGATGATAATGTTAAGTCAAGTCAGATACTTACTGTCTTGAATTCAAGCTAGTACTTCGTTTATCAAGAATATTGAATAATGATTTCTTTTAATCAGAGCATTCAATTTTCAATAGTTCATGCAAAAGTGAAGACTATCATCTTTCTTTTTGACAAACAGTATTAATGAAGCAAAAGAAACTTTGCTGAGTGTAATAAACTTCTTCTTGAAATTCTTTTTTAGATACTCTTTGATCTTTTGCAACTTGTAGCTTGACATAAAATACAATTGACTTTTAAAGAATTGACTCTCTTCTTCTAATTCAATCTTATGATCATATGATCAATGCAAAAGCAACTGCGTTATCTTTTCTTTATTAAAAACATTCAGAAAGTCATGATAAACTATTAAAAGCTTCTTCTTCAGTTCATTTAATGACATGACAGAAATCATTTCATTCAGTTTCGCGAAATCTTCAACTGAGCTAAGCACTTTGTTGATTTCACTTATGATTAAGAAGAAAATCTTGATCTTCTTATTCTTGACTAAAGTTTGATACACAGCGACTTTGATCATAATAATATTGACAAGTCTCTTTGTCTCAATTGATTGAAAGAAATGAAGTTGATCAAGATCAACTTAAATGCTTTGCTTTGCTATGAAAGCAGATTCAATGAATCTATTTACTAATTTCTGATTCATGAGTCTCTTCAAGATGATCGTTGATGTAACAATCAAGTTCAAGTTCTTTTGTTTCATTTTGCAAATCTTGTTTGATTCAAATCTGTGAAATGTTGATTGATTACTTACTTTTGAAACAACAGATTTTAATGTTTAAATCTTCAACAATGATATTAATTAATCATTTGCAGAATCTATTAACATTTAATTTCTTTTCAATCAAAGATTTTCAATGATTATCTTGTGCTGATTTAAATGAGTTATTAATAAAAACATCATTTCATTCTTGTGTTTTTGTATCATGATCAATGTATACAAAGTGTATGTAATTGACTTTCAATCAGAAATTTCATCATACAATTGAATTGACTTTGATTTTGACAGTAATATTGACTGAATATCAAAGCGTTCACATAGCTTTGACATCAAAGATTCATTAATGAAAGTCATGTCAGTGATTTCAGTATTTATCAAAGCAAGAGATCTGAATATCTTTTCTAAACTACTTAAAATGATGTCAACAGTGAACGACTTGAAATTAAATGAATCATCAAACATATTAATGAAGCAAAATATGAGTATATTGCTCTCAGTCACTACTTTGATGAGAATAGATTGTTTTCTGAATTCGCTGCAATTTCATGCATCTGAGCTGATTCAAGACAGTTGCATGCTTTATGTTTTGACTTTTTGCATTTGAAGCAAAGTTCTTTTTTAAACAACTTCTTTCTAGCAGAATTAATGTTCAATATTTTGAATTTCTTTCATGCAAAGATTGAAGCTGAAATCGCAGTCGTGATCATCATCAAGATGCTAGCAATAAAGCAAGCGACTTAAGTCATTGATGTCTTGAGAACTGTTCAAGCATTCAATTTTGTCAATTGAATGTTGACTTGCATGCAAATGTTGATGAATTCATTCAAATTCATAGTTTGTTTATTAATCATGACTCGCTGAAGATCTGAGCTAATCTTATGCTGAAGATCATTTAGTAAAGTTTCGTTATTGTACTTTAGTTTCACACTAAGTCTCTGAAATTTCATTCAAAATTCATGAAAGAAGATCTTGTTTTGATACAGCTTTAAAAACTGTCATTAAGTCATGTGATGTTGATTGAAATCATCGTACATTTTATTTATGATTGACAGTATTTCTTCTGCTTCAAGAAATGAGTTCATGATTGTGTTTCTCATTCTGAGTGCTATGTGTTTGATCATCGTTTCACTGACTCAACTTTTCACATATGCAATCTTCATTTCTTCAATAGAAAAATGATTCTTATTCATCTTCAGCTTGTTTTGCATTTGAAACAATCAATTATTCACATTCTGTCTTGAATTTTTGAACAAAAATGAGTCAAATAACTTGATTGACTTTAAGAATCAATCTTTCGAAACTGAAGTGCTTAGTTGACTTAATGTTGCTTCTAGATGATGTATAATTACATTCTTTTTCTTCATTTCTTTCTGTAAACATGTTCAAACAACGTTCAACATTATCTGTGTTATGATTCTAGCTACGCATCTTCGTTGATGACTATGTTGATGACTATGTTGATGACTATGTTGATGACTATGTTGATGACTATGTTGATGACTATTCTGAGAGCTATCGTCGATCGCTCGTCGCTAGAGCATAGACTTGTTTTGAAGTCAACTTTATTCAGAGTTAGCTTATGTTCTTCTGAGTCATATAAATAGCCAACTTTTTTCTTCTAGATACTTTTCTTTCTTAGCATTTATATACTCGTTACATTACACTCATATGACTCGCTCTATGCTGATCTTTAATATTATATAAATGCTTCTTCGTTACAGATGAAGAGAAATAATCTGCATCAAGTGCTTCTGTTCAATTCGACTATCGACTTTGATCTAGTCAACTCGTGATCATGCAACAGCACTCATTCTTTTCTTCTTCTCTCGTGAGCTGATCAGCGAGAATAAATAAAAGATTGAACTCGTGAGCTGATCAGCGAGTATAAACAAAAGATCGAAACTCTTTTCGACTAGATCAGAAGATCAGCGAAAGCATCATTCATTCAGATTCGCAAGAAATTCTTCGAATTTGTTGAACAATGAAGTCAGTCATAAAACTGCGTTGAAGTCTCTATCTCAAGAGCAATTGCATGAGACCAGTCATAAAACTGCGTGAAGTCTCTATCTTGAGAAGCAAACTCTCAGTGAGTCTGCTTTAATGACATCGTCAATGCAATGATTCTTTCATTGCTTTATCTATCAGTAAATCGATTCGTCTATCAGTTCACGTGCAACTAGTGAGTCTGCTTCAATGACATTTATTCTCAATGCAATAATCTATCTTCTCATCGCTTTATCTATCAGTGAATTAATTCGTCTATCAGTTCACATGCAACTAGTGAGTCTGCTTCAATGACATCTATTCTCAATGCAATGATCTATCTTCTCATCATTCTACTCATCAGTAAATCTGATCATACATTCACATGCAACTAGTGAGTCTGCTACAATGACATCTTTCGTCAATGCAATGATTTATCTACTCACATCGCTTTATCTATCAGTGAATCGATTCGTCTATCAGTTCACGTGCAACTAGTGAGTCTGCTTCAATGACATCTATTCTTAATGCAATGATTTACTCACTTTAATCATTCTACTCATCAGTGAATCTGATCAGATGTTCACATGCAACTAGTGAGTCTGCTTCAATGACACTTCTATCTTGCATAGTGAGTCTGCTACAATAGACATTTTGATTTTACACAAGGCTAAGAAAATACATTCATGTGAACATGAATCATTAAAGAGAAGAAATAATGTTACGATTCTAGCTACGCATCTTCGTTGATGACTATGTTGATGACTATTCTGAGAACTATCGTTGATTGTTTGTCACTAAAGCATAGACTTGTTTCGAAGTCAACTTTATTCAGAGTTAGCTTATGTTCTTCTGAGTCATATAAATAGTCGATTCTTTTCTTCTAAATACTTTTCTTTCTTAGCATTTATATACTTGTTACATTACACTCATATGACTCGCTTTATGCTGATCTTTAACAATCTGTGTAGCTTTCAACTCAATGTTGATAGCTTTCAATTCAATGTTGATCTTGTTAATGTTATTCAACATCTGAATCATGTCATTGTAAATCTTGATTTTAATGTCATGCTGTTAACATATGTACTTGATAAAGACAACAAGATCATCTGCTTCACAAACGCTTATTCAAGCATTCAGTTCAGTGCTGATGCTGATCTTGATCATTTCGTGATCAAAAAGCAATGCATTCATGTTCTTTTCTTCTGTATTCAATGATGCATTCATGTCTTCTTCTTCTGATGCTGTTTAATTCTGTGATAGAAGTGATTCTTTTTCAGCATTTTGAAGTTCATAGCAAGCAATGCTCATTGATTCTGATTCTGATTCTGTGCTTCTAGTCATTGTGTGAGTAGAAAATTGTTGATTGAGATTCAACTGAAATTTCTGATTTCAGTTTTAGAACAACGCGTTCGTGTTCTTCTGTTTTGATGACAAGCTTAGTAAAGAGTTAATCTAAAACAATGCATTTGTATTCTTCTGTTTTATTCTAGAAATTTCTTGATTTCTAATAAGTTTTCTGAGAGATTTTATAAAGATTGAAAAAAAACAATCACAACGTACGCAAAATGAACTTTTGAACAAAGCATTATAAATGAAAGAGAAAAGATCGAGTAAATGAATAGACGATGACAAATTGCATGAGTAGCAGTAATGTTGATTCAATGATGATTGCAAGCAGCGTTGACTTGTTGTAGAGAGACAGCGACGCGAAATCTAAACACTCACGCAATGATGAGATGAAAGTTATCAGCATCATTAATTTACTAACACAGACATTGACGTTAAAGAAAGAGAAGAGCAAAGATCACTCATGAAAAGAAGTGATCTTAAAGCTGATTCAACATCTTCAAAATGTCTCAGAAAGAAAGATTGAAAATTAAAATGCATTCATTGCAAAAGATGTATAAAAGTTGAAGACATTCATTCAACTTCTTAATAAACAACTATAAACATAAGAAAATACACGTTTCATATTTGAAACATCATTATGAGTCAATGTAGCAAGAAAAGAAGCGACAACTGAGAAGCAGCGACTCAGAAATGATCTGTCATCGCTTCGCAAGAGACGTGAGATTCTAGTGAAAATAGAAAAGAGAAAAGAAATGAAAGAGATACAAAAGAGATCAATCAATCAGATCTTTCAAGAAATTGCAAATGTGTCAACGATGCAACGAAATCTAATAGTGTCGCTTTGCAAGCTTGAAAGCGAAGACATTGCACTTCACGTGATGAGTTCAAAAGCTCAAGCAGCTTTAGAAAAGACTCAAACATGAGTGAAGAAAATTGCAAGCTCAGCGCACGTAGTGCGTAGAAGCTTCGCGATACTAACACATGATGTACACATTACATTAAACACAAGCAATCAGAAGATGATCATCAAAAGATTGATAAAGAACAACGTGAGACTTCATGAAGATCTAAAGATGCTGAGAATAGCTTGACTCAAAAAGATAGTCGAACGTGAAAAGATTCACTCATCGCTCATCATAAAGATCGCGATCAAAACGATGATGAATCGACTACTAAATGTAAACATGCTGAACTCATATCAAGAATGCTTATGCAAGTTGTTTGAAAAAAACTGTTGTATCACACAGTGTTATAGATGCTTCAATTTTGATCATATAACTAAATTTTGCAAAAACGAAGAGCGCTGCTTTAAATGTGCAAACAAACATCACATTGAAAAATGCATTGTATCAATAAATAGAAGATGATGCGTGAACTGCAACGATAGTCATGAACTCTGAAGATGCTCATGTCTCAAGTGAAAACTACAGATAAAGCAATCAGAAGAAATCTTTCAAAACAAATTGATCAGATACTTTGAAGCGTTGAAAAACAATTGCTCATTCTCTTCTTTTTCTTTGAACTTCTTGAGTTCAATGAATCTTACAAGTTCAACAAATTCATCGAGTTCAATGAATGTCTTGACGACGACAAGCAGTCGAGACGTCAACGAGTCAACATGACAAGTGATGAAAGTCAAGAAGAGATGAGTTGATTGCTCTTCATGCGTGATTAGCAACTCAGAAGACATGACGTCTGAACAGACACAGAAATGTCAAATCAGAAAATGCGAAAGACTTTTAATGATTAAAAGCATACAAAAAGCTGTCTCTGCACAGAGTCAACAACAGTTACAAATAACTTTATGACAAATCAAATCTTTCTGCGAATTCTATAGTACAACATCAGAAAGTCATTGAAAATTCAGAAAT
>JAABUT010003388.1_pt1 | contig 13762 bp, 12 predicted proteins | sample 5559281 | NCBI WGS metagenome assembly JAABUT01 (sample SAMN10711880, study PRJNA513359) | rock metagenome | isolation source: Antarctica rocks | place: Antarctica: Victoria Land, Ricker Hills nord | collected 2016-01-04
ACGCCAGCGGCGCCGAGCGCGGCAACGCCGACCGCGACGACCACGAGCTTGATCTTCATCATGAGCTTCTCCCTGTCAGGTGCGGTACATGCAGGGCTTGTCCCCGCATGCACAGACACTGAGCGAACGGGGCTACGAGGAGCGTGAGAGCACGGTCCGTCGCGTCTGCGCCGCCGGGCGCTGCAATTCACACGCGGTGCGCCCGCATCCTGACAAGACAGAGCCGCTGTGCCCTTCGGCAGGGTCCGACCAGGTCCGCCTGGCACCGGCTGGAGGCCGACGTCGCTGACGGGTTCCCGCGTCCGTCATTCTCGACCGGCTCGTCCACCACGCCGAAGTCATCAGCCTCAAGAGCCAACAAAGACCACCGCAAGATCCCCACTGGACGTAACCCCTGCCGATAAACACCAACAAGGGGCGTCACTGGCGGTAATGAGGAGTCTGGGGTGACAGCCGACGTCGCCCGCGGAAGTGCACGCCGGTGCTTGTCCGCGGGTCGACGTCAGGAGCCACTCTCGCAGGAGGCTTCGGGCCGCCGACACACATCCCCAGACGTGCAGCAGGGCAGTAGGCGGCTCAAGCACGCTCGGCCGTCACTGCCTACCCTCGTTTCATGTCCCGTACCTCGTCGCGGATCCTGGTCGTGGAAGACGACGCGAGCCTGGGCGCTGGCCTGATTGCAGTACTCGCCGCTGAGGGGCATGAGCTTCGGTGGGCGCAGACGGCCGTTGACGCGCGGAGGCTGCTGGCAGAGTCGGTCCCGGACCTAGTCCTGCTGGACTTGGGCTTGCCGGATGACGACGGTTTGAACCTGTGCCTGGAGATTCGGGAGCAGCGACTCCTGATCACAATCGTCGTCGTCACGGCCCGTGCTGAGGAGAGCGAAGCGGTCCGCGCTCTCGACGGCGGCGCGGATGACTTCGTGTTGAAGCCGTTTCGGCCGGTGGAGTTGCTGGCGCGGCTGCGGGCACATCTTCGCCGCCGCGAGGACATCGGGGAGCCCGAGTTGCGCGCGGGGCCAGTCCGGCTCGACCAACGGTCTCGCAAGGCATGGGTTTGCGACATGGAGATCACGTTGCGACCGAAGGAACACGAACTGCTCACGCTGCTGGTCGCCTCAGCGGGAGAGGCGGTCCGGCGGGAGAAGCTGATGGATCTGGTGTGGGACGAGAACTGGGCAGGTTCGACCAAGACCCTCGATGTGCACGTCGCGAATGTCCGCCGCAAGCTCGCCGACGCCGGCGACCGGTGGGACCGGATCACGACCTTGCGCGGCTTTGGATACCGATTCGAGGTGGACTGATCCAGACGCCAGACGCCGGGCGGCCGGACGGTCCCGGCCGGCCTCGTCGGCGCCCTTGACGTGGCTGCGCTGGTGAGGTGGCCTGACCACCGACGCACCCTTGCGTGGCGTCGGTCTCGCTGCCGTCGACCGCCACCGAACCAGCCTTCTCCGACGGCGCGGGGGCGGCGCCAGCGGCCCTGAGGGCGATGGGGGCGACGAGCCGATCGGGCGCGGTCTTTAGGGTCGGCCTTCCGCTGCCGGAGACGGCCACTGGCCGGTCAGGGCGGGGGGGGCACCGGCTCGTACGGGGGAAGCAGCAGCGCGACCCTGGCCTGGGGGGCGCGGCGCCGGATCAGCAGTGACCCGCCTGCGCGTTCCACGATGCTCGTCACCAGCTGCAGACCGGTACCTGGTTGGGCTTGGGGGGTGAAGCCGGCGCCGTGGTCGGCGACTTCGACCACGACGTGCTCACCGTAGGGCTCGACGGTGACGGTGATCGCGCCGGACCCGTGCCGAGTTGCGTTGTCGAGGAGCACATCCAGGCTCTGGCGCAAGGCAGGCGCCGTCAGCCTGACCTGCTGCGTTTCGTCGGCCCGGAGGGTGACGGGCCGTGCGGGGGTGTTCCAGCGGGCGACCGCTTCGACGGCGAGCTCGTGCGGGTCGCAGCTGCCCGAAGCCAGCAGGCCACGCAGCGACAACAGGTCGGCCAGGGTGATCTCCAGCTGGGTGATGCGTTCCAACGCACCCGCGACGTCCGGCGGGTCACTGCCCAGCAGGAGTACCGCACCCGCGAGGGGGGTTCGGAGCTGGTGGGAGGCGTCGCGGACGAACTCGCGCTCGTGGCGCAGTAACGCCTCGACTTCCCGGGCGCTGTCGCGGAGCGCATCGGCCGCGGCATCAGCCTCCGACATCCCGAATCGCGGCAGGTGGACGTCATACCGGCCCTGTTCAAGCTGACGGGCGGCGAGGGTGAGCTGCTCAAAGGGCACCGAGATGCGCTGCGCGGACCGGCGGGCGAGTCCGATCGCCACGGCGAGCACGAGCAGCGCTAGCCCGGCGAGGAGCACCCAAGCGCGGCAAATCCGTTGGTGCAGAAGCGACAGCGGCACCGCAGCGCGGACGCTACCCGCGACGGTCGTGTCGGACAAGACCGGAACCACGACGCTGAGGTCACCTGCGTCATGGCCGTCGTGCTCCCGGCCGTCCCCGGCTCCAGCGGCCTGACGAGAGTGCCGCGGTCCCTTGCCGGCGACGAGATTGCCCTGCGCGTCGTAGACGCCCACGAGGGTGTCGCCACGGCTCGGCGGCGCCTTCACCGCAGATGACCTCTCCAGGATGTTGTCCGGGACCCTGGCCACCCCTCGAGTGGCGTCGCGCTGCAATCCCGCCAGCGTCTGGCTTTCGATCAGCCTGCCCAGGACCACGGCCAAGGGGAGCCCGAACAGCAGCAGCGAGCCGATGGTGATCAGGGTGATGGCGTTTCGGACCCGAGCCCTCAGGCTGCGCGTCCGCACCCCAGGGGCGGCGTTCGACATGGCACCGAATGTAGGCTGGCGAAGGCAAACAACCCGTTAACCTTCTGTTCGCCTGACGCTGGAGCACCCCTGCCTAGCGTCGCTGGCATGACACGACTCCCGATCCTGTTTACGGTTCCGCTCCTGCTGGCCGCGGGTTGCAGCGCCAGCAACCAGGCCAGCGGTGGTGGCAGTCCGTCTGCCACGGCCACAGCCAGCACAACCGGCCCGACCACGGGCGGATCCACGCTCGCCGCGTCGCCTCCGGCGACACCCGGAGGTGTGGGGCAGACGGCCGTTCCGGCGGAGAAGAACCCTCCCGGGGACATCCCCGACAACGTCGCCTATGTCCCCTACACGAACACGGGGGGCAAGTACTCCTTGACCCACCCCGAAGGCTGGGCCGAGACCACCAAGGGCAGTTCGGTGACGTTCACCGACAAGCTCAACGGCGTACAAGGCAGGCCGGGCACGCTGACTGCCGCCCCGACGGCGGACTCCGCCAAGCAGCAGGACGTGCCTGCTCTGAGGCGCAGCCAGGCCGCGTTCGAGCTCCGCGGGGTCACGGCCGTCACCGAGCCTGGGGGCAGTGGGGTGCGGATCGTGTACCGGCGCAACTCCGCCCCCGACGCGGTCACCGGTCGGCAGTACCGGGATGAGGTCGAACGCTATGAGCTGGTGTCCCACGGCCGGGAGGTCATCGTCGAGCTCTACGGCCCGGTCGGGTCTGACAACGTCGACGCGTACAAGACGATGATCACCAGTTTGAAGATCGCATGATGCCGTTGCAGGCCCGCGGGCTGCACCGCTTCTACCGACGCGGCGACAACGAGGTCGCCGCACTGCTGGACGTGTCCCTGTCCTGCGCAGCCGGCGAGACCGTCGCCGTCACCGGGCCGTCGGGGTCCGGGAAGTCAACCCTGCTGGGGTTGCTCGCCGGGCTGGATGAGCCCGATGGCGGCGCCGTGCACGTCAGCGGCGAACAGATCAGCCACCAGAGCCCGAGCAGCGCCGCCGGCATCCGGGCCCGGCAGGTCGGAGTCCTCACCCAAGGCAGCGGCCTGCTCGGGCACCTGACCGTCCTGGAGAACGTCCGCTTCGCCGCCAGCCTCAGGCCCGGAGCCGGCCCCACGCCGGCCGAGCTCGTCGACGGCTTGGGTCTGTACGCGGTACGCACGTCGGTGCCGCGGACCCTGTCCGGTGGGGAGACCGCCCGGGCCGGCCTCGCGGTTGCCCTGGCCGGCTCCCCCGCCGTCCTGCTCGCCGACGAACCGACCGCCGAGGTCAGCAGCGATGAGGAGAACACCATCCTCGAACTGCTCACCCAGTGGCGCCCGCGGGACGGCGCCACCGTCATCGTGACCCACTCCGCGGCGGTGGCCAGCCATGCCGACCGCATCGTGCACCTGCTCGACGGGAGAGTCGCATGATCCTGCGCGCGCACGACCTCAGCATCAGCTTCGCCGGACGCGTCATCCTCAGCGATTTCAACCTGCAGCTCGCCAAAGGCGACCAGTGCGGCCTCACCGGCAGATCCGGCTCCGGGAAGACCACCCTGCTGCTCCTACTCGCCGGGCTACTCCACCCCACGAGCGGAACGGTCGATCTGCAGCTCACCCCTCGGGAGGTCATCTACGTCCCGCAGGCACCCTCGCTGGTCCCGGAGCTGAGCGCGCTGCAGAACGCGTCCCTCGGACTGCGGATCCGCGGCGTCGACCCGGCCGAGGCACAAGACCGCGGCCGCGACCAGCTCCGAGCCCTCGGGCTCACCGACGCCGATGACGCCCTCCCCGCCGAGCTCTCCGGCGGCATGCAGCAACGCGTCGCCCTCGCCCGAGCCCTGGCCATCAGCCCACCACTGCTACTCGCCGACGAACCGACCGGCGCCCTGGACCAGACCACCGGTAGCCGCGTCATCGACGTGCTCACAGGACACGCCGCCCGCACCAACGCCACCGTCATCGTGGCCACCCACGACCCGGACGTCGCGGCCCGCTTCCCCCGCCAGCTCGTGATCGACAAGGAGCTCGTGCGATGACCCTCCGCTACGTCCTGCAGTCCCTGAGGCGCCGCCCGCAGGAGACCTTCGCCGCCGCGATCGCCGTCGCGTTGACCGTCGCCTTCCTGGCCTCCCTCGGGTCCTTCGTGTCGCAAACCGGCTCCAAACTCACCCTGCGTGCAGCAGCCCGCGTCCCCGTCGACTGGCAGGTCCAAGTCACCCCAGGCAGCGACCCCACCAGCGCCCAGAAGGCCCTGGCAGGCGTGCCAGGGCTTGTCGGCTTCCGACCGGTGGACTATGCCAAAGTGCCGGGCCTGAAATCCATCTCGGCCGCCGGCACCCGGACCACCGGCGCCGCCTACATCGTTTCTCTGCCCGCCGACTACGCCACCTTCGCGCCCAGCCAAGTCCGGCCCCTGGTCGGGGCCTCGACCGGGATTGTGCTTCAGCAGCAGACCGCCTCCAGCCTCGCTGCCGCCCCCGGCGCCACCGTCACGATCCTCGGCTCCGGCCGCAGCGTGAAGATCGACGGCGTGGTAGACCTGCCCAACGCAGGCTCGTTCTTCCAGGTCGTCGGCGCGCCCGCCGGCTCCGGAGCCAGCGCCCCGCCGGACAACGTCCTGCTGGTCCCGCCCGCGCAGTTCGCCGCGCTGGTCCCCAGCGGCAACGTCGTCCACCAGTTCCACGTCCGGTTCCGGCACGACACCCTGCCGAGCGACCCCGCCAAAGCCGCCGACGCGATCACCCAACGCGCCAACCACTACGTCGCGGCCGTCCCCGGCGGCGCCCTGGTCGGTGACAACCTCAACGTCTCGCTCTCGGCAGCCCGCGAGGACGCCCTCTACGCCCGGTTGCTCGTTCTGCTCCTGGGCATCCCCGGCCTCGCCCTGTCCGCCGTCGTCACCGCCCTCGTGGTCTCGCTGCGCAACGACCGGCAACGCCGCGATCTCGCGTTGATGCGGCTCCGCGGCGTCACTCCAAGCCAGGCCCTCACCCTGCTCGGCCTGACCGCCGTGCTCGACGGCACACTGGGAGCTGTCGTCGGAGCCGGCGGAGCCCTGCTGGCCAACAAGCTCGCCCTCGGTTCCGGCGCGCATCTGTCCGCGACCTGGCTCGCGGTTGGAGCGGTCTCCGGGATCGCGCTGGCGCTGCTGACCGAGCTCGCCCCGGTCGCCCGGCTCCTTCGCGGTGACGCCCCGACCGTGTCCGACGGCGCCACCCAGCTCGCCGGCACCCGCACCCCTCTCGTGCTCCGCCTCGGCCTTGACATCGTGCTGCTGGCAGGCTCCGGGATCGCCTTCTACCTGACCTCCCAGGGCGGGTACCAGGTCGTCGTCGTCCCCGAAGGCGTGCCCGTCGCCGCCGTCAACTACGCCGCACTGCTCGCCCCCGCGCTGGCGTGGCCCGGTATGGCGCTGCTGATCTGGCGCGTCACCGCCATGGCCCTCAGCCGCCGCGGTCGACTGCCCTCCACGGACACGAACGGCACGATGCACGACCTCCGCCGTGCCGTCGTACGCCGGCGACGTCGCCTCGTCGCCCGTGGCGCCACCGGCCTCGCCGTCGCCGTCGCCGTCACCATCTCCGCCGCAGTATTCACCACCACCTACGACCAGCAAGCCCGAGTCGACACCGCCCTCACCGTCGGTTCTGACGTCGCCGTCACCGTCGCTCCCGACAGCACCACCTCCCTGAACCCGAACCTGGCCCGCGTCGCCGGGGTGAAGGCCATCGAGCAGGTCTCCCACCGGCTCGCCTACGTCGGACCTGACCTGCAGGACCTTTACGGCGTCGACCCCGCCACCATCGGCCGCGCAGCACCCCTGCAGGACGCCTTCACCCCGGGCAGCTCCGTGCACGCCCTGCTCGCCAAGCTGGCCCGAACGCCTGACGGGGCGCTGCTGTCCCAGGAGACCCTGCACGACTACCAACTCCACACCGGCGACCTCGTCCGGCTCAGGCTCAAAGACTCCACGGGCCAGTACAAAGCCGTGCCGTTCCACGTCGTCGGGGTCGTGACGGAGTTCGCGACCGCGCCTCGCGACAGCTTCGTGCTCGCGAACCGCAGCTACCTCACCACCACCACCGGGCTCTCGGCGGTGCAGACGCTGCTCGTCCGGACCGACAGCCCGAAGCAGGTCGCGGCCCAGATCCACGCCCCGGTAGGTGCTCTCGTCAACGACATCACCGCACCCCGCGTGGCCGTCCCGTCCGCCTCGGGCCTTGCCGCAGGCAGCCTCGCCGGGCTGGCCAGTCTCACCCTCGCGTTCGGGTTGCTACTCGCCGCGGCAAGTGCCGGGCTGGTCCTGATCGTCGGAGCCGCCCAACGCCGCCGATCCCTGGTCGCACTGGCCGTCCTCGGCGCCAACGCCAAGCAACGAGCCGGTTTCCTGTGGACCGAAGCGCGAGCCATTGTGATCGCCGGCCTGGCAGGCGGACTCCTGACGGGGGCGCTGATCTCCAGCCAGCTCATCAAGGTGCTCAACGGCATCTTCGACCCCGCACCACAACGCCCCGCGATCCCCTGGACCTTTGTGGCCACCGTAGTAACCACGGTCGTCCTAGCCGCCGCGATCGCCACCACCGCCTCCTCCCGCTGGGCCGGACGAGTCGACGCCACCCGGCTACGCGACCTGTAGCCGAAGTCCGGTTGCGCAAGGGCCCCACCAACAGCGCGAAGGGCGCCCACCGGCTGGTCGCCGACACCCTGGTCATTGCGAAGGCCTGCGGTGCGACCGGGGTGCTGGTGCTGCGGACCGACTCGGCGTTCTACTCCTCCGACGTGACCGCCGCGGTGCTTCGGCACAAGGCCTGCTTCTCGATCAACGCCCGGCGCCTTCCCCCCTCCGCACAGCGATCGCGGGTGCCGATCAGGTACACCAACGCTGTCTACGACGAAGCCTCCCGACGTTGGATCAGCGACGCCGAGGTCGCCGAGATCCCCTTCATTGCGTTCACCTCCAAAGCCAAGAGCAAGCAGGTCAGCGCCCGGCTGATCGTGCGTCGCGTCCCCGACGTCAACCCCGACAACCAGACTCCACTGTTTGTCGTCTACCGCTACCACGCGGTCTATACAAACAATCCGCTGCCGATGCTGGAGGCCGAGAAGGCGCTCCGCACCCCCCATCGTCGAGCAGGTCATCGCCGACCTGAAGAACGGAACGTTGGCCCATCTGCCCTCAGGCCAATTCTGGGCCAACAGTGCCCGGGCTGTGTGCGCCACGATGACCTTCAACCTCACCCGCGCCGGCGTGCTCGCCTCAGCGTTCCACTCCAAAGCGACCACCGGCACCCTCCGGGCCCCAGCTCATCAACGTCCCTGCCCGGCTCGCCCAGCCCACACGTCGACTCGTTCTGCACCTGCGAGTCGACTGGCCATGGGAAACAGCCTGGACCCAGCTCGCCGACGGCGCCCGGCACGAACCACCGCTCGCGGTCTGACCCGTCCACCCCGTCCACCCCGTCCACCCCGTCCACCCCGGCACCGACCGCAACACCACGTGCAGACGACCGGCCAACCCGGCCCCACAAGCACGCCCACAACCCGGCAGCATCTCGGCCGCCGCGACCCAAGCCTGAGGGATCACCTGTCGGTGGATCTCTGGGCTCAGGCGCGAAGCAGGCCAGGTCAGAGGTGGCCGACGGACTCACCGCTGCACGATCGGGGCACCGACACTGGGGCTCTACTGTGGCGGTAGCCCAGCGGCTCACCCTCCAACGCCCCGCTCCGCGCCGGCTGGCGCGTGGCTCAGCAGCGACCGCTGACGGTGTAGGTGGCGCCGTTGCCTGGCGTCGGGGGCGCGGTCGACTGCGGCGACGTAGTGCAGTCCGGTGCCTGCGGCGGTGAACGCTCCGTGGTCGTCGGCGTAGGGCTTAGCCCAGGGATGTTGAATCTGGGTCGTTCTCCCGCCCGGTCTGACTCTTCTAAGCCCCGGCGCGAAGTTGCTGCCTTCGATCCGATCAGTCGGCCGGGCGGGAGACGACTTGGCACGTCGTTGGTGGAAGTGACCTCGTAGGAGCCTGTTGCCTCAGGCATCCCGTCCCTGGACTGTCCGACCACCGCCGCGCCGTGCCCGCCCTTCCAGTGCGAGCCAGAGGACGGACATGACCACCATCGCAGAACCACGCCCCGGAGTCACCGGTGGCGTCGACACCCACCTCGACATACACGTCGCAGCGGTTTTGAGCGCTGTCGGTGGTGTGCTGGGAACCGCGGAGTTCCCGACGAGTGTAGTTGGCTATCGGCGCCTGCTGGCTTGGATGCGCAGCTTCGGTGATCTGGAACGGGTGGGGGTCGAGGGCACCGGCACCTACGGGGTGAGCCTGGCCCGATATCTGCGTGAGCAGCAGGCGCCGGTCATCGAGGTGATGCGCCCGAACCGGCAGGTCCGCCGGCGTTATGGCAAGACCGATGTTGTCGATGCGATCGCCGCCGCCCGGGCGGTGCTGTCCGGTGAGGCCACCGCCACGCCCAAGACCCACGACGGGGCGGTCGAGGCCCTGCGGGCCCTGAAAGTGTTGCAGCGCAGCGCCACCAAAGCCCGTACCCAGGCGATCAACCAGCTCCGTTCTTAACCGAACCCTCCACGGTTCAAGGGGAAGCTCACTGCGCCCCTCCGTGGCAAGCCGCTGACGTGGAGCAGGCCCAACGGGCCTGCTCCACGCCCCCCGACAGGCGGGCGCTAGTGCTCGCCCTGCTGCTGGGTGTCGGCGTTGCCACCGACCGGGTCGGCGTAGCCGCCAGGGCCGTCCGAGACGCCGGACTCCCCGCTCCCGGCGGCCTCGGTGCCGGCCTTCTCGGCGCCGATGGGGGTGTCGGCCTGGTCACCGGCGGTGGCGGTGTCCGGGCCGCTCTGGTCACCCTGCTGCACATTGTCCCCATCGGTGGCACCGGGGGTCTCGGTGGCGGTCACCGCCGGCGCCGGCTTGCTGGGCGTGGTGGGCGTGGTGGTCGAGGCGAAGGCGGTGCCTGCCCCGGCACCGGCGATGCTGATGGTGGCCAAAGCCACCACGAGAGCGTTGCGCTTGTTCATCTTCAAGTTCTCCTTGACTCAGTGGTTGTGCCAGCGGCGGCGCCGCTCCGCCACACGCTCACCCACCCCGGCTAAGAACACCGTGAGAGCCACCAACCACCAGCCACCAACCACCCGACCGCTCGGCCCGGCCCCACTGGCCGTGGGTGCAGCAGCGCAGCCGGTTCTCATCACCGTCTTATCCGCGCTGGGCACACTCAACGCAGCAGCGTCAAGCGACAGAGGAGGCGATCGCATGGGACCAATCACAGCCACAGACGTGCCGGATTGGAGCCTGGAAGGTGTGCAACGGATCCGCACCACGGTGCACCTGTGTCTGGTCAGCTACCTGCTGGCGATCGTGGGAACCCGAACCGTGCTGGGCGTCGACACCGCCCACGACCTGATCGTGCCCGCACTGGCACTGAGCGCAGCCCTGGGCCTGGCCGCGCTCCTGACCCAGCGGCACCACAACGCAACCGCACCACAACAGCAGCCCCCAACGACGTTCAGGATCGAAAGGGACGGTCCATGACGGCGAGGCTCACCGCCGCGGAACGCGCCCTGGACCGCGCCTGGCTGATGCTGAACACCGCACTGCTCGCCCTAGCCATCACCGGGATCGCCGTGCTGCTGCTGTGAGCTCCAGCACCAAGAGGGCAACTGCGTCGTTCAGGCACCGACTCTGCTGACCGGTGCCCACCCAGCCGAAACGCTCCCTGCCACCACCTGCCAATCGAGAGGTGGCGGCGTCAGCTGGCACTGACCACAGCGCGACCTCCGACGGGCCACCCGAGCTGCGCGCCGCTCAACCCGGCCCGCGGCCGTCAGCCCAACGCGGCACTCATACTTTCGGCGAGGACGCCCGGATGAGCCCCCGTCGCTTCACCCTCGGCCCCGAACTTCAGCCCAGCAGCACCCGCGCGCCCGAACCAGTCCCTGGTGTCGGCGGCCGCAGGCCAACACGTTCACCCTTTCCCGGTATAAGCCAGCAGCACGGTCGCGGTCGGCCGGGGTCTGCCCGTGCAGCAGGAGGGGTTGGGGGTCGGGGCCTTGTCGTCAGCGCCAGATGCCTAGGGAGGTGCCGGTTGCTGGTCCTACGACGCCATCGGCGGTGAGGTGCTGGGCCGGGTTGGCCTGGTAGGCGCGCACAGCGCTGGCCGTCGCCGGTCCAAAGACACCGTCGATGCCGTGGACGTCGTAGCCGAGTTCGCTCAGCCGGGTCTGCAGGACCCGCACTTGCGCGGAGTCGGTGGCCCCTGCGGACAGCATGTGGTTGAGGTAGCCCGGGGCGGGCAGGGCGGGCCGCCCGGACTGGCCGAACCACACGATCCGTGACACGCCCTGGATCGTGGTGACCTGCCGGGCCATCGTGGCGGTGCCGCTGCTATCGCTGGTCAACACGGTGATCACGTAGGACGCTGCGGTGTTGGCGACCACGCCGATGCTGTTGACGTGCCAGCCGTCGGTACGCGGGAGCCAACCGTTCTTGAGCGCCACCGCACCGGCCGGTGGCCCGGCGCTGACCCCCCAGGCCTGCCAGGACACGACGTGGTGCAGCAACCACAAGCCGTACAGCCGGAACGTCTCGGTCAGCAGCGTGTTCGGCTGGGCGAAGCGGGCCATGAGCGCGGCCTGGTCCGGGGCGGTCGTCGTGGTCAGCCCCCACAAGCCACCGGCTCCCATCGTGGTGGCCGGCATCGGCACCTGGCGGTTGAAGGTGGTCACCGCCGGGCCTTGCCCGACCTTGTTCCACAATCGGCTGGCCGCGGCATTGTCGCTCTGCTCGATCATCAACGTCAGGTCGCCCCGCTCGGTGCTGGTCAGCTGGCGGTGGGCGTTCTGGGCCTGCCAGAACAACGTCGCCATGATGTCGACCTTGACGATGCTGGCGGTCACATTCGAGCCGGACCACCGGGTGAACACATAGGGCGTCGCGTTGCCGGCCCTGCGCACCGCGACCGTGCACGCTCCCGGCCGGCCGGTGAGGTAGTTGGCGAGCGCAGCCTCATACGGGAACCGGGCGGTCGCCAGCGCGGTGGACGGGGTGGACAACGCAAACCCCTGCGTCGGGGGCGCCGGCGCTGTCACAGTGACCTGCAGCAGCAACCGACCGTTCAACGCATCGCCAGCTCGCACCCCAGCCGGCAAGGGCGTCCCGGTTGGGGTGAGCTGCGCCCACCTCAGCCCCGTGAACGCGATGGGGTCACACCACACCCCCGGGCCGACCGGGTCGCCGGTGCTGACCGGCTGACCGGTTCGCCGGTCCACAGCCGTGACACGACCGGCGCCGGCGACCCTGACCGGACCCGACCCGGCGACCCTGATCGAACCATCCGCGCGCAGCCCGCGTGGCAGCTCCAACAACACCTGTCCCACGCCTTCACACGACACCGCAACCCGCCGCGGCGCCGGGACCGACACCGCCGCGACCGCAACCTGCGCCACCTCTGCCCGTGCGACGCTCCCCGGCAGCAAGACCGCCAGCACCAGCAGCAGTGCGCACCGCCACGCCCAGCCCAACCGGCCCATCACCCTCAACTCCCCCGCGTCCCGCACCCACGCGCGGCAACGCCCCAGAACCTCACGATCCTCACGCATCCGTCGTTCGCAATCATCAACTCGGAGGGTTGCTGCTAGTCATCTTGGAACCCCACAGCCGTGGCAGTACCGCCCCGCGACCAGGCCCTTCCCGTCAGCTTCCGGCGATCCCGGCGGCCAGGACCGGCGGCTCCCCGTGTTGCTGTGCCACCTCGGCCCGGCGCCGCGCGGCGGCCCTGGCCTAGTAGTCCTGCGCGCTCGTGCTGGCGCTGCGGCTCATCGTTTGCCCACCCGGCAAACAATCATTGGGCGGCGGTCGCCCCTGGGTGCGGCTAGGAGCGTGGGTCCGAAATCGGATTGGTGGTGACCGGACCACAACATCGTGAGGTCAGGGTGCCCTGGGCACGCCACATGTGCCCTCGAAATGCGCGGTCTCGGAATACGGACCCACGCTCCTAGGCCAGTCCCAGTGCGCAGGGATGCCCGGTCAGGGGGCGGTTAGGGATGGGTGATGAGCGATGTCCATACCGACGCGTCGACGACGCCGCTGACGATCAGGTGACGCGCGCGTTGCAGGGCCAGCACGGCGCCGTAGGTCTGGGGCCCGAAGGCACCGTCACTGAGGATGTGCAGCGCCGTCTGCAGCGCGACGACTCCGGCCCCCTGGGCGCCCATCTGTAGCACTTGGGTGCGGAAGGGCAGTAACGGGCTCGGTGGGGCAGGCAGCAGCGCCGCCCAGGTGGGCGCGTCGACGACCCCGCTCGGGGTGAGGCGGTGGGCGCGTTGCAAGGCCATTACCGCGCCGGCTGTGATCGGGCCGAACATGCCGTCAGCCGGGGTGATGTGCAGTGCCTGTTGGAGAGCGATGACAGCCGGCCCGGTGGAGCCGGTACGCAGCACCTGGTTGCGGTAGGCGCCCAGGCCCGGGGCCGGGGCCGGGGCCGGGGCGGGAGCCGGGGCGGGGGCCGGGGCTGGGGCTGGGGTCAGGGCCGCGATGAGCGCGGACCAGGTGGTCGGCGTGGAGGTCCCGGTCGCGGGTAGCCCGTGGGCCCGCTGGAAGGTTTGGACGGCGCCCAACGTCTGGGGCCCGAAGGCGCCGTCCGCCGGCGTCAGGTGCAGCGCCTGCTGCAGGGCGACGACGGCCGGACCGGACGCACCCAGCGTCACGACCTGGCCGCGGAACGGCAGCAGGTCCTGCGGCCCGAACGCGACCGAAGGCGCCCCCCAGGTCGCTGCGCGACCCGGCGTAGCGGTCCATGTCCACGAAACCGGCGATCCCCGGGATGGAGTTGACCCGCTTCGGTGGACACCCTGATCTTGGGCACCTCGCCCGAGGAAGGGGTCCTGATGGGCCGTCCTAGCAAGTACAGCCCGGAGTTCCGGGAGCAGGCCGTGGAGCTGGTGAGAGCGG
>JAABUT010003389.1_pt1 | contig 13756 bp, 13 predicted proteins | sample 5559281 | NCBI WGS metagenome assembly JAABUT01 (sample SAMN10711880, study PRJNA513359) | rock metagenome | isolation source: Antarctica rocks | place: Antarctica: Victoria Land, Ricker Hills nord | collected 2016-01-04
AAAATCCCATTTTTGGTAACCAAACCTACAAGCGTAATCATCCCGATCTCACTAAAAATATTTAAAGTTTGATTGAATAGCCAAAGCGACAAAAACGCACCTGCAATGGCCAGCGGAACCGTTAGCATCACTACAAATGGATCTATAAAACTTTCAAATTGAGCTGCCAAAACCAGATAAATCAGCAGCAAGGCAAAAGCAAACGCATATAAAATATTGGAAGAGCCTTCCGAAAAATCCCGCGACGGGCCAGCCAAATCAGAACTGAAACTGTCGTCCAGCTTGGCATCTTTGGCAATGCGCTGCATCTCCTCAATTCCTTCACCAATCGTGTGCCCCGGAGCCAAACCAGCCTGTACCGTTGCAGATTTATAGCGGTTGAAATGGTAGATGGACGGCGGCGTAGAACTTTCGGTTACGTTAACCACATTGTCCATTTGGATCAAAGCACCTGTGCTGCTGCGTACATAAATAGATTTCAAATCCAGCGGCTGATCGCGGTTTGCCCGATCTACCTGCGCAATTACCTGGTATTGTTTTCCGCTGATCAGAAAATAATCCAACCGGCCGGCACTGTAATATAATTGAAGTGTTTGGGCAATATCAGCTACAGAAATACCCAAATCCCGCGCCCGATCCCGATCAGTAGTGATGGAAAGCTGCGGCTTGGTAAATTTCAGGTTCACATCCACACCCTGGAAAACCGAACTTTTATTAGCTTCAGCCATAAAATCGGGCAGCACTTTCCGCAGCTTTTCAAAATCCTGGTTCTGAATAACATATTGTACCGGCAAAGAAGTACGCGCACCGCTACCGCCGCCGCTGATGGTTTGCTCCTGGATTACGAACGTTTTGGCGTCCGGGAAACGAGCCAGGTTTTTGGTCATGTAATCTGCAATCTGTTTCTGCGTACGAACACGTTTATCCGGATCAACCAATCCGATCCGACCAAAACCGGAGTTGATATTGGAACCCGGCGAAACAACCGAAATATTAATATTTTTCTCCGGAACAGAATCTTCTACAAACTGTGAAATCTTGTTCATGTAGCGCGTCATGTATTCGTAGGATGAACCCTCCTGGCCGGTTACACTAAATCGCAGCAAACTACGGTCATCCAGCGGAGCCAATTCTGAAGGCGTAATCTTGAAAAGCACATAAACGATCACTAATGAACCAATTAGCAACGCACCGGAAATCCATTTTCGCTTCATAAACTTAACCAGCGAATTGGTGTAAGAACTGGTCATGTTTTGGAAAAAAGGTTCCGTTTGCTCATAAAATTTTGACTTTTTTTGATTCTTGCGGATCAGTTTTACGTTCAGCATCGGCGTAAGCGACAACGAAACGAAAGCAGAGATCAATACCGCACCGGCAACGACGACCGCAAATTCACGGAATAATCTTCCGGTAAACCCCTGCAAAAAAATGATCGGTAAAAACACTGCTGCCAATGTAACCGAGGTAGATATTACCGCAAAAAATATTTCTTCGGAACCTTCAAATGCCGCCTTGCGGATATCCATCCCTTCTTCTACTTTTTTGTAGATATTTTCCGTGACGACAATCCCGTCATCCACCACTAAACCTGTGGCCAGCACAATGCCCAGCAGCGTTAAAATATTGATGGAAAAACCAAAAATATACATGATAAAAAAAGCACCGATCAGCGAAACCGGAATATCGATCAGCGGCCGGAAAGCAATCAGCCAATCCCTAAAAAATAAATAAATGATAATCACTACCAATACAAAAGAAATGAGCAGCGTTTCCTTCACTTCTTCAATGGATTGGTTGATAAACCGCGTATTGTCCAGTGCAACTTCTACTTTAATATCCGGCGGCAAATCTTTTTTAACCTGCTCCAAACGCTTGTAAAAATCTTTGGCAATCTGCACATAATTTGCCCCGGGCTGCGGCACAATGGCCAAACCAACCTCCGGTACGCCCGATTCTTTTAAAGCGGTTTCTTCGTTCGCAGCACCCAAAATAGCATAACCAACATCACTTAAATGGATCACGCGGTTACTATCTGAACGGATAATCAAATTATTAAAATCCTTTTCCGTAGTCAGTTTCCCCAAAGCCCGAACCGCCAGCTCCGTGTTATTACCTTCAATTTTCCCGGCAGGCAATTCCACGTTTTCTTTCGCCAAAGCGGTTTGTATATCTGATGCAGCCAGTTTATAAGCAGCCAGCTTATTCGGGTCGATCCATAAACGCATAGCATACTGGCGTTGTCCCTGCACATTCACTGCGCTTACGCCCGGAATGGTTTGCAAAGCTTCCTGCAACACATTTTCGGCGTAATCATCAATTTGCAAAATGTTGCGTGTATTACTGCTGACCGTTATCGTGATGATGTTATCCGCGTTGGCATCTGCCTTGGTTACTACCGGCGGCGCATCCACGTCCTGCGGCAACCGGCGTTGTGCCTGCGAAACTTTATCACGCACATCATTTGCAGCGGTTTCCAGATCGGCATTCAAATTAAATTCTACGGTGATATTGCTTGAACCAACCGAACTGGTAGAAGAAATATTACGGATGCCGGGAATCCCGTTGATCACTTTTTCCAGCGGTTCTGTGATTTGTGATTCAATTACATCTGAATTGGCACCGGAATAACTGGTTTGTACAGAAATAATCGGCGGATCTACCGAAGGAAAATCCCTCGTGCCCAAAAACTTATAGCCGATGATACCGAAAACAACAATAGCAACGGACAGTACCGTAGTTAAAACCGGCCGTTTTATACTGGTTGAGGATAAACTCATAAGTTCTACTTAACGATTTTAACAATTTTTAAAGCCGCTTTTGGCCGCATCTGGATAATACCTGAAATGATCAAACTATCGCCGGGTTTTAAGCCATCGATGATCTGAATTTTAATTGCCGTCCGCACATCGGTTTTCACGTCCCTGGATGCCGCTACCCCTTTTGATACCACAAAAACTTTACTGGTTTTGATATCCGGTATCACACATTCCGTGGGCACCATAATCGTTTTTGGTATCTGCTCCAGCGTCAGGTTTATTTTGGCGAAACTTCCTGCCCGCAATAGATTTTTGGTGTTGGGGGATTTTGCCCGGATGGTGATAGAACGCGAAGTCAGATCCAGATTTGGTTCAATAGCATAAACGGTTCCGGTAAAATTATCCCGCGAACTTTCCAGGTTAAAATGGATTTTACTGCCGGTTTTGATCAAAGCCAGATACCGCTCCGGAACGGCAAACGTGATTTTTGCCGGATCCATGTTCACCAAAGTTGCGATAGAACTGGTTGGCGAAAGGTAGCCGCCCGGACTGATATTCCGCAAACCGATCGTACCCGAAAACGGCGCGCGCACTTCTGTTTTGGCAATTTGTGCACGGATCAGGTCTGCCTGAGATTTAAAAACATTCAGGGAAGACAGCGAAGTATCGTATTCTTCCTTGCTCACCGCTTCTTTTTGCAGCAAAATCCGGTTGCGGTATTCGGTTTGTTCCGCCAGCTTGATCTGTACCTGAACTGATTTTAACGCTGCCACCTGATCCTGATTGTAAACCCGGACCAGCAACTGCCCTTTGCGCACATGCGTTCCTTCTTTAAAATAAATCCCGGTAATATTGCCGGCCGTTTCACTGCGCAAATCCACCTGTTCGTTGGCATCAATCGTTCCGGTAATGTTGATGGCATTGCTAAAAGCAGTATCTTTCACAATCATCACATCTACCGGAACCGGTTTATTTGGTTTTTTTCCGCCTTTGCCGGATGCTGGTTCAATCTTTTTTTCCTTAGCACCGGCACCATAATACTTGTTGTAAACGAGGTAAGCAATAAGTAGGGTCAGCAGCGGATAGATGACGTATTTTAGTTTCATTGATCGGTTCTTTTCCTTTTTGCAGGAAGGGTTTGGTGTAAATATAATAATCCGGCTATTTTTTTGCTAAAGCTGTCTTGCAATTTTTATACGCTAAAAACAGTATGAATCATTTACAAAACGCTGGCTGCAGTGTTTTTTTAAAAGGAAAATGTTACATTTTGAAGTTAGCAAAACTATCAGATTATGTTAAAATGCGTTAACCTGTATCAACCATTTTACAACGCATCCTGTTAAATAAAAACAATAATTTAAAGCGGTTAATCAAACTGAATACTGTTTTTATCCTTATAAATTATTTATGCTGATATGAGCCAGGCCACCATCCATTTTGAAATTTCTTTTACCGAACCGCAAGCGCATTACGCGGATGTCAGGATGGAAATTTCAGGTATTAATCAGCCTGAAACAGAACTGATTATGCCGGTTTGGACGCCCGGCTCCTACCTCATCCGCGAGTTTTCTAAAAACCTGGAGGCTTTTAAAGTTATTTCCGCCGGAAAACCTGTTTCGTACAAAAAGCTGCGTAAAAACAGCTGGCTCATCCAAACTCAAAACCTGGGAACCATCACGGTTACTTACCGAATTTATGCTTTTGAAGTTTCCGTAAGAACCTGTTTTGTAGATGCTTCCCACGCTTTCCTATCACCAACCGGTTTATTTTTATATCCCGAAGGAATGCTGGATCTGCCCGCAACCGTCAAAATTATCCCTGCCGGTCACTGGAAAAAAATTTCAACCGGACTGGAACATTTCAACCAGGATCCATACTGTTTTTATGCACCTAATTTTGATACGTTGTATGATTCGCCAATTGAAATTGGCAACCAGCAAACATTTTTATTTACCGCAGCCGGCGTTTTGCACGAAGTGGCAATGTACGGCGGCGGCATGTATCAGGAGGAAAAACTGATACCCGATTTTACGCGGATCGTGGAAGAAGAAACCAGCATTTTTGGCGAAAACCCAAACAAGCGTTTCGTGTTTATCATCCACAATTTTAACCAGGGCGGCGGCGGTTTGGAGCATTGCAATTCTACAGTTTTAGCAGTGCCGAGAGCTGCTTATGCGGCAGAAAAAACTTATCAGGATTTTTTGGGATTGGTTTCGCACGAATATTTCCATCTGTGGAACGTAAAACGTTTGCGCCCGAAAGCTCTTGGCCCGTTTGATTATCAGCAGGAAAACTACACCACCAGTTTGTGGCTTGCAGAAGGTTTTACGTCGTATTATGATAACTTGATTTTACGCCGTGCCGGTTTGATTTCTGTGGAAAACTACCTTAAACTGCTTGCTGCGGATATTAATTTGGTTGAAAATGTGCCAGGCAGAAAAATCCAAACGGTTACCGAAGCCAGTTTTGATACCTGGATCAAGTTTTATCGGCCCAATGAAAACTCGCCCAATGCTACCGTTTCTTATTATGTAAAAGGCTCGTTGATTGCGCTTTTCCTTGATTTGTTGATCATCCACCAAACGCAATCCAAATACACATTGGACGAGGTGATGAAGCGCATGTACAACCAGTTTTACAAATCCGAAAACCGCGGCTACACGGAAGAAGATTTCAGAAAATCACTGGAACAAGTGGCCGGTTGCAGCTTAAACCATATTTATGAACACTATATCAATGGTTTGGAAGATTTGGACTACAATCATTACCTTGGTTACGCCGGGCTGCGGCTGTACGTTTGCACGCCGGAAACAAAACCGCTTCCGACAACCGGTTTTACAGCTGCTTTGAACGCCGGAAAACTCATCGTAAATTATGTAGAACGTGATGCCGCTGCCTGGCATGCCGGCATCAGCGTAAATGATGAACTGCTGGCGATAAACGGCAACCGGATTGCCGAACTTGAAAAATCTTTACAGTTCCAGTTGCCCGGCGATACGGTTGAAATTACGCTGGTACGCGATGGCCGGCTGCTGGAAATCCCATTAACTTTGGAAAATCAGCATAAAATAAAATACAAGATAGAAGAAGTTACGGAGCCTGCAGACTGGCAAATCCGGGTTCGTAATAAATGGTTAAAACTGTAAATCAACTGGTTATAAGTTTGATACTTCTTTTATCGGGATATTTTCAGGATGAATAAAAACTTTTTACAAGGTTTTTACTTTATGTGATACTATAATTTAATCCTTAAATCAATTTAAAAATTATTATTATGAGATCATTATTGTACATCGTAGCTGTAATCCTGGTTATCGGATGGGCTTTGGGCGTTTTTGCATTCCATGTAGCAGGCGGTATTATCCACGTATTGTTGGTGATTGCGGTAATTGCTTTAATATTAGGCTTGATCAGAAGAGCTTAGAAAGCAGTAAGCTGCTTATTTTATCCTTGTAAAAGAAGCATCGATACTTCTTTTACAAGGGTTTTTTATGCGTAATTTTCAAAGATTTTTTATAAAGAAATTAATTCGGCATAAAGTTATTTTTTGTCAGAATGTCCCAAGTTTTTATCCGGATCAACTTTATCCCGAACAAGTTGCTTTAACTCTTTGATTTCCGGGAAACGGCCTTCCCGCTTCCGGTCAAAAAGAATATTTTGGTTGATAAAAACAGTATATCGGCCGGCAATTTCGCTTGGCTGCAGCAACACGCCATGCAAATCAGCCTCAAAAGTAGTCAGCAACTCCTGCGCCATGTACGCAGCGCGCAAAAGCCAGCGGCATTTTGGGCAATATTCAATTGTTATGGTTGGTTTTGGGGTGATAAAAGAAGCATCGTCCATATTTAATTCAAATTTGGAAATAATTTCTTATTCAAGTTTTTTGTTTAGTTCTATATTCTGAATCATTTTTATCGACAGGGTTCCGTATTGAAACAATTAGTATATTTGTACACCATTGTGTACATAAACAGTTATTGATTATGATCGTGATCAGCCCGAGTGAATTAAGAGGAAACCTGAAAAAGTATTTAGATATGGCTGAAAAAGAACGCATTGTGATACAAAGAGGCAAAAAAGAAACTTTTGAACTTCGGAAAACGGAACTCATCAGTGAAGATTCTTTTTTTGACAATCCTAAAAATATAGAAGCAATTGAAGAAGGCATAGCTGACGTTAAAGCCGGGAAGTACCAAACACTGGACCCCAATAAATCTATATGGGAAAATATATCATAAACCTTTCTGAAAAAGCCAGGAAAGATTTAAGTAAAATCCATAAATCCGGTGATAAAAAAAGTATTAAAAGAGTTGAAAAGATTTTTGATGAACTCCAACAAAACCCATACGAAGGAACCGGAAAACCGGAAGCCTTAAAACATCAATACAAAGGCTTTTACTCCCGAAGAATTAATGAAAAAGACAGGCTGATTTATGAGGTGAAAGAGCATATTGTTTCTGTATTTATTGTATCAGCTCTTGGACATTATGATGAGAAATGATTACTTTCTCCCCTCCGTCCACTCATAAACGTGCTTGTTCGCATCGCCGGTAATTTTTTGGCAATTGCAGTTTCCGCCCCATTCCTTTGTGCCGTCTTTAAAATATTCGCACTTCCAGATCGGCGATTCATGTTTGATCCGGTCGATAATATAACGGTTGGCCGAATAGGCTTCTGCACGATGCGGCGAAGCGGTAATTACCACAACCGCAGATTCTGAAATACCAACTTTGCCGGTTCGGTGTTGTGCCAATGCTATTTTTAAGGGGAATTTTTTGCAGGCATCATCCAAAATTTGCCGGATGGATTTGGATGCCATTACCTCCTGCGCTTCATATTCTAAATAATCTACATCTGTTTGCGGATCGTTATCGCGCACTTCTCCGCTAAACAAAACAATTGCACCGGCTTCAGGATGATGGGATTTTGCCAATAACCCAACCAAATCCAACGGTTCTGCGGATAAAAGCGGAAGATCAGCCGCCACTGCTGGGCGGGATAACGGAGATAATATCATTTGAGTTCAGGGTAAAATCAGGGTCAACAAATTCATCGTGCACCGCAAAACGGCAAAGATTAAGCACGCCCGCAGCCTCGGGATTTTGCTCGGCCAAACGTTGTTTCAAAGCAGCAATAGTTGTAAAACTGCCTTCCGGCTTAAATTCTTTATCGAAATAATCTTTCAAAACAGCAAAAACTTGTACGGTCATAATTTTTAGGTGATAAAAGAAGTATCAGCCGCCGATCTGCAACATGCTCAGCTCGCTGCCTACAAAATGGTGCAATTGCTTTTGGCTCATGGCCTGTTGTAATTTTTCCTGCAAAATGTAATCGTTATCAGCCGGATTCATGGCAATCGGATGATTTGTACTCAAACAACCGTACATATTTCCTTCCGCATCCAAGCGCAAACGGCTGCAATCCTGGCAAAAAGGTTCGCTGTTGTTGGCGATAATGCCGAAAGTGTTTCCAGTAGTAGTTTGCCAGTAATTAGCTGTTGCAGAAGCTGTTCGCAGCAAGCGTTTAAAGTTATATTTTGAGGAAATCACCTCCAGTAATTGTTGTTGAGAAAATAAATATTTATCGGATTCATGGTGCAAATGCCCCATCGACATCACTTCCAGAAAACGGATGGGGATATTTTTTCCAAACGCATAATCAACCAGCGGAATGATCTGATCTTCGTTCATTCCCTTCATAATCACCGCGTTAAGCTTTACTTCGATGCCCAAATCTAAAGCGGTTTCAATGCCGTTCAAAACCCGATCCAAATGTTTACGCTTTGCCATCTTGTAAAAACTGGCTTCGTCCACGGCATCCAAAGAAACATTAATGGATTGCAAACCGGCATTATACAAAGCAACAGCCTGACGGCCAAGCAAATAACCATTACTGGTCATGCTGATTTTGGGGATGCCAATCAGTTTTAAATTACGGATCAGTTCCGGCAATCCGCGGTAAAGCAGTGGTTCGCCACCAGTCAAACGAATGGTTTCCAGATCCAGGTTTTCATGCAAACGGGAAATTATCCCGGAAAAAAATGCAGCTGGTTTTTGCGGGCGATGATCAAAAACAACATCCTCCTCAGAACCCATCGTACAATAAAAACAATTCAGGTTGCAAGTATTTAACAAGCTAACCCGCAATGTTTTGAATTTTCTTCCGTATGGGTCGCTCAACACGTTCATCTTAATTTTTAGCCGATAAAAGAAGCATTGTTAAAAATCCCGAACTTCTTTTTCCTGTCATTATATAAGCAAATATACAACGAAATGTTGATTTAGATGGGAAGAAATGCAACCGTAGTGCCTGCTTCCAAATCTGCTGTTTCTGCCGGATGGCGGGCAATGGCATTGGCGGTTAAAGCGGCTTTAATATCACCGGAACTATTGAACAAAACCGGCGTAAGTTGCTGATTAACAGTGGCCGGGAAGAATTCATCAAAGGATGTTTTTTTCGGTTTTTGTACCGATAAAAGAAGCATCAGCGATTCCTCTTCCGGCAAACCAAAACAAGCTTTCAAATAATGTTCAACAAATAATTTGAACGTAACATGACAGGAAAACGGATTCCCGGGAAGCGCAAAAACCAATCCGCCGGTTAGCAATTGTCCGCACCAGATTGGTTTTCCGGGTTTGATACTTACCTTATGAAATAGTTTTTTTACGCCTAAATCAGTCAAAATTTCCGGTACATAATCTGCATCTCCGGCAGAAACGCCGCCGCACAAAATAATGATGTCGGAATTTAAAGCAGCACTGATTTCCTGCTTTAAGGCTGCTTTATCATCCAGAATATGTTTGCAAATTCTGGGTTTGATTTGCCAGGCTTTCAGCAAACTTTTTAATAAATATTGGTTACTGTTTCGGATCTGAATATCAGAAACTGGTTCAGTTATTTCTACCAACTCGTCGCCAGTGGTAAACAAAGCCACATTTGGCAATTTTTCAACCTGAATTTCGGCTTTGCCAACGGAAGCCAACAATCCAATTACCGGTGCCGTGCAAATACAGTTTTGGCCGATGATACAGGCATCAGCCTGAATATCTTCTCCTTTTCGGGCAATATTCTGATAACGTTTTACAGTTTCAACCTGAAAAGAAACACAGCCGTTTTCTTCGGTCGCATCTTCCCTGCGGATAACCAGATCAGCATTTGGCGGCACAGAAGCACCCGTCATGATTTTATAACACTCGCCTGCAGCAATTTCCTGCTGGTAACGCTGCCCGGCAAACACTACTTCTTTTACCGCATATTTTTTGGTGCCTTGCTCCCAATCTTTAAAATTGATGGCGTAACCATCCATTGTAGCGCGATTGAAGGGAGGATAATCGCGATCGGCGTAAATTTTTTCGGCTAAAACGCGTTCAAAAGCTTCATCTAAAGTAAGCGTTTCATATCCGAATGATGTTGCGTGACCTGCAATTATTTGTTGGGCTTCTTTATAATTGAGCATTAAGTTTAACAGTTTTTGTTGATCCAATTAAAGAAATCTAATTTATCGACATTTATAGTTGATGAGTTAGTTTTGATGTGGGTAAATGGAATTTCTTTTTTATCGCCCCAAAATCTGATGGATTGAAAGCAACTTGGACATTTCCATTTAGTTATTTCTTTATATACTTGTTTGCGTCAATTAGGTTGAATTCCTCATCATCACGAATTATGCTTTTTAAAGAACCAATATGTGCTACTCCAATAATTAATAAAATTCTTTTCGGATTTTTCTCTCTTTGAGCTGTAACGATGTTTGAATAAATTTTGTAGTCTCTATTTTTAAAAATAGATGTAAGTTCGGCACCGATGTATTTAGAATTTATAAATGCGGTATCAATCATGGCATCGGGGTTTTTAAAAGTGCCATTGATCACTCTGGCCGGTGTAATGTAGCGCAGGTGATAAATTTTGTTAATGATTTGCGGCTGATTCAGAAAAATATAGTAGTCTTTAAGAGACAAACTATCTTTTTGAAAAGCTTTATTCTTTTCATTTACAATAGCTCTAAGTGTCAATCCTTCCTTTTTATAAAGCTCGATGTTTTCACCATTATCCAAAATACTTTGAGAAGTGCCCCCTGGTGCATTAACGCAATACACTTTCGATAAATTGAGTTGTTTACTTATCCGGAAAGCTAACTGATAAACTTCGCTTCTGCCATTAGCTAAGTCCCCAAAATTTAATTTACTTTGTAAGAAAAGTGAATATAAACTATCAATTTCTCTTTGATTTTCAGGTAAAACTTCAACCATAACCATATCGGGCTTATAGCTTGCTACTAATGTAGAAATTTCTTTGATTTCCGTTTGACGTTTAGGAAGTAAAATATCTGTATTAGGGTTATCATTTTTGTAAAGTTGTGCGAGATGGTCTGAACCTAATATCAATATATCGGTATTTTTGCGTTGAGCGTAAGTAGTAATAGATAGTCCTAATAAAACAATAGCCAAAGTAAGTCGAAATTTCATTTTTATATTTTGAAGATTTTGTGAATTGCATATAATGGTTTAATGCCCGTCGCCCAATATCATCTTCCTTGCATGAAAAACAGCCGGTAAAATAGCCTGTAAACTTTCGCGTGCGCCGCTTGCGCTTCCGGGCAAAGTAACAATTAGAGTGTTTCCGATTGTTCCCGCAACGCCACGGCTCATCATGGCCAGCGGGGTGCGCTGCTGCCCGAAAACGCGCATCGCTTCTGCAATTCCTTCGGCTTTGTGCTCCAATAATTCTTCTACAGCGGCAACGGTATTATCGCGCGGACCTAAACCGGTGCCGCCAGTTGTAAAAATGAAAGGCACATCTGCCCGGACCCAATCTAAAATCTGCTGCTGGATTTGCTGTTTATCGTCCGGCAAAATCTCAAAATAAGGCACTTCCGCATTAAAACTTTCCAGCATTTCTTTAATGATTTTTCCGCTTTGATCTACCCGCGTTCCGGCTGCGGTAGAATCGGAACAAACCAAAACGGCACACACGGAAACATCTTCATAAAGCAATTGCCGGTCGCTTTTGCCGCCGCGTTTTTCCAGTAATTTAATGTGGCCAATTTCCAATTGCTTGTCCACCGGTTTCAGCATATCGTAAATTTCTAAAGCTGCCACAGAAACGGCCGTCAACATTTCCATTTCAATTCCGGTGCGGCCAATGGATTTTGCTTCGCCCAAAATAATAATTCCGCTGCGGTTAAAAGCAATTTCATCTACAAATTCGGCGTGTTTTTCTTTGTCGAGATAATCAAATTTAATGCTCATACCATCAATCGCAACCGGATGACAGTGCGGCAACAATTGCGGCGTTAATTTGGCACCCAAAAAACCGGCTGCCTGGGCAACATCAAACAAATTACCTTTTGGCAACTGGTTATTTTTGATTAGCTGAATAGTTGGTCCGGTACAAAAAACCACGCTGACAGCCCGCGCCGTGCGAAGTGTAATTTGCTTATGGGTAACGTTTTGCATACTGTTTTTATCGGCTTAAAATCCGGTTCAGGAGATAAATTTTTCTGGTTTTAATTCTTTGATCACCAATTCATCGCCCAGGCTGATGCTGCCTTCGCCTTCATGGACCAGGTTTTGGCCAAAATAAATTTTATTGTTTTTTTTGCGATAAGTGGCCAGCGTTTTCAGCGGTTCTTTGCCCGAAATCCCGCTTTCCTGATCGATGGTAATAACCGGGCAACGGGCACAAGGTTTGACGCCGTAAAAATTGAAATTGTTGATTTGGAAATGCGCCATCTGGTCTTCCTGAAAAGCTTCTCCGCCCGAAAAAACCAGATTTGGCCGGAAACGATCCATCAAAACCGGTTCTTGCAAACGGCTGTTCAGCTCTTCCAAAGAAGCTTCGGCAATCAATAAAAACGAAAAAGCATCGGCAAAAGAAGTAATCTGATCCGGTGCTGCATACCGCTGATCCACAATGCGTTTGCTATTTTTAGGCATGTAAACCAAGCGGCATTTTCTTTTCAAAATCCGGCTAAACCATTTATCAATTTCGGTATCCACAAACTCGGCCTGGCATTCATCGTCCCAAATCGTGCAAACAGCTTCTTCATTGGCCTCAAACAAAAACGGGACCGCAACAAATTCTTCCGGCTGCTGCTTGTGCATCACCAGCAAGCCGTTTGGCGTTAATTCCACATAAAGCAAAGCCATTTCCGGGATTTCGCGCTGAGACAGGAAACGGTTGTTTTCATCCACCAGCATCCAGCGGCGGTCGTGCTCCAAACCGCGGCTCGTCACCTGTGCTGTATTTAACGAAATGCCGCCCAAAGATTTGATGGGATAAACAAAAAGCCCGCTAATTTCTAACATGGAATAAAGGTATAAGCAATTTTAGTTTTCGGGCAGGTTTTGCTCAAATAACGGCAGCTGATTTTTGTAGGATGATAAACCGCCCTGCAAACTAAACGCGTTTGGGAAACCGGCCTGCCGAAAAAATTCGGCGGCCTGATGGCTGCGGATGCCTTGCTGGCAATAAAAAATCAAAGTGTCATCGGTAGAAAAGGTATCCAGCGGAAACCTGGAAATTTTGGACAAAGGAATATTGATGCCGCCGATATTAAAATTTTCGTGGTCGTCATCTTTCCGAACATCGATCAGCTGGAAGTTTTTGTGCTGAAATTTAGCCTGAAAATCTTTTTGGGCGATGGCAATTGGTTGTTGTGTTTTGCTGAAACGGTTGATGCTGATGGTCCTGGACCCGGGATTTTCGGTAAAAGACAAACGTGTATTTTTTCCTTCCAAAACATCGGCATAAATTAATTTGCCGGTAAAAACAGCATCTGATTTTAAAATAATCTTGACAACTTCTCCGGCCATCATCGTTCCGATAATCCCGGTTGTGATATTGTAAGCACCAATTTCGGCGCAACTTTGGATCGGATTTTCCGGCGGCGGCTCCGGAAACAAACAACGCAATGTTGGCGAATTTTGGTAGTTAAAAACAGTAACTTGGCCTTCCGTTTTATAAATGGCACCGTAAACCAAAGGCTTGTTTAAAAAAAC
>JAABUT010003390.1_pt1 | contig 13755 bp, 12 predicted proteins | sample 5559281 | NCBI WGS metagenome assembly JAABUT01 (sample SAMN10711880, study PRJNA513359) | rock metagenome | isolation source: Antarctica rocks | place: Antarctica: Victoria Land, Ricker Hills nord | collected 2016-01-04
CCTTGACCTCGGTGCTGCTCATGGTGGTGCGTGGTCGAGGGGGTTGTGGTGCCAGGGCACGCGTAGGTCGGTGATGCTGAGTTGTTGTTGGTGCCAGAGGATGTGGTGGCGTCGGCAGAGCAGCACGAGGTTGCCGAGCTGGGTGACGCCGCCGTTTTCGAGTGGTTGGAGGTGGTGGGCGTCGCAGTAGGCGGGGGGTCGGGTGCAGCCGCGGGCGGTGCAGTGCCGGTCTCGGGCGGTCAGGGCGCGTCGTTGGGTGCGGGTGACGGTGTCGCCGAGTGCTTCCAGGCCGCGGACTTGTCCGATCGGGTCGAGCACGATCCGGCTGCGTCGGCAGTCGCACAGGACGGCGTGGATGCGGGCGCGGGTCTGCGGTCCGGTCCAGGCTCCTTCGGCGCAGCCGGTGACGGGGGCTGCTGCGTTGTCCGCCGGACCCGGGATCCGGCCGGGCGTGCCGGCGTCGGCCGGATCCGACGCCCGGCCGGGCTGGCTGGCTGGCGCCGGGTGGTGCGGGCGCCCGGATAGCGGGACGGCGGGTTGCAGTGGTTGTCCTGGTGTGGTGCCGGGGCCGCTGGTGGCGAGCAGGGTGTTGGGGGTGAGCGGGGTGGGGTGGTGTCGGGTGAGCCAGTCGGCGGTGATCACGTAGGCGAGGTGGGCTTTCGCACCGCCGGTGTCGGGGAGCTCGGCGTGCCGGCGGGCCAGGTCGAACACTTCGATGAGGGTGTCGGCGCGCCGTTGCGCGGCGGAGCGGTCGTCGTGCTCGCCGGTGCTGCGGCTGAGTGCTTCCAGGACGGTGCGCAGGATCTCCGCGTCGCCGTCGGGGAGCTGGAAGGTGCCGCGGTGGCTGCCGTTGTGCTGGTCGTGCAGGTGCAGCCGCCGGCGGCGGCTGGCCTGCTCGTCGTCGGCGTCCAGCGCGGGTTCGCAGAAGGTGGCGAGCCAGTGCGCGACCTGGCGGGCGACCGCGTCCGGTGGCAGGCCGGTGATCACCTGGAGCAGCTCGGGTTGGCAGTCGCGCAGCGTCTGCGGGTCGATCGGCCCGACCAGGCGCGCGAGCAGGCGCCCGGCTTCGGGGGTGAGCCGGCCGGTGACGACCGCGGCGGCGATCAGCGGCAGCTCGCGCAGCGCCTGGGCCGTGCGGACCTGCGTGCCGGCTGCTGGGCCGCTGGTGCGGGCGGCGTCGCGCCACCAGGCGTGCACCGGGCTGTAGGTGCCGGAGCCGGGTCGGTCCGGGACGTGGCCGCCGGTGCGCTGTGACAGCTCGGCGAGCGCGCGGTTCTCGATGCCGGTGAGCCGGCCGCTGTGCAGATGGACGGTCTGGGTGAGCTGCTGCAGCTGCTCGACGCTCAGCCCGCTGACGTCGACGGCTGCGACGGCGTCCACGACTGCGGCGAGGTCGTCAACCACGGGTGAACGCATGTTCGAAGTCTACTCGCGGCCACCGACCAAAACCGCTGTCCACAAAGGGAAATCGGCGCCGCGCTGAAGCACCGGCCGGCGGCCCTGCTTGCAACGATGGTGGCCTCCGGAGCCGAGGCCCCTAGCGTTCATCCGTGGCCACGCTCTTCGTGACGGTCGGCCTGTCGCGCGGGCAAGAGGAAGACGGCGATGCGGGTGGAGTCGGAGCACCATGCCCTCCGGCTGACAGCGGACGAGTGGCTGACGCGCCTGCAGAGCGGGTCGCCGGAGCATCCCTCCGAGCAGGCCCGCCGGGCTGCCGAAGCTGCCGGTGCCGAGGTTGTCGTGCTCTTCGTCGAGGTGCCGTACGACGAGCTGCTCCGGCGTCTCGTCGTCCGGAACGCCGCCCTGCCTGCCGGGACCTACCCAGTCACCGAGGTGCAGATGGCGGGCTACGCCGAGAGGTTCGAGCCGCCAATGGCCGACGAGCTGCCGGAGGTCTGGCACGGGCCTCCCCGGTCCTGAGTCACCGCGGCGATCCGCAAGAGCTCGCGCGGTGCTCACACTGCCGCGTGCAGGCCGGGCCGCCGTACCACCGGAAGGGCCCGTCCGGCTGCAAAGGTCATCGTGTCCGCCAGGGGAGGCTGCTGTGCGCAACTCGGGACACGATGACCTTGAAACGGCTGGCGAGGGCCGGCTTGCGGGACCGGGCTGGATGGCTCGTCCAACCCAGCGGTCAGCCTCCGAGGAGGCGGTCCAGCTCCTCCTCGACCTCGGAGGTCGCGACCAGCAGCAGCTCGTCGCCGGCCTCCAGGGCCATGTCGGGCGCGGGCACGATCACGCGGCTCTCGCGCAGGATGGCGACCAGGGCGGCGTCGTCGGGCCAGGGCACCGAGCCGACGAGCTGCCCGACGGTGGGGGCGCTCGCCGCCAGGGTCAGCTCGACCAGGTTGGCCTGGCCCTGACGGAAAGTGAGCAGCCGGACCAGGTCGCCGACGGTGACGGCCTCCTCGACCACGGCGGCGAGCAGCCGCGGGGACGACACCGAGACGTCGACTCCCCAGGACTCGTTGAACAGCCACTCGTTCTTGGGGTGGTTGACCCGGGCGACGACGCGGTCGACGCCGAACTCGGTCTTAGCCAGCAGGGACACGACCAGGTTGACCTTGTCATCGCCGGTCGCGGCGACGACGACGTCGCACTCCTGGGTCCGCGCCTGCACCAGGGTGTCGAGCTCGCAGGCGTCGGCGAGCAGCCACTCCGCCTGCGGGATCGTCTCCAGCTTGATGGCCCGCGGCTCCCGGTCGATGAGCAGCACCTGGTGGCCGTTGTCGACCAGCTCGGCGGCGATGGAGCGTCCGACGTTGCCGGCCCCGGCGATGGCGACGCGCATCAGCGCTCGCTCTCCTGCGGAGAGCCCGCGAGCACGCTGGCGACCCGCTCGCGGTCGGCCCACAGCAGCGTCACGTGCACGAGGTCGCCGTCCTGCAGGACGGTCTGCGGCCCGGGCAGCATCCCGTCGCCGAACCGGGTCAGGAAGGCGACCCGCGCCCCGCTGTCCTCCTCCAACCGCGTGACCCGGTGCCCGATCCACTCCGGAGAGACGGCGACCTCGGCCAGCACGACATGGCCGCTGGGGTCGCGCCACTCCGACAGGGTCCCCTCCGGCAGCAGCCGGCGGATGACCTGGTCGGCGGTCCACCGCACGGTGGCGACGGTCGGGATCCCCAGCTTCTGGTAGACCTCGGCCCGCCGCGGGTCATAGATCCGCGCCACCACGTTGTCCACGCCGAAGGTCTCGCGGGCGACCCGGGCGGCGATGATGTTGGAGTTGTCACCGCTGCTGACCGCGGCGAAGCCCTCCGCGTGCTCGATGCCGGCCTCGATGAGGGTGTCGCGGTCGAAGCCGACGCCGGTCACCCTCGCCCCGGTGAAGTCGGCGGCGAGCCGGCGGAAGGCCCCGGCGTCCCGGTCGACCACGGCGACGCTGTGTCCGCCCGCCGCCAGCCCTTTGGCCAGGGCCGCGCCGACCCGGCCGCAGCCCATGATCACGACGTGCACGGACAGCCTCCGAGGGTGCGCCTGCCCCTCGCGTCGAGGGCGTCGGGGACGCTACACGCGCGGCGCACGGATCCGAGGCACTGCCCGTACGGCGCCCGTCGGGCCGGTTCCGTCGCGACCCCTACGCTTCCGCTCGTGGCCGGCGTACCCGATGTCCTCAAGCGCGTCTTCATCGGCCGCGCCCTGCGCAGTGACCGGCTGGGCGAGACGCTGCTGCCCAAGCGGATCGCGCTGCCGGTCTTCGCGAGCGACGCCCTGTCCTCGGTGGCGTACGCGCCGGACGAGGTCTTCATCACCCTCTCCGTCGCCGGGCTGGCGGCGTACTCCTTCTCGTGGAAGGTCGGCCTGGCGGTCGTCCTCGTCATGCTGACCGTCGTCGCGTCGTACCGCCAGAACGTGCACGCCTACCCCAGCGGGGGCGGCGACTACGAGGTGGCGACCACCAACCTCGGCGGGCGGGCCGGCCTGACCGTGGCCAGCGCGCTGCTCGTGGACTACGTCCTCACCGTCGCGGTGTCGGTGTCCTCGGGAGTGCAGAACGCCGCGTCCGCGATCGGACCGGTGCGCGGCCATGAGGCGCCGGTCGCGGTCGGCCTGGTGCTGCTGCTCATGGCGGTCAACCTGCGCGGGGTGAAGGAGTCGGGCACGGCGTTCGCGATCCCGACGTACGGCTTCATGATCGCCATCCTGGGGATGGTGGCCTACGGCTTCCTGCGACATGCGTTCGGCAGCCTGCCGATGGCCGAGAGCGCGAAGTTCACGATCCAGCCGGAGTCGGAGTTCCGCAACGCTTTCACCGGTCTGGGCGCGGCCTTCCTCATCCTGCGGACGTTCTCCTCGGGCTGTGCGGCGCTGACCGGGGTGGAGGCGATCAGCAACGGCGTTCCGGCGTTCCGCAAGCCCAAGAGCAAGAACGCCGCCAGCACGCTGCTGCTGATGGGGGGCCTCGCCGTCACGATGCTGATCGGCATCATCACGCTGGCCCGCACGATGCAGCTGCGCTTCGTGGACCCCGACGCGACCGGGGCTCGGCTGGTGCTCGGGGGCCGCCCCGTCAGTCCCAACTTCCACCAGAACACCGTCATCAGCCAGCTCGCCGCCGGCGTCTTCGACAACTTCCGGCCCGCGTTCTATCTCACTGTCGCGTTCACCGGCGTCATCCTCATCCTGGCGGCCAACACCGCCTTTAACGGTTTCCCGGTCCTCGGCTCGATCCTGGCCAGGGACGGCTACCTGCCGCGCCAGCTGCACACCCGCGGGGACCGGCTGGCCTACAGCAACGGCATCGTGCTGCTGGCCGGGTTCGCGATCGTGCTCATCCTGGCCTTCGACGCGCAGGTCACCCGGCTGATCCAGCTCTACATCGTCGGTGTGTTCGTGTCCTTCACCACCAGCCAAACCGGCATGGTTCGGCACTGGAACCGTCTGCTGCGCACCGAGACCGACCGAAAGTCGCGCGCGCGGATGAAGCGCTCCAGGGCCATCAACAGCTTCGGCCTGGTGATGACCGGCGTCGTGCTGGTGATCGTGCTGGTGACGAAGTTCGTGCGCGGCGCGTGGATCGCGATCGCCGCCATGGCCGTCCTCTACCTGCTGATGCGCACGATCCGCACGCACTACGACCGCGTCCGCCGCGAGCTCGAGCCGGACGAGGAGATGGTGCCGCAGCCCAGCCGCAACCACGCGATGGTCCTGGTCTCGAAGATCCACGCCCCGACGCTGCGCGCGCTGGCCTACGCCAAGGCCACCCGGCCGCACGACCTCACGGCACTCACGGTCTCGGTCGACCCGGAGGAGTCGCGGGCGCTGCAGGACGAGTGGGACCGTCGCGGCCTGGACATCCCGCTCACCGTCGTCGACTCGCCCTACCGCGAGATCACCCGCCCGATCCTGGACTACGTACGCCGGGTGCGCCTGCAGTCACCGCGCGACGTGGTCACCGTCTTCATCCCGGAGTACGTCGTCGGGCACTGGTGGGAGCAGCTGCTGCACAACCAGAGCGCGCTGCGCCTGAAGGGCCGGCTGCTGTTCCAGCCCGGTGTCATGGTGACCTCGGTGCCTTACCAGCTGCGCTCCTCCGACCGCCGCAAGGGCGACGACGAGCCCTCGGCGCCCGGCGACTCGCGGCGACCGCCGCCGGCCACCGGTGGGGGCCGCGTCCCGGCCGGACGGGGATGACCGGCGCCGACCTGGACCAGGCCCTGGTGGAGCTCGAGGTGGGCGCCGTCGCGGCCGGCGGGGCCTGTCTGGCGCGGGCACCGGACGGCCGCGTCGTCTTCGTGCGGCACGCCCTACCAGGCGAGCAGGTGCGGGCGCGGGTCACCCAGGAGACGACGTCCTACCTGCGCGCCGACACGGTCACGGTGCTGCGCCCGTCACCGGACCGCGTCACGCCGCCCTGCCCGTACGCCGGTCCCGGCCGCTGCGGCGGCTGCGACTGGCAGCACGCCTCGGTCCCCGCCCAGCGCGCGCTCAAGGCGTCGCTGGTGCAGGACCAGCTGCGCCGGCTCGCGCGGGTCGAGCGGGAGGTGGTCGTCGAGGCGGTACCCGGGTCCGACGACGGCCTGGGCTGGCGCACCCGGGTGCAGTTCGCGGTGGGCACCGACGGCGGGACGGGGCTGCACCGGCACCGCTCGCACGGGCTGGAGCCGGTCGAGCGCTGCCTCATCGCCGCCCCCGAGGTCGAGGCCGTCGGCGCCGAGCGGCTGCGCTGGCCGGGGGCGAGCGCGGTCGAGGTCATCGCCTCCGGCGGCCAGCGGGTGGTCGCGGTGACCGCCGGCCGCCGTCGGGTGGACCGGCCCGACGTCGCGGCGGGCGTCGTCGTCGACGGCCGGCCGGTGGCGGTCCCGCACGGGGTGCGGCACCGCGTGCTCGGCCGGTCCTTCGAGGTGTCGGCCGGGCGGTTCTGGCAGGTGCACCCGGCCGCGGCGACGGTGCTGGCGGAGGCGGTCCTGGACGGGCTGTCGCCGCGGCCTGGGGAGCGCGTCGCCGACCTGTACGCCGGGGTGGGGCTGTTCGCCGCCCTGCTCGGCGAGCGGGTGGGGCCGACCGGTCAGGTGCTGGCCGTCGAGGGCGACCCGGCGGCGTGCGCCGACGCCGCCCGCAACACCGCGGACCTGCGGCACGTGCGGGTGCGCACCGCGGCTGTCGACGCGGCGCTGGTGGGGGGCCTGCACGCCGAGCTGGTCGTGCTGGACCCGTCGCGCGCCGGCGCCGGCCTCGCGGTGACCCGGGCGCTGGCCACCCTTCGGCCCCGTCGCGTCGCCTACCTCGCCTGCGACCCGGCCTCGTTCGCCCGCGACCTACGGGTGCTGCTGGACGAGCGCTGGACGCTGGCCTCGCTGCGCGGCCTGGACCTGTTCCCGATGACCGAGCACGTCGAGCTCGTCGCCCTGCTCGACCCTCCTGGCGCTACCGCTGCCCGAACCGGCGGGGGAGCAGGACCCGCAGCGCACCGGGGCGCACCGTGACCGTGCACGGCAGGTCCGCGACCGGGTCGCCGTCGGCGAACACGCGGAACGGCCGGTCCGCCGTCAGCTCCACCCGCCTCGCCCGCACCACCTCCACCGACGGCTCGTGCACGTGCGTGCCGCGGAAGACCTTCGGCAGGGCCCGCAGGAACCGGGTCCGCGAGGTCGCGGAGGTGCTGACGACGTCGAGCCGGCCGTCCACGACGGAGGCGTCCGGAGCGAGCCGCATGCCCCCGCCGTACATCCCGGAGTTGGCGACGGCGACGGACCACCCGCGTACGACGACGGCCCGCCCGTCGACCTGGCAGCGGAAGGTCGCCGGACGCCAGGTGGCGACGGTCGCCAGCGCGCCGTAGAGGTAGACCAGCCGGCCGAGCGGCAGCCGGGAGCTGAGCACGCGTTCCTGGACGGTGCTGTCGAAGCCGACCGACGCGATGCCCAGGAAGGCCACGTCGCCCGCACAGCCGAGGTCGACGGCGCGCTCCTGCCCGTCACGGAGCACGGCACAGGCCGCGACCGGGTCCTGCGGCAGCCCGACCGACCGGCAGAAGTCGTTGCCACGACCGCCCGGCAGGACGCCGAGGACACCGCCCAGGTCGGCGACCACGCCGGCGACGCGGCCGACCACCCCGTCGCCACCCATCGCCACGGCCACCCGCTCGTCGGCGACAGCGGCCGCCGCGAGCTCGTCGGCGTGCGCGAGCGACACGGTCCGGGTGACCACCAGGTCGTGGCCGGCGCCGCGGAGGGCGGTCTCGACCCTTGGGAGCAGCCGGGCCGCCCGGCCGCCGCCCGCGCACGGGTTGACCACCACCTGCAGCCGCCGCACGGGGCCCTCCTAGGGGATCAGCTTGCCGGGGTTGAGCACCCCGACGGGGTCGAGCACGTCCTTGACCGCCCGCAGGACCTCGACCCCGAGGGCGCCCACCTCGCCGGTCATCCACGGCCGGTGGTCGACGCCGACGGCGTGGTGGTGGGTGATGGTGGCACCGGTCGCGACCAGGGCGGCGGAGGCGGCCTGCTTGGCGCGCTGCCACTGCCCGACCGGGTCCGCGCGGTCCTGCCGGGCCAGGACGGTGAAGTAGAGCGACGCGCCGTGCGGGTACAGGTGCGACACGTGGCACATCACGACCGCACGGGGGAGCGCCCCGGCGACCGCAGCCCGCACCGCCGCCCAGGTGGCGTCCAGGCGGGACCACGTGGCGGAGGTCTCGAGCGTCTCGACCAGCACCCCTGCGTCGAGCAGGTCGTCCCGCAGGTAAGGCCCGTCGTAGCGCCCACGGGCCCACCGCTCGCCGACCGACCTGCCGACGGACAGGCCGGCGTGCCGGCGTACGACGGACCGCACGGCGGCCCGGCGGGGCCCGACCGCGGCGGGGTCGCCGTCCCACCCGAGGACAGCCAGGCAGCCGGGGCGGTAGCCGCGGGCTGCCAGCAGGGCACGTCCGACCCGTGCCTTGGCGCCGCCGGACAGCGCCAGCTGCACACGGGTCTCGTCGGGGTCGGACAGCCGGGTCACGTCCGGGGCGACGCCTTCCTGCGCGAGCGCGCGCAGCGCCGCGCAGCCCTGCTCCCAGCTGCGGAAGAACACGCCCTCGTAGCGGTGCCCCGTGCCCCTGCGCCGCACCTTGACGGTGACCTCGGTGAGCACGCCGAGCACGCCCTCCGAGCCCAGCGCGAGGCCGAGCAGGTCGGGGCCGGCGGCGCTGGCGGCACCGCGGCCCAGCCGCAGCTCGCCGGCCGGTGTCTGCAGGACGGCGCCGACCACCAGCTCGTCGAAGCGGCCGTAGCCGGTGCTGGCCTGCCCCGCCGAGCGGGTCGCCGCGTAGCCACCGACGGTCGCGTGCTCGTAGGACTGCGGGAAGTGACCGAGGGTCAGGCCCAAGGCGCCCAGCTGCGCCTCCGCCTCAGGACCGCGCAGCCCCGGCTGCAGGCGGGCCAGCAGGGAGATCTCGTCGACCTCGAGCACCCGGTCCAGCCGGCGCAGGTCGAGCGAGACGACGGCGGGGAAGCGGCCGCGCAGCGGCGCCACGCCGCCGACCACGGAGGTGCCGCCGCCGAAGGGCACCACGGCGACGCCTTCCTCGGCGCAGGCGCGGAGGACGGCGGCGACCTCTTGCGCGGAGCCGGGCAGCACGACGGCGTCCGGGCCCTCGAGCTCGCCGGCCCGCAGCCGGACCAGGTCGACGTAGCTCCGGCCGGCCGCGTGCCGGATCCGACTGTCGTCGTCCACGCGCAGGTGGCCGGCACCGATTACCGAGACCAGGGCCGTCCGCGCACTCTCCGGCAGCCTGGACGGAGGGAGACCGGTCGCCACCTGTGCGGACACGGCCGCCGCGGGCGCGGACGCCGGCAGCAGCGGGCCGAGCTCGCGGCGCAGCCAGGTCCGGGCGTGCTCGGGCAGCCCGGTCCGGCGGGCCGGGTCGCCCCAGCCGGCGTACGCCATCTCGGTCCGCGGGAGCTCGGGCATGGGTTACAGTGTGACACATGACGTCTCAGCGTCACACCGACCCGCTGCTCGCGGCGGCGCTCGCCTGCGTGCTGGACGTCGGCCTGCGCCGCACCACGCTGGCCGACGTCGCCCGGCGCGCCGGGGTCAGTCGGATGACGGTCTACCGGCAGTACGGCGACCTGGACGCGATCGTGTCCGACCTGCTGACCGGCGAGCTGCTCGCGCTCATCGACGGGGCCGGGCGAGAGGTCGAGCACCTCCCGACCGCCCGAGAGCGGCTGGTCGAGGCCGCGGTTCTCACGGTGGACCGGCTCGGCCGGCACCCGCTGTACCGCAAGGTGCTCGACACCGACCCGGTGCTGCTGCTGCCGCTGGTGGTCGACCGGTTCGGCTCGACCCAGCTGGCCGCGATCGACCTGGTCGCGGCGCAGGTGCAGGCCGGCCAGGACGACGGCAGCGTGCGTCCCGTCGACCCCCGGCTGGCCGCCACCTGCCTGCTGCTGACCACCCAGTCCTTCGTCTTCAGCGCCCGCGTCGTGGAGGCCGCGCACGACAGCGCGGCCACCGGGGGCGAGCTGCGTCGGCTCCTCGACTCCTACCTCCGCCCGTGACGGGCGACGCGCCGGCCGGCACGCGGCTGACCGCCGGTCGCAGGTCGCGCGAGCTCGACGCGGTGGCCGACGAGGTGGTCGACGTACTCGTCATCGGTGGTGGCGTGACCGGCTGCGGTGTGGCCCTGGACGCCGCCTCACGCGGGCTGTCCGTCGCCCTGCTCGAGCAGGCCGACCTGGCCCACGGCACCAGCCGCTGGTCCTCCAAGCTGGTCCACGGCGGCCTGCGCTACCTGGCCGAGCACGACTGGGACCTCGTGCGCGAGAGCGCCCGCGAGCGCGACCTGCTGCTTCGTCGTACCGCACCGCACCTGGTCCGGGCGCTGCCGATGGCCGTGCCGCTCGGACCCGACGTCGGTCGACGGGAGGCGATGGTGTTCGACCTGGGGCATCGGGTCGCCGACGGGTTCCGGCTGGCAGCGGGCACGCCGCGCGGCGCCCTGCCGCGGCCGCGCCGGCTGGGTGTGCCCGAGACGACCCGGTTGCTTCCGGGCGTACGACGGGACGGGCTGCGGGGCGCGCTGCTCAACTGGGACTGCCAGCTCGAGGACGACGCACGCCTGGTCGTGGCGCTCGCCCGCACCGCGGCGTCGTACGGCGCGCGCGTCCTCACCCGGGTGCGGGTCCTGTCCGCCGACGGCGAGGGCGCGGACGCCGTCGACACCCGGACCGGTGCGGGGCTGCGGCTGCGGGCGAGGGCGGTGGTCAACGCCACCGGCGCGTGGGCCGACACGCTGGCGCCGCAGACCCGCCTGCGCCCGAGCAAGGGGGTGCACGTCGTCCTGGACGCGCGCACGCTGGGCCGGCCCACCGCCGCGATGACCGTGCCGGTGCCGGGCGAGCACAACCGCTTCGTGTTCGCGCTGCCCCACCCGGACGGGCTGGTGCACGTCGGCCTCACCGACGACGCGCTGGACGGGCCGGTGCCGGACCTGCCCCGCGCCGAGGAGCCGGAGATCGCGTTCCTGCTCGACACCCTCTCGCGCGGGCTGGAGCGCCCGCTGTCGCGCGGCGACGTCATCGGGAGCTGGGCGGGGGTGCGGCCGCTGCTCGCCGGGGCCGAGGGGAGCACCGCCGACCTGTCGCGCCGGCACGCCTGTGTCACCGGCGACGACGGGATGATCTCCCTGCTCGGAGGCAAGCTCACGACCTACCGGCGGATGGCCCAGGACGCCGTCGACCTGCTCACCGACCGGCCGTGCCGCACGCCCTGGCTGCCGCTGGTGGGGGCAGCGGCCGTCGTGGGTGCGGTCGGCGGCCCCGGGGCGCCCGAGCGGCTGGTGCGTCGCTACGGCAGCGAGGCCGGCGACGTGGCGGCGCTCGGTCAGGGCCGGCCCGACCTGCTCGCCCCGGTGGCGCCCGGAGTGCCGGTGCTGGGCGTGGAGCTGCTGTGGGGCGTGCGGGCCGAGGGGGCTTTGACCGCGGCCGACCTGCTGGAGCGGCGCACCCGGCTGTCCCTGGTCGACGCGTGGCACGAGGCCGCGCGACCGGCTGCGGACGCGCTGCTGGCCGCGGCGGCCTTCGCCTAGCGCTCGGACAGCGCCGCGCGCCGCTGCGTGCCCAGGTCCCGGGTCGGCTTGTCGGCCAGGGCCGGCACCCGCAGGCGCAGGAACGGGACGCGCTCCAGGATGGCTGTGCCGGCACGGTGCACCGCGACCGGGTCGCGGGTGACGAGCCACTGCCAGCAGTCCTGCGGGCCGGGCTCGCGCCGGGCCAGGAAGGCGACCCGTCGGGTCGGGCCGCACGCCAGCAGCCCCCACTCGCCCTCGAGCGAGTCGTCACGGCGCAGCGGCACGGTCAGCGGTGCGGTGCGGTCGCTCACCTGTCGCGGCATGTCCGGCCCGAGCATCAGCACGGTGGCACCGGAGCCCACCAGCAGGCGGCTGCTGCGCAGCAGGTCCGCCGAGGGTCCGCCCGGGTGGGGCAGCACCAGCAGGGCCATCGTGGTGCCCGGCAGCAGCGCGCTGGTCTCGACGCTGCGGAAGCGGCCCTCCAGGAGCGCGCGGGGCGTCGCGGGGTGGGCGTCGGCGGGAACCGCCGCGGCGGCCCGGCCGAAGACGGAGGAGCGCGGGGCGGGCGCGCGGTTGGCGGTCTGAGGGGCGCGCAGCGCCTGGACGGCGGCGCGCAGCCGCTCGGCCTGCTGCTCGACTCCCTCGCTCACCCCCGCTGTGTCGACAGTCGCGGCGCCGGCCTTGATGCCGCAGCGCGCCCGGTCCGAGCGTGGTCCGCCGGTCCGGATCGACCGGGGCCGGCCCTAGCGTGGAGCCGTGCCCGACCCCCACGTCCTGGTGCCGCCGGGTTGGCCGGCGGCGGTGCTGCCTCCGCAGGCACCTGACTGGGAGCGCAGCGCCGTCGGCTGGCTGTTCGACCTGTGCCCCCCGGACTACCGCGCCCACGAGGTGCTCCGCAGACACCCCGCGGTGCTGGCCCGCTTCGCCGCTGGGCACGTGCGGGCCGGTGTCGAGGCCGCCCGGGACGGGCTGCGCTCGCTGCGGGCCGAGCTGCGGGGCGTCGTACCGCACGAGGTGGTGGAGGCGGCGCTGGCGGCGTACGACCGGGAGGGGCGGCGGCTGGTGCAGACGGCCAGGGAGGTGGCGCTGGTGGACGCCGCCCTGCGCGGCGAGCGGCACGTCCCGCGACTGTGACCTCAGCCGCACCGGCAGCACACCCGCCGGCAGCACACCGCCGGCAGGGACATCCGCGGGACCGCCACGCGCGGACACTCACTGAGGGGTCCGTGTGTCTCCGGCGGCTACGCTGGGCGGCGGTGCGGACCAGAAGGAGAGCACGTGACCCTGCTCGAGACCGTGCACGGGCCGGCCGACCTCAGGCGGCTGGCGCCCGAGCAGCTGCCGGTGCTGGCTGCCGAGGTCCGCGACTTCATCATCGACGCGGTGTCGCGCACCGGCGGGCACCTCGGGCCGTCGCTCGGGGTCGTGGAGACGACCATCGCGCTGCACCGGGTCTTCGACAGCCCGCGCGACCGCATCCTGTGGGACACCGGTCACCAGGCCTACGTGCACAAGATCCTCACCGGACGCCAGGTCGGCTTCGCCACGCTGCGCCGGCAGGGCGGCCTGTCCGGCTACCCGAGCCGGGCCGAGTCCGAGCACGACGTCATCGAGAACAGCCACGCCTCGACGGCCCTGTCCTACGCCGACGGGCTGGCCAAGGCCTACGCGCTCCGCGGTGAGCACCGCCACGTCGTGGCCGTCGTCGGTGACGGGGCACTGACCGGTGGCATGGCCTGGGAGGCGCTGAACAACATCGCGGCGAGCGACCTGCCGGTGGTCATCGTCGTCAACGACAACGGCCGCTCCTACTCACCGACCATCGGGGGGCTGGCCCAGCACCTGGCCAGCCTGCGGGTCACCCAGTCCTACGAGAAGACGCTCGAGACGGTGCGCACCACGCTGGCGCGCACACCCCTGCTGGGGGGCCCGATCTACACCGCGCTGCACGGCCTTAAGCGAGGCATCAAGGACTACCTGCAGCCGCAGGTGCTCTTCGAGGACCTCGGCATCAAGTACCTCGGCACCGTCGACGGGCACGACACCGCCGCGATGGAGGCCGCGCTGCGCCGGGCCAAGGAGTTCGGCGGCCCGGTCATCGTGCACGCCACGACCGTCAAGGGCTACGGCTACCAGCCCGCCATCGACGACGAGGCCGACTGCCTGCACGGCGTCGACGTGATCGACCCGGTCACGGGCAAGCCGGTCAGTGCCAAGGCCCGTTCGTGGACCAACGTGTTCTCCGAGGAGATCGT
>JAABUT010003391.1_pt1 | contig 13751 bp, 15 predicted proteins | sample 5559281 | NCBI WGS metagenome assembly JAABUT01 (sample SAMN10711880, study PRJNA513359) | rock metagenome | isolation source: Antarctica rocks | place: Antarctica: Victoria Land, Ricker Hills nord | collected 2016-01-04
ACTGGAGAACACCCTCGGTAGTGGACTTGTCGCCCTAAAGGGTTACTACAGCAGCGTCCGCACATCAACTTTACGGGTCCTGCTTAACGTCAACGTTTGTACTTCGGCTTTCTATCCTGCAATTAACCTGTGGGATCTCTTCAGATTGCGTATGAGCAGTCCGGACTATGGAAAGTTAGAACCCTTTATCAAGAAACTTCGAGTATCGACGAATCACATTAAGAGGAATGGGGCTAGTGTAACACAGGTCAAAACTATCCGCGGATTCTCACGCCCACCAAGAGCACGAGGGTTCTATGGTACTGCAAAGCAGATTACGTTTCGATGTGAGGATCTTCCAGGTGTTAATCCGGACCAAGACATCACCGTGGAGCAGTACTATCTCAAAAAGTACAATATAAAACTTCAACAGCCTGGAGTTGCTCTGATCGATGTCGGAACCGCCGAAAAGGCTACTTATCTTCCAGTCGAACTCTGTCGTGTACTTCCCGAGCAAATGTACAGGAGAAAGCTAACTGATGACGAAACTGCGGAAATGATAAAGTATGCGGCAAGACCGCCGCAAGAGAATGCGGTCTCGATCATGAATAGAGGGCTAGGTGTCGTCGGAATCTTTGGAAACAAAAATAATCTTGTCCACGATGCGTTCGGTCTAAAAGTCGAACCAAGGATGATTACAGTCAACGCAAGGATTTTAGCTTCACCCAAAATATTGTACAAGCCTGGACAGGATGCGACACCTCGAGATGGTAGCTGGAATATGATCAGAATTCAGTTCACAGTGCCGGTGGCTATCAAGGATTGGTCCTACATCAAGTTCAGCCTCGGAAGCAGGAGGCCGGATAACCAGTTCAAGTCAGATCTCGAAGTCTTTCAGAAGACTCTGAAGGACTGCGGCTTGGGAAACGAACCCCATCGTAGACTCCCAAGACATGAAGCTGATCTGACTATGGACGAAAAACGGAACGATGAAATCATCAAGAGTCTGCTCAAGGAAGTCGCCGAAAAGACACCGACTAAAATTCTTTTGATAATTCTGCCGAATACCAATGCTATTACCTACGCTCGTGTAAAGTACTGGGCCGATGTGGTCTTTGGTAAGTCATTTCGAACGGTCACTTCTTGAGCTCCGATGATGGTCTAATTATTCTTTCATAGGTATACACACAGTTTGTGTTGTTGGGAGCGACAAAAAGTTCTACAACAACCAGGGTACCAAGCAAATCCAATACTGCACAAACGTCGCACTCAAGTTCAACCTCAAGAGAGGTGGTGTGAACCAATCTCTACCTAACGATAAAATGGGTATGCTCCAAGACGGCAAGACTATGGTCGTTGGTATCGATGTGACGCACCCCTCCCCGGGAAGTATTGACGAGGCGCCCAGTATTGCCGGCGTTGTTGCTAGTATTGACAAGCGATATGCTCAATGGCCGGCCAGCATCCGACCTCAAAAGAGTAGGCAAGAAATGGTCGACGGTCTGGATCAAATGATCATTGAGCGTTTGGAACTGTGGAGAAAGCATAACGGAGGTAAACTGCCGGAGAAGATACTTGTGTATAGGGATGGCGTTTCCGAAGGACAGTATGAGGCCGTGCTAAGAGATGAATTACCCGGTTTCCAAAAAGCCTGCGAGAAACTGTACGGGAAAATGCCACAGCCCAAGATATCGATCATTATCGTTGGGAAGAGACATCATACACGGTTCTATGCCACCTCGACAGAGGACTGTGATAGCAAAGGTAATACGAAAAATGGTACTGTGGTGGATCGGGGCGTTACCATGGAACGCGGATGGGACTTCTTCCTCCAAGCCCATACTTGCATTCAAGGCACTGCCAGACCAGCCCACTATGTTGTTATCCGTGACGAGATCGGCTTAGGAGCAGATGGATTAGAGCAAATGGTCAGTTACTCATGCTATGTGCGTGCGTATTTTGAGCTAGCTGACATTCACAGACTCACAACCTGTGCTACTTATTTGGTCGCGCTACTAAAGCCGTTTCGATTTGCCCCCCCGCCTATTATGCCGATCTCTTATGCGAGCGAGGGCGCTGCTACCTTCAGAAGGATCTTGCTGCGGACACTGGCAGCATTAATTCCGGTCGAAAGTTCAACTGGGCTACTTCGGACTGGACGATTCAGGGTGGAGTGCATCCTAGGCTGCAAGATACCATGTTCTACATCTAGACATGGTTTGGCGCATGATGTAGCGGATAATGTGACTCGAGCTACCGAATGAACCGGTCTAGTCGATGCTGAGATGGTATTTGGCGAACACAAGCAGTGACGACTTTGCTTTCTTCTTTTCGGTTTTTTCTACAATGGTTTCAAGCCGGCTTATGACCGTTTTGGTTGGCCATTGAGCGTCTCTTCCGTCTACTTGCCTGTCGCTTTCTGTGGCTACAGCGATGGCACGCCTAGCAAAGGAGAATGGCTTGGTGGTTTATTTAACGCTCTCTTTCGGTTTTGATGGACAAGAATACATGCAGAGGTTACGACACTCGAGGTGAAAAGCGGAGGAAACAGATTGACACCGCGGCGGTCATGACTTTACGAATTTTCCTATTTCTCCTCGTTCTTTTGCAGCATGGTTGGATGAATAGCAGAGCTAGGGAGAAAGGCCAGTCTCTAATGAGTTTCTTTGTCATTCTTTACTCGATAGGCTTAGATGCAGGGCTGGAGATGTTAGGCCTGTTTATTAGGAGTTTATTATGATGACACACTGCATATGGTTCATACTTATTGGCTTTCTACTAGTAGCAGAGGGGAGGAGTCAGAGCTGTGATTCTTCGTACTCTTAAGTAGATACGGGGCTGTCAGTCAGTGATGCTCTTACAAGAACGACAACGTGCTGAACGGGTGTTGTTTATGAGGTGCTAGACCTTACCATCTCCTTATATGCCAGGTCTGCCAGGCACCTTCTCACCACGCTCCACACCATTCTCTATGTACTGATCTAATTGACTCTGCCTCAACCTGCCCCCAAAAAATCTTCTTTCTTGTAACCCACATCACCGCCCCCATTACCATCCCTTCCCTTACAAACGCTTACTTCCTAAGCCTTTCTCCCCCCTCCTCATCGTCAACCCACCTGTTCCCAGCTAGTCGCTCATGTGAGGAGAAAAATCCTATTCATCATAGGCTATTCAATCTTTCTCATCTCACACTTCCGTCTCTCACCGGTTTTTCTTTCTATCTCCTAAGGGTTTTTCTAAGTTGGTGAACGGGACATGTGTGTTTTAATAGTACTTTTCAGCCTTGCTCTCCTCGTCGCATTCTCCTTTCCCCCTTGTTGAAAATAGGGGAGATGGTAATCTCCGCCTTCATAGTTTTCACCTTCCACCTTCTAGATAGCCTCCTAATAGCAACAACCAATATATCAATATGCCCCCATATGACCTCGTATTCCAACACCCCTTTTGTTTTCCTCAAGCTTTCAGACTCTGTATCGCTAGCATGATCTCTGCGGTGGACTGTCCAAGGTGGTGAAGCTAGGCTTTGGGAAAGCGGTAGGGAGGAGTGGTGTGAGAGGGGGGTGGGGGATTGGGATGAGGGTGTTTTTGAAGCGGAGGGTGCGAAATGGTCGAGGGAAGTTTTTGTTTGGCTATATCTTTTGTGCGATATATATAGGTTTGGATGATGGTGATGGGTTTGTGGGGGTGGGAGGAGGGGGAGGGAGGGGGTGTGGGTGGTGGATGCGGATGCGAATGGGGATGTGAATGGGGGTCTGAGAAAGCAGGATGGGGATGGGGACGAGTTCGGTAGTCCTATTTATTGGGGAAAGGAAGAGGTGGGTGAATGAGGAATATATAGCATATAAATCGATAGGTATTGAATACGAAGACTCTTCTCTTCAAGGTCGCAAACCTATCTTAGCTCATTCCGCAATGTGCCTATATCTACATCCAAGAACCTCAAAACGACCGACATCCCCCCCTCTCTCACTCCCCACCACTGTCAGTATCCGTATCCGTCTCGCTACCTTCCTCCGCCTCCCCTTCCGTATCACTCTCATCATCGCTCTCTTCCACCTGCTCTATCCTCTTCTTCCCCGTTCGCTTCACCGGGACGTTTCCGGATACCCCGCCGGTTTTCAGCGCGGACATTTGGCCGGCTAGAGAGTCTAGTGCGGTGAGCGTCAGAAGGGTGTTGCATTGGTATCAAAAGGGAGGTAGGTTTGGGGTGGGGGTGGAGGCGGTATACGTACCTTCATCAGGCTCAGAGATCTCGTCCTCATCGGCCATTTCGGCGGCTTTGGCACTATCCTCGATTTCGAGCACGACGTCTAGTTTACTGTCAAAGCCGATGTAGCTATCGCAAACGAGATGCATGACGAAGGGATACCGCCCGGCTTGCGGGGGAGCTTGGAATTGCATTTTGAACGTTTGCATATTGAAGGTCGGGTTTCCTGCGTCGTCGTGAAAAGGTTTGCTGAAGGTGATGAGGGTGAAGGGTGGCACGGCGATCTTGCCGGATCGGCTGTCAGCGAGAAAGACGTGCCATCTTGGCGAGCGATCGCGCGCGAAGTAGGGGGCGTATGCGAGAGGTGGCTGGAGTGGTTTCTCCTCTGACGGCGTTTCGGCGCCTTCGCCTTTTAAAACTTTGGCGGCTTTGTTGTTGGACTTTGACTTACGGCCGAGCAGGGCGTCCAGGTCTCCTTCGTCCGGATCTACGTCTTCCAGGTCTAGCTCATTAACTGGGGGAATGTTGGCACTACCCGGGGGTATGACGCGGGCTTTGATGACGAGTTGGACGAGGGAGCCGGTGGTGATAAAGCGCTCGCCCATGACTTTAAAAAAGGCCTTCTCGACACTTAGCAGAGGCAGCTGCCTTGCTACCGCTACGGCGTCGTTGTATTGTGAATGGGTAAGCACACCCGGTTGATCAGTAGCGAGCTTCCGGCGCTTGTATTCGGGCATGGACATGAACTGTTGGATGGTGAGGTGTTTTGTGTCGTTTGGACCTTCGATTCTTCGGGCGATCAAGGGGGTAACGTGGGGAAGTTGGAGAAGCGGGGATGAGTTGGGGGGGATAGCTTGGATGAGGGATTGGGAGGTGTGGTATGCGGTGAGGAGGGGGGCCACATTGGCAAAGGCAAGGGAGACGGCGGTAAAAGCTTCGTTCATGGAGAGGGCAAGGGGTGCGATTTCGTATTTCTCTGTCAGATTGCAGTGTCAGTCTGTGTATACCAAGGAGCACCTGGACGTACTAACCATCATCCAACGTAGATCCGTCGAGTCTGATGCGTGTCAGGTAAGCCCATAGCAAGGCCAATGCTTTTCTTCGAGCGCCTTCATATCCCTCTAGTTTTTGGCGGTCTTTGCTGGTTAGACTGTCACCAATGGCCTTCTCCACCTTTCCTAATCCGGTATCTGCCTTATTTCCACTCAGAACATCTTTGAATTCTTCACCGCAGCTCAATGCACTGATGATATCGCCATCCGCCATGTCTTCCTTGTACTCTTTAAAAAGGTTACCAGCACTTGCAAGCAATACTTTCTCTCTCGTCAACCGCTGCGTGCCGTACCACCACTTCCCAACATAATATGGTAGCAAGACCCCAAGTAAGAGGCCGTAAACCGCAAGCACGTATTTTCCGTTCCCTTCAGTCACAATAAATTGAGGTAGGGCAATGCCAATGCTGAAACCTTGCTTCCCATCCGGATGTCCATACTGAATAAAATTATTCCGCACCTCCTCGTCGGTCAAAGCTTTGTATGCCTTGGAAAGCTCGACCCAGTTGTCGTTGATCATTTCTATCGTCTCATTCTTCGCAGGGTCTGGTCGGGCTTTGTCTGGATGGAATATTCGTGAAAGGTCCTTGTATCTCTTCTTGATCGCCTGCTCCGTAGATGACTGCGGAACGGTTAATGACACCGAAGCCATTCCGTGATATTTTGGGACTTACCCTCGAGATTTGTAGAATGCTGTAAGGATCCCATATTTTCGGCGCAGTTATCGAGGTTACTGCTATGAGATAGATCATCCATGCCATGGTGAAAAACCCCACGGCCACCGTAATGATCCTCTTCAATCTCCTTTCCCTCCGCCATTGTTTCCTCCTCTGCCCTTGGATGAGATCCTCATCTTGTGGTTTGAAGTCCGACTTTATTCGGGGTGCTGTAATTTCTAGGTCTGTTTCTGTATTAGCAGGGCATACTCCAACCTGATTCTGAAACAGCATAAGCTTCGAACCTTTGCTGGGCTTCAAGAGAGAATAGGTCAAGGGGAGAGTGACGAGGGCGGAGATGGTTAGGATAAAATACGGGAAGAATTGGCCCTGCTGGTATGTTAGTATAGCATAGAGACCGTAAAGTTAGGAAGAGACGCACCTGCTCATCGTAGTTGTAATCGGTGGACATGGTGAAGCACTGGGAAGGTTATGGCACAGAGTCTGCTTGCCCCCAAGTTTTGTCTGGAACTACACCAGATTTTACGGTATTGGATCCATGAGCGGAAGTCTGAAGTAGTGAGTAAGACACAGTGTCAAACATCAAAAACGTTCGACATTGTGTGTTGGAACAATAAAGTAGACTTGAATTTAGATATCAGTACACAATCTACAAATCTACAAAGAACACCTTTCTTTCGCAGACCTTCAACGCCGCCGATCTCAGGCTAACCTTATCAAGGCTAGCAAGTGGCCTGCGGCTCGCAACTGGAAAGCTTGGCTCGGTTTCCTTTTTGGGCAGCAGGGACGACGACAGATACTAAGATAGTCCACAAGAACTTCATGCTACAACTGCTGCGCTATGACTAGATATGATGTCGGTTTTCATAGCAATGACTCGATGGAAACGGGTTTTTTGGTGTATTGAAGTGGTAAGGTATATAAATAGACAATTGGAGGTTAGTTTTTTCTATCAGCGAGTGCCTCGTTATGTGTTGGTTTGGTACTTTTTGTATGTATATCGTGGGTATAACCACCTTGTTTCTGAGAAACAAGAAGCGAAAAGGTCTATGAAGGGAAAGAGGAAAAGGTAGCTATCGAAGGGACTCGAACCTCCAAGCTAACTAACTGTAATTCGTAATCTTCGAGAGAGAGCTCCTTCCTGGTATGCGATCTTCACACATTTCATCTCAACATCACCAACACCTTATATTGCCAAAACAAATACCACCAGTCGAGCTCGAACTCCGAAGCAAACGGTAATATACTGTTTGATTCGCCTGTCAACGAGACGCTCGTAGATGACATCGGAGTGAAGCGAGAAACTTCACCTTGGCAACGAGCCGCCGATATACGATATCGAGAGCGAAGATAAATGACCCGTACTGGATTTTAGACCGTCCAAGTCCAGCAAGCACAACTGAGCAACAGCAACAATGCCACTGAGCTAACCATGAGCTTTCTACCCTGGCTGGGATAGAACATCCTAATGTCGTATATATAATATAACAACTAGTTGGAATTCCACAAGGCTCCAGTAAGCACGTTTTAGTTTCTATGAGAAACAAGATTCTACTATAAGAGCACTCTATTTGTATGAATCACGTGTAAGCCTACTATCCTGTGGTATACCAAAATCAGTCTCTTCCATATATCAGAGTCTTGGATTGTTTACAGGCAGCTGCTCGGCGCTTCGGCAGGGAACTAATGAAGCTTGGGCCTCTTTGAGCGACCTCACTGTATTAGTTCACTTTATTGCAGGTCACTTCGGAAATGTCATCTCCTATCGCAGTACCCGTTTGGGAAGACCCGCCGTCGACCATCCCCCTTCGATGCTCCTGTACATCAGGTTGCTCTAAGTCCCTAGCTAAGTTTCTTCATGCAATGAGTAGGTAGATTGTATATTCTGCTCATTTCTTCAACCACTGTGTCGGAGAGAACTTTCACTCTCAGCGGTTACAAGCGATATCCATGGATGTTCACCGATTCTTCACGTTAATTGTGTTTCGGGCCGTTTCTCAAGTTCGCTTTACTGGATATTGCATTCAATCAGCTTGCTCAGGCTTTCAATCACCCTCTTCACGTTTTCAATACTTTACCCTAAACTGCTCAGCTCCCAATATCCGTCCTAGAATACTATTCCATACTCCATACGTTCGATATCTTCATTCTACATTTGAGGTCACACCATTACCGACAACCAGAGGCTTTCCTCGAAAAACTTTCGGTGTGAGTATCGATTGTTCGAAACTTGAATCAACAAAAGAAACCGTCCGTCAGTTCACACACTTGTCAATCCCGATCGTTGGTCGTCAGCATGCCTCTGAATATCGTCCAGCCCTATAGAGATCGTTGCATGCAATGTTTTATACCGACCTCCTTGTATTGCAAGCAGTGTGGCGCGATATACTGCTCCGCTGAGTACCAGGAAGCTGGGAGCTTTTAGCACGATATAATGTGTCCTTTACCCAGATCTACCCTCGAACGACCGAGACCCTCTTTTCGAAGGGCAATTATTTTCCAATCGACGGGAAGTATCCATGATTCATTTGGGTGGATTTTAGAATTGAGCGTACGTCGGATGATCATGAATTGGAGCTGCCCCAACTCACGGATCTCTTCTGCGCCGCATCAAAACGTCACATTACTGGACATCACTTCTTTGGCTCGGCTGCCCGCTTTGCCGTAGATTCCTTGTACGTGGGCGAACCCGACAATGGCCCATCCCGCATGAACGAGAGCGTCGCCACAGTCATCGGTTCGAGTCAAATACAGTACTGCTGGCAAGGTCCAATCGTGGTAGTAAAGAAGAAAGAGGAATTCTTAGACGGCAGCTCGCGCCAAGAGTATACCTCTTTAGACCTCACGATGCGCGATTTCAGAAATGTAGTTCAAGTTTTCATGAAATTGGGCAATACAAGCAGAGTAAAGACTCTGGCGCCAGCAGGTTTTGCTGGCAGAGCCCTGCGCAGAAACTACGACTGGCTAGACAGAGAGACGTGCAATACGTCCAAACCAGTTGCAATGCAGATATCAAGAACCTGCAAGCAAAGCCATTCGTCCCTCGTTAGGTGGGGTTTACCTTCGTGTGTGAGATTCCTGCAAAGCTCGAGCTACCTATTTTTATGCTGAGATATCCAGCTGAGAGGATTTGGGGATCAGTTGAGATGGCTATCGGCACTGTTCTGGTAACGAGAGACAACCGGAGAGATTTACATTCACATCACATAGAAGCTTTGTGCCATTATTGTCGAGATATTCTGCATCCCTTGTTCGTGGACTCGATGGGCTTTGGGAGATCCCTAAGTGGCATCAAGACCAAGGGTACGCTGCTGCAAACGGTGGCGAAGGAGGAGTTTGAGTCTTATTTCAGAGATTACTGTGCAGAGAAGTCCAAGACGGATGGGTCTGGGCAGGAACGGTATCACCTTGTGATAACATTCAAGGTTTTGAAGCCTTCTTCAAGCTGTACCAAGGGAACAACGACGCGCCGACAGGTTCTGTCCACGAGGCGTGTAGCGAATGAGTTTGAAGTCGGATATTTCGGGCAATTGGGATACTAATGGCATATTTGTTTGGTGAAGGTTGTATCCACTGCTTTTGAAGCAAAACATTTTGGTATTGCGTCTTGACATTGTTCACATTGTTCAAGCTGTACCATGAACAAAGAACTCTCAATCCAAAAAAAAACAAAAAAACAAAAACAAAAAACAGCCTCCTAGTCTCTCCTACAAACAAAAAGGCCTCAACCTGACCCACCGCACGCATTTCACCACCTCTCAAGCAACCGTCTCACAGCTGACAACCCAGTATGATTATGCGATCATGTTCGCCGTGGAAATACAGAGAATCTCGTGTCGTGAAGTCTCACAGAGAATTAGATTTCTCGCCCACATTTCGCAAAATTTCAAAACTGGTGAAGCGGACGGTTCGTGACTCCGTGGGAGTGGTAGTGTGAAGGTGCCTCAGGGTGGTATGGGGCGGTACAGTAGGATGGGTGGGGGTAGGCTACAGGTTCCGGTGGGTGCGGAATATTCAGGAGGGGGTTTTTCTCCGCAGAGGGGCCGTTGAGGGTATGTAGGGGCAGGCTTGAAGGGGATAAGGTATGTGGAAGATCCGTCAACCAGATGACTTTTTGAAAGAGGGGTTTGAAGTGCGAAGGGTGGAGTAATATTTTCTTTAATACTACAAATACTTTATTCCTGAGATCTGAAGCCTAACCTTCCTTTCCAACCACACTACCCCCATGCACGCCCTCTTCCTCTCCACGCAGGCAGCGAGCTCCAGCACACACGAAAGTATGCGAGCACACGACCGCCTCCCCTATTTCCCTTTTCTCTTTCTTTTTCGGTCAGCCTTCTCCGTCGTCCTCATTGTTCCTCCCAGGGCGTGCATATGCCTCAAATTCCCCAGCGAAGACGTGTGGACCATCCCTACCCCGCTCAGGGAGGGATTGCTGCGAGTCGTGTCTTGGTGTTACTGGGGGTTTGGGTGGGTGTGGTGTGGGGACTGGTGTGATGTATTTGAGTGGTGTTGTGTGTGTCTCAGACCATGGGATATGTCGGTACCGGTACGTGAAAAGAGCGGTGCGCAATCGTCGCGGTAAGAAGATCCCGCTTCCCCAAAGCAAAGCCCAACCCTCCAAAACGCCCCTTCCCATTCTTCCCTCGCCCAAGGTCCTCAACCAATTACCCCCTCCACCAACCCCTATCCTTCGATGAAATCCAACCCCCCAAAATACTCCATCATCCGCTCCCCCAACCACCGATCCTCCTCTCCCTCTTCGGTAAAATCCCCACCAAAAATCCGTTTCTTCTCCGCCTCCAGCTTCGCACGCTCTTCAGATTGGCGGCGCTCACGGACTTGCCAGGCTAGATATCGGTTGTGCCAGTGTTTCGCTGAGAGGTCGTTGCGACGAGGGCGAGGTGGAAGTGAGGTGATGGTGGATAAGGGTGGGGTAGGGGTGGAGAGGGGGGAGAGGGAGAAGGAGTCGGGGTGGAAGGGGGGTTGGGAGGGAGAGGAGGAGGGTTTGTGGCTGCCGCGTGTGCGGCGGCGGTTGTGTCGACTCATGCTTTGTAACGAGTTTGAGATTCAAACAGGGTGCCCGAGTAAGGAATGAGTTGTAAGAACATACTTCGAGATGATGTTGGATAGAAATAGATGAATAGAGACTTCTCGACTCTTTATATACGTTTCAAGATGTGTCATAATATGTGATGAGTCGTACTATCACGCGATTAGGTGCGATGACTCATTAAGAGGATGTGGCGAGACTCTGAAGCAAATCATGAAATAAGCGAGACAATGAAAGGGTTTCAGAGATTTGAGTCATGTGATCGGAACTCGTGACTCACAGGGAACATTTTCCTATAACGATTTCGGAGAAGAGAAATGCTCGTAATAGTCCTTGAATGATAGCAAGAACTAGCCAAAAGAAATTTGTGGATGCACCCAGCGTTGTCGTGGTTCGCAGGTCGTTTGCCACCCATCTGCCATCAAAAATGATCGAAATCACGACTCACGAGATTTGCGAGATCCAGGATTTAACTTCGAAGAATTAACACCATCAATATTGACAAATTGAATGACGAATACTTGTTGCTTCGTCTTCTATCGCTACCCAACCGGAGTAGAGCATCTTGAATAACGGGAAATTGCCGCGCCCATGCCAGTCATGTTGCGATGTCATATCATACTTCATAGCTCCTCATCCTCATCCTCTTGTGCCCTTGCTAAATTACCCAAGAGCACACTCTTTTCCGCCTCAGCTCCATGCATCATCTCGAAGCTCTCCTCGCTTGTCTGCGGACTCAAGTTCTTACCGGGTAGGTGGCCAGTCCAATCGACTCCCCCGGCTTCTGCAGTCTCAATCTTTATTTTCCTTTCCTCATTCGCCATGACAGGCTTTCCAACATCGTCGGGCAGCAGAAGTCTCCGGTGCCAATCACCCACAAACATGCCTTTGGGATCAACTTCGTTCCGCACCCGTATCCAATCGTGAATTTCAGGATACATGTTGTGGATGTCCTCCCTTGTGACAGTAGAGAAGTTCTTAGCCCAATGAGGTCGTCCACCCATCTCTTTCATGAGGTATTCGAATGCTTCGTAGTAGCGCTCCCGGCAGGGTGGATCGCAATTATATGGTCGGTAAAGTGTAGCATTGAGATAGAGTGTTGCGCTATCTGGCATGGTATTATCTAGATATGGTCGAGGTGTGGTGGTAGAAGTATCAGAGACACGGACCTCGATCGGCGAATGAACATAGATACCCTTCGAACTCCCCGGGATACCCGAGGCTTCTTCCTCTCCATTAAGCCACTTCGATAGCCGGGTAATGGCTTCGGGACCTTTCTGAAGTGGTATCGCCCACTCGTTAACGAACTGTGAGTAAAGGCAGTTCATTAAAAGGCCTGTACGGCTTTCTTGAATAGCAGTGCTACCAGCACCATCCTTAAACCCATACTGAACGTTTATTACGAATCTCTCGATTCTTGGTATGAGGCTGGGAAACCACTGTGCAATATAGAGGAGTATGTGGTAGGTGTGAAATCCAACGGAGCCACCCCACCAATTCACAACTGGCGGTTTCTCTGGCCGATCTGTTTTATCAGCCCTCCACTTAATGACACGCTTCATGTACGGCATCCACCAAACACGCGTAAACTCCTTCTGAGTCCATAGGTCTCTGTTCCAGTCCGCAATAATTTCCTCCAAAGGATGCAAGCTCTGGCTCCATTGGATGTTGAAGACAGGTACTGCCTGGAACGTAATTTCCACGATTATACCCAAGGCCCCTAAGCTTACGAGAGCTGCACGGAATAGGTCCTTGTTTTGTTCTGCTGAACATGATACAACACGGCCGTTTGCAAGCATGATCTTCAGGCCCTTCACAGACTGGGAGAGAAGCCCATGCCTCGTTGAACTTCCATGTGTTGCTGTACCTATTGCGCCGGCTATTGACTGGTGGTCGATGCTGCCCAAATTTGGCATGGCAAGACCGTGCTTCTTCAACTTCAAACCCAGATCATGCAAACGTATGCCCGCTTGCATCACAACGGTTTTTCTGTCTTCGTCTATTTCCAAAATTCTGTCGTAGTGGTCCAGGTTCACCATCCAAGAAGAGGTGCAAGTCAGGTCCGAGGGTGAGTGACCGGAGCCGACAGTGACAATTCTTCGCCGACATCTTCGCGCGAGAGTGACAACTTTCTGGATTTCCTCTGTGGAATGCGGTTGTATGTAGAGCTCCGGGCGAGAGTGGAAGGTTCGAGCCCAGGTGTGGTGGCGGTGGGAAGCTGAAGCGCGAAATGGGATGCTGGGGTCGACTTTAGAAAGTTCCCTCACAATCTCAGGCTCCATCATCGGTCCCAGATCTCGAGAGCTTTGGCCTCCTGTTTCTCAGGACTGCCAAAGCTTCAATGGTAGAACCATTTGAGATTGAGATTGAGATTTTGAACTGCTGATGCTTGTCCATGCCATGACTCCATGCAGGCGGTTAAAACGCTAAGGTATCGTTGTATGCAAAACCTTGTACGTTTTTTAGGATTTGCCGAGAGCCCCATCAAAATTATTGGCGAATCTGCAAAATAAGAACCAGAGTTGTAAAATCGACCCCACTGCCCCCCCAGCGCTTCATATGTAGTATATTCAATGCTTCATATGTAGTATATCCAGTGCTCCATTTGTAGTATCGTTGATTGCGAAACCTGTGCCGTTTTACTAGGATTTGTCGAGGATTTGTCGAGAGCCCCGCCAAATTTAGAGGCGAATTTTCAAAAAGTGCAAAATAAGGGGGGGGTAGTGGGGTTGATTTTTGGTTTCTTATTTTGCACTTTTTGAAAATTCGTCACTAAATTTGGC
>JAABUT010003392.1_pt1 | contig 13746 bp, 17 predicted proteins | sample 5559281 | NCBI WGS metagenome assembly JAABUT01 (sample SAMN10711880, study PRJNA513359) | rock metagenome | isolation source: Antarctica rocks | place: Antarctica: Victoria Land, Ricker Hills nord | collected 2016-01-04
CCTAGCTGGCGCGGGCGCTGGGTGAGGGTCTTTGCGGTGATGGTCCCGAGGCGCTCTCGGAGCTCGTTGAACCGGAGCCGGCCGTGCCGCTGGAGCGGCCACGGGATCGGGGTGGTCCACCGGCTGAAGACGACGTCGATCGCGCCGTTCCCGACCAACGACAACGACCGCTATCCCGACGCCCGACCCACCGGCCTGCACGACTACCTCGCCCAGGCCCACCGCGCCCTCGCGCAGGCCTGACCCCGCACAGCTCTGACGGACGAGGCAATGTCACCGAGCTGGAGGCGCAGCCCGGTCCGGTGTGACCTCGCTCTCGACGGGAAGCCTCGCCGCGCACTGCCGTTGCACTGACAAGCAACGCATCGCCTCTGGAGGACTCATGACCGACCTGTTCGCGCCCTTTCAGCTCGGGGATCTCATCCTGACCAACCGCCTCGTCATGGCGCCGCTGACCCGCAACCGCGCCGGTGCGGGCGAGGCCCCCACCGAACTCGCGGCTGAGTACTACGGCCAGCGCGCCTCTGCTGGGCTCATCGTGACCGAGGGCACGCAGCCCTCTGCGGCCGGCCAGGGCTACCCCCACACCCCGGGCCTGCACACCGATGAGCAGGTCGCCGGCTGGCGCCTGGTCGCCGAGGCCGTGCACGCCCGCGGCGGCAAGGTCGTCGGGCAGCTCATGCACGCCGGCCGGATCAGCCACCCGGCCATCATCGGCCAGCGGCCCGTCGCGCCGTCAGCTGTCACGCCCGCAGGCGAGGTCTTCACCGAGCAGGGCATGCAGGCCTTCCAGGAGCCCCGCGCGCTCGAGACTGCCGAACTCTCAGGCATTGTCGCCGAGTACGTCGATGCGGCCCGCCGCGCGATCGAGGCCGGCCTGGACGCGGTGGAGCTGCACTCCGCCAACGGCTACCTGCTGCAGCAGTTCCTGTCCGACAGCACCAACACCCGTACCGACGGCTACGGCGGCTCGCCGCAGAACCGTGCGCGCTTCGTGATCGAGGTCGCGACCGCCGTGTCCGAGGCCATCGGCGCCGGGCGCGTGGGCATCCGCATCTCGCCCGCCGGCACGTTCAACGACATCGCTGAGACCGAGACCGAGGCGACGTACGCCGCTCTGCTCGACGGGCTCGCGCCGCTCGGCCTGCTGTACCTGCACGTCGTCGAGGGTCCCGAGACCGACTTCCACGACCAGATCCGCAAGCAGTGGCAGGGGCCGTTCATCTTCAACACCGGGTTCACCGGCCCGTCGGACCTGCAGGCAGCGCAGGCCTCGGTCGACAGTGGTGAGTCCGACCTGTTCTGCTTCGGACGGGCGTTTCTGGCCAACCCCGACCTGGTCGAACGCCTGCAGATCGGCGCCGATCTCAACGAGCCCGATGCCGCGACGTTCTACGGCGGCGGCGCGAAGGGCTACACCGACTACCCGGCCCTGACGGCGTAGTCGCTCACGGACGACGGAGCCCGGCCCTGCGATCCAGGTGCCGGGCTCTGTCATGCCAGGCTCTGTCCGACCAGCGCCCTGTCGGACGGCCATGGGACGGTGACGCGTACCGGCGAGCAGAAGGAGGAGCGGTGCTCGATCTCGTCGGTGCACGCGTGCTGGCCAGGGCCGGCCTGATCGCGCCCGCCCGCCCGGACCGGCTGCTCGGCGTCGCCCTGGCGCTGGCCCGGTGGGGGCTGACCCTGGCGACGGGGTATGCGGCGGGAGCCGCGCGTCATCCGCAGCGCCCGGCGATCGTCGACGACCTGGGGGTCCTCACCTGGCGCGAGGTCGACGCCCGTACCGACCGGATCGCCGGTGAGCTGCGTCGCCGTGGCCTGCGTGAGGGCGACGCCGTAGGCCTGCTCGCGCGCAACGGGCGCGGCTTCGTCGACGGCGCGGTCGCGGCCAGCAAGTGCGGGGCCGACCTGCTCTACCTCAACACCGGCTCGGCGCCCGGGCAGCTCGCCGAGGTCCTGGACCGCGAGGGTGCGAGCACGCTGCTGTACGACGCCGCCCTGGGCGACCTGCTCGCTCCGTCGGTCGCCGGGCGGCTGGTCCTGACGACCGAGGAGCTCTCGGAGTTGGTCACCTCGACCGCACCGGTGCCGCCCAAGAGCAGCCACGCGCCGAGGCAGGTCATCCTCACGAGCGGTACGACCGGGGCCCCGCGCGGAGCGTCGCGCTCCTCGGTCAGCCTCGATGACGCGGTCTCCGCGCTGTCCCGGATACCGCTTCGGGCAGGCGGGACCACCGTCATCGCCGCCCCAGTGTTTCACGCCTGGGGCCTTGGTCAGCTGTCGTTGGCGATGCTGCTGGGGTCGACGGTGGTCCTGCACGAGCGGTTCGACCCGGCGCGCGTGCTGGCCAGCGTCCAGGCGCAACGGGCCAGCGCGCTGGTCGTCGTTCCGGTGATGCTCGAGCGGCTGCTCGCCGCCGACCCGGCCTCCTACGACCTGTCCTCGCTCCAGGTCGTCGCGGTCTCGGGCAGCGCGCTGCCGGGCGCGCTGGCGACACGGGTGCTCGACGCGTTCGGGCCGGTGCTCTACAACCTCTACGGCTCGACCGAGGTCGCGTACGCCGCGGTCGCGACGCCCGAGGACCTGGCAGCGGACCCGCACTGCGCCGGACGCCCCCCGCACGGAGTCACCCTTCGGGTCGTGGACGAGCAGGGCCGCGACGCGCCGCCCGGGACTCCGGGGCGCATCTTCGTGGGCAGCGGGCTGGCCTTCGAGGGCTACACCGACGGCTCGGACAAGGACCGGCTCGGCCCGCTCGTCGCCACCGGCGACCTCGGTGTGCTGGGTGCGGACAACCGCCTGACAGTGCTCGGGCGCGACGACGACATGGTCGTCGTCGGCGGGGAGAACGTCTACCCCGGGCAGGTCGAGGACGTGCTGCACGGCCACCCGTGCGTGGCTGACGTCGCCGTGGTCGGCGAGCCCGACCCGGCGTACGGCACGCGGTTGGTCGCCCACGTCGTGACGAGCAGACCCGTCGACCCGGGCGACCTACAGGAGCTGGTACGGGTGCAGCTGGCCAGGTTCGCCGTGCCGCGTGAGGTGCGCTTCGTGGCGGAGCTGCCGCGCAACGCCACCGGGAAGGTCCTCAAGCGGGAGCTGACCGCATGACGGCCCCGGCGCAGCTCGACCAGCCGGCCACCGACGAGCTCGTCGACCGGCCGTGGGTCACCATCGTGTGGAACGACCCGGTCAACCTGATGAGCTACGTGACACACATGCTGATGGAGCTGTTCGGCTACAGCAAGGACAAGGCGACCGAGCTCATGCTCGCCGTGCACCACGAGGGCCGGGCTGTCGTCAGCAACGGGACGAGGGAGCAGATGGAGAGCGACGTCGCGCGCTGCCACACCCGCGGCCTCTGGGCCACGCTGCAGCAGGACTGAGATGCGCTTCACCCGCCGCCGGCGAGGCGGCGTCAAGGCCGAGCTGGCCGCGGTCGAGGTCGAGGTCCTCACCGACCTGGCCCGCCAGCTGCTGTCGCTGCTGGGTGAGCCCCCGCCGCCGCAGGACCCGCTGGCCGCGCTCGTCGGGATGCCGTCCGGGGACGTTCAGCCGCCCGACGACCCGGTCCTGCGACGGCTGCTCCCCGCCGCCTACGCCGACGACCCGGAGGCGGCGCAGGAGTTCCGGCGCTACACCGACGCCGATCTGCGCGCCGGCAAGCGGACGAACGCCGAGCGCGTGCTCCAGACGCTGCCCGAGGGCGGCGGCCGGCTCGAGCTCGACCGGGATGCCTGCGACACCTGGCTGGCGTGGCTCAACGACGTGCGGCTCGCCCTTGGCACCGCGCTGGAGGTGACGGAGGACGATGTCGAGCGCGAGGACCCGTCCTTCCAGGTCTACGCCTGGCTGGGCTGGCTGCAGGAGTCGCTGCTGTCATGCGTGGACCCCCGCCTAGGCTGACGGTGTGCTCGAGCTGCCCCGCGCCATGGTCGACCAGGTGATCGCCCACGCTCGCCGGGACCATCCGGACGAGGCGTGCGGGGTCATCGCCGGCAACGGGGGGGCGGCGACCCGCGTGGTGGAGATGGAGAACGCCGAGCGCTCGCCGACGTTCTACCGCTTCGAGGCCAAGGAGCAGCTGCGGGTGTGGCGCGCGATGGACGACGCCGACGAGGTGCCGTTCGTCGTCTACCACTCCCACACGGCGACCGAGGCCTACCCCTCACGCACCGACATCGCCCTGGCGGGCGAGCCGGACGCGCACTACCTGCTCGTGTCGACCAGGGCCGAGCAGGACGAGGTGCGCTGCTTCCGCATCGCCGAAGGCGAGGTGTCCGAGGAGGAGATCCGCCTCACCTGACGGAATGCCGCGCCCGCGCGGCGCGGTTCAAGCCCACGACGTCCCACATCTGCGTCCGACACGAGGAGAGCGCACAGCCATGGCCATCGAGGTCCGCATCCCGACCATCCTGCGCTCCTACACCGACGGGAACAAGGCCGTCGAGGCCAAGGGCGACACGCTCGCCGGCCTGATCGACGACCTCGACAGGCGGCACCCCGGCATCAAGGGCCGGCTGATCACCGACGAGGGAAACCTGCACCGCTTCGTCAACATCTACGTCAACGACGAGGATGTCCGCTTCCTCGGCTCGCTCGGGACGGCGGTGTCCGACGGCGACAGCGTGACCGTGCTCCCCGCTGTCGCTGGCGGAGCCGCGCCAGAAGTGACCGCTGGCGGAGCCGCGCCATCGGTGACCGCTGGCGGAGCCGCGCCGTCGGTGACCGCGGGCGGTCTGCGCTAACGATGCGCTACGACAGTCTGGTCGAGTCCGTCGGGCACACGCCGCTCGTCGGGCTCCCCCGGCTGTCCCCGTCCTCGGACGTGCGCCTGTGGGCGAAGCTGGAGACCGACAACCCCACCGGCTCCGTCAAGGACCGGGCCGCGCTGTACATGATCGCCCAGGCCGAGAAGGAGGGGCTGCTCAAGCCGGGCTGCACCGTCCTGGAGCCCACCTCGGGCAACACCGGCATCAGCCTGGCCATGGTGTGCCGGCTGCGCGGCTACCGCCTGGTCTGCGTCATGCCAGAGAACACCTCGGTCGAGCGGCGCCAGCTCCTGACGATGTACGGCGCCGAGATCGTCACCTCGCCAGCCGCCGGCGGCTCCAACCAGGCGGTCGCCGTGGCCAAGCAGATGGCCTCGGAGAACCCCGACTGGGTCATGCTCTACCAGTACGGCAACCCGGCCAATGCCCTCGCCCACTACGAGACGACCGGTCCGGAGATCCTCGAGGACCTGCCGAGCGTCACGCACTTCATCGCCGGTCTCGGCACGACCGGCACCCTCATGGGCGCGGGTCGCTACCTGCGCGAGCAGGTCCCCGACATCCGGATCATCGCCGCCGAGCCGCGCTACGGCGAGCTGGTCTACGGCCTGCGCAACATCGATGAGGGCTTCGTCCCCGAGCTGTACGACGCCTCCGTGCTTACCTCCCGCTTCTCGGTCGGCCCGCGGGAGGCCCTGCGGCGGACCAGGCAGCTGGTCGAGGAGGAGGGGATCTTCGCCGGCATCTCGACAGGGGCGATCCTGCACGCGGCGCTGGGCGAGGCCGCGAAGTGCGTCAAGGCGGGCGTGCGCGCCGACATCGCCTTCGTCGTCTGCGACGGCGGCTGGAAGTACCTCTCGACCGGCGCCTACGCCGGCACCCTCGAGGAGGCCGAGTCGGCCCTCGAGGGCCAGCTCTGGGCCTGAGCGCTCCCCTGCGTACAGGGCCGCGGCCCTAAGGTGGGCCGGTGGCGGACCGGGACCTACCGATCGGGGTGTTCGACTCCGGGGTCGGCGGTCTGACGGTCGCCCGGTCCCTGCTGGACCAGCTGCCGGGCGAGCCGCTTCTCTACCTGGGTGACACCGCACACGGTCCGTACGGCCCGCTGCCGATCGCCGAGGTGCGGCGGCACAGCCTGGCGGGGCTCGACGCGCTGGTCGCCCAGGGCGTGAAGATGCTCGTGATCGCGTGCAACAGCGCGTCGAGCGCCTGCCTGCGCGATGCCCGCGAGCGCTACGACGTGCCAGTCGTCGAGGTCATCGGCCCCGCCGTACGACGGGCGGTGTCGGCCACCCGCAACGGCCGGATCGGGCTGCTGGCGACGGCCGTCACGGTGGCGAGCGGCGCCTATGACGAGGCCTTCTCCGCGGCGCCGCAGGTCACCCTGACCAGCGCGGCCTGCCCGGCGTTCGTCGAGTTCGTCGAGCGGGGCGTGACCACCGGGCGGCAGCTGCTGCAACTGGCGACGCACTACCTGGCCCCGGTCGTCGGGGCGGACGTCGACACCGTCGTGCTCGGCTGCACGCACTACCCCCTGCTGACCGGGATGATCTCGCTCGTGCTGGGCGAAGGGGTGAGCCTGGTGAGCAGCGCCGAGGAGACCGCGAAGGACGTCTACCGGGTGCTCGCCCGCGAGGGGCTGGGCCGCGCCGAGGACGCGCCCCCTGCTGTGCATCGCTTCCTGGCGACCGGGGACGCCGAGCCGTTCGCCCGGGTCGGCCGCCGTTTCCTGGGTCCGCAGATCGGTCGCGTGGCGACCCTCGTGGACCCGGCGCTGTCGGGGTCGGCGTGCAGCTGACCGTGCTGGGTTGCTCGGGCACCTTCCCGGGGCCCGACTCGCCCTGCTCGGGCTACCTGGTCGAGCACGAGGGCTACCGGCTGGTGGTGGACCTCGGCGCCGGGGCGCTGGGCCAGCTGCAGCGACACTGCGACCTGCTCGACGTCGATGCCGTCTACCTGAGCCATCTGCACGCCGACCACTGCATCGACCTGGTGGCCTACGCCTACGCCCGCCGCTACCACCCAGGCGGCATCCCGCCCCGCCTGCCCGTGTACGGGCCGGCAGGCACTCAGGAGCGCATCCGCGGCTGCTTCGAGCAGCCGCCGGACCAGGCTCTGCTGGACGTCTTCGACTTCCACGACCATCCGGGTGGAGTCGCGCAGCTCGGTCCGTTCACGCTCACCAGCGCTGTGGTCAACCACCCCGTCGAGTGCCACGCGCTGCGACTGGAGGCAGCCGGTCGCGTCCTGGCCTACTCCGGGGACACTGCCGAGTCCGCCGCGCTCGTCGAACTCGCCCGTGGGGCCGACACCTTCCTCTGCGAGGCGTCCTGGGCGTCGGTGCCCGAGCCGCCCGCGGGCATCCACCTGACCGGGCAGGCAGCGGGGGAGCACGCGGCGCGGGCCGGCGCCAAGCGGCTGCTGCTGACCCACCTCACCCCGTACACCGACCCGTCGTCGATCCTGGCCGAGGCTGCGCAGACCTACGCCGGCGAGCTCGAGCTCGCCCGCTGCGGCGCGAGCTACGACGTCTGACGCCGGCCGCACTAGCGTGGCCGGCATGGAACGCGAGGACGGCCGTACCCCCGACCAGCTGCGCAGCGTCGGGCTGACGCGACGGTGGTTGGACCACGCCGAGGGCTCGTGCCTGGTGGAGTTCGGGCGCACCCGCGTGCTGGTGGCGGCGTCGGTCACGCAAGGTGTGCCGCGCTGGCGCAAGGGCTCGGGCCTGGGCTGGGTGACGGCGGAGTACTCGATGCTCCCGCGCGCCACGCACACCCGCAGCGATCGCGAGTCCGTGCGGGGCAAGATCGGCGGGCGTACCCACGAGATCAGCCGGCTCGTCGGGCGCAGCCTGCGGGCGGCCATCGACCTGAAGCTGCTGGGCGAGAACACGATCGCGGTCGACTGCGACGTGCTGCAGGCCGACGGGGGTACCCGCACCGCTGCGATCACCGGCGCGTACGTCGCGCTGGCCGATGCCTGCGCCCAGCTGCAACGGCCCGACGCGATGGTGCGCTCGGTCGCCGCCGTGAGCGTGGGCATCGTGGACGGCGAGCCCCTGCTGGACCTGGCCTACACCGAGGACGTACGGGCCGGCACCGACATGAACGTCGTCGCGACCGGCGACGGCGAGCTCGTCGAGGTGCAGGGGACCGCCGAGGGCGTGCCCTTTCGCCGTAGTGAGCTCGACGCGCTGCTCGACCTGGCCCTGGCAGGTACCCGCTCGCTGTCCGCCCTGCAGTCCGCCGTCCTGGCGCAGCCGCTGCCGCTGCCGTGACCGTGGTGCTCGCGACCCGCAACCCGGGCAAGGTGCTCGAGCTGCGGCGGGTCCTGGCGGCGTACGACGTGGAGCTCGTCGGGGCCGACTCCTACGAGCCGGGACCCGAGACGGGGGCGAGCTACGCCGACAACGCCCTCGCCAAGGCGCAGGAGGCCGTCCGACACACCGGACTGCCGGCGGTCGCCGACGACAGCGGCCTGAGCGTCGACGCGCTGAACGGCATGCCGGGCATCCTGTCGGCGCGCTGGGCAGGCCGGCACGGCGAGGACCAGGCGAACCTGCAGCTGGTCCTGGACCAGCTGGCCGACGTGCCGGTCGGGCGTCGGGGGGCGGCCTTCGTGTGCGCCGCCGCGTACGCCCTCCCCGACGGTCGTTCGCACGTGGTGCAGGCCGAGCTGCGGGGGAGCCTGCTCACCGGCCCGCGCGGCTCCGGGGGGTTCGGCTACGACCCGATCTTCGTGCCCGCGGGACTGCAGGTCACCTCCGCCGAGCTGAGCGCGGACGACAAGGACGCCATCAGCCACCGCGGCCAGGCGTTCCGGGCGCTGGCCCCCCTCCTCGCGGCGGCCCTGCGTCCCTGAGCAGCGGGCGCCTGCCCGACGTACGCCGGGGCTGATCGGCGGGGTGGGGCCGACGAGAGTCGAACTCGCACTGGCGCGGACCTAAACCGCGTGCCTCTGCCATTGGGCTACGGCCCCGGGTGCCGCGGGGAGCGGCACCAGGCAAGGGTAGAGGGGCGAGCTGGAACGTCGATCCCCGCGAGCAGGTTCCGCCCGCGCCGGCGGGGGGCACTCACCTGGGTGGAGCAGCGGCAGGCGATGATCATGACGACGAGTGCGTCCGACGAACAGGAGACAGCGCGTGGCGACCAAGGACGGCAGCGAGCCCATCGACAGAACGGCCCAGCAGTCCGGGGGGCGCCGGGCGCGAACGGCGGCGCAGCAGCGGGCCGAGCAGGAGCTCGGCTCCACCCCCGAGGCCCTCACCGAGCAGATCGAGCAGACGCGAGAGGAGCTCGCCGCAACGCTGGACGAGATCGCGGACCGGGTCAGCCCCAAGCGCGTCGCCAGCCGGACCACCAAGAAGCTGACCGAGAACGTCAAGGAGTCAGCGGCGTCGGCACGGGAGACGGTCACGGAGAAGGCACTGGCGGCGAAGCAGGTTGCCTCGGAGAAGGCGGCTGCCGCCAGGGTGAGCCTGTCCGACGGCGCCGCCAGCGCCAAGGCCGCCGTCAACGACAAGACGGCTGCGGCCAAGGAGGCGCTGGCGGACCGAAAGGGCGATCCGCATCCGGCGCTCGAGAGCTCGCCCGGGAGCACCGCGCCCGTACCGCTGGGCACGGCCACCGGGACGGCCGCGGTGGGCCGGCACGAGAGCGCCCTGCCGTACGTCGTGGAGGCCGACACGGCCGCTGCGGGGGACGAACTACCGCCGATCGAGGCCGTCGAGGTGTCGCCTCTACCGGTCAGGGCCTCGGGCCGGGCGGTGAGCCCGGGCTACGAGCCGTCCGGGACCGGCTACCGGTCGCCGGGAACTGCCGGCCACGAGCCCTCCACGGGCGCCTGGGCCGCCGGGGTGCTGCCGGCAGCCGTCAAGAAGGAGTACGTGGCGGCCGGCGGAGCGGCCCTGCTCGCGCTGCTGGTCCTGCTCGCCCGGCGTCGCTCGCAGCGTTGAGGCGCCCGGACCCGCTGCCGACGGGCGCCGGACAGGAGTCGGTCTGGGACTATCCGCGGCCCCCGCGCCTCGAGCCCTCCTCGCGCATCGTCGTCGTCGTGCTGGGCGGAGTGCAGGTCTGTCGGACCGACCGGGCCTGGCGGGTGCTCGAGACCAGCCACCCGCCCGGCTGGTACCTCCCGGCCGCGGACTGGCTGCCGGGTTCCCTGCAGCCCGCGGCCGGGACGTCGTACTGCGAGTGGAAGGGTGTGGCGGACTACCTCACCGTGGTGGGGGGCGAGCGGAGGGCCGAGCGCGCCGCCTGGACCTACCCCACGCCGACCTCGGCGTTCGCGGGGTTGGCCGGCGCGGTCGCGGTCTACCCGGCCGCGATGGACGCCTGCACCGTCGACGGCGAGCTCGTCCAGCCCCAGGACGGTGGCTTCTACGGCGGCTGGATCACCCACGAGGTCGTCGGCCCGTTCAAGGGCGGCCCCGGTTCGACGTACTGGTGAGGGTCGCTCTCAGCCGGTCAGGTCCTTGCGGAACTGCTGGGAGCACAGATCGCGTTCCTGCTGGTTCGTCGCGTTGTTCACGCAGTTCTGGAACCTGGAGCTGCCGTGGCTGTTGGCGACGACGATGACCCCCACCGTCACGGCCGCCGCCAGGAGGGTGCCGACGATGCCGGTGATCAGCCCGGCGGTCGCCATCCCGCCGTTGTCGGCCTCCCCGCGCTTGACCCGCTTGCGGCCAAGGATCGCGAAGATGACCGCCAGCGGCCCCAGGAGCAGACCGATGAAGTACAGCCCCGGGAAGATGGACGTGATCCCGAGCACCAGGGCCGTGACCCCGAGGCCGTTGCTCAGGTGGCGGCCCGGGGTGCCGTACGGCGTGTACTGCCCGTAGGGCTGCTGTCCGTAGGGCTGGCCACCGTAGGGCTGCTGGCCGTAGGGCTGTTGGCCGTAGGGCTGCTGGCCACCGTACGGCTGGCCACCGTAGGGCTGCTGGCCGTAGGGGGGCTGTCCGGTGGGCTGGGCGCCGGGAGGCTGGGCGCCTTGAGGCTGGGCGCCGGGAGGCTGGGCGCCTTGAGGCTGGGCGCCTTGAGGCTGGGCGCCTTGAGGCTGGGCGCCGGGGGACGGGTCACTTCCAGGCGGGGCGTCGCGGGGAGGCGGGGCGAACGGGTCGTTCGAGGAGGTCACGGGACGTCCTTCCGAGGGGGCGGCTCGCGCACATCCTGGCGTATCCCCGCCCGCGTGTCGCAGGTGCCGGCAGCTGTGGTGGACTCCGGCCGTGAGGTCCTCCCGCACCCGGTGGGCCGCCGCGAGCGTCCTGGTCGCCCTTGGCTGGCTCGTCACTCCGCAGCCCGTGCCGGTGTACGACGGGGTCGGCGCCCCCGACGAGCCCTATCGCTACGTCAGCGCGCCGGCCGGCGTGAAGAGCACCCCGGCGCCCACCAGTGCCGCGGCGTCGACCCCGGTGAGCGCCGGCGCGAGTACCAACGGGCTGTCGCTGACGAGCGCGGAGACCGGGCCGCAGGTGGCGCTGTTCCTGCCGGCCGCCGCTCTGGGGGCGCCGTCCGGGACCATCGCGGTCGCGGTCCGGCCGACTGCCCCTGCGCAACAGCCGGCCGACGGGACGATCGACGGCAACGTGTACACGCTCACCGCCACCGATCCTGCCGGCCCCGTCGCGCTGACGAGCAAGGCGGCGCTCGCGACCATCTACCTGCGGGCGACGACGGCGAAGCAGCCCGGACCGGCGGTGGAGCACCGCAGCGGGGAGGGTCAGCCCTGGCAGGCGATCAAGACCTCACGCGTTCGCCGCCTGCCTGCTGGGCCTCGCGTTGGCTGCCGGGACTCGCCTGGTCGTGACGCGCCGGGCACTGCTCACCGGGCTGATCGGCGGCGCGTTGATTAGTGCGCCGGTGGGCCTGTTGCACCTGCTGTCCCTGCGACCGCTGCACGACGCGGCCGGCTTCGCGTCCTGGGCGGTCGTGGTCGCGGTGGTGGCCACCGCCGAGGAGGTGTTCCTGCGCGCACGCTGTACGACGCGGTCGACGGACTTGCCGGCCCCGGCTGGGCGATCGGGGTGGCGGCGCTCGTGTTCGGGCTGCTGCACGTCCCCCTGTACGGATGGCACGTGCTCCCGCTGGACCTCGCGGTCGGGATCGTGCTCGGCCTGCTGCGGAGCTGGACCGGTACCGCGGCCGCGCCGGCTGTGGCGCACGTCGTCGCGGACCTGTGCGGCTGGTTCCTGCGTTAGCTCGTCGCGGGCGCCACCCGAGCCCGACCCGAGCCCGCTGCCAGCTCCCTCGTCCGTCCGCCGAAGACCGGTTTCAGCGCCGTCCCCTGCACAGCAGCAGGTCGGCGAACGCCTTGGCTCGGCCCGCACGCTCACCTCAGTCCGGCGCGGGCGCCGTTCGGGCCGCCACCCTGCTGTTGTGCAGGCGTGCGTGCTGACGTCCCCAGCCGGTCAGCCCAGACGAGCCAAGAGGTCCTCGAGCGTGACGCGTGCACCGCGCTCGTGCAGCGAGGCGAGTGCGTCGGCGTACGCGGTGGTGAAGCGGGGCTCGTCGGCCAGATCCCCGAAGACCTCGCGCTGGGTGACGAAGGCCAGCGGGTCCTGCCGGGACCGTGCGGCGGCTGCCATGAGTGGCTCGCGGCGCCGGTCGGCGATGTCGATGGGCTCGCCCTGCTCGTCCGCGCCCTCGGCGTAGCGGGCCCAGCTGGCGACGACTGCCGCGGCGAGTCGGACCTCGCCCCCGGACGCCAGGTTGTGCCGGAGGACCGGCAGGAGCCACTTCGGGATCCGGTCGGAGCTCTCGGCGCACAGCCGCCCGACCGTGTCCCGCACCTGCGGGTTGGAGAAGCGCTGCAGGAGCTCGCGCTTGTAGTGCGCGAGATCCACCCCGGGGACCGGCTCCAGCGTCGGGGTGGCCTCGCGGTCCATGTAGGCGGTGAGGAACGCCGCGAACAGCGGGTCCTGACAGACCTCGTGGACCAGGCGGTAACCGGCCAGGTAGCCGAAGTAGCACAGCGCCTGATGGCTGGCGTTGAGCAGCCGCAGCTTCATCAGCTCGTACGGCTCGACGTCGGTCACGAGCTGGACCCCGGCATCCTGCAGCGGTGGCCGCCCGTCGGTGAAGGTGTCCTCCAGCACCCACTGGCTGAACGGCTCGCACACCACCGGCCAGCGGTCGGTGATGCCGAACCGGCTGGCCACCTCGGCGCGGTCTTGGGCGGTCGTTGCCGGCGTGATGCGGTCCACCATGGCGTTGGGGAACGCCACCTGGGTGCGCACCCACTCGCCGAGCTCGGCGGCCCGCAGGGTGGCGAAGGCGGCGAAGCTGCGCCGCGCGGTCTCACCGTTGCCCTGGATGTTGTCGCAGGACAGCACCGTGAACGGCGCCACCCCCCTGCCGCGCCGGCGCGCCAGCGCCTCCACGACCAGGCCGAAGGAGGTACGCGGCGGCGCGCCCGGCTCGAGGTCGGCCCGTACGGCGGGGTCCTGGTCCTGGAACGCACCGGTTGTGGCGTCGATGTTGTAGCCGCCTTCGGTGATCGTCAGCGAGACGATCCGGGTGCCCGGGTCGGCCAGCTGCTCGACGGCCGCCTCGGGGTCGTCCGGTGCGAACAGGTAGCGCACCAGCGAGCCGATGACGCGCGGCTCGTACGTCCCGTCCGCGTGCTTGACCACGAGGGTGTACAGACCGTCCTGCGCCTGCAGGGCCTGGTGCATCAGCCGGTCCGAGGCCAGCACACCGATCCCGCAGATGCCCCAGTCGAGCGCCTTCCCCTGCCGCAGCAGCGCATCGACGTACGCGGCCTGATGCGCGCGGTGGAAGCCGCCGACACCCAGGTGCACGATGCCGGTGCTGACCTGACCGCGGTCGTACGTCGGGGTGGGCACGGTCTTGGCGTGCTCGGCGAGCGTCTGGGTGGTGAGCGGCAGCACGGGTGGTCCTTTCCGGGAGGGTCGCAGGGGTCGGCGCGGGCTGCCCTAGTCCATGACGACGGCGACCTTCCCGCCGGTGCC
>JAABUT010003393.1_pt1 | contig 13742 bp, 11 predicted proteins | sample 5559281 | NCBI WGS metagenome assembly JAABUT01 (sample SAMN10711880, study PRJNA513359) | rock metagenome | isolation source: Antarctica rocks | place: Antarctica: Victoria Land, Ricker Hills nord | collected 2016-01-04
ACGGGCCGCACTCGAGCGGCATGTCGCCGAGCAGTCTGTCGGTGTCACCCGCCATGATGAGAACGTGAACGCAGCCTGATGATCATCGGGCCGCCACCGAAGTTCCACGGAACTTGGGACATCCTCGAATCTGACCGCAGCTGGAGCCAGCGGGACATCCTCGCCTCTGATACCGGTGACATACTTCTCGAGCAACCCGACGCGGGGAGGAGACGTCCATGACGACCATGAAGGACGTCGCGGAACGCGCCAACGTCAGCTCCAAGACCGTGTCGCGAGTCCTGCGGAACGACCGGTATGTCACCGATGGCATCCGTGAGCGTGTCATGGCGGCCGTCCGCGAGCTGAACTACCTGCCCAACATGCTCGCGGTGACGTTCCGATCCGGGCGCGAGGGCGCGATCGGCGTCGCGGTTCCCGACATAGCGGACCCGTTCTTCGCCAGTGTCATCAAGGCCGTCGAGGTCGAGGCGCGCCTCCACCAGACCGCGGTCATCGTCACCAGCCTGGGCTACGAGCCCGATCACGAGCAGGACGCCGTAGAGACGCTGTTGCGTCGCCAGATCACCGGTCTGATCAGCTGTCCCGTCAGCCCCGACCAGTCATACCTTCGTCCGTGGCAGGACCGCACCGCCATGGTGTTCATCGACCGGTCACCGAAGCGACTCACCGCGGACTCCGTCGTCGAGGACGACCTCGGTGGCGCACGAGCAGCCGTCGAGCATCTCCTCGCCCACGGCCATTCCCGCATTGCCTTCGTCGGCGACACCGCGCGACTGTCCACCACGCTGCTTCGGCTCAAGGGCTACCGGGCCGCGCTAAAGGACGCAGGTCACGAACCCGATGACAGCCTCATCTACCTCGGATCTACCGCGACCGCTTCCGTCGACGACGCCTTGGGCGCCCTCGCAGATCTCGACCTTCCACCTACCGCCGTCTTCTCGTCCAACGCACGGTGCACGCTCGACCTGATCCCCGCCATGCAGCGGCTGGCGCTGAGGGAAACCTCGATCGTCAGTTTCGGGGATTTCCCGATGGCGCAGTCCCTGCGGCCAGCGATCACCGTCATCGACCAGAGCCCGGACGAAGTAGGACGTCTAGCCGCGGAGAGGCTATTTCTGCGTATCGCGGAACCCAACCGGCGACTTCGTCGCCGCACCATGCTTCCCGTTTCCCTCGTGGAGCGCGACTCCTGCAAGCCCCTCGGCGGCGCGAGTCTTCCAGAATGCCCCAAGGCCACGACCAGGCTTCGTCCTGTCCGACACCGCTCCGCCTGAGCTTGGATCATTCATGAGGTTGGCTGACCTCGTCGGGTTGTCGGGTGAAGGGGTGATGCCTGACGCACCCGACTTGCATGACGTCGGCCAATTCCTGGAATCAAGCGGTTCTTACAGTTCCTGGCAGCATCTCGACAGACGCGCACGCCATCGGCTGGCCCGGCAACGCTCCGACACCTCCAGGGTCGGCGCGTGTAACCCGCCGGAAACAATGGTGACGTCCCGGGGCAACACCGCTTCCCTAGCGTCAGCCGGGTCCCGTCCGTGCGCGGCCCGGCCGCAGAATCAGGAGCGATGCCCGCGTGTTCTCTTCGAACGATGAATTGGTGAAGTTCATCGCCGACACCGACGTCGAGGTCCTCGACATCCGGTTCTGCGATCTGCCCGGTGTGATGCAGCACCTGACGGTGCCCGCCGCCACGGTGACCAGCGAATCCCTGGACGGGGGTATGGCGTTCGACGGTTCCTCGGTGCGCGGCTTCCAGTCGATCCACGAGTCCGACATGGTGCTGCTGCCGGACGTCGCGACGGCCAGGGTGGATCCGTTCCGCAAGCGCCGCACGGTCACCCTGAACTTCTTCGTGCACGATCCGCTGACGCTTCAGCCCTATTCCCGCGATCCCCGCAACGTTGCTCGCAAGGCCGAGGAGTATCTGCGGAGCACCGGCATCGCCGACACCTGCTTCTTCGGCGCCGAGGCAGAGTTCTACGTCTTCGACGAGGTGAAGTTCACCTCGGACATGAACGGAACCTCCTACCGGGTGGACGCGGCGGCCGGCTGGTGGAACACCGGCCGGGAGGAGGACGGCGGCAACCTCGGCTACAAGGTGCGACCGAAGGGCGGCTATTTCCCGGTCGCACCGTACGACCACTACGGCGACCTGCGCGACGACATGGTGGCTAATCTGGTCGATGCCGAATTCCAGGTGGAGCGGGCGCATCACGAGGTGGGAACCGGCGGGCAGACCGAGATCAACTACAAGTTCAACACCCTGCTGGCCGCGGCCGACGATCTGATGCTGTTCAAGTACATCGTCAAGAACACCGGTTGGCAGGCCGGCAAGTCGGTGACATTCATGCCGAAGCCGCTGTTCGGTGACAACGGTTCGGGTATGCACTCGCATCAGTCGCTGTGGAAGGACGGGTCGCCGCTGTTCTACGACGAGTCCGGTTACGGGGGCCTGTCGGATACCGCGCGGCACTACATCGGGGGCATCCTGCATCACGCTCCGTCGCTGCTGGCCTTCACCAACCCGACGGTGAACTCCTATCACCGCCTGGTTCCCGGGTACGAGGCTCCGGTGAACCTGGTGTATTCCTCACGTAACCGATCCGCCTGCATCCGGATCCCGATCACCGGATCCAACCCGAAGGCCAAGCGCATCGAGTTCCGTTGCCCTGACCCGTCTTCCAACCCGTACCTGGCGTTCGCGGCGATGATGATGGCGGGCCTGGACGGCGTGAAGAACCGTATCGAGCCGCCGGCACCGGTGGACAAGGACCTCTACGAGCTGCCGCCAGACGAGGCCGCGGGCATCCCGCAGGTCCCGAGTTCGCTGCCGGCGGTGATCGACCGGTTGGAGGCCGACCACGATTATCTGCTGGAGGGCGGCGTGTTCACCCCGGATCTGATCGAAAGCTGGATCAAGATCAAGCGCGAGCAGGAGATCGACCCGATCCGGCTGCGTCCCCATCCCTACGAGTTCGCGCTGTACTACGACCTGTGAGCGGCCGGACGTCATCGGTGTCTTGACATCGATGGGGCGGAATCGGTTCACTCCTGCGCGCCGCCGCCGGTGAGGGTGGCGAGCTGCCCGTTCCGGCGACAGCCAGTTCAGGCGGAGCGCCCTGCCGCACAAGGCCTTCGGTAACACGTCGATAAACGATCACAACGAATCGATGACCCGAAGGTCTTGCCGACAAGGGGTTCCCGCGAGATGTCCTAGCCGCGGCTCGTGATACAGCGACCGGCTGGTCCAGCGAGGGTGCCGGGCACCATCCAGGTGGACCACAGTCCTCGCCGCGTCTCTCGGCGGTTCCGAACCATCAGGTGTGCTGAACTGAGCCAGTGAACTCTATCGAACGGCGAACGGATCCCGCCGCCGTCGACCGCATCCTCAGCCGGTTACCCGACTGGTTCGGCGACGACGCAGCCATCCGGGGGTACGTCGCCGATGCGGCCACCTTCCCGAGCTACCTCGCCAAGGATGCGGACGACTCGGTGGTCGGTGTAGGTCTTGTCGCGCGACACTTTTCGGAGTCCGCAGAGATCCACCTCATCGCGGTCGACCCGGCCAGCCACCGGGCCGGGATCGGTTCGAGGATCGTGCAAGCTATCGAGGACGACCTACGCGCGGAGGGCGTCCGGATTCTGCAGGTCCATACCGTCGGTCCGTCGTACCCGAGTCCGGCGTATGCGCGCACCCGCGAGTTCTACCAAAGTCTGGGGTTCATCCCGCTGCAGGAATTCGGAGGCATCGATTGGAGCGGCCCGACACTTGTCTTGGTGAAGGCCTTGTAGCGGTTCTGCGCCGAAGGTTGAGCGGAGACGCTGGTCGGTTCGCCCCCATGCGTCCCCGGACGGCGGCACTCAGGCGGTAGGGTCGCCCACCCGGCCGAGGAACAGCGGCGCCCGGGTCGTGGTGTCGTGGATGACGTAGAGGAACGGCCGGTCGACCGTGAACTCCAGCGGTTGGCTGGGCGGCCCGGGCGCCGCGCCGGCCACCGCGATGACGGCCGTTGCGGCAGCTGCCTCGGTGCCGTGCTCGTCCACCGAGATCCTGGCCTGGTGGATCACCGAGGTGACCAGCAGCGGCTCGGGGCCGTCCGACATCCCCGGCATGGGAACGTCGAACGCCGGCGCCAAGCCCAACTTCTTCAGCGGACCGGTCATGTCGACCGGGAAATCGGTCTTGAAGCCCGGCATCGCGAGATCCACCAGGGTGTTCTCCCCACCGCACGCTGCGGCCAACGTCCTGCCGTCCAAAGCGCCGGCCACCTTGTCGAAGGCGCCGGCGTCGGGCAGCAGGATCGTCATCGCCAGCCGGTCGCCCAGGTACGGCAGACTCACCGAACGCCAGCCGTCGCCGCTGGCGACCGCAAGGTGCCGACCGGGTCCGCGCAGCATCTCGACCTGGACGGAGTTCCCGGCAGCGGTGTGGAACGCGGTCTTGTCGACTGACTTCTGCAGCTGTTCCGCCCATTGGGCCTTGAGGTACAGCGCGTTCACCAGAGCCAGCCGCCAGAGGTTGGTGACGCTGCTCTGACCGAGCAGCTCCGGAATCAGCTCGTGGGTCTTGTCCGACACCCAGGAGTTGATCTGCCGACGGGCCGCTTCCGGGTCCGCCCGGTAGTCGGTGGTGAACAGGCTGGCGCCATAGCCCGCAGCGACCGCGTCCAGGAACTCCTGACGCAAACGGGTTCCCCTCTGCACGAACAGCGAGTTCGCCGGGCTCACCACCGCGGCCTCGTTCCTTCGGTTCGAGCCTTCTGCCGCCTTGGCGGAGCCGGCGATGGCAGCTGCGATCGCCGTGTCCACCGCGGTCAGTTGGCCGGCCACCGCGCGGGCATCACCACCGAGCACCTTCGTCATCGCCGCCAGCGCTGAGCCGGTCGCCCCGAACTCGGTCATACCCAGCGCGACCAGCACCGAGTACGGACTGATCACCGCGTTGGCGGTACCCGGCGCACTGGCCCGGAAGAGGTCGGCACCGAACCGGCACAGGTTCTCGGTCGCCGCTGCTGGTGGCGCCGCCGCCATCCGGGCTGCTGCCCCCCGTAGCTCACCGCCACCACTGGTATCCGATGTGGTCGGACTCGCCGGACTCACCGGACTCGCCGTTCCGCTGGTCCGCCCGCAGCCGGTGAGCAGGCCGGCGCCGATGGCGGCGCCGAGCGCCAAGAACGTCCGGCGAGGCACCTTAGTCAGGTCGGTCATGAACGCTCCTCGTCATCGAATCCTGCTGAAGTCTCAGTGAACAGAGTCGGATCTCGAACAGAGCCGGATCTCGACCAGAGCCGTCCCCGATTTCTCGCGGGTGCCATCGCCTCCCACCGCAGACGCGCCGGACCCCCCTGGCGGTTGCATACCCGCCACTGGCGGAACAATGGCACCATGCCGATCTACGCCGTGCAGTACCGCTACCACCCGAGCCGTGACGCCGATCGGGACATCCACCGGCCGGAGCACCGCGCGTACCTCCAGTCGCTGGCCGACGCCGGGACGGTGCTGGTACGCGGACCGTACTCCGACAGCGGCGAGTCCGGCGGCCTACTGATTCTGAGGGCCGGCGCGCCGGACGAGGTCGCTCATGCGCTGGACGGAGACCCGTTCAACCGGGAGGGCTTGATCATCGAGAGAACCATCCGGGAGTGGACGCCGGTCGGTGACCACCCCTGGGGCTGACCCCCGGCAATCGCCCACCGGCAATCGCCCACCGGCAATCTCCTCCCGGCAATCCCTCTTGGCCATCACCCTCTTGGCCCATCACCCCACGCCGACTTGATCTCAAGCGAACGTGAGCTTCTAGGCTGCGCGGGTCGGTGTCGGTGCGTCCCGGCACAATCGGTGGACTCCCGACACACCGGACAGGAATTGAATCAGATGAGCATGCAGGTCACCGCGTGGAACTCGCTGTACAACGCGATGCATGCCGAGCAGGACCGTCGCCCGTTCTCGATGGCGACTCTGCGCCGAATCGGCGCCTTCGCCGGGCCGCACCGCGCACGGCTACTGCTGTTCCTGGGCGCCAGCGTCGCCACCGCCGCGGTGGCGGTGGCCACGCCGGTGCTGGCCGGCCGGGTGATCAACGCCATCAACGGCCGGGAGGCATCGGGCGTCGTCGTGCGGATCGCGCTGCTGATCGGAGTGATCGCCGTCGTGGAAGCCGGGTTGACGCTGTTCACCCGATGGCTGTCAGCCCGCATCGGAGAGGGCCTGATCTACGACCTGCGGACCGCTGTCTTCGACCACGTCCAGCGGATGCCCATCGCCTTCTTCACCAGAACCCGCACCGGCGCACTGGTCAGCCGGCTGAACAGCGACGTCATCGGTGCGCAGCGGGCCTTCAGCGGCACCTTGTCCGGGGTGGTGAGCAACCTGGTCACGCTCACGCTGACCCTGGTGGTGATGCTCCGGATCTCCTGGCAGATCACCCTTCTGAGCCTGGTGTTGCTGCCGCTGTTCGTGATTCCGGCACGGCGAATGGGCAGCCGGCTGGCCAAGCTGTCCCGGGAAGCGTCCAATCACAACGCGGTGATGACATCGCAGATGACCGAACGGTTCTCCGCTCCGGGTGCCACCCTGGTCAAGTTGTTCGGCCGCCCCGATCAGGAGTCCCGCGAGTTCGCCGGACGGGCAGGCAGGGTCCGCGACATCGGGATCCGGACGGCGATGCTGCAGTCCTACTTCATGAACTCCCTGACCTTGGTGTCGGCGCTGGCGCTGGCTGTGGTGTACGGGCTTGGCGGCGTGCTGGCACTGGGCGGCACGCTGGACGCCGGCGCCGTGGTCTCGCTCGCTCTGCTGCTCACCCGGTTGTATTCGCCACTGACAGCGCTGGCCGGCGCCCGGGTCGACGTGATGAGCGCCCTGGTGAGTTTCGAGCGGGTCTTCGAGGTGCTCGACCTGAAGCCGTTGATCGCCGACAAGTCGGATGCCAGGTCCGTTCCCGATGGTCCGGTCTCGCTCGAATTCGATGACGTCAGCTTCGGTTACCCGGCCGCGGACAAGGTCTCGCTGGCTTCGCTCGAGGAGGTTGCCACCCTGGACAACCGCGGTGGTGTCGAAGTGCTGCACCGGGTGTCGTTCCGCGCCGATCCGGGGCAACTCGTCGCTCTGGTCGGGTCGTCCGGCGCCGGGAAGTCCACCATCGCCCAGCTCGCCGCTCGCTTGTACGACGTGGATTCCGGTGCTGTCCGACTGGCCGGCGTAGACCTGCGCGATCTGACCGCCGCATCCATTCGCGCCGCTGTCGGCATGGTCACCCAGGACGGCCACCTGTTCCACGAGTCGGTGGCGGCCAACCTGCGGCTGGCGGCGCCCGAGGCCACCGATGCGCACCTCTGGGATGCGCTGCGGCGAGCCAGGCTGGAGCCGCTGGTGCGCGAACTGCCGGACGGACTGGAAACCGTCGTCGGAGAACGCGGGTATCGGCTGTCCGGCGGCGAACGGCAGAGGCTCACCATCGCCCGGCTGCTACTGGCCTCGCCGAGCGTCGTCATTCTCGACGAGGCCACCGCATCCCTCGACTCGACGTCGGAAGCCGCTGTCCAGGCGGCGCTGACCGAGGCCCTGGCCGGGCGGACGTCGGTGGTGATCGCCCACCGGCTGTCCACCATCAGGGCGGCGGACGTCATCCTGGTGGTCGAGGCCGGCCGGATCATCGAGCGGGGCACGCACGCCGAGCTGTTGGTGACCGGTGGCCGTTACGCCGAGCTCTACCGCACCCAGTTCGCCGAGCAGGCACCGACCTCCGGGACGGAAGCGCCGTTCGGGTCAGATGTCATCGCACCAACGTTGGAGTTGTTCAGGTGAGGCGTGCCGGTGATATCTCCCCGGTGCCTCGGGGAATCAGACGCACGGGCAACACGATCCGGCTTATGGGACGGGTATCGCCGTTGATGCGGGCGAGGAGAACACGTGCGGCTCTCCGGCCAAGCTCTTCGGCGTCGGCCGCTACTACGGTTACTGGCGTGCTCAGCATGTCGGCAAGCCGGAAGTCGTCAAAGCCGACGACGGCGATCGGATGTCGACTGGTCTGGGTGACACGTAACGCCCCCTCGGTAAGAAAGTTCGTTGTGGAAAACACTGCTGTCGGTGCCTCCCGGGACGTCAGGAGGTCGCGGGTTGCCCCGGCGGCTTCTTCGGCGGTGCCATGGCGTAGGTGGACAACCCGTCGCTCGTCGACCGGTATCCCGGTCTCGCGTAGCGCTCTGCGGTAGCCCCGCAGGCGGCGCCCGGTGGTGTAGTACGAGGGCGCGACAAGGATGGCAATGCGGCGGTGGCCGTGTTCGATCAGATGTTGGGTAGCGAGTCGTCCCCCACCTTCGTTGTCGAGCAGGACGGCGTCAGCGTTGGTGCCGACGGCCGGTCGGTCAACGAAGACCACTGGCATTCGTAGGTGACCGCCGCTGCCATCGAGGAAGGCGTGGTCGCGCTGATAGGGAACGATGACGAGGCCGGCAACCCGGCGTCCAATGAGATCACCGACCGCGCGTTGCTCGACCTCTGGGCCCTCATCGACAGTGCTGAGGACGACGGCGTAACCAGCGTGGTTGGCCACCTCGACGGCTGCTTTGGCCAAACTGGCATAGAAGGGATTGGTCAGGTCGCCGAGCAACAGTCCGATGGTCAGGGAGTTCTTGCCCGGACGGAGAGCGCGGGCAACCTCGTCACGTTGGAAGCTCAGCTCCATGATGGCGGCCCTCACCCGGTCTGCCGTCTCGACCCGCACGGAACTCGCTCCATTGACCACGCGGGAGACGGTCACCACCCCTACTCCGGCTCGCGCAGCCACATCACGCATCGTCGCTCTCGCCGGTGCACTCTGGGGGAAGGGACGAGTTGCCACGAGGACGGACACCGGCTTCCTTGAGGAGAGTTGACGACCGAGGCAGTGTGCCGGGTCGGGCGTCCGGTACCCACGGATCATAGGGCCGCCCGCGGCGCGAATCTCGGGCTGCGACGGCCACGGCGACGGTCGCACCGGCCAGTGGTCATTGGTCCCCGCGGGTCAGTTCCGCGCCATTCCTGGTGAGCATCGGGGTGGATCTCTTGACCCTGGCAGGATCATTGGATACGTTTCCATTAGCTCGGCGCTGAAGAGCCCTTCTCCAACGCTCCGATATCGTGGAGGACCCCAATGAAGCGTTCGCTCCTCAACGTGGCAGCCGGGATCGCCTTGGTGATCACGAGTCTCGTCCAGTCGAGTCCGGCCGGTGCAAAGACGTCAGACGGCGGCCCGGACGCGGAGCGGGCCGAAACCAGTTATGCCGCGCTGCAGCGCTACCTCGCGGTGCACGACGGGTCGGGCCTCTACCACGAGCAGTATCCGGTGGCGGCCGACGACAACGCATACTCCTACGAGTGGCCCTTCTCCCAGATACATGTGGCGGCACTGGACCTCACCGGGATGCATGGAGTCGGCCCTGGGTACCGTGCCGCTCTCGCTGCGCACGACCGCGCCCAGCTGCACTACTGGAGCGCGTCCGGCAGCACCGGCTTACCCGGCTTCGCATCGGGCGTCGAACCGCCGTACGGCACCGGTGGTGACTTCTTCTACGACGACAACGAGTGGGTTGGCCTGCAGGACGTACAGCACTGGGCGATGTACCACGACAGTGCCTCGCTGAGCCAGGCACGAGACCTGTTCAGGCTCGTCGAATCGGGGTGGGACACCGACCGGAGTCACGCAGATCCGGGAGGCGTCTTCTGGACCCAGGCTTCGTGGAGTAGCGACCGGAACACCGTGTCCAACATGCCTGCCGCGGAACTCGGTCTGCGCCTGTACCAGATCACCGGCGAACGGCACTACCTCGACTGGTCGCTGCGAATGTACCGCTGGACGAACACATATCTACAGAGACCGGACGGCTTGTACTGGGACCACGTGAGTCTGCAGGGAACCGTTGAACGGACCATCTGGTCCTACAACCAGGGTGTGCCAGTTGGCGTCAATGTCTTGCTCTACCGGGTGACCCACGAACGGCGCTACCTCGACGAAGCCGTGCGCATCGCCAGGGCCGCCCAGGACTACTTCGCGGGAGACAAGCTCTACGCACAGCCCCCGTTCTTCAACTCCATCTACTTCAAGAACCTGCTGCTGCTCCAATCGGTAACGCATGGCTCGACGTATTCACATGCGATGCAGGCGTATGCCGATCGGGTCTGGGCGTCCGACCGCGATCCGACAACGGGGCTCTTCCACTTCGGTAATAGCCGCGCAACCCAGGCCATCGAGCAGGCGGCCATGGTGCAGATCTACGCCGTCCTGGCCTGGCCGCGTGCCCGTTACGGCTCTCTGTATTGAGTTCCGTTGCTGTCAAGCTCTATCGCTGCTGCCGAGCAGAGTCCGATCCCCCATGCGCCTGCGGGCCCGCTGTTAGGAAACCCCATGCTCCAACGCAAGTCGGTCACCATGGTCGCCTTCGCCGCGACCACGCTCACGGCCCTGGTCGGGTGCTCGTCCGGAAGCACCCAGCCCGGCTCGTCGAAGACGATCACGGTCGCCTATCAGAAGTTCGGGGCCTTCGTGCAAATGGATCAGCACATGACGAAGGCGAAGCAGGCCTACGAGGCCGCTCATCCCGGCATGACCGTCAAGCTTGTGCCGATCCAGGCAGACGAGAACAGCTACTACACAAAGCTGAATCTCATGAGCAAGTCCGCCTCCACTGCACCGGACGTGCTTTATGAGGACACCTTCCTGGTGAACTCGGATATCGACGCCGGCTATCTCGCCCCGATCGATGGCTACGTGTCGAAATGGTCCGACTGGAGCCAGTTCACCCCAGCCGCCCAGGCTGCCGGCAAGGGAGCAGACGGCAAGCTCTACGGCGTCCCGATGGGCACCGACACCCGCGCCCTCTACTACAACAAGGAGTTGTTCGCGAAGGCCGGCCTGCCCACGACATGGGAGCCGAAGACCTGGAACGACATCCTCACCGCGGCTCGCACCATCAAGGACAAGCTGCCCGGCATCACCCCGTTCAACATCTACTCGGGGAAGGCGGCGGGCGAGGGCGCGACCATGCAAGGCTTGGAAATGCTCCTGTACGGCACGAAGAACACCCTTTACGACGAGTCGTCCCACAAGTGGATCGTCGCCAGCCCGGGACTGACCGACTCGATGACCTTCGTAAACTCGGTCTTCAGCGAGAAGCTCGGCCCCAGCCCGCAGGACGCCCTGGACCCGCAATTCGGCACCAACTTGGCTACCAACCTCATTCCTGCCGGGAAGGTAGCCATCGACCTGGACGGCTCCTGGCAGACCGGCACCTGGAAGCCGACCGGCAGCAAGCCGTGGCCGGAGTACAGCACGGTGCTGGGTGTGGCGCCGATGCCCACCCAGAACGGTCAGGCGCCAGGTCGGACGAGCATGTCGGGTGGCTGGCTGCTCTCGGTCGGCGCGAAGTCCACGAACAAGGACGCCGCGTTCGATTTCATCAGCCTCGCGCTGAACAAGGAGAACATGAAGAGCTACGACATCGCCGCCAGCCAGATCACCGAGCGCAATGACGTCGCCGGCGACCCTGAATACACCAAGTCGGACCCGTTCACCCCGTTCTTCACCGGGCTGGTCAAGGACACCCACTTCCGTCCTGCCTTCTCGGCCTATCCACAGGTCTCGGACGCCATCCAGCAGGCGATGGAAACGACGATGACCGGCCAGTCCTCCGTCTCCGCCGCCCTGAAGCAGTTCGCCTCCACGGTCCAGAGCGCAGTGGGACCTGAGAAGACGACGACCGCGGGCTGACGTGTCCGCCACTGTCTCCGAGATCCCCCCGGGCGCGCCGGCTGTCACGGCCGCGGCGCGGGGGCGGGGCCTGTCACTGTGGCAGCGACTGTTGCCACTGGCGCCCGCCGTCACCTTGCTGGTGGTGTTCTTCGCAGGTCCCGTGCTGTGGAGCCTGTACACGGCCTTCACGAACCAGGCGTTGTCCGGGCCGGGGGCCGAGAACCCGCAGTGGGTGGGCGGCGCCAACTTCACCCGGATGATCGGCGACCCGGACTTCATCCACTCGATCGTCCTGACGCTCGTCTTCGTGGTCGGCTCAGCTGTGATCGGGCAGAACTGCCTGGGGCTGCTGATCGCCCTGCTGCTACGGGGTCGTCATCGAGTGGCGCGGTGCGTGGTCTCCCTTGTCGTGGTGGGCGCATGGGTGATGCCCGAAATCGTGGCCGCCTTCTGCTGGTACGCGTTCTTGAACCAACGGGGGTCGCTGAACGAGTGGCTCCGGGGGTTGGGCATTCAGCAGAACTGGCTCTACACGACGCCGATGTTCGCCATCATCTTGGCGAACGTGTGGCGCGGAACTGCCTTCTCCATGATGGTCTACTCCGCGGCCCTCTCGGACATCCCGCCCGAGATCGAGGAAGCCGCCTCCATCGACGGAGCCGGCGGATTCCGCCGGGTCTGGTTGGTCACGCTGCCGATGATCCGGCGGGCAATCCTCACCAACATGATGCTGATCACGCTACAGACGCTGGCGGTGTTCACGATGATCTACGTGTTGACCAGCGGGGGCCCGGGCAACAAGAGCCAGACGACGCCGATCTATATGTACGAACAGGCATTCAAGTTCTACAACCTCGGCTACGGCACGGCGATGGCACTCGTCCTGCTACTGGTCGGAGCGTTGTTCTCGCTGGTGTACCTGCGCTTCACCCGGGTGGAGGACGCGTGAGCGGCGCGGCTGCTGACACCGCGATCGTCGCCCACAGCGGAAGGTCCAGAGCGCTCACCTCACCCCGTCGGGCGCCGTCCGGGCTGTTCGCCTACCTGGTGCTCGTCGCCGTGGTCATCGTCTTCGCCGCGCCGATGCTGTGGCTGCTGCTCGGGTCGGTCCACGAGGCCTCCGCGTTGAGCGTGCAGTTGGGCGGCCCCTACACGCTCGGCAATTTCCGCGACGTCATGAACGGACCCACCTTGTGGCTCCCGCTGCGGAACTCGATACTCCTGTCGGGCGGCACAGCGGTTCTCACGGTGATCGCCGCGGCGCTGGCGGCCTATCCTCTGTCGCGCTATCAGATGCGGTTCAGCCGGCTCTTCCTCTACACGATCGTCTTCTCCACCGGTCTGCCCATCACCGCGATCATGGTGCCGGTCTATGTCATGTTCGCGCACTTCAGGATCACCGACTCGCTGCCTTCCACCGTGCTGTTCATGTCAGCGACGTCCCTACCCTTCGCGATCTGGATGATGAAGAACTTCATGGACGGTGTGCCCGTCTCGCTGGAGGAGGCAGCCTGGGTCGATGGTGCCGGCTGGTTCCAGTCGCTGCGTTACATCGTCATGCCGCTCATGGCACCCGGCGTGGCAGTGGTGGCGATCTTCGCCTTCGTGCAGCAGTGGGGCGACTTCTTCATCCCGTTCATCCTGCTGCAGGACCCCGAAAAGCAGCCGGCATCCGTCAGCATCTACACCTTCTTCTCCTCCTACGGACAGGTCGCCTACGGGCAGCTGGCCGCGTTCTCGATCCTCTACACGCTGCCGATCATCCTGCTCTACGGCGTCCTGTCGAAGTTCCTCGGCGGCGGATTCAGCTTCGCCGGCGGCCTGAAGGGCTGACAGGCTGCACTTGGCGGGTCGGACGCCAGAGCGATCGCGCGCTCAGCGGCATACACCGCGCGTCCAGTCGGTACTCGCATTGTCGGAACAACTCCCTACCACCGTTGAAAGGCCCTCCCTTGCTCTACAACAGTTCCCTGGTCGAGGCCCGGGTTCGCCGCTTCCGATCCGAAAG
>JAABUT010003394.1_pt1 | contig 13741 bp, 11 predicted proteins | sample 5559281 | NCBI WGS metagenome assembly JAABUT01 (sample SAMN10711880, study PRJNA513359) | rock metagenome | isolation source: Antarctica rocks | place: Antarctica: Victoria Land, Ricker Hills nord | collected 2016-01-04
CTGCCTAGTTGCCGGGGCTCGGTCACATACCGCACCAAGACGTCCAGCTCTTCGGCGGCCTGCCTGTCGGTCTCGCCATTCGACGCACGATCCATCGCTCCACGCTTCCCTGCTGCGGACGACGATCGTCGTCCGATGCAGCCAGGGTCCGATGCCTGGACGCGAATGGCGCATGCCGTCTGAAGATCACTGGTGTTCCAAGTCACATGGCAGCAGGACGCGAATGCCATTCGCGTCCGCACCGTCGATCCTTGCCGCATGGAAGATGCTTTGCAGATGGACCTGGTCGAGTATATTGCCGAACTGGGGGACGGCCTGGGTCGACCGGTCCTGCCGGACTGGTCCTCAGGGACCGGCCACTGTGTTCATCTTGAACACACGCTGCCTTTCCACCCGGGCGTCAAAGCCGAGCGATGTGTTCAAAATGAACACACTTCGCACCCTCGGTCCAACAAGGTCATGTCGGCGCACCGGCTGCTGTTCTGCCTTGCCATGCTGGGCTGGGGCGAGCGCGAGCTTGCTCGCCAGCTCCGTCGTCATCAGACCGATATCCGGCGATGGATCGACGCCGCTACCATCCCGCAAGATGTGGCGACGTGGCTGGAAGACCTGGTGACTTTCCACCAGGCCCATCCACCTCCGCGAAAGCAGCGCAAGGCCGCGGCTCGCCCTAAGAAACCAGCCCTGTCCCTCGCGTGAGAGCAGGGCTGGTCACGCCAAGGCTATGAAGATTGCACGATCGTGCTGGCGGAAGACCCTAGCTTGCTACTGAAGTTGGCGTTGAACTGCCCGACCGTCCAGCCCGTCATGTTGTTGTTTGAAAGGGCAGTGGCAGAAACGAAGTTGCTCAACGGTGTCGACGGATTTGCTGTTGCGATGTTCGCACCTGGGTTAGGTCCGAACACCCACGCACCATAGGTTTGTAAGACTGTTGCCGGCTGATTCGTCTGTGCGGAGACAGCGTCCGCGTAGTCGCTGGCGATATAACTCGCTACGGTCGCCTGTGCCGCGGGGTTTGTGATGTCGCTCGCGGTATAGGGTAGGTTGTACTTGGCGACCGTGCCGGCCCAGGTTCCCGTCGTAATCTGCCATGGACCCGTCGCCGAGGACGAGCCGTTCGAAGTGCCGACGTTCTTGAACCCGGACTCTAGCTGCCCAAGGTCGGCCATGGCTTCCGGAGTCACGCCGGCCTGGGTAGCCGACGACGCCGCAAGCGCGCCGTAGGACGTCGCCATCATCGCATCCATCGCGGACGAGCTACCTCCGGGCGTGTAGCCGGTCCAATCCATCGAGCCCGACGAACCGCCCGTGCCGCTCGTGCCAGTGTCCTCCATGAAAGAGCCACCACCGGACGGCGTCACAAACGTAGGGGCGCCAACCTCCGCATAGGTCGGGATGATCTGTGGCGGCACGCCGGTCATCATCACAGGTGCTGGATCGGCCCAGGCCGTCCCGATCGAAGCAAGGCCTGCTGCAAGCAGCAGGCCTTGCTTGAGCCTCAGGAACGAGCGCATCAGTTGTAACTGAAGACGGGTGCGCCGTTGGCACGCACGCCTTCTACCTGGCATCCAGTACCCGGCCTGAACCGGGACACGTAGTCATGCACCGAGTCGGTTGGTATCCAGCCAATCCTGCCGCTCTGAAGCAGAATACGGGCGAAGCCGTTTTGTGCTCGACCTCCAACAGCGACCACCTCCATCGTTTTGGCCATCGGAGATGCTGACGCGGTCGGCGCACTGTAGACTGGCTGTCCGCTCGTGGTGCCTTTGCAGAGTAAGGGTTCCTTGGGCTGAGACAGCTTCAGCTGCGGAATCGAGGATAGGGGCGGGGGCGGACTATGATTGGCAGGACCGAACACCTGTGTTCTTTCCTGCGACATTCGGTCCAGCTCCTGATCGGTGAACCCCTGCTGCCTCTGCTGCGCGTGTGCCTGCGGCATAGCGCCCGCCAGGAGGCACAGCGTCCCCATGGCGATCATCGTTTTGTTCATCTTTGTCTCCTGTATGTTCCGCAAAAGCAGGGTCGCTCGTCGCGATGCGAACGGGAACCGCCTTCTCCTCACCAGCCTTCGACGGACCGCGTCTCGCAGAACCAGACGCCGTTGGAGTTGCGCACCGCCGTCTTCATGCAGCGCTGCAACGCCCCGGTCTCGTTGCGCCACTCGTAGGCGTGCAGCGCAAAGCCCCCGAAGAACAGGCCCAGCGCCAGGCTCGTCACCAGCCCGATCGAACCCCAGAAATGCGTCCGGTCATAGCGCCTTTGCCGGAGCACCAGCGCCCCACTCAGCTTGGCCGACACCTGCTCCGTCAGGTCGGAGACCGTGCGGCTCACCAGCGTCTCTTGCTGGAGCTGCATGTGCTGCGACGCGATCTGCGTCCTTTTGTTGTGCTCCTCAGCCAGCTTGAGCGCTGTTCGCAAGGCGTCAACCTGGGTGTCCACCAGGTCCTTGGCCCCGCCCACCACCCTGCCAAGGCGTGCTTCCTGCTCATCAGCAAGATCCGCCATCCAGGTCAGGGCCGTCTCCTGCGACGTCGCCCAGAGCCACATCGGATCGTGCGGCAGGATACCCTCTTTCTGGGCAGCCTCGCGCATGGCGAGGGACGACTTGCGCAGCCCTTCGGAGGCGGCGCTCATGGCAGCAGGTCCGCCACGCCGGCATCGACAAAGTCCTGCTCCAGCTGCGCCAGCCACTTCCTCACCATGAACTGCCGCATCGGCGGTAACGGCTGGCCGTCCCTGCCAGGTTTGTTGGATGCGGCGTCGTAGAAGCTTAGTCCCGTGGCCCGCATCGAGGTCAGGCACGATAAACGCCGGACGTAGATCATCTTCATGCCTTCCTTCTCCATTCGCTCCAGTTCCGGTCGCTCAAAGAACCACTCGAACGCCTCCGCGGGCGTCTGACCGGCGCGTATCAGGCTCTCATTCAGAAACAGGATGGACCTCGGTCCTTTGAAGTGACCTGCCTGATGCAGCGAGACGATGTGGTCGAAGTCGTCTTTCTCCGGCCCACAGAAATACAGCGGCAGGCAGGTCACGCCCGCCTCGTTGCAGAAGTCCACCAGCGGCAGCTCGTGCTCAAGGTCGGCCAGGGCGCTGTTGCCTCCGCCCAGGTCGAGCACGGTCGAGGCCTTCGTGCTCATCATCTGATGCACGAGGTCCTCGATCCACTCGCCGACATGCGCTGGCTGGGCAGATTTCGGCTGGCTTGCTCCTCCTGGCGAGCCGGGCGGGTAGAGTCCGGACAGTGTCGAGTTGAGGAGATCGCCATCGGCCACTGTGACCGACCGGTGAGCCAATCTGGCACGCTGGACCAGCAGGTCGCAGATCGTGCTGCCACCCAGACGGCCGCGCCCAAGGCGGGTCGCAAGGATAGGCGGACGCACCTGGCTCGTCTTTGGCTCGGGTTTGGGCTTCTCGTTCTCAGGCTTCGGAGTGACCGCGTTCATCATTACCTCTTGTGGAGTGGGTCGCCGTTGGCTCTCAGGCTGCTGCGCAGGTTCGCTTTCTGCCGGGCAGCCTCGATGGAGCCAGGTGCGGGTTGGTTGCCGGCTTGGTGTGTCCCAGCCGAAGGGGGCAGGCCGGGTTGCTGCTGCAACGTGACCGCAGCCAGGGCAGCCACTTGGCTGCCCTGATGCTCACTCCCTGGTGGGGGTGGCGCATGGGGATGGGTGAAGCCTGAAGGTTGCCAATCTGCGGGAGGCCGCTTGGCTCTCAACGACAAGGACGGCCGGAGACCCGATGCACGAAGCGCGCGCTGCTTCGCGACTTCCTGACGAACACCAAACCAGGTTTGCCGCACGCGCTCAGCCGTGGGTGGTTTGTCGTCGCCGTCCGTCAGGCCCAGCTTGCCGGCGTGTGCCGCGATGGGCTTCCAGCGGATGCGTCGTCCAAGGGACGCCTGCACGATCTCGTCGTGGCTGTCGTACAGCCAGTAGAACAGCGAGGACCGCTCTGGCCCTCGCGCGATGTCTCTGAGAACGGCACCCAGGCCGGATCGGCTCTTCCCCATGACCCGAAGAGTCGCCGCACCGTACACGAATGGCGCATATGAAATTTCGGGCTCTTGGGACCCCCTGTCCGTATGGGGTCCATATGGTTTTCGTCCGGGCTTCGTGCGGCTCCCGTCTGGACTCCGTCCGGTCTTCGTACAGGCATCGTATGTCACCTATACGGGCAGCGTACGAGCGAAGAAGCCAGATTAGGTGCATACACCAATGCACCTGCCGATGCAGAAGCGAGGCAGGTGATTCTAATGTCGCAAATCGGGTGTACGCTTCGCGCCAATTTTGCTGACTAGAAACCGACCTGGGGAGGGTAGGACTGGCGCGAATGGAAGCCGGTGCGGCTGTGTTGGTCGGAGCCCTTGCGTTCGCTTTTGTTCTCATTCCACGATGCGGGCCATGCCGTCCGCCACACCGCCCTTTGACCGTGCGATTGCTCTGGCCTGCACCATGCGTACCCTGCGCGGCCGGCGGCTGTACGTGCGCTGCGCCTGCCTCGCATCGAACAGCCGGCCAGTGCGGCTGATCCTGCGGAACGATCCTGCCGCGAGCCGCCGCACCCTGGCCGACGTAGTGGTGCACCTGCGCTGCCATGCCTGCGACGCTCGGCAGGCATCGGTGCATCTGACCGAGACACCACTGCCGCCCGACGTGAAAGGCGATGTCGTGCCGGGCTGGTGCCTGCTGCTGCACGGCACCGAGGAGAACACGTCTCCGCTCGGAACGTAGTAGATCACGAAGGAGGAAGCCATGTCATCCACCGAGCCAACAGGCGGCTTCCCTGGCGTCCTCTACGCCGGCGACGGGATGCGCCTAGCAGGCATCGGACCGGACACCTTCACCACCCAGATGGATGACGCCCTGCCGTTCAAGGCGCTCGTATCGGGAAGGCCGCCAGCTCCGGGGGACGGTGAACTCGCGCTCGACGATCGCCTGTGGGTGCTGCCTGATTGGCTGGGGAAGGCCGAGGATCTGCCCACGGCGCTGCTCTGTCACTTGGCCAGCCTGATCCGGGCTGGCGGCAAGGTGGGGCTGGCCTCGCGCGACGAGCTGGTGTGCGACCAGGCCAAGGACATGCTGTTGCTGGCACTGGCCACGCCGGAGGGGCAAGCCTGAATGCCAGCATCAGGCACCCATCACAACGCCATCGCGTCGCGGCGATGCCTCCACGTTTCCTTCCATGCAGGCTTCCATTCACGCCAGAATCACGCTTGTCCCGTCGGTCATTCTATCCTCCCAAAGGCAGGATCATCCTCGTCTGACTCGGCGCGAACGGTACACCCGTTTTGCGGAGTTTGATTCACCTGCCTTGCTTCTGCATCGACAGGTGCATTGGTGTATGGACTTCCCCTTCTGAGTGTTCCCCGTGGGAGCCGGAGGTGTGCCGACAGGGCGCCGCGCGTGTGCCGAAAGTGTGCCGTCTCGCGTTCCGGCAGGAGGCGACCCTGTTGCAGGGATCGGCCGCCGCGCTGCTGGATCGCGGTAAGGTCGCGCAGCTGGTCTCCCACCGCTGTCCGAGGTTCTCACCTTGCCGTTCAAGGCCAACGCTGATCGTCGCCACCACATTCCCCGCCAGCGGCATCGGGTGACGAACTCGCCAGCCTACGACAGCGCCCTGCGCCAGCGCGGCAGTCTGACCGTCTGGTTCACCGATGCGGCGATCGCCGCCTGGAAGGCTGAGCCAAGGACGACCCGCGGCGGGCAGCCGCGCTACTCGCCCCTGGCCATCACCACGGCGCTGACACTGCGCGCCGTGTTCCGCGTGGCGCTGCGCCAGACCGAAGGGCTAATCGGCTCCATCCTCGCCCTGCTCGGCCTCGATCTCGCCGTGCCGGATCATTCCACCCTGAGCCGCAGGGCCGAGACGTTGGTGCTCCCGCTTCCGCGGCCCGGCTCCGGTCCCATGCACCTGCTGGTGGACAGCACGGGGCTGAAGCTATGCGGCGCGGGCGAGTGGCTGCTCGAGAAGCACGGCACGCGCACGCGCCGGTCCTGGCGCAAGCTGCATATCGGAACGGACGCCGACACCGGGCGGATCGTCGCGGCCACGCTGACCACCAGCGAGATCGATGACGCCTCCCAAGTCGGCACCCTGCTTGACCAGGCGGGTCCGTTCGCCTCGTTCACGGCCGACGGGGCGTATGACCAGGGCGGCGTCTACGGCGAGGTCGCCAGGCGTTCCCCAGGCACTGCGGTGATCGTGCCCCCGCGTTCCAGCGCTGTGCCCGGTGAGACGGCCGGGACAGCGCCCACGCAGCGAGACCGCCACCTGAAGATGATCTGCGAGCACGACCGCAGACGCTGGCAGAAAGCCTCAGGCTATCACTGGCGCGCGCTGGTCGAGGCCGACATCAGCCGGTTTAAGCGGGTGATCGGGGACAGACTACGCTCGCGCACAGACCGCCGACGTGAGACAGAGATCGCCCTCGCTGTCGGCGTCCTGAACCGGATGCTCGAACTCGGGCGACCGGAATACGTCCGCTTGGTGTGAAAGCCGGTGCAGATCGGTGCTCCACGCCCCTCGTCAGGTCCGTGCAACACAGTCTCGTCAACGGTGTCGGTGGAAGCGCGCTCGCCTCCGGCTGGTCGGCCTCCGTGGACCCCAAACCCCAGGGCAGCGAGCGTGAGAGGATCGTGAGCACCATGGGGACGTTCGTGGCCGCGGTCGTGCCTCTGCTTCGTCCACCGGCGGAGTGAGCTGCCCGGGCGGCGCTAGACGGCTCGTTCCGGCTCCTTGCGCTGGTTGGCCTGGTCGCGGGCGTTCATGGTCTTGAGCAGCCGCTTGATCTCGATGTCGAGCCTGGCCGCGATCCGCTGCCCGTCGATCCCCAGACCGGCGATGTCAAGCGCTTCCGCTGCCTGGGCAAACTGGCAGATCGCCGCCGCGCCCACGTTGGCGCCACTGCTCCTGATGGCGTGCGCCGTCTCGCGGTAGCGTGCCAGGTCGTGGTCCTGCGCCGCCGAACGCAGGTCCGGCAGGAGAGCCGCGGCGTCGGCGGCGAAGCTCTGGCAGCAGCTTCTGAGGAACTCCTCACCTCCGAGCGCCAGCAGCCCCTGCTGCTGGCGCTCGTCGAGGACTGGCATGACGACGTCGAAGGGCACCGTTGCCTCCCGCGTGGCCTGGGCGGGGCTGGCTGGCGAGGACGGCGGAAACTGATCCATGGTGGCTTCGATGATCTCGTGAAGCCTCTCGGTCTCGACAGGTTTGGTGACGACCGTGTTCATTCCTGCGGCGCGGCACTGCTCGCCCATCTCCGTCGTGGCGTCCGCGGTCAGGGCGATGATGGGCGTGCGCCGGCCATGCGGCTCCATGAAGCGCCACGCCTTCGTGGCATCGAGGCCGTTCATCTTCGGCATGTTGACGTCCATCAGGACCAGGTCGAACTCGGCTTCGCCGAGTGCGTCGAGCGCGGCTTCGCCGTCCTCGGCCAGTACGGTGGCATGTCCTGCCTTTGCCAGGATCTTCTCGAGGATGCGCCGGTTCACCTTGTTGTCGTCGGCGACCAGGATCCTCAGTCCGCTGCGGCGGGACACGTCGGCTGGCGCAAGCCGCGGCCCGGCCCTCTGGCCGAACGCCGCGGCGATGCGCACCGCGGAACGGATCTCGTCGACGGTGCTGGAGTTCGTGAGCCAGGTCGGCAGTCCGATCTGGTGGCGGTCTTCCTCCTCATTGTCCTTCGTCGTCACCAGGATGGCGCCCAGCGCGCGCACGGTGCGAAGCGCCGAGGGTGTCGCGTCCGCTCCGCGGGCCGTCAGCCGGTCCAGGACAATGAACGCAGGCGTCTTCGCGCCGTGCAGCGAGATGGTCCTGGCGATCGCGTCCTCGATGCCCTCGGCCGTTATGACCTCGGCGCAAAATGCCGCAAGCGTGTTGGCGAGTTCGTGGTCCACCCTGTCCAGCAGCACGGCAACCCGGGCGGCGCCCGGATTGTCGGCCCGCTCCGTGCTTGCGGGTGTGCCGCCACTGACCGGGAGATATGTCCAGAACGTGCTTCCGGCTCCGGGACTGCTTCGCACGCCCATGGTGCCGCCGAGGCTGGTGACGATCTGCTTGACGATCGCCAGGCCCAGCCCGGTCCCGCCGAACCGGTCCAGGATCGTGCTGTCGGCTTGCGCGAAGGTGCCCCATATCGCGCCCAGGGCCTCGCTGGCGATGCCGATTCCGGTGTCGGCCACCTCCAGGCGCAGCGTGCCTGGGGCCAGGCCGGGCAGGGCGGACAGCGTGACGTGACCCGACGTCGTGAACTTTAGCGCGTTGCCGGCAAGGTTCATCAGGATCTGCAAGGCGAGTCGCCTGTCGATGACGACGGTGGCTGGCAAGGCGGCGCTCAGCTCCACCCTGAGGTCCAGCGAGCGTTCGTTGGCGCCGGGCAGGATCATGCTACGGGCTTCCAGCATCATCTCGCCGAGGTTGGTCTCGACGAGTTCGATGCGTGGGCCGCTTGCTTCCATGGAGGACAGGTCGAGCACGTCGCCGATCAGGCCGAGCAGGTGCCGGGCGCTGGTGGATAGTGTGGCGAGCAGTTCCCGCTGGCTGTCGTCCATCTCGGTTCCCGCCAGGTGGGAGGCGGTGGCGGTTATGGCGTGCAGCGGCGTGCGCAGCTCGTGGCTCATGCTTGCGAGGAACAGGCCCTTCGCCTTGTTGGCGGCCTGGGCCTGGTGGTTCGCCGCCAGCAGGTGGGCGTTGACGCGGGAGAGCTTGCGGATCAGCGTCGCGACGTACGCCGGAAGCATGACGAGGCCGATGAGGAAACCGGACGTCAGCGCGCCGTTGTGCTGCCAGAACGCCGTCGTGGCCGCCACGGCGGAGAACGAGGCGATGGCGGCCACCGCGGAGATGGCCAGGAACGGCAGGCCGAAGCGAAAGCCGTTGCCCAGGATGACCCAGAGGTAGAGGGGCGCGAAGACGGCGGTCGCGGCGTCGCAGCTGTGCAGGCTGAAGCCGATGGTCGTGAAGTCGCCGACCAGGGCGATGATCCGCCTCGGCGTGCTTGCCCTGGCGTCGAGGTGCACGCTGGCGAGCGCCGCCACGCTGAAGGCCCCGTAGGCGCCGATGTAGATCAGCCCCTGGGCCGTGCCAGGCTGGTCGACGCAGGCGAGATAGGCCGCGATCAGGGCGCAGAAGATCAGGCGGTTGCGTCCCATCTCGAACTCGGGGCCGCGCCCGTCGCCGTCAGGGGCTGGCGGCTGCGTAGGTGCTGGACGTGGGGGGAGTCCGACCGTGAGGGCGGCACCGTCCTTTCGGTCGCCGTCGCGCTTCTCGGATTCAGGGCGCGAAGAACTTGCGGCGGACCATCGAGGGTATCTCGTGCGGAGGAACTGCCTTGCTGAAGTAATACCCCTGGAAATCATTGCACCCTTCTCCGACCAGGTAGGTCAGTTGTTCTATTGTCTCCACTCCTTCGGCGATGATGCCGAGGTTGAGACGCAGGCCGATGTCGATGATGGCCTTGACGATGACCGGGTCGGCTCGGCTGGTCGCGATGTCCATGACGAAGGAACGGTCTATCTTGAGCCGGTCCACCGGGAATATCCTCAGTGCGTCCATCGAGGAGTAGCCGATCCCGAAATCGTCGATCGAGATCTGGACCCCGAGATCCTTGATCTTGCGCAGCGTGCACGCCGCGTCGCCGATGTTCCTGGCCAGGGTCCGTTCGGTGAGCTCGAGCTCGAGGAGCGACGGCTCCAGGCCGGATGTGGCGAGCGAGCGGCGCACGAGGTCGTGGATGTCGGCGACGTCGAAGTCCGTGGGCGAGATGTTGACGCACATCCTGATGGGAGCAAGGCCGTCGCGGCGCCAGGCCGCGGCCTGTGCGCAGGCCTTCGCCATGACGGCGGCGTCGATGCCGGCGATCAGGTTGCCCTCCTCGGCCACGGCGAGGAACTCGCACGGCGGCACCTCGGCTCCGTCGGGCGATGTCCAGCGCAGCAGCGCCTCGACGGCGACGATGCGGCCCGACCTCATGTCGACCTGGGGCTGGTACACCAGGCGCAGGTCGTCGGCGATCAGGGCGCGGCGCAGGTCGTCGCGCATCTTGAGCCGCCCGCCGACGCTGCGCGCCATCGAGGGGGTGAACATCCTGTGCTGGTCGCGCCGTGCCAGCTTCACCGAGTACATCGCGAGGTCGGCGTTGCTGATCAGCTCGTCGTAGGTCTTGCCGTCCCTTGGATGCAGCGCGGTGCCGATGCTCGCGCTGATGGTGATGTCGCCGCCTTGGGCAGGGAAGGGTGCGCGCAGCGCCGCCATCACCTGGGTCGCGAAGTCCACGGCCTCCGCCTCGCCGGTGACGGGGCTCTGGAGGATCGCGAACTCGTCGCCACCCAGGCGGGCGAGGACGTCGCTCTGGCGCACGGCCGCGCCCAGCCTGGCCGAGACCTGTCTCAGCAACTCGTCGCCGAATGTGTGTCCCAGCTCGTCGTTGACGAGCTTGAACTTGTCCAGGTCGATGAAGTGGGTGGCGAACAGGTGGTCGCCGCGTCCGCCCCTGGCCAGGGCTTGGTCGATCCGGCTTGCCAGCAGCAGCCTGTTCGGCAGGCCGGTGAGAGGATCGTGGTGCGCGAGATGGAACAGCTGCTCGTCGACGATCTTGCGCGCCGTGATGTCGACGGCCGTGGTCAGGACCGAAGCCACCTCGCCGTTCGAGCCGCGCAGCGGCGTTTTGGTGGTGAGCAGCACGATTCGGTTTCCATCCGGGTCGTGGATTTCCTCCTCGAACGGAGGCAGGGCGCCGCCGGTCGAGAGCACGAGCTGGTCAAGCGAGGCGTCGCGCTGCTCTCTCTCCTGCACGAGGGGGTCGGCGGGAGAGCCGGCCGGGGCGTGGCCCGTCTGCCGAATGTGGCGGTGCAGCGCGTTCGAGAACTTTGGGCGGCCCTGGCGGTCGGTCGCGCTGATCAGGGCCGGGACGCCGTCGATGACCTGCATCAGCGCCTCGCGGCTGTCCCACGCGATGAGCTGGTTCGCCTCGGCGCTGGCCGCCAGGTCATGCTCGAGCTGCCTGGCGTGGCGCTGGAGCTCCTTGTGCTGACGATCCATTCTCAGGACGTTGTTAACCCGGGTGCGGAACTCGGTGTGGTCGAGCGGCGTGCGGACGAACTCGGTCGCCCCCGCCTCGAACGCCCTGGTCGAGTAGTCGGCTTCGTTGTAGGCCGTGACCACGATGACCGGGACGTCGGGGCAGGTGGTGCCGGTCCTGACCAGGCGGGTGAACGCGGCGCCGTCAAGACCCGGCATGCAGTAGTCGGTGATGATCAGGTCAGCGGCCCGCGTCCTGAGCCAGTCAAGTGCCTCGCGTGGAGTGGCGATCTCCACGGCGCGGATTCGGTCCGGGTCGAGGGAGCCGGCCAGGCGCGCGTAGATGGCCCTGTTGGAAGCGCTGTCGTCGACGATGAGTATCGTCGTCATGGCCATGTTTGTCCGGTGCGCCCGTACATCTGCCTGTTCTCGATCCATCCTCCCGTTGTTTCTCCGGGCATGCGGAAGCCGTGCTGGTCCTCGCGGGGAGAGTGGCCTGTGATCTGCAAGATCGGGTTAACACCCATGCTGCCTTGCATCGCCTCTGCCGCCTGCAGGGGGCAGGCAATTCGTTCGCCGGCGACGCATGATGAAAACCGGACGGATCGAGCGGTTCGTCGGGCTCGATACCCGGCCGTGCCGCACCGTTCGTCGTTGTTCAGGACCGATGCTGCTTCGACAATCTGGCGCGACCTTACGCAATAGCGGTTGTCGCAGTTTCTTGCCCCAGACTCGTTTTTAAGTACACAAAACATACTATCGTATGCTGTGCCATGCCAACTTGCGTCCACGATGCGACGATTTGTAGCGACTGAGGCGAAATAACCTTTTTAGGGTAGAAGAACACCCCAGGTCGTGTCAAATTACCACACTACTACCCTGGATTGCGACGACCGGGAGGAGCCGCCTTGTTGTCGTGAGCCCGGCTGTTTCCGGCGGTGCCGGTCCTCTGCAACCACCATGAAGGGTGTCCCATGCATATTACGCGCAAGCCTATGGACGGAACGCAGGCCAGCCGTGGCGCGGGAGCCTTGCCGCGCCTCGTGTCCGGTGCGGCGGAAATGCCGCTGGCTTCGATTGTCTCGCGAAACCTTCGCAACAGCTTTGATGCCGCGACGTCAACCTTCTGGTCGCGGATGTGCCCGGAGGATGGGCGGGGGTGCTTCACGTTGCCGATGCTGCGCGAGATGCACCTGCTTGGCGGAACCCTCCGGTCGCTGCACAAGGCCCGGAGCCTCGCAGGCGAGTCCGCGCCGTTCTACTTCGTGTCTGCGTCATCGATCCCGGGAACCTACAACCTGGGCGGAGACCTGACTCTGTTCGCGGATCACATCAGAACAGGCGATCGCCAGATGGTTGGCACCTACGCGCACGCCTGCATCGACGTCGTGTATCAGAATGCGCGTTCGTTCGATCTTCCCATGGTGAGCATCGCCCTGATCGAAGGCGATGCCCTTGGTGGTGGGCTCGAATGCGCGCTGTCGCACGATGTCATCGTGGCTGAACGGGATGCCAAGGTCGGTTTTCCCGAGGCCATGTTCAACCTCTTCCCTGGCATGGGGGCCTACAGCTTCCTGTCGCGCCGGATCGGCCGGGCCGCGGCCGAGCGGCTGATCACTTCCGGCAAGACCTATTCCGCCGAGGAAGCGTTTGCCGATGGGGTCGTCGACGTGCTGGCCGAGCCCGGGCAAGGCGTCGCCGAGACGGAGTGCTACATCCGGGCGGCATCGAGGCGGTTCAACATGCGGTGCGCGGTCTTCGACGCGCGGCGTCGTGTCGAGCAGGTGAGCGAGGCCGAGCTGCGCGACGTGGTCGAGATCTGGGCCGATGCCGCGATGCGCCTGACCCCGGCCGACCTGAGGATGATGGACCGGCTGGCCTCGGCGCAGCGTCGCCGCTTCGCCTCCGAGGGCTTCGCGCCGACGACGGCGATCTCAAGCGTCGCGGGAGGGTGACGGCATAGGCGGAGCCGCATTTCGGGGGAGGGCTATGCTGTCCGGGTGTCGTCGTGCCGGTGCGCTTAACCGGTGCTTAAGCGAGGGCTGGCATCGTCGCCCTGGCGGCTTTGCACGGCCATGAGGTTCATGGGTCGGCCTCAGGTGCGTGATGGCCGATACATTGCTTCTGACCTGGTTCGCGACGCTGGTTTACTTCGATGCTGGTGCCGGCGGCCTTTGCGATGATGATGTCGCATCGGCCCCTCGCAACGTGGTGCTGCAGCAAGCGGGGGATGGGGCTGCGCGCCTGGGGCTTGCCGCGGGCACGGATGCCGTTGGTCAGGGCTCGCTGGCGAGCCTGCGCCAAGTCCCCGGGTTGCCTGGAACGCTGTTCTACTGCCCCGCGGAGGACACCATGCCCTCGAAGGCATGGCCGTCCTTGCCCTGTCGAGGGCATAGCGTCGACTGTCACGCAGACAACGTTACAGGTGAACAGGCCAGGAACGCTCAGCGTCTCTGAAACGTGGTCAGCCATTCTGGGACGGACGATGATTGCGGGACGTATTCTGTAGACCGGTCTGGGTGCGTTTGCAGCGTGGTCCAGCAACCGTCCAGAGAACGGCCGGTTGATGGACGCATCGCGCAAGTGTTTAATTTGTTAAGCTCTTTCCTTAGCGTCGTCTACGTGACAGCCGATGCTATGCCCTCTGGTCGGCGCGGTCGTGTGCGACCTGGCGGGCCGGGGCTGACCGCGGCGAACTGGCCCAGAGAGGCCGCCTTGCCCGACTCGC
>JAABUT010003396.1_pt1 | contig 13737 bp, 7 predicted proteins | sample 5559281 | NCBI WGS metagenome assembly JAABUT01 (sample SAMN10711880, study PRJNA513359) | rock metagenome | isolation source: Antarctica rocks | place: Antarctica: Victoria Land, Ricker Hills nord | collected 2016-01-04
CCAGCGACTCCTCGCCGCGCGGGTCCTCGTCGGTGAAGATGGCCGCGTCGGCATGGTGAGCGCAGACCGCGCCCATCTGCGCCCGCTTCGCAACATCGCGCTCCCCGGCGCTGCCGAAGACCGCGACAAGCTTCCCGGCGGTCACCCCGCGCAGCAACGTCAGGATCTGCGCCAGCGAGTCGGCGTTGTGCGCGAAATCGACCACCGCGAGGAACGGTTGCCCCGCCTCGATCCGCTGCACCCGCCCCGGCACCCCCGCGAATACCGCCAGGCCGCGCGCCACGGTCTCCGGCGACAGTCCGGCGAGCAGGCACGCCCCCGCCGCCGCCAGGATGTTATACACATTGAAGCGCCCGAGCAGCGGCGTCTGTATCCGACACGCCCCCCAGGGCGAGGTGAGCAGGAAAGCGAGGCCACCCTCATTCGCGGTGATCGCGGTGGCACGGATGTCCGCCTCGGCGCTCAGGCCGTAGGTCCACTCCGGCGCACCGACCGTCCGGCCCAGCAGCGAGGCCGCCCCCGGATCGTCGCGATTGATGATCGCGCCACGCGACCACTGCCCGCCCTTCGTCGCGGGCGGCGCGATGCGGGCCAGCAATTCGCCCTTCGCTGCCAGATAGTTCTCGTATGTGCCGTGAAAGTCGAGGTGCTCGTGCGTGACGTTGGTGATCACGGCGATGTCGTAGGCGCAGCGCTCGACCCGGTGATTGACCAATGCGTGCGATGACGTCTCCAGGATCGCCCACTCGACCCGTTCGGCCACCATCTCGCGCAGAAAGCGCTGCACGTCGAGCGATTCCGGCGTCGTCTGGTGGACCGGGTTGCGCCAACGACGCGGCCCCACCTTCAGATCGACCGTGCCGATCAGCCCGGTCGCGGCCACCTGCCCGAGGATCGCCTCGATCAGGAAGCTGGTCGTCGTCTTCCCTTTCGTACCGGTGACGCCGATCAACCCGAGTTCGTGCGACGGATCCCCGTAGAAGGTCGCCGCGACCTGCGCCAGCGCGGCGCGACTATCGGGCACGACGACCACGCACCGCGCGCGCGGATCGGCGACCGGCCCCTCGGCCAGGATCGCCGCCGCGCCGCGTTCGATCGCCGTCCCGATGAACCGGTGCCCATCGAACGCCGCGCCGCGCAGGGCCACGAAGAGGCTCCCCGGCCCCGCCGTGCGCGAGTCGTAGGTGATGTCGCGTATCGGCACCGCCGCGTCGCCGAGTACCTGGGCCACGCCGTGGAGCGCGGGCGTGGCAGCGAGCAGCGTTTCAATCGTCATGCCCAAAAATCTTCTACCTTTGTCCGGCACAGCACGCGCGGTGATCCGCACCGCCGACGCATGCCACGGGCACGTACGAAACGTCCAGCACCCGAGGCCCCTCTCATCGATCATCGTCGAGCGAACGATACCACGCGCTCGCCCTCGTTGGACAGGCGAAAGGGAACGAAACGGGCGGCGGCGGACGCCCCGCGCCCGCCGCCGCCCCACCCGTAGATGCAGACCTACCCCGCGAGCTGCTCGCCGATCACCTCGCAGAGGGTTTGCATACCGCGGGTCGTCTGCGCATCGTCCGCGTAGCTGAACGAGAGGCGGATATTGCGCTGTCCCTCGCCGTGGAAGAAACAGGCGGTGCCGGGGAGGAACTCGACGCCGCGCTCGCGGCACGCCGCCAGGATACGCGTCGAATCGAGCCCTGCGGGGAGCTCGAGCCAGATGAAGAAGCCGCCCTCGGGGACGCGCCAGGTGACCCCCTCCGACATCCGCTCGTTCAGTTCGCCGAGCATCAGGTCGCGCCGGTGGCGATAGAGGGCGATCAACTCCCGGACCCGCGCCTCCAGCACCCCATCCTTGCAATACTCGTAGGCGATATGGGCGGCGAACGGGCTGCCGCCATCGACCTTCAGCACGCCGAGACGATCGATCAATTCCGCGTCCGCCACCAACCAACCGATCCGCATCCCCGCCGCGACGATCTTAGAGAAGGTGCCGAAGTAGGCGACGTGCGATCCGCCCGCCAGCTCGTAGAGGGTCGGTAACTGCTCCCCCTCGAAGCGCAGGTCGAAGTAGGCGTCGTCCTCGAAGATCACGAAGTTGTACTCGCGCGCCAGCTCCACGATCCGCCGGCGACGTTCGATACCCGTCGTCATGCCGCCCGGATTCTGGAAGTTCGGGATCATGTAGAAGGCTTTAGGGGCGATCCCGCGCGCGTGCAGGTCGCGCAGCTTCGCTTCCAGCACATCGACCCGCGCCCCGTCGTCGTCCAGCGGGATCCCCTCGACGTTGACGCCGACATTGGCGAAGGCGCGCACCGCACCGCTCCAGGTCGGCACCTCGCTGAGGATGGTGTCGCCCGGATCGAGGAAGAGGTCGATCAGCAGGGCCAGCGCCTGGGAGCCGCCGGACGTCAGGAGCAGATTTTCCTGCGTGCACCGGATCCCCTGATCGCGTCCGAGCTTCTCGATCAGCAGATCGAGCAGGCCGGTGTAGCCGCGCACGGTGCCATACTGCAATGGCCCCTGCTCGTGCGTGCTCATCAGCCGCCCGGTCGCCTCCGCGACCCCCTCATAGGGGAGATGCACGGGGTCCGGGAACCCGGCGGTAAACGAGATCATCCCCGGATCGCCGCCGCGCTCGCGCGCCTCGCTCGCGTTGCGCCCGCGCACGCTGAACAAATCCTGGACCCCCGCCGTCGCCGTCATCGCCGCCCTCTCTCAGCCGTCGCGCGCGGCATTGCCCCGCCCACCGGTCACGATGCTTTCGCCCAACGGCGTCAGTATCGCCGATCGGGCAGTCAGCGGGCGACCCCTTCCGGGATCGCCCGCCGCCCGTATCCTTCTGACCACTGACGACCGACGACTGCCGACTCGTCTCCTACTCGCCCGCCCGCCCGCGATCGAGCCGATTGCCGACCCCGATCGGATTGGTCATGAACGAGGCTTCGTCCAGGGCCTCTTCCGCCGCCTCGCGGACGATGTCGTCCTTGGTACCGGCGAGGCGCTTCAAGATGCGAACCGAGGCATCGCCGCCGATCCGTCCCAGCGCCGCGACCGCCGCCAGTTGCACCTCGCGATCGTCGTCGCCGAGGAGTTCGATCAACTGCGGCACCGCGCGCCGGTCGCCGAATTCGCCGCTCGCACGGGTCGCCTCGTAGCGCAGCCCCGCCTCCGCGCTGCCCATCTCCTGGAGGATCGTGGCCAGCCACCGTTCGTCGAGGTTCCGCCCCATCGCGTAGAGGGCGCTCTCGCGCAGATGCTCGTCGTCGGACTCGTACGCCCGCCTGATCTCGGTCGTGACGTCTGGATCGTCGGTGTAGACCGCGAGGGCTTCCAGCGCCCGACGGCGCACCTCGGTCGAATCCTGCCCGCGCACGAGTTCCAGCAACTTCGCGCGCAGCGGCGTGAACCAGCGCGGCGACAGCTCCTCCTCCGCCAGCAGTTGCGCGAAGCGCCCGATCGCGCGGGTCGCCTCCTCGCGGACGATGCGGTCGGGGTCGGTGACCCCCTCCTCGATCAGGTACGCCAGGATATCCTCGCTGTCATCTTCCCAGAGGCCGGTGATGGCCTGTGTGCGGATGGCGGGGTCGGTATCCCGCAAGGCCACCTTCAGCACGCGACTGAAGTTGTATTCGATGTTCTCCTCGCCGAGCTCGTTCATCAGCGTGACCAGTTGCCTGCGCGTATCGAGCGGCAGGCGTGGCCAGGCGCGGCGGATAATCGACAGCTTCGCGCGGTCGAGATCGGAGAAGATCGTCACCTCGGTCACCGTCGCCTCGCCGAGGCTCTCGATCCGTTGCGCGAATTCCTCCGCACTCAGTTCCGGGCGCGGAGTCAACGCATCATCTTTGTCTATCATCTGTTTGCATGTCCTCGCCCCGCACAGCGGGGCCTTGTCTACGAAATGCGGCTGCCGAACCCTGAGGCCGACAGCCGCGCGTCGGGAAATGGGGTCGCCCCGCGCCGGGATGCGCTTAGAACTCCTCGTCCTCGTCCAATTCCTCTTCCTGGTTGCGTGCGGAGCGTTTCTTGCCGCCGCTCGCCGCCTTCTCCTTGATCGGCGGCTCGTAGAAGAATGCCCCGGGCGTATCCGCGTCCGCGACGAACTGCGGATATTGCGGCGACTCCATCACCTCGCGCAGGGCGCGCAGGCTGAAGGGGCGCTCGATGTTGACGACCGGCAGCAACTCTTCGGGGGCCGACCAGTAGCGCGGCTCTCCCTTGGTGCCGACATTCTCCGCCGCACGCTCGAAGGCGGCGCCGACCACCACGTCGGCGCGCCGCCGCTCCTTGTCGTCGAGCGGCTTGACGTTGTTGAGGTTGGGGTAGCGCGCCTCGCTGAGCAACCAGCCCGCATCGACCTCGGTGGTGATCTGCTGCGGGCGGAAGACGTAGCGATTGCGGCGCTCATCGATTTGCAGCGTGCGCTCCTCGCGGGCCGGGACGGCGCTGTAGCGGATGATGAACTGCCCGTTGTTGTTCGGCGTGCGCTCGATCGTGAGCACCGTACCGGGGAGCACATTCTCGCGGTAGAACTCGTCGAACCCCGCCAGATAGCCGCCACGGCTGCCGGTGGGATAGCGCAACTCCGCCAGGAAGGTGGCGTACAGCTGCGGCACCTCGAAGCGGATCGTCGCCGTCTTCTGATCCTCGAGATATTCTGCCGGGAAGAATCCGACCAGCGCCCCATCGAGCGGCAGCAGGCCGTAGGCCCACTCGAAGAAGGTCACGACGTGCGTCACCGACGCACCGGCCTCCTCGGCGGGCTCATCGAGCAGGAATCGATAGTCGGTGCCGAGCTCGCTCGCCTTGCGGAGGGTCGTGCCCAGCGGCGCGAGGCCAACCGTCGACCAGAGGCGTGCGTCGCGCGTGCCGACGAACTCGAACTCCCGCTTCTCGCGCGAGAGCCGATAGTTGATCGAGAAGCGCGCCGCGTCGTACGACGGGTCGTTCGTGCGCCGATTGAAGAGCCCTTGCAGGAGCTGCTCATCGGAGAGCGGCTCGTTCGTCTCGACGATGTACTCACGGACGCGACGCAGATCGCCACGGCTGTAGCGGTCGACCATCTCCTCCGGGAAGAAGCGATCGCCGAACGCCACGAAACGGTCGTCGGTCGCCAGTCGCGCGGCCAACGCCGCGCGCACCGCGTCGGCAGGCTGCGCGGCGAGTGCCACCTCGACCGGGGCTGCCGGGGCCGCGAGCGGCACGTCGGGGGCCGGGGACGGTGCCGGGGCGATCGACTCGGTCGGCAGCGGGGTCGCCGCCACCAGCACGTCTTCGCCGCCGGTCGGGATGACCTCCGGCTCCAGCGCGGGGATGCCCGGCGTGGCGGTCGGCGTGTCCTCGATCTCGGCCACGGTGTCCGGCATCGCGTCCGGGCCGTCGAGGTCGTCGGAGAGATCGGTGAAGACCGGGCGCTGCGACCACCCTTCGGCGATCATCGGGGCCGGCTTCTTCGGCGCGACGGGCGGCGGCGGCGGGGCCGCGACCGGGTCCATGAACCGCTTCCGCAGCGTGTGGCCGAGATCCTCGATCTGCTCGACCGGCGCTGTCCCCAGCGCCGTGGTGATGAAGGTCACGACGCCGTCATCGGTCTCCGCGCGCGCGAAGATCGCCGCGTTCTTGGTCATCGCCGCATCGAGCCGCTGCCCGAGGCTTTCCGCGTCCACACCTTTGTGCTGCGACGCGAGAAAGGCGAGGAGACCCTCGCGCCGCAGCGCGATCGGCGCGGTCGCGCTGAAGTATCGCCCGTGGAAGCGGGCCTGCGTGAAGACCTGCTCCGCGATCTGTCGTTCCTCGTCCGATCCCGCATAGGTCAGCGTCGACTGGGTGGCCTGCATGCGCTCCGTCGCCCTTCCGCTAAGCGTCCCTGTACACATCATTATTGGGGTGACTCGACACCCGCTCGTATATCGCTGTCAGCCGACTGTACGCCGCGACCGGCACGCCCCAACGAGACAGCCGGAAGATTACCCCTGCCGCAGGAGTTCGGTCAGCTCGTCCAACGTCTGCGGCTTCAGCCCACGCCGGAACGCTTGGAGGAGTCGTTGCAACATCGCCTCGGTGATTTCGGTCTGGCGCTCGTCCATCAGGTCCCTTCTCTCTGCCGCACAACGCAAACCGGCTGGCATCGCCAACCTGGTCGAATGCAAGTGTACTCCATGAGTGGGCGAGTGGGCGAGTGGGCGAAGTTGTCCCTATTCCAACTCGGGGCATACCGCCGACGCCAAGCGGCGCATCCTTGGCGCTGGACTGTAGCTTGTTACGATGAGAACGGGGGGCTGGCGCAACCGACCGAATGTTTGTCCGTTCACCCTATGTCGATGCGGCTGGCACCACGGCCCGGCCCCGTGTGGGGTCGGCGGCGCGATCCATGTATCCATTCATGTGAGGAGGTCCCGATGCGACCGGCACGACTCGCGCGCGTCCTGACCCTGCTCGGCTTGCTGCTATCCGGGGCCGCGCTCCCGCTCTCCGCTACTCGCGCCGCCGGCGCGGCCCCGGTGGAGCAGTGCTTCCCGGAGACCGGCTTCTGCGTGCGCGATCGCTTCCTCGCCTACTGGCAGGCGCACGGCGGGCTCGCGATCAACGGCTACCCGCTGACCGCCGAGCGCCAGGAGCGGCTGGAGGACGGCAACACCTACACCGTGCAGTACTTCGAGCGCGTCCGTCTGGAGTACCACCCGGAGAGCACCGCGCCGGACGACGTGCAACTCGGCCAGCTCGGGCGCCGCATCCACCCCGCCGACCCGCCTGTCGCCCCGGATCGGGATCCCGCCTCGGTGGTGCAGTATTTCTCCGAGACGGGGCATAACGTGTATGAGCGCATGAACGGGGGCGGGAGCCGCCCAGTCATCTTCGATGTCGGCTTCCTGACCTACTGGGAGGCCAACGGCGGTCTGCCGCAGTTCGGCTACCCGATCGGCGAGCTGCACCGGGAGCAGTTGGAGGACGGACGGATGTACGGCGTGCAGTACTTCGAGCGCGCGCGCTTCGAGCGGATCGGGGACCAAATCACGCTCGGCCAGCTCGGGCGGCGCGTCCTCGCCGAGGTCGACGCGGGGCGTTAAGGGGCGCAGGCGCTGAACTCGCGCTACAGCACCGGACACGATGCTTGACGCCACCCCGCCTGCGCAGGCGGGCTTCGCCGGTGCCGCTTATGGCTACCCACAGACGGGGGCAGTCTCCCCCGGAGGCAGTGCGCCCTTCATGGATATTTCAAACCCCGCCGCAACGGGCTAAGCATATTGCGCCCTGCTCGAGCTTGGCACATGCCCAAGGTTCGGAGCGGGCCTGCCAGCATAGCCCACGCCCGCTGATCGCTCGCTCAGTTCACGCGGTGGACCGGCTCGCCGCCGAGGAGCACCTGCGTGATGTTCAGCAGGGCCAGTTCCAACGTCCGCGCGTCGGACTCGCGCGTCGCGCCGCCGAGGTGCGAGGTCATGATCGTGTTCGGGAGATCGCGATAGGGATTCGCCGGGTGCGGCTCGACCTCGAAGACATCGAGCCCGGCCCCCGCGATCATCCGCTCGCGCAGCGCGCCGACCAGCGCCGCCTCCTTGACGATCGGGCCGCGCGCGGTGTTGATCAGAAACGCGGTCGGCTTCATCCGTTCGATCGCCGCCTCATCGATCATCCCGCGCGTCTGCGGGGTCAGCGGGCAGTGGAGGGAGAGGAAATCAGACTCCGCAAGAAGGCGCGGCAGCGGCACGTAGCTGATCCCGTGCTGATCGGCGAAGGTGATATCCCACTTCACGTCGGTCGCCAGCACGCGCATCCCGAAGCCACGCGCGATCAGCGCCGTGCTCTTGCCGACGCGCCCGAGGCCGACGATCCCGATCGTCTTGCCCCACAGCTCCGTGCCCACGAGGCGCGGCCACTCGCCGTCCCGGACGCTGGCGTCGACCGCGCGGACCTGCCGCGCCAGCCCCAGGATCATCGCGAACGCGAGCTCGGCCACCGAGCGATTATTGCCCCCCGCGCAGGTACAGACCGCCACCCCGCGCCGCGTCGCCTCCTCGACATCGATGTGGTCGTAGCCGACCCCCTGGGCGCTGACGACGCGCAGGAGGGGCGCGGCGTCGTAGAACTCCGCGTTCACCGGATCGAGCGAGGCCAGATAGCCACTCGCATCGCCGATCAGCCGCAGTACCTCCGCCCGTTCCAGCAGTTGGCTATGGTCGTGCTCGATCAGCTCGCAGCCCCGCTCGTGCAGGAAGGAGCGCACGAAATCTTCGCGCCCGCCGACGCGCACCGAGTTCATCAGGATCTTGTGTGCCATCGGCCAATATCCCCTCGTTTCAGTGCCGTCGCCGCCGCCCCGCGCATCATCGGCGCATTGTACGCCAGCCGTGATCCCCGCGCCTGCGACGTTTCCCCTCGGTCGCGCGTCACAACAGGGCGGGTACGACTGCTGGCAACGCCAGTATCCCGCCGCATTGTCGAAAGTTCCCCCGTTAGTACCGGCGCGCGGGTGGTAGAGGGGATCGCAACATTGGTAGAATTGGCGCTATGGCGATACACGAACCACCAGCCCCGGTCGCAGCCGACGCAGCGACACCGGCCCCACGTCGTGCGGCGCGGCGCTCGCCCCTCCCGGCGATCCTCCTGGGCCTGATCCTCCTCGTCGGGGCCTTCTTCCGCTTCCAGGGGCTGAACTGGGACGACGGGATGCTCCTCCACCCGGACGAGTTGCACGTCACCGACGTGATCGCCAACCGCATTCACGCGCCCGACCTCGGCCTCCTCTTCGATCCCGATCGCAGCCCGCTTAACCCGCGCTCGGTCGATCCGCGCGCCTACGACCCGAATTCGGGGGTCGCGCCGCGCCCGCGCCCCTTCGCCTACGGGAGCCTGCCCCTTTTCGCCACCGACTTCGTCGCCTGGCTCTGGGGGCAGGTCACCGCGCAGAACTGGAACGAGTTCTGGTCGATCTTCCGCGTCGGGCGCGTCCTGAACGGCATCGTCGATCTGATCACCGTCGCGCTCACCTTCGGCCTCGCGCGGCGCCTCTACGGCACCGCCGCTGGGCTCTTCGCCGCCGCCTGCGTCTCCGTGGCGACGATGCACGTCCAGCTGGCGCACTTCTTCGTCATGGACACCTGGACGGCGATGTTCGTCACCGCCGCGCTCTGGGCGATGCTCGTCGCCACCAAACGGGGCGATCTCCGCTCGTTCATGATCGCCGGATTCCTGAGCGGCTGCGCGGTGGCGACCAAGGCCACGGTCGTGATCCTCGCCCTGCCGCTCGCGATGGCGGCCTGGCAGGCGGCGCGGCTCGACGTCGCGCGGCGACTCTCCGCGCGGGCCGCGACCGCCGACGCTGGGGAGACGTTGCTCCTGCCGCCAAGGCTCGGCGAGATCGTGCCCCGCTTCGCGCGCGCCCTCCTCATCGCCGGGGCAGCCGCGTTCTTCGCCTTCCTGATCTTCGAGCCCTACGCGATCCTCAACCCGAGCATCTACATCCGCGACATCAGCGAGCAGAGCGCGATTATCGGCGGCAAGCTCGATGTGCCCTACACGCGCCAGTACATCGGCACCCTGCCGCTGATCTATCAGGCCAAGAATCTCGTCGGTTGGGAACTCGGGCCGCTCCTCGGCGTTACCGCGATCGTCGGCTTCGCCTGGGCGCTCTGGCGCACCGCCCGACGCCGCGACCCGCTCGAACTCGTGACCCTCGCGTGGGTCGTCCCCTACCTCTTCCTGCTGGCCCTGAACGAGGCGAAGTTCCCGCGTTACCTGCTGCCGGTCGTGCCGGTCTTCTGCGCCTGGGGGGCGAAACTCCTCCTCGATCTCGGCGCGGGCACCTTCGCCCGACGCGGTGCCGCGCGCGCGCTGCATGCCCTGCCCCGACGCCTGCCCGCGTGGCGCGTCTGGGGCGCGACCGCGCTCGCCGGAGTCGTCCTCCTCGGCACCTTCCTGACCACCGTCGCCTTCTCGGCGATCTACGGTCGAACCAACTCGCAGATCGCCGCCTCGGCCTGGATCTACGACAACGTGCCGAAAGATTTGTCCCTCTCGGCGGAATACTGGGATCGCAACCTGCCCCTGCCGCTGCCCGGCGGGCGCGACAGCGGCTATTACGGCTACCGGGCCATCTCATTCGACTTCTACAGCGACACCCCGGCTTGCGACCGCTCGAACGGGCGGACCCCCGATCCGCGCCTCTGCCAACCGAACAATGCCGCCACCCTCTCCTATCTGATCGGCAAGATCAACGACACCGACTATCTGGTGGAGGCGACCAACCGCATCTACGGCTCGATCCCGAAGACGCCGTGGCGATCCCCGGTCCAGCAGCAGTTCTTCGAACTCCTCTTCGCCGGGCGGCTCGGCTACACCCTCGTCTACGACGGGTCATCGCTGCCCGCGCTCGGTCCCTTCCAGTTCGATGACGGTTTCATGGACGAGAGCTTCACCGTCTACGATCACCCGCGCGTGCTGATCTTCAAGAAAGAGCGCCAGCTGAGCGAGGACGAGTTGCGCGCCCTTTTCGCCCCCGCACTCGATCGCCCCCTCTCCCCCACACGTTACCCCCAGGGAGTGGCAGCGAAGCCGCTCTTGCTGAGCCAGCTCGTCGATCGCCTCCCCGTCGCGACGAACTACGTCTGGGATCGCGCCATCACCGGCAATGGCGTCGTCGCCACCCTGCTCTGGCTCCTGACGATCGAGATCCTGGGCCTGCTGGCGCTGCCGCTGACCTTCGCCCTCTGCGCGCGCTTCCCCGATCGCGGCTGGGGACTCAGCAAGCTGATCGGCTGGCTCCTCCTCGCCTACCCGGTCTGGATACTGGCGAGCACGAAGCTGGCGCAGTTCGACCGCACCGCCCTGCTCGTCACCCTGGCGGCGGGCGCGATTCTCGCCCTCGGTGCCGCCGTGCGTCGGCGCGCGCGTTACCGTGCGGCATTGCGCGGCGCGGGGGCGGCGATCCTCCTCTCGGAGGGATTGTTCCTCCTCTTCGGCGGCTTCTTCCTCCTCTTGCGCCTGCACACGCCCGACCTCTGGCACCCGATCTGGGGCGGCGAGAAGCCGATGGAGCTGACCCACCTCAACGGAATCCTCCGCAGCGCCACCTTCCCGCCGCTCGATCCCTGGTTCGCCGATGGCACGATCAATTACTACTATTACGGGCAATACCTGATCGCCACGCTGATCAAGCTGACCGGCATCCCGGTCGAGATCGCCTTCAACCTCAGCCTGGCGATGGTGGCCGGGCTGATCGCCACCGCAGCGGCGAGCGTGGCCGGGGCGATAGCGGCGCTGGCGCTCGGGCGGCGGCGCGACGGGCGGGCACCGCTCGCCTTCGCCGCACTCGGCGCGCTCTTCATCATCGGGATGGGCAACCTGGACGGCGCGGCGCGCACGATCGGGCGACTTCGCGATCCGAACACCGCGCCCTTCTCATTCGACAACTTCGTCTGGGGGGGCAGCCGCACGATCGACGGCGCGATCACCGAATTCCCCTTCTTCTCACTCCTCTACGCCGATCTCCACGCCCACGTCATCGCCTATCCCTACACGATCCTCGCGATCGGCATCGGCGTCGCCCTCGTCGGGCGAGGGCTCGACCATGTCGGCAATGGCCTGCGCGCACATCACCTCCTCCTGCGCGACATGCTCCCGGCGCTCGCGCTCCTTGCCGTGACCCTCGGGGCGCTCGCCTGCACCAATTCCTGGGACGTGCCGACCTATTTGCTCGTCACCGGCGCGTGCCTCTTCCACGCGCTGCGGCGGCGGGCCGACGGTCGGGATCTCGGCGCGATCGCGCGGCAATTCGGCCTGGCGGCGCTCGCGACCGCCGCGACCGGCGGCCTCGCCCTCCTTCTCTATGCCCCCTTCTTCACCCATTTCCAGGCGCTCGTCGGCAAGGTGGCGCGAACGCGCGTGCCGACACCGCTCGGCCAGTATCTCGATCACTTCGGCTTCTATGTGGCGATCGTGGCGGTCGCGCTCGTCGGCGGCTTCGCCCACTATCTGCCGCGCCAACGCGCCCGCGCGATCATGTTCGGCGGCATCCTGCTCGCCTGCCTCGGTACATTGATCGCGTTGCGGATCACGCCGCTGACCGTGTGGATCGCCGCGAACACGCGCCTCTTCGGCGGTGGCTACCCACTCCCCACCGGGACGGTCATCAGCGACATCACCCCCGCCGTGCTGACCTTTCTCCTCATCCTGCTCCTGGCCCTCTGGCTTGTCGCCTGGGGCGAGACGGCGCTGCAAGTCCCCCTGGCGCTGCTGATCGCGGCGGTCGGCGTCAGCCTCGGGCCGGAGCTCGTCTTCGTCGCGGACGATCTGCAAGGCGGCGACTTCGAGCGGATGAATACGGTCTTCAAGTTTTACATGCAGGGCTGGACCCTTTTCGCCCTCGGCGGGGTCGGCGTCCTGGCCTGGCTCTGGGCGCGCGCGCCGCGCTGGTCGCTCGCCCCCTTCCGCCGCCTGAAGCGCGACGAGCGGCGGCTCAACGCGGCGGCGCTCCAGGGGACGCTGGCGATCCTGCTGGCGATCCTCCTCGGCGCGTCGCTCGTCTATCCGGTCGTCGCCACGCCGCTGCGCGAGGCGGTGCGCTACGACCCGCCGCCCGGCTCCGGCCCGACCCTCGACGGGTACCGCTACATGGAGTACGGCACCGTCTCCAACGAGTACCCGAACGATCAGTGCGGCGGCAGCCTCGCGCTGGCGGACGATTACGCGGCGATTAAGTGGTTCAACGAGGTGGTGTCCGGCGCACCAGTAATTGCGGAGGCGAGCATCGGACCCTATCGCGGCGACGGCTCGCGCTTCGCGATCAACACCGGGCTCCCGGCAATCCTCGGCTGGGATCGCCACGAATACCAGCAGCGTCCCCCCGACGGCATCCAGCGCCGCATGGACGACGTGCGCAGCCTCTACACCAGCACCGATGGGGCGCGGAAGCTGGCGATCCTCCAGCGCTACCACGTCTCCTACGTGATCGTCGGCGCGATCGAGCGCGGCTGGTACATGGCGTCCAACGGCGCGCCCTGCTCCGATCCCTACGCCTCGAAAGAGGGGCTGAGCACGCTCGAAGGGCTGGCCGGACAATACCTCACCCCGGCCTTCCAGTCCGGCACGACAATCGTCTATCGCGTCCTGCCGACGGCATACTCCTCAGGGAGCGCGGCGGGTACAGCGGCGGTCGGCGGGGGCGAGACGGCACCATGAGCGACTTCGGCGCGATCGTCCGCTGGCTCCTGGCACTGGAAATCATCGGCTGGGGACTCTATCCACTCCTCTACCTCGCGCTCCCCGGCCTGCGCGATCGCGGCCTGACCCTCGTCAAGCCCTTTGCACTCCTCCTGCTCGTCTTCCCGGTCTGGTTCCTCGCCGCCTCCGGCCTGCCGATCTTCGCCTCGCCCGCGCTGATCGTCGTCGGCCTCGTCCTGACCGTCCTCGGCTGGTCGCTGGCTCTGCGCCGCATCATGCCTGTCGGCGCTGACGAGCCCGACGATTCCCCCACCAACATCGTGGCATTCCTGCGCGGCGCGGCGCGTTATGTCGTACTGAGCGAGGTCATCTTCATCGCGACCTTCCTCTTGTACCTCTGGCTCCGCAGCTTCAATCCGCAGGTGCTCGGCACCGAGAAGCCGATGGAGATGGGCTTCCTGTCGGCGGCGACGCGCGACAATGTCCTGCCCCCGCGCGATCCGTGGCTGAGCGGCTACGGCATCAACTACTACTATCTCGGCTTCGTCCTCGTCGCCGCGCTCGCCAAGCTGACCGGGATCACGG
>JAABUT010003397.1_pt1 | contig 13731 bp, 23 predicted proteins | sample 5559281 | NCBI WGS metagenome assembly JAABUT01 (sample SAMN10711880, study PRJNA513359) | rock metagenome | isolation source: Antarctica rocks | place: Antarctica: Victoria Land, Ricker Hills nord | collected 2016-01-04
CTCATCTGCCCCCATCTGCATGCTTTTTCGCAACATCTTGTGTGCCAGAACTGCATGTTGCAGCACTGAATCCGCAGCAGTATATTGTATATCACATGTGCAATTCTGCCACAGCTTCTGGTAGTCCATTTGCCCCTAAACAGTATGCAGCTTGTCGACTGATTGATTGCCCAGACTATGCTGCCCAACGCCGGTGCTCATGGCTTGTCAGGGGACCCATTCACCAGGCTCTTGCGGCCAGGTCGTCAAGCGGCAGCCTTTCAAGATACAACTGAGGGTCAGATCAAGGCTGTTGGGCTGCAATTGGCATCAGCGCCTGAGAACAGGCTCCAAGTGGGACTCGTGCTGAATGACAGCCCTGCACAATCAGCAGGGGTGCAACCTGGGGATGAGGTTCTGGAAATCAATGGGCTTAAAGTTCAAAGCAAAAGCAAGGAGTAGGTTCAGCATCAGCACGCTCTCAGCGCCAAGCTTCCACCACCTTGATACCTTTGCAAATTCGTTCATTATGGGATACCCAGCAATGCTTTGTGGCATTGACCCTTCATGTCACTTCTCATACTAGTACTTTGCATGCAAGAGTGTGGCCACCTGCAGCATTGTCTTGCAGGGAATGGGCTGAAGAGCTGAAACAAGAAGCTGACTTGAAGCTGGCAAGGCAGTCTGACAGACAAGCATCTGGACTGCCAGGCTCACCACAGCCCAAGAATTACAGTGTGCACCTGGCGCCAGGTCCAATTGAGGTCCATCCTGTCCAGTACTCAGCTTTAAGGTAGCTGCAACATTGCTCGAGCAAGGTGCATTGATGACACCGCCACTCAATGTTTGTGTAGGAGTAGATTGCTGTATGTGCATGTGAGGCTATTATAAGATCAAAGCTATGAGTAAAGATACCAAGTGAAAGACATAATGACCCAAGGCGGCTTCAATCTGGCCACAAGATGCACTGCACAGCAGGGAAAAGGCAGTGCCGCCTTTGCCTGCAACACACTGTGAACAGCAGCTCCTGATTGTCAGAGTCTTTCACAGTCACAACTGATGCAACACACGATGTATTGTCAACAGCTGCTCCAACCCAGGCAAGTGTTGTACATCCTTGTGCCTCCTGACTTGCAACATGCGGTGTACGGCAGGTGCCAAAATGTCACATTGTTACAACAGTTGCTGGCTGCCGCTGATGTCATTTGTGGGATATCATGTAACTGCCTGCAGGCAAAATGGCAAAGTCACAGGGTATGTCAGAATAGTTGTCTTCAGTCAGAATGCTGCAGCTGATGTCCAACATGCTGTACAGGAGCTTATGACACAGGTGATGTGCCTGCTGTAGCGCTGGGCACTTCTGATCAGATTCCCAGGTGCCGTGGTGCAATTCCTGCTGTGTACGATTGTGTACCAATGACTTGTCACGGCTTTTTGCAACCGCAAATAGCATGCTTGTCTGCTGTGCTTGCCTCATCATGTCATGTGGCCTATGCACACTGTTACTGCTATGTCCTAGTGATGCAAACTGGTGCAACATAGGCGTTGTGTAGGCCTCAGATTAGATTGAATGGCAGTCATTGAGCTGCAGAAATAGAGATGCATTGACACCTTTAATACCTGCTGCAATAGATATAGTTGCAATGCCAAGCATACATTGTCTCCCAGATCTTAGCTCAGAGCAAAGTTGTGACTGGGTTCTACTGCGCGTAGGATGATGCATCTGCATTCATCCTGGATCTGCGAGACAACTCAGGTGGCATAGTGGGATCAGGCTACAGCATTGCTCAGCTGCTGCTCAAAGACGGTGATGGCTTCTGCATCGTTAGGTTTGGAACAGGCGAGGAGGAAGTTGTCAAAATGCAGGACACAAAGCATCTGGTGTCACAGCCACTGGTGGGAGAATCTTCTCATTGTGCTCAGCATGTCCGACTGCATGGTCGAACTATACAGCCACAGCAGCATTGGTTTTGTTCACAATGCTGGGACAAGATTGTGTGATGCTATGGAGGCCAACAGCTTTGCACATGCTCTCCTTGCACACATGCGAACCTATCACCATGCCAAGAACGGTACACAAACATAAGCTTGCACACTTGGTCAAAGAACTTCTCAAAGGAGCCTATGATTTAATGGCATGACACATCCTACAACACATGTCAGGGATGTTACAGTCCTGTTTGACAGCAGGTGTCAACATGCAGATGACAGTAGTGTGGTCGCAATTTGCAGGTCATTCTGGTAAATGGTGGCACAGCCAGCACCAGCGAGCTGTTGGCAGGCGCCCTGCATGATGCAGCTGGGGTGCCTTTAGTAGGGGAGAAGACCTTCGGCAAAGGGGTCACCCAGCGTGTTGTGCCTCTCAGTGATGGCTCTGTACTGCTGGTCTCAACAGCAAGCTACATGACACCCAACCACATGCCTGTCCACAAGGTCAGCCAGCACTGGGTCAGTCAGACAGGATTTGCAGCCAGTCATACTAGTCCTGCCCTCAAGATGTTCACAGTGAAAACAGGAAGAAGCTGTGTTTTGAGTCAATGACGACTGCATTGTTCCATATACTGGCATGACTGGCATGTATTAAACACAATGTGGCTGCAAGCACTTGTGTAGGGTGCATGTGCTCTGTGCTTGCATCTCTGTGCGGTTTGACAGGTCTGTTTGGGCAAGACTTTGGGACTGCACATGCAGGTGGGCTTGCAACCTGATCTGGCTTGTGTGCCAGAAGTGACACAGGCTGAATATTGGGTCGCTGGTAGTCGTGATTCTGAAGACTTGTCTCAGGACCCTTGTATTCAGATGGCGCAGGACAAGCTGAGCAGCATGCAGCCAAAGGGTGAAGGTCAATAGCCTATGCTTCTGTGCTGACTTGTGGCACGACATTGAAGAGCTTCTGCAGGGCAAAGAGATACATTGTGCACATCTCATCATCTGTGCTTGGCTGTATGACTCAAAAAGTCATGTCATTGTTTCAGACAACAGTTGCTTAGTGCTAAAACAGGAGCTTGCTGTCTATCTGGCCTGCCACACAGCCCTGCTTCTTTCATGCTGACACTGTGTTTATCAACCTGTGCGTATGTGCGTGCGGCAGAGTTATAAACCCTGATAGGTTGTGAGTTCAAACTCGGCTTGGACAGTTGCCACTGCAACATGTCGTTGACCGCACTTGTCGAAAGAGGCGTCAAAAAATCATTGATGAAAGTGCCTGTCTATCGGATGCTTTAGGCGGCTGAGTGCAGAAGGAGTACCTCAGCAACCCATGGCTGCGTCGAACATATCGGATGCACTATGCACGCAACTCGACCAAACCGAAAGCTTGCTCCGCCAAGTATATCACGGCTGTGCCGGACTTGATGGCCTGCGTCATCCCGAAACCAGCAAGCTGGTCAAGACATACTACGAGATTGAACGAAAACTGGTCAAAAGTTTTCCTGACCACCCGGGATCACTAGATCTTGTCAAGGTAACATGCTGAAACCTGCTGGCACGCTCAACTTTGCAGCACATACTGATGAGTTGACACGCCTTTATAGGTAGACAGGCTCGGAGCTGATCAGCTGTGGAGGTACTCAAACGAAGTTCTCAGAGAGCTTGAGCCTGACTATTGCCTACTGAAGGTGAGCGTGCTGCCAACTCTGCCTACAGCACTGGAATTTCATAGCCTCTAATATGAGTTTTTCGGTCCTGCAGGAGGTTGCTGCCGTGATGAGTAAGAACAGTGAGCTGCTCACAAGCATAGCAGAGCATATGGCACCTTTCTCGCTTGACTACACTGCTGGAATCTTGAAACAATACATGCAGCTTTTCTGCATGACAGCACGCCCGTTTCTGCTGCTTCGCTTCTACCCAAGCAAGCTCATCATTCAGCTCTATAGCCTTGTTCAAGGCCATGCTAGTCTTCGAGACAAGGCTGACCGACGTCAGGAGGTTGCCGATAGAAAGGACATGGTGCAGCTGGTTTCTGCTTTTGACAAACCTGTCCCAAGACTTCAGGAGTACTTCAAATCTGTGACCCCACGCATCTCTCAGGTGTGATTACGCAATATTTAACATCTCCCTGATGTGGCGCAGCAAGTCTTGAGGGGCAGCATCAAACTTGAGCCTTGCAGATGGTGGCATCACACACAGATTCTTGGAATGCAGGTCTTAGATCAGATTGTTGCTCCAGTGCTATTGGCCTTTGCAACTGCCAGAGACACACAGGAGTCTCAGATTCTCAATCCTCTCAGACTTTCTGAGATGGATGTACAAGGTCAAGAGAGGCTGCCAGACTTGTCAGTCCCTGCAGCTGTAAGAGGTTTGCAACTGCTGCCAAAGCTGCAAGACTGGGCAATCTTTGGAGTGCTCATCTGCCCAGGTACCACTTGAGTCGCTGATTGCACCTCCTGATGCATGCTTTGCCCTCAGAGTGACAATGGAAGCAGTTGTCTGGTCTAGATAAAGGTGCCCCATCGCATCTGAACAAGGCTACCATACAGTGCAGGCGCAGTAGCCAACCCCAGGGTTGTTCAGATGACAAGAAAGCTGCTGGAAACCAATTTCCGGCTGCAAATATATGGGGAGTCTGGAGATTGGATGCATGCGCTGTATGATGCGCATGTGCAGCCTACTCTTGTCTCTCAATACAAAAGTGTGAAAGGAAGCACGGGGTTCTCTCACAGGTATAGTCAAGGTTGTGCAATGTGAGCTTCAAATCCAAAGCTGAAAGCAGACCACCGGCAGCAGAGACCAGCATATGCATGAATAAACATGAATTGTCTGTGCAGCAGTTTGTAATGCATGTTAGCCACAAGCACTTGTGAGGGAATGACCTGAACCAGGTACAAGCAGAACACATGTGGTACAGGCGTTCTGCTTTGCTTATGTCCACAGGATCCAGAGATTGTCTGCATGAATGGCAGTTGCCACGAAAGGTTGAAGGGTCCTGCTATATTAGCAACAGAGTCTCACATACAGCGCGCTGAAGGGTCTAACATGCCTATCTGCCTGCATCAGGAAAGCGCTCAAAGGAGAGTCCAAAGATGTGATTGACAATGCATTCTCTGTAGCCCGAGCCACCTGCATGCAAGAGCACTGCGCCAGGCGCAACCTGGCTCAGCAGACTCTTGAGCAGTTTCTGGTGCTGATGAAGGCCGACATCAACCAACTGCCCTACAACTTACAGAGCATCATGGCAGCCCTGACCTATGGCAAGTCTGAGGTGCTGTGGTACTTCAGGAACGTCAATGAGGTATGTCATCACTGGAAGCAGCCGGGAAACACAATACACAATGAGTGCAACATGTGCTGATCCTACAGGGAAGCCCAATGTATCTCATCCTCGGGCTTTTCCTTAATCAATGCCAAAGGGCGCAGTCTTTCAACATGTACTGATCAACTTGATGTCATGCATGCAGTCAGCTCTGCTCATGTTTCGAATTAGCCCAACCCAAATACTCTCGCCAGCTGTGGAGGGCACTAGAACAGCGTTCTTGCAAGTTGTCGTAGAGCTGATCTCCATCTGTGCCTACAGGTGCTTCCAACTGGGGTGCTGCAGACGCTGCAGACACAGCCATTGAGGGAAAGTAGCACAGACCCCTCGGTCTCAGGCCTCATTGCAGCCATACATGCAATGCATGACCTGCTGCTTCAATACAGGCAAGTCAGCATGTCGATGGTTGTGCACTGCCAGCCATTTTTTGAGAACGCACTTCTCCTGGGACACCCTGTAAAAGCTGCTTCCTGGTTTGTACCCAAAGAGGACGATTCAGGTGCAGCAGATGCACTGCCCATATAGTTATGCAGAGAATGATGCATACATCTATGGCTGCAGGACAGCTGTGCAGGCTTTCATCATCGACACCATCCACACCCTTGTGGAGGAGAAGATCAGCCCAGTGCTTGTGCGACTGGCCACCACTGGTCCCCAGGTCTCCACCATAATCAGCTTTGCATTGTTCCATTTGCTGTTGCCTATCTTGAGATTAGTCAACGGTTGGACCTGATTGTAGGAAAAAGTGTCTGATGCACCTGTGTTGACCTGGCGCGGCAGTATGTGGAAGCCATGAGTGTCTGCCGGATGACTTACCTCACAGTGAACTAGAACTGCAATCTTGTGCAGGGCAGCAACTGCCAGGCTGGCCCACCAGCTTTGTTTAGCAGGCTTACAACAGCCTGTGACCTATACCAACCTGCCCCTTGATTGGTGCTTGAGCAGAGACATATGGCCTTGCAGGCTCACAGCAGGCCAGTCGTGGCAGCAGTGCAAGACATGGCCAGCGTCATTGAGCACTTTGAGGCATTGCAGCTGCCCAACAGGGAGCAGAACGATAGTGTGGCTGACTTGCGCTGGGCCAGAGCTCATTGGAACTCGCTGACTGGAAGCCTGTTCTCGTCTGGGGCAGTTCTGACTGCTGCTGAGCTTGACAGTGCATCAGGCAACTCAGGAGTGCTTCACTTCATGAACCAATGTCTGGAGCTGTGTGAGTATGTGGATGGCTTCCACCACACAATTCAGAGGTAGCTGCTGCTTGCAGAAAGCTCATGGCGCACTTTCTGCCTAAGATGGCTGCCTCAGCATGTGTCATGCTTTGAACGCAAGCTTCCGTTTGTCAGCTGGACTTGACTTTGCCACCTGGCCAGGCTACAGCAGTTTGTTTCTGTACGATTCTTGAGTGAGGTGCAGGCCATTGAGGTTTGTGAAGCATACACTGCCTCCTTGCAAGGCCAAAGTATCTTGACTTTCAAGTCATGGCTGCACCTGGATCAGACCCTCTATTGCTGATGTTACGCAAAGTCATCACAGAGTGTTTGATTGTATTAAACCAGACACAAGGCCTTGTTGTGCCAGGATACGAGCTGGAGTACAAGCAACTTCCCCTCAACAGTTTCTTCTGTTCTTGCAGGACGGCTTCCCTGGCAGAGCTGTATGACTTTCCTGAGAAGCTGGTGGCTTGCATGAGGTCCACTGTGCAAGGGCCTGCAGAGGGCGCGCTTTTCAGCTCAGCCTGGCTGTATGTGCTGTCATGCTTCCAGTATAGACAGGGGGACTCTGTACGCGAGCAGCCTTCCAGCATGGCGGTGCGGCTTGGGGATGACTACATGAAGGGCGTTGCCGATAAAGTGAAAACCCTGCTGCTGAGGATCTCGGAGGTAGAACTTCTGAGCCACAACAAGGACGTGCTCCTGGGTGTACTGTTGGGGCTAGGGGCGGGTTTTCCAAGGGGATCCCTGAGCCGCCGCTGTTGTTATTGGGTAGACAGTGTCGACCACATAAGCCAACACAACTCGTGCACAGATCAACGGTGCATCATGCTCTATATCAGCTAGACAACCAACAAAACCGAACATGAGTTTTCTTTTGACAGGCCCACAACAGAGAGCTGGCTGGCCCGCTGACAGTGTCAGCTACCTATGCGCGCTCCCAGAATGCTACACCCAACATGCAGCCCGCCCCGCCCATGGCCAAGACCAGCAAGGTTGCCACTTTCACCAGTGCCACCTTGAGCAAAGCTGCAACCCTCAAGAACAGGGTTTTGACACCCACGGCAGCGGCGCCTGTCTATCAGCCTGGTCAAGAGAGCCTGCCTGCCAACAGAGGCAAGCTCTACCATACCACCACATGCACCTGTCTAGGAATGACAAGCTTTGCATGCCTCCAAATGGAAGCTCACCTGCCTCCACATGGAAGCTCACTTGCCTCCAACTGGAAGCTCACTTGCCTCCAGCTGGAAGCTCACTTGCCCAAACTGGAATTGTGATGTCTGTCACACTGTTGCCAATAGCTGCTTTGTCCACTCTTACATCATACTGCACAACAACACGCTTGCCTAATGTCTGCAAGTCAGCTAAAGTGTTTTGCTGGTGCCTGTCTACTTCTCCTGGAACGCTGCAAGGCACAGTGCAGGAGTGCAATCCTGCAGGTAGCCTTGCTCCCCTGGAGGACAGCCAGACTGCACTCACCAATCTGGGCCAGTCACTGGCACAAGCGCCGGCCATCCAGCTGGCGCCCACCTACGTCATGGTGCCAGCAGAGTTCCTGCGCAGCGCTGTGCAGGACGCCTTCAAGTACCAAGTTACCCAGCTGGCATTTGCAGACAAGGTCATCCACTATTGCATGCTGCATTGTTGACTGTCCTGTCTTGCCCCATGCTGCCTTGTCCTGTCTTGCCCCAGGCTGCCTTGCCCTGTCTTGTCTTGCCTTGTCTTGCCTTGTCTTGCCTTGTCTTGTCTTGCCTTGTCTTGCCTTGTCTTGCCTTGTCTTGCCTTGCCTTGTCTTGCTTTGTTCTGTCTTGTCTTGTCTTGTCTTGTCTTGTCTTGTCTTGTCTTGTCTTGTCTTGTCTTGTCTTGTCTTGTCTTGTCTTGCTTTGTTCTGTCTTGTCTTGTCTTGTCTTGTCTTGTCTTGTCTTGTCATGTCATATCTTGTCTTGCACTGTTGTATCATGTCTTGTCTGAATGGCCTTTGCCATGCTCTTGCGCCTTCTCCTGGCTCCGGCTACGTGTACAATGTGCATTGCAATTGAACAATGGCCTGGACAGTAACATGCTGATGTAAGGATGTGGCACATAGCACCTAAAGTAAGGCTGTTTGCCATGTAACAAGCTTAAGTGGTGGTTGGGATAGCTGGCATGTGTGCAGGAGATCCAAAGGCCAACAGTGCTGGCAGGTGAAGTCAAGCGCCTGATCAGCCTGGTACATTGCATTGCCCCTCTCATGGGGCTGCACGCCTCGGTCCTGGTGCGAGAAGCCCTAGTCAGCTGCGCCTGCACGACCCCAGGCAGTGACAGGGCTCAGGCCTTCCAGCAAGATGCCCTGGGGCCAAGCAGGCCACAGAGTCAGCAGGGCAGCAGAGCAGACAAGCAGCAGGATATGAAGCAGGAGGGGCAGCACCAGGCAGCCCCTCCAGTGCCTGTCATGTCCTCCATTGCTGAGTGGTACATGACCACTGTGGTCAGGGACCACAGAAACATCGGTGTCTCCATCTCAAAGGCCAGGTATGTGAAAACGTAGCGACAGCATCATGTACAGAGCAGTAGTGCAGCACCTGTATGCATTAGTCTCTGCTGTTTCTGGTGTATTGCATGCATTCAGACAAGTCTGTCTTTGAGGTCCATGTCACAGCATGTACGCTGCTTACTTGAGTGTCAGTCACACTAGCATGGACTGCTGGAATGTGCAGTGATCGCCTGACTGATCTGCAGGAGGTCTTTTGTGAGCCTTGAAAGGCCTCTGGACATTGCTCTGTATGCCAGCTATGAAGAGCTCAGGGCTGTTTGTCAGACATGGGGGCTATTTGGCGTACAAGAGCTGGCACTGCGGTCAAGAAGCGTGCTCGCAGAAGCTTTCAGCACCTTGGACAATATCATGCGTATGCACATGCCATTGCTGCAAAGGCTGAAAGCAGAGTACCTGGTATGTGCCGTGTTATACACACACTGTTTCTGCTTCCTTGCTTGAATTGGTCAATTTCAGCCAGGACTTTGAAGCTAAATAACTGTGCTGCAATGCACCTTTATATGCCATGACAACAGCAGGCTATGATGTGGTTGCTGAAATTGGTGTGTGTGTGTGTGTGTGTGTGTGTGTGTGTGTGTGTGTGTGTGTGTGTGTGTGTAGCAGGACAAGCCACCTTGCAGAGTGCACATTATTGTTGCAAACGCGTGCTAACAGATCAGCAAAGGTTTGCTGTCGCAAATGCTTGCTACATCTGCTTATTTCATGCGGTACATGCTATGCAGGACCACCAGACATGCTGTGAGGCCTGCAGAACAGCGAGCAGCAGCTTGCGTGACATGCAGCAAGCGCTTCAGGCAGTGCGCATGGCCACCCGCTGCCTGTATCTGCGTCTCTTGCTATCTGATGCTGCCAAGACCGAGTTCGCGGCACATGCTCCAGCTGTGGCTGGCTTCTTCTCAGGTGATCATGAACAGTCACTTGCTGTCCCTGCATAGGGCATGCAGCATGCAAAGTGATCTACTGCAGCAAGTCTGTGCTGTCCTCCCACTGAATCCAGGAACTAGACTAGGCAACCTTGCAAACATGCATGTTGTGGACCCCTATAGCAAGCATGCATGCTCATCTTGTCACAAGCATCTGCGTTGTTGTAACTGCACAGTCTGCCTTGTTTCCTCTGCTTCAGAAAACTGCCTCTGCAGGGGCAAAGCAAGCTGATGCAGAGTACTCGGGTCCTGATACTGCAGACCTGTTTGACCTGCCACGATGCAACAACAATGCTACTGGTGGCCTCAGCAATGTGCAGGCCACTGTAGACCCTGCCTTGATGCAAATGATAGAAGGTATGCTGTCTTGTCTCACCCAAAACAACCATTCCCATCATCCATTGCAGTGGGTCTAGCTTGTCTGATGCTTCTGAGCTGCATCTGCTGCTTATCTGCTATTTATTACCATCTATGTTTCAGCTTACTCGGGATCAAGGGCGCAATTGTATTGTGAGAGATGCAGGTAATGAAGACCCACAGTGTGTGCAGAGGTGGCAGCTGTGGCCACTGCTGCTGGGCCTCATGCACTGGAGTCCTGAGTGTGGGAAGGCTACTTATACTGCTTCTCAGGAGGCTGTCAGCAACAACATGGACTGCATCGCCATCTGCAGCACAGCTTTCATGGCAGCTGTACCAGCCCCTGATGTGACAGACGAGGTGAGACTTTTGCTCTCTCTCTTTTCAAATTCAGCAATGCTATCATCTGCATCGTGGCTTGTCCACTAGCCATGTTCTTCTGCAAAGTTCCAGCATGCCAGGATTGCCATTTCCCTGGGGATAGCTGAAGTCATGCACAGACCAACAACTGAATCTGGCGATTTGTGCTGCACTGCAGAACGGCATCATGAGCAGCGCAGATGCAATGCGGTGTTATGTGAAATGCAGCAGCAGCGCCTTGCAGCTATCAGCAGCGCAAGGGTCATGCCATGGTAGAATGCTGATGATGAATGAACTTGCAGCAGAATTGGATGACAGGTCGATATTGGAAGAATCTCATTATGCATACACTGCAATTCAGTCAGCTTACCATCAGGCATTTGTGCCCATGGTCAAACAGGGAACCCCAGCCTACTAATGGAAAGATGAATCATACTAGCAGCTAGAGATGGTGAATGGTCATAGGTGGCAGAAAGGCAGTTTGCATGCAGCGCAGGTATATACAAATAGCTAGTTTCGAATTGATTGTATATTTTACACACAGCTTGCTTCTCCAAGCCTGTATAGTCCCGGCTCTCATTGCCAGCTGGCTGCAGCATATATGCATTATGTGACACACTGGACCTGAACTTCCCAGTTTGTTTGGACACTTTGTATATGTCGTCAGTCAGAGGGTTTACAGCCCAGCCAATCCATCCTCTAGCTGTTTGCGTGCACTCATCAAGGCTTGCAACTTCTGTTCATATACAGACCTTGCAGCTGTCATGTCTGGTGGTAAATCCAGGAATTGTGCAAGTCTGGCTTCTTTTGCAGCAACCTCCTTTGCCTGCTGATCATATTGCATCTGCCTTTGCATGAGAGCTGTATGTCGCAACTGCACATTGGCATTGCAATGTCAGTGCCTGGAGTGTGCTTCTTGCAATTGGATGGATAGCCTCTGAAACAGCAGCAATGAGCTCACCAGTGGAGAGTACTGCACACTTGCCAGCTTTTCTTCAAGGACCTGCAGCTGATGAGTATACTGCTGTTCTTTCTGTGCTAGCATGGCAATATTGCTATGGTAGCCATTCGTCTGGTCTGTTGCTGGTATCGCCTGGCTTTGTGCACTGTCCAAGGCTGATCTCAACTTCTTCAGTTGCTGGACTGTACTGCTCTGCCTGTGTGCCAGCCATGTTGCCAGTTCTTGTGATTCATGCTGCATCGCACTACATATTTTTTGGGGAAATTGCATTGGTGTCAAGGTCCCTTTATGGCTGCATAGGCAGACATATACCTGTCCACATGCTAATTGACTCTCTTGGGTCCTGAGCTGTGATAGAGCCAGCAAGAAGGCGCTACTCTGACAACCCTGGAGGCGCAGTGCTTGTGCAGCAGCTGCTATACACTGAAGGTCACTAGCAGCAGCTGGTGACAACTGTGTTGTTGACAGACCGAGGCAGCTCAGCTGCTCCTGAAGCTGCTCACCTGTAAATTGTAAACGTATTTGGGCGACTGGTGCACCTAGGACCTGCAGGCTGTGTCTGCACAGCAGCACTGTCTGACCTGCTTGTTTGTACTCATCTGACAGTCTGAGTAGTTGGGAACGCAACAAATCATCCTGTCTGTCGTGTGCGGTGCATTGAAGCCCATTCGCGCTGTCATCTTTGTCGAGCGCAGTCTGCGTAGCTTGAGTGTTCAGTAGATCGTCATCGTCGCTGCTATCAAACACGGCTGATAGAGAAGAAGGCAGACCGTGTGCGCCTTCGTTGTCTTCCATCCTTTGCTTGGCTTGGTTGGGTCGCGCTGGTGTCACACCAATGGTGTGAGATGCAAAACTGCGTGCAATCCCAACAAGCAAGCTGCAAGGTCGCTGTTCAAAATTTTGGAATCCCGACTGCCGCCACATTCCGTCAGTCAACATGGGAAACGCCTGCGCGACGGAACGCCGATGCGGGAACGCACAATAGTGTGTCGGGAACCCGTCCTAAGCCGCGACATTTTCAGACAAGACAGCCGTAGACAATAAGTTAAACTGCCGCTATCGCATCGGAGGTCGTTGTGAAGATGCAGACGGCTAGCAGTTCCGGAAAGGCTGCAGCAACAACACCCCGGTAAGCTGACTTAACACGAAGTATGCTGTCATCAACAGCCCTGCAGCACCGTGTACAATAGTGTCGGTGTTGTCGCAGGGCGTCTACGTCCTGTCACCGCGGTAGTTGGCCACATGCACCTCAACTGCTCAGAGGCACGCCCTCACAAGTCTCAGGTAAGTGGTGGCACATGTCAGCTTGTCAGGCAATCATGTCATGCACGATGCACATTGTGGACCCACGAACTGCTGCTGCTCTGCAGTTTGCAAAGGCTGCCGAAGAAGGGCAACACCTCTCAAGCCTGTTGCAGCAGTGTCGTCACAGCAGGTATGCAGATTCAGGACAGTATGCTGCAGCTTGGGTAGTCAATCAGTCAGTCACAGAAGCTGTTGCTGTGCAGGCCCCAGCCAGCAAGCAGACCACAGCAGACACACTACAACAACCTGCAGAGATTGTGCAGTTGTACAGATATCCAGGCTTGTCCAAGTCTGCTGCAGCTACACTCTTGCGCAAGGTAGCACCCACTGCATTGCCGTCTCCAGCTACTGCAGCACAGATGGCCCAAACCTTCATATCACTGCTTTGAAGGCCGCAATACTTCTGCATCAGCCAGTTGCCAATGCAGGTTCAGCAAACAGTGAGCACAGACATCGAGGCAGTAGAAGCAGAGCTGGTACGGTCACAACAACTCATGCTGCTGTTTCTTTGTGTCAGCAGCCTTCTGCAGTACTCACTGCAAATGCTTCCTGCAGTGCTTCAATATTGCCTTCAGCTCCCCTCTGACTGCTGAGGAAGCTTCGACACTCATATGGTACGCACCAGACTTCACATGCCTCCATACTTGATGAGTTACAGTTGCAATGCCACAGCATCCATGAGAGAATCAAGCCAAATGGATTGTCACGCATCTGCAATTCTCAAAGCATGGTTGTGAAAGACGCATCAACATCTACACAGTGCATCATGAGTTGCATTACACATTTTGCATTGCACATATAAGCATCAGTAACAAGACCATCATGTCACAGGCTGCTCACAGAGACCTTTG
>JAABUT010003400.1_pt1 | contig 13723 bp, 11 predicted proteins | sample 5559281 | NCBI WGS metagenome assembly JAABUT01 (sample SAMN10711880, study PRJNA513359) | rock metagenome | isolation source: Antarctica rocks | place: Antarctica: Victoria Land, Ricker Hills nord | collected 2016-01-04
GGGCGTCATACGGCACATGACCGTCGTTCCACTTCCGTAGTGGGACGGCACGGGCCGAAGACGATATCGGCGCGGCGCCGGAGCCCGGGCAGCGGCGCCCGGTCGACGCGGTAGCGCAGTCCAACGGCGTGCAGGCGCCGGCGGACGGCGAGCTCGGGTCCGGTGTCGCGGGTCCGCTGGGTTTGCATGCGGCGGCGGACGCCGGGCGTGCTGGCGGTGGACGCGGCCGCGCTGGCCTCGCGCCGGGTGCACACAGCGCTCACCGGACGGGATTCCCGGGCAGCCAGGGCTGGGGGTTGGGTCACTGGGCCGCCAGGGCGGCGGCCCAGTGGTCGAGGGAAGCCAGGCGCCCGCTGTCGATGTGGCCGAGCGCCCGGGAGACACCGCCGGTGTCAGCACGCCGGCTGCTGCGGGCCGCGGCGGCGTAGGCGGCGCGGGGGCCGTCGGTGTTGACGTGCACGACGTCAATGAACAGCGGGGCGTTCTGCCGGCGCATGTCGCATGCCGCCACGAGGCGGGCGGGGTCGAACTCGTTGGTGACCAGGGCGTAGCCGAAGTCCTGCCCGGCGTCCTCGTGCTCGGCGTAGTCGCGGAGTCGCTGGCGAACTGTTCTTCCCGGTCGCTGCGCACGCTCCACTTGCACGACACCAGCGTGCGCTGCCCGGTGCCGCGGCGGACCAGGGCGAGGTCGACCTGGCGCTTCTTGCTGCCGGCACGGGGGCCGGAAGCCCGGCAGGTCGTGCAGCAGCGGCCGGACCCGGTACCTCGTGGGTGTCGGCGACGCCGGGGACGCGGCGTAGGAGCGCGGCGACGGTGTCCTCGAACCCCTCCCCGATGCACATGCGGTGCACTCGTTGGCGAGAACTGCGAAAAGCGGTTGAGAGAGGCCACGAGCTGTCCTTGCAGGTCAGGGTGGGTGGCGGCACAGCTTGACGATGTCGCTGAACGCGGTTCCAACACTTCTACGACAACTACGGAACCCACAAGACCCCGGCCGTCGCCAAGTGGCTGCAGGCGCACCCGCGCTTCCACATGCACGCCACGCCTACCTACTCGTCCTGGATCAATCAGGTCGAGCGGTTCTTCGCCTTCATCACCGCTGACCTACTGGTCCGCAGCGATCACCGCTCCATGCAAGCCCTCAAGAACGACATCCGCGCCTGGGTGAAAGCCTGGAACGACAACCCCAGGCCCCTCATCTGGACCAAGACCGGCGACGAGATCCTGACCTCACTCGGAAGACTTCTTCAACGAACTACCGGCGCAGGACACTAGAGGCGGCCGTGCAGCCAGAGTCATGCCGGCACGGAGACGAGAGTGGTCGTCAGCTTGGACACGCAGAAGTAGGTCACCGCGGCCCACTCTCCACGACCGATCCGGCCCTGTCTGTGGCCCTCAGAGCCAGTCAACGTGATTGCACATACGCCCCTCGTCCGGGGTACGAACGGGGTACGAAGCCACTGCGGATGACTCGTGTCAGTCCTCGATACCTGTGGTGATCATCTTCGGCATCGTCGCAGATCAGGGGCTATTTGTACTGCTCAGCGAGGCCGAGCACTAAACGGACATACCAGTCTGCGTGGTTGTAGCTGAAGACCGCGTCGTACAGCGCCTGGCCGCCCTGCCCGGCGCCGGCCCGGCACAGGTACAGCGCGGCGGAGGGCACGGCGTCGAAGGGGTTCATGATGTCGGCCTTGCCGTCACCGTCGCCGTCGACGCCGGCGAACGCCCACGTCGAGGGCAGGAACTGCATCGGGCCCAGGGCCCCGGCGCTGGAGGTCCCGGCGTTGCGCCCGTGGTTGCTCTCCACCTGCCCTATGGCGGCGAGCACCTTCCAGGACAGCCCGGGGCAGTAGTGCGCCGAGGCGATGTAGAGGTCGCGGTAGTTGCGCGGCTTGCCGGACACCGGCGGTGCCGTGTCCGCCACCTTGTACGGCGTGACGACGGCCGGGCGCAGCACCGTCAGGGAGACCGCGGGCCCGACGACCGCCCGCACGTCGCTCTGCAGCGCCTGCAGGTCCCGACCCGGCGCGGCCACCAGCGCGCCGCCGCCGGGGGCGACGCCGAAGGAGGCCGCGACGGCGCGGTCCACCACGAGGTCGGCACTGGGGACGCCGAAGACCGCGACCGCCCCGAGCCGCTCGGGAACCGTCGTGGCGCCCGCAACCGGGATCGTCCCGCCCAGGGGCAGCTTGCGACTGCGGGACAGCGCGTACGTCGACACCAGCTCGCCCCGCGCCACGGCCTGCCAGAGCAGATCAGAGCTTGCGGTCTCGCGCGGCGTGAAGGCCCGGAACTGCGACGGGTCCACCCCGACCACGTGCACCGGCCGGCCGCTGACCCGCACCACACCGGTGTCCAGCACCGCGAGATCCTGCAGACCCTTCACCGCGTGCAACGCCTGGAGCTGACTGCCGGTGAGCGGGGTCTGCACGGCGAGCAGCAGGTCGGGAGTCCGCAGGGCGCCGAGCGGTGCGACGGGCACCGGCGGCTGGGCGGTGGGCCGCGCGCCGGCCGGAAGCGTCGAGGTGGGCGGCCTCGTCGTGGTCGGCGTCGTCGTGCGCGGCGTCGTGGCCGCGGCGCTGCGCGGCACGACAGCCGGCCGGTCGGCCGGGGCTCCTGCCACCGGCCGTACCAATGCGCTCGGGACGGCGTGCGGGCGTTGCACGACGGCGCTGGCCAGGCCGGCCACGGCCACGAGCGCCAGCGCCCCTCCGACGAGGTGAGCAGGTGGCGTACGGCGGGCGACGCGCGTCACGTGGAGGTACTTGCCCCATCTGGTAGTCATCGGACCGTGGAGAGCCTGCGGATCGCGAACTGCTCCGGCTTCTACGGCGACCGGCTGTCGGCGCTGTCCGAGGTGCTCAACGACGGACCGGTGCACGTGGTGACGGGCGACTACCTGGCTGAGCTCACGATGCTCATCCTCTACCGCTCCCGCGTGAAGGATCCCACACGCGGCTACGCCACGACGTTCCTTCGTCAACTCGAGGGCGTGCTCGGCACGATCGGCGATCGGGGCACCCAGGTGGTGGTGAACGCCGGCGGCCTGGCCCCGGCCGCCTGCGCCGACGCGGTCCGGGCCCTGGCGGACCGGCTGGGCGTCGCCGTGCCGGTGTCCCACGTGGAGGGCGATGACCTGCTGCCGCGCATGCACGAGCTGGACCTGCCGCACCTGGACACGGGGGCAGCTCTGGGCAGCCGGACCGTCTCGACCGCCAACGCCTACCTCGGCGCGTGGGGCATCGCCACCGCCCTCCAGGCCGGCGCGCAGGTGGTGGTGACCGGGCGGGTCACCGACGCCTCGCTCGTCGTCGGCCCGGCCGCCGCGCACTTCGCATGGGCCCGCGACGACTGGGACGCCTTGGCCGGGGCGGTCGCGGCCGGTCACCTCCTCGAGTGCGGGACGCAGACGACCGGCGGCAACTACAGCTTCGTGCGCGAGGAGGTGGCGCAACCGCTGCGCATGGGGTTCCCGATCGCCGAGCTGGCCGCCGACGGCTCCTCGGTGATCACCAAGCACCCGGGCACCGGCGGCGCTGTGACGATCGGCACGGTCACGGCCCAGCTGCTGTACGAGGTGGCCGGCCCTGCCTATGCCGGCCCCGACGTCGTGGCGGACTTCTCCTCAGTACGGCTCGAGCAGCAGGCCCCGGACCGGGTGCGGGTGTCCGGCACCCGCGGCTCGCCGCCCAGCGGTCAGCTCAAGGTCGCTCTGACCATGCTCGGTGGCTACCGCAATCGGATGGAGTTCGTGCTGACCGGCCTGGACATCCAGGCCAAGGCCGACCTGGCGCTGGCCGGGCTACGCGACGCGCTCCCCGCCGAGCCGGACGTCTTCGAGCACCACCTCGTGCGCCTGGACCGCGCCGACGCCCCCACCAACGAGCAGGCCGCCGCCCTCCTGCGGGTGACGGTGAAGGACAGCGACCCGGCGAAGGTGGGCCGGGCCTTCAGCGGCGCCGCGGTCGAGCTCGCGCTCGCCAGCTACCCCGGCTTCACGCTCACCTCCCAGCCCGGCGACGCCACGCCGTACGGCGTCTACTGGCCCTCACTGGTGCCGGCCCGGGAGGTCGAGCACGTGGTCGTGCACCCGGACGGCCGACGCGAGGTAGTCCCCCACACACCCGGTGGCGGTCACGGGCCGGAGGGCAGCGCTGCGGAGCGGAGCCGCGGGCCGGTCCTGGACCGCGCCGGCCCGGGGCCGCGTGGCGCGACCACCGACCGGCCGACCCAGCGGGTGCCGCTCGGCCGGGTCGTCGGCGCCCGATCCGGCGACAAGGGCGGCAACGCCAACGTCGGCTTCTGGGCCCGCACGGACGAGGCGGCCGCCTGGCTGCTCAGCTGGCTCGACGAGGCCGCCTTCCGCTTGCTGCTGCCCGAGGCCGACGGACTGGCCGTGCAGGTGCACCCCTTCGCCAACCTGCGGGCGGTCAACGTCGTCGTCATCGGACTGCTCGGTGAGGGCGTCGCGGCCGGCACCCGCTTCGACCCGCAGGCCAAGGGCCTCGGCGAGTACCTGCGGTCGCGGTACGTCGACGTGCCCACGACGCTGCTGGCATGACCGCTGCCGGCACGACGGATCGTGGCCTGACCGCGCCCGATCCGCCGGATCCCGGGACGACAGCTGCGGTGTCGCCTCCGAGCGACCTGCACTCCCGCGTCTGGGACGTCGTCGTGGTCGGGGCCGGGCCGGCCGGTGCGGCCGCTGCCCGGGCCGCTGCCCTGGCCGGCGCGCGGACCCTGCTGGTCGAGCGCGAGCAGCTCCCCCGCTACAAGCGCTGCGGTGGTGGCCTTATCGGACCGTCGCAGGCCGCCCTGCACGAGGCGGGTCTGGACGTGACCGCGCTGTCGCGCGACCTGGTCGGGCGCATCACCTTCACCAGCAGCGGCCGGCACCGGTTCACGCGGGCGGCTCCGGCCTTCCTGCCGATGGTGCTGCGCTCGGAGCTGGACGCGGCCCTGGTGGACGTGGCGGTCGCGGCGGGTGCCGAGCTGCGCACGGGAATGACGGTCACGGGATACGCCGAGTCCGAGGGTGAGGTCGTGCTCACCACCCGCAGCGGGCAGCTCCGGGCCAGGGCGGTCGTCGGCGCCGACGGCTCGCAGGGGCGGGCGGCAGCGTACGTCGGGGTGGTGTGCGACCAGGTCGACCTCGGATTGGAGGCCGAGCTGCCGACCCCGCCGGGCAGCGACTGGGACGGCCACGTGCTGCTGGACTGGGGGCCGGTGCCCGGCTCCTACGGCTGGGTGTTCCCCAAGGGCGACACCCTGACGGTCGGGGTGATCGGGGATCGCGCGCACGGCGAGGCGCTGCGGGCCTACTACCGGGGGTTCGTCTGCTCGCTCGGCCTGGACCTGGTGACTGCGGCCCAGGACGGGGGGCACCTCACGCGGGTCCGGACGCCGGCCAGCCCGCTGCGGCGCGGCTGCGTCCTGGTGGCCGGTGACGCTGCCGGACTGCTCGAGCCGTGGACCCGCGAGGGCATCAGCTTCGCCCTGCGGTCCGGGCGCGCAGCCGGCCGCGCCGCTGCGACCGACCCGGCCGCGTACGCGCAGGCCGTCCTGTCCGAGCTCGGCGCGGAGATGGCGGCCGGACGGATCACGCTGCGCGCCTTCACCGTGCACCCGGGCCTCGTCCACGCTCTCCTGCGGCTGCTGCCGGGCATGTGGCAGCTGTTCGTCGCGCTCGTCAGCGGCCGGACCACGCTCGCCCAGCAGCTGGCCCGCGGGCGCATCCGGGCCTTGGTCCGGACGCTGGACGTGACACGCGGCACTGCCCTCCTGCGGCGTCCCGACCCTCGTGCTCGGTAACCTTCTTGCAACCATCTCCCGCGCCTGGGCGTGATCAACTGCGCCGCGGGCATCTGGCGTGGAACACCCCCAGCCTCTCGCATCGGAGCTCACGTGCAGTCGGACGCGCCACACACCCTTGTCATCGGTGCCGGCCCCGCAGGCCTCACCGCAGCCTACGAACTGCTCAAGAGCGAGGCGCCGGTCACGGTGCTCGAAGCCAGCAACACCGTCGGCGGGATCAGCCAGACCGTCGAGCGCGACGGCTGGCGCTTCGACATCGGCGGTCACCGGTTCTTCACCAAGGTCCCCGAGGTCGAGGCGCTCTGGCACGAGATCCTGCCGGACTCGGAGTTCCTCATGCGGCCCCGGATGAGCCGCATCTTCTACGACGGCAAGCTCTACGACTACCCGCTCAAGGCCGCGAACGCCCTGGGCAACCTCGGCCCGGTCGAGGCCGTGAAGTGCGTGCTGTCCTACCTGGCCGTCCGGGTGCGCAAGCCGGACGAGTCCAACTACGAGGGCTGGGTGGCGTCCCGCTTCGGCTGGCGGCTCTACCGCACCTTCTTCAAGACCTACACCGAGAAGGTATGGGGCATGCCGGCCGACCAGATGCCCGCGGACTGGGCCGCACAGCGGATCAAGAACCTGTCCCTCGGTACGGCGGTGCTGCGGGCGCTGTTCCCCCGGCTGAACAAGGACAAGGACGTCGCCAGCCTCATCGAGGAGTTCCAGTACCCGAAGTTCGGGCCCGGGATGATGTGGGAGCGCTGTCGCGACAAGGTGCAGGCCTTGGGTGGCGCGGTGCACATGCGCACCAAGGTCGTCGCCGTGCACCACAAGGGCGGCCGGGCCGTCGGCGTGACCGGCCGCAGCGAGGGCGAGACCACCCGCCACGACTGCGACGCGGTCGTGTCCTCCATGCCGCTGTCCTCGCTCGTACGGGTGATGGACCCCCCGGCACCGGAGCACGTGCTGGCTGCCGCGAACGGTCTGCGCTACCGCGACTTCATCACTGTCGCGCTGGTCGTGCCGGAGGAGTTCAGCTTCCCGGACAACTGGATCTACATCCACGAGCGCACGGCGCGGGTCGGCCGCATCCAGAACTTCGGCTCCTGGTCGCCCTACCTGGTCAAGGACGGGCGCACCTGCCTGGGCCTTGAGTACTTCGTCAACGAGGGCGACGAGCTCTGGACGACCTCCGACGCCGACCTCGTGGCGCTCGCCGTCCGCGAGATCCGGGCTCTGGGTCTGGTGACCGGGGACGTCGTCGAGGCCGGCTACGTCGTGCGGATGCCCAAGGCCTACCCGGTGTACGACGTGGCCTACAAGGCTCACGTGGACACCATCCGCGCCTGGCTCGCCGAGGCGGCCCCCAACGTCCACCCCGTCGGGCGCAACGGCATGCACAAGTACAACAACCAGGACCACAGCATGCTGACGGCGCTGCTGTCGGCGAAGAACATCCTCGGCGAGTCCCACGACGTGTGGAATGTCAACGTCGAGGACGACTACCACGAGGAGCAGACGCGGCGCCTGCAGGTCGCCCCGGCCGGGGGGGGCACCGGCCGCGAGGCGCCGTTCCACCCCCTGCCGGAGACCGTCGCCGATCGCCGGGCCAGCTAGAGCGGCTCACGGACACCGCGTCGTCGTTAGGGCGTGTAGAGCACGATGAAGGCCAGGAACGCGTACGCCGACAGCAGCCCGGCCGCCCCTGCGAGCACGACCCGGCTGCGCGTGGCGCCCCCGGTGACCAGGCCGGCTGCCAGCAGCAGCGGCGGCGTCGCCGCGGCGTACCGCTCGAAGGAGCCGAGCAGATGACCGGTCGAGGCCAGCAGGAGGCCGGCTGCGGTGTAGGCGGCCAAGGACCGCGGCAGCCGACGAACCACGACGACGAACAGCACGAGGCTGAGCACCAGCCAGGGCAGGTGAACGAGCGTGGCATCCAGTCGCGTGGGCAGCCGGCTGAGCGAGCGCACGATCTCGTGCGGGGTGTTCGCGATCAGGCCTCCACGCAGCCCGGTCTTCTCCTGCACCGAGAACGGCAGCCGGTAGTCCCCGAACCGGACCTGCACCCAGCTCAGGTAGGCGAGCAACCCGACTGCGGGCGCGGCCACCGCTGCACCCCGCAACAGCCACTGCCGGGCGCCGGCCGAGCGCAGACCCCATACGCCCTCGACCAATGCCGGCACGGCCAGCAGCACCCCCGTCGGTCGGGACGCCCCGGTCAGCGCAGCCAGTACCGCGGCGACCGCCCACTGCTGCCGCCGCAGGGCCAGCAGACAACCCACGACCAGCACGCCGTACACCGCCTCCGAGTAGCCCATGACCAGCACGAACGCGGCGGGCGCGAAGGCCAGCGCCCAGACGGCCCGACGGGCGGCGGCCTCCCCGAGCCCCTCGGACAGGGCCAGCCTGTGCAGCAGGGCCCCGAGCACCAGCGCCCCCCCGTTCGCCAGCAGCAGCAGCGCGATGCCGTCGTGTCCCAGGAGCAGGATCCCGAGGGCGCGCGCGAGCAGCGGCACGAGCGGAAAGAAGCGCAGCGCCTGCTGGGGTTCGAGGGCGTAGCCGTGCTGCGCGATTCGGTCGTACCAGGAGGCGTCCCAGCCGAGAAGGCTGTAGTGCGGCAGCCGGTAGCCGTGCCGCACCATCAGTTCCTGGCGCAGGAACTGGGCGGTGAGCAGCGCCGACAGCACCACGACGCGAGCCACCAGCCACGAGGCGAGCAGGTCGCGCCACGGGACCGGCGCGACCGCGGCCCGCGCCCGTTGCCGCAGCCCGGGTACGACGGGTGCGCCGCTCACGCCCGGGTCCTCCTGCTCTCAGCCAGTTCAGTCGAGCCCTATCCTGCCCGTGCTGGCATCCTGTCGGACATGCCCCGCCGTCCGCTCGAGCAGCCATGACCCTGCTCGAGCAGCCGCCGGCTCCCGAGTTGGGCCGCCCGCCAGGCGAAGTAGTCGCTCCGGTGCACCGCGGCGCGCGCGCTGTGCCCTGGCTGGTCGCGCTGGCCCTCACAGCAGGGGTGCTGTCTCGTGTGACGACACGTTCGGCGCTGTGGCTCGACGAGGCTCTGTCGGTGCACATCGCCCGGCTGCCGCTGGACCAGATACCCGGGGCGCTGCGCCGCGACGGCGCCCCGCCGTTGTACTACGTGCTGCTGCACGGCTGGATCCGGCTGTTCGGCGAGTCCGCCGGCGCCGTGCGCTCGCTGTCCTGCCTGTTCGGCGTCGCCGCACTGCCGGTGCTGTGGCTGCTCGCGCGCCGGCTGCGGGACACCACGACCGCCTGGCTCGCCGTGCTGCTCCTGGCCAGCTCGCCGTTCGCGGTGCACTACGCCACCGAGGCCAGGATGTACTCCCTGCTCGTGCTCGAGGTGCTGCTCGGCGGCCTCGCGCTGCAACGCGCTGCGCAGCGACCCTCAGCGGTCCGGCTCGTCCCGGTGGCCGTGCTGGCGGGGCTGCTCGTCCTGACGCACTACTGGTCGCTGTTCCTGCTGGTGCTGCTGTTCGGCCAGCTGGCCTTGCGGGCGCGACACAGCCGGGCCGCCCGCCGGCTGATGGTGGCCGAGGCCGCCGGGAGCCTGCTGGTCCTGCCCTGGCTGCCCGCCCTGCTGTTCCAGGTGCAGCACACCGGGACCCCCTGGGCACCGACCCCCTCGCTCACCTCGGCGTTGGACAGCGTCGGCGCCTGGGCCGGCGGCGGCGCCACCTCGGCCCAGCTGCTGACCCTGCTGCTCCTGGCCCTGCCGGTCGTCGCCGTGCTGGGCCACGCCCAGGCAGGCACGCTCGTCCTGGGCCGTCCGGTGTCGGTACTCGCCCGAGACCTCGCCGTGCTGAGCTTCGGCAGCCTGCTGCTCGGTCTCGGTGTCGACCAGCTGGTCCACGCCGGCTACGCCGCCCGGTACAGCTCGGTCGCCCTCGGCCCAGCGCTGCTGCTCGCTGCGATCGGGCTGCGCGCCCTGCCGCAGCGCGCCCTGCTGATGCTCACCGGCGCCGCGGTGGCGCTAGGGCTGGTCGTCAGCGTGCAGACCCCCCTGGACCACAAGCGGACGCAGGCTGCCGCCGTCGCCGCGCTGCTGCGGGCCTCCCTGCAGCCGGGAGACGTGGTGCTGTCCTGTCCCGACCAGCTCGGGCCGGCCGTGCAGGACCTGCTTCCGCCCGGCACCGACCAGGTCGTCTACCCGACGCTCGCCGGACCCGACCGCATCGACTGGGTCGACTACGCCCAGCGCAACGCCGCCGCCGTACCCGAGAAGGTGGTCCAGCAGGTGCTGGACCGCGCCCACGGGCACTCGATCTGGCTGCTGGACGGCTCGGGCTACCGGACCTTTGGCACCCAGTGCATGCAGGTGGCGGAGGCGCTCGCCGCCAGCCACGTGATCACCCAGCACGTGCTGCACTCCAACCGGCACTACCTCGAGCATGAGGACCTCTACCACTACTCCGGGTTGCTGCCTCCGGTGGATGGGCCGCGCCCCACCGTGTCCTGAGCTGAGCCGGTCAGCGACCAGCGCCGCGCTTTGTCTTCCGCCGCTCACCGTGTTGCGCCGCTCGCCCTCCTGCGCCGCTCGCCCTCCTGCGCCGCTCGCCCTGCCGCTCGCCGTCCTGGGTCGTTAACCCTGCCGCGCCTCGGCGGCGAACTCGGCCCGCAGGGCTACGCCGTGCTCGTCCAGGCGCGGGGCGGCGGGGCGCTCCGGGGGGTCCTGCCAGGCGGACAGCTTCACCGGGTTGCCGGGCACCGGCAGACCGCCGGCGTCGACCACCATGTTGCGCACCCGCGACTGCTCGCTGCCGACGGCCTCGGCCACGTCGCAGATGGGACCGCACGGGACGCCGGCCCGCTCGAGCACCTCCAGCCAGTGCCCGGCCGACATCGTGGCCAACGCGCCCTCCAGCTCAGCGGTGAGCGCCGCCCGCGAGTCGTGCCGCAGGGCGTTCGAGGCAAAGCGCGGGTCCGTCAGCAGCTGCGGCAGGCCGAGCGCTGCGACCAGCGCGCCGAACAGCAGGTCGTTCGCCGCGCAGATCGTGATGTCGCGGTCGGCGCACGAGAACGTGTCGAACGGCGCGATCGAGAAGTGCGCGTTGCCGATGCGGCCGGGGTCCAGGCCGGTCGCGAGCCACGACAGGGCCGCCCCCTCGAGCAGGGACACCGTCGTGTCGTACATCGCGATGTCCAGGTGCGTGCCCTGACCGGTGCGGTCGCGGCCAAGCAGGGCGCTGGTGATCCCGCCGAACGCGTACAACCCGGCCGACAGGTCGGCCACCGGGATGCCGGGCTTGGTCGGAGCCCCGCTCGGCGACCCGGTGGCCGACATGATCCCGCTCATCCCCTGCACCACCGCGTCGTACGCCGGGCGGTGCGACCACGGGCCCGTCTGGCCGAAGCCGCTGATCGAGCAGTGCACCAGGCGCGGGCTGGCCGCCGAAAGGGCTGCCCAACCCAGCCCGAGGCGGTCCATGACCCCGGGGCGGTAGTTCTCCACCACGACATCCGCGCGCGCGGCCAGTCGCCGAGCGATCGCCAGGTCCTGCGGGTCCTTCAGGTCCAGCGCGAGGGACTCCTTGCCCCGGTTGACCCTGGCGAAGTACAGAGAGCGACCGTCCACAAACGGCCCGTAGCCCCGCGAGTCATCCCCGTTGCCCGGCCGCTCGACCTTGACGACCCGCGCGCCGAGATCGGCCAGCATCATCGTGGCGAACGGACCGGCGAGGACGCGGGAGAAGTCGGCCACGAGCAGCCCCTCGAGGGGGCCCTGGCGAACGGGTGGGGGCACTCCGTCATCTTGCCCCGCCCGACGCCACCGGCGCTGCGAGTGGGAACGTCAGCCCCTCGTGTGGTGTTCTGTCTACGTGACCGGAACCGCCACACCTCCCGCCCCTGCCCCCACACTGACCGCTGCCGACCGTTGCGACCGTTGCGGCGCGCAGGCCTACGTCCGCGTCGTCCTTGCCTCCGGTGACCTGCTGTTCTGCGGCCACCACGCCAAGGCCTACGAGGACAAGCTCAAGCAGACCGCCGTCGACTGGGTCGACGAGACCGCCACACTTTCCTGAGTTCACCCGGACCGACACCTACGTCGTACGACGGCCGTCTTCCCCTCGCGGGTCGGGCGGCCGTCGACGTTGCCGCTTCGTTCCGCGCCTTCCCGTCCCCTCCCCTGCACACCCACGCGGCCCCTCCCCACGCCCCCGCTTGCGCCGATCAAGGCGAAAGGACCATGATCATCCGGATGATCATGGGCTTTCTGCCTTGATCGGCGCAGAAATCGGGGCGGCCGGGCGGGCGGGTCAGGGAGGTCGGGTGAGAACGGGCGGGTCAGGGCGGTCGGGTGAGGAAGGGCGGGTCAGGGCGGTCGGGTGAGGAAGGGCGGGTCAGGGCGTCGCGGCGCGAGCGGTGAAGCGGCCGGCCGCGGCCTCGACGACCAGCGGCAGGCCGAACGCCCGGGACAGCACCTGACCGGTCAGCACCTGGGCGACCGGACCGGTCGCGATCACCCGGCCGCGCGCGAGCACCAGGGCGTGCGTCGTCCCGATCGGGACCTCCTCGACGTGGTGGGTCACCAGCACGCTCGCCGGTGCCTCCGGATCGGCGCTCAGCCGCGTGAGCAGGCGCAGCAGAGCCTCCCGGGCGCCCAGGTCGAGCCCCGCCGCCGGCTCGTCCAGCAGCAGCAGCTCCGGGTCGGTCATGAGCGCCCGGGCCAACAGCACCCGTTTGCGCTCGCCCTCGGACAAGGTGCCGAACCGCCGGCCGGTGAAGGCCCGCAGCCCCACGCGCCCGAGCAGGTCCGTGGCCCGGGCCACGTCGCTGTCGTCGTACGCCTCGCTCCAGCGGCCCAGGACGCCGTACGCAGCCGTCACCACGACGTCCAGCGCCTTCTCGTGTGGCGGCACCCGATCGGCGAGCGCCGAGCTCGTCAGGCCCACCCGCGTACGCAGCTCGCCGAGGTCTGCCTCGCCGAACCGCTCGCCGAGCAGTTCCACCGTGCCCCGGCTGGGGAACAGCGCCGCTCCGGCGATCTGCAGCAGGGTCGTCTTTCCGGCGCCGTTGGCGCCGAGCACCACCCAGCGCTCCCCTTCGCGCACCGTCCAGTCGACGTCGGCGAGCAGGGTGGCGCCGTCGCGGACGACACCGACTCCGGACAGGGCGAGCACAGTCACGCTCCCGACGCTACCGAGGCGTACGGCAGGATCGGGGGATGGCCTACCGCTGCTTCGATGTCGAGATCACCGAAGGCGTCGCACACGTGCGCCTGTCCCGGGGCGTCGAGCTCAACACGATGGTCCCCGAGTTCTGGCGCGAGCTGCCGGAGATCGTCACGCGTCTCAGCGACGAGGCGAGCGCGCGGGTCGTCGTCCTCAGCAGCACCGGCAAGCACTTCAGTGCCGGAATGGATCTGTCGGTGTTCGCCGGCCAGCACGGCGGTGGGGCCGAGCTGGGCCGGACCCAGGCCCGTACGCGCTCCAACGCCAGAGTGCTCCAGTGGTCGTTCTCCGCGCTGGAGAAGGCCCGGGTGCCGGTGCTCGCGGCCGTGCAGGGCGGTTGCATCGGGGGCGCCGTCGACCTGGTGACCGCCTGTGACCTGCGGTACGCCAGCGCGGACGCGTTCTTCTGCGTCCAGGAGATCAACATCGGCATCACGGCGGACGTCGGCACGCTGCAGCGCCTCGGCAGCGTGGTCCCCGAAGGCGTCGCACGCGAACTCGCCTACACCGGGCGGCGCATGCCGGCCGGCCGGGCGTACGAGGTGGGTCTGGTCCAGCAGGTGTACGCCGACCCCGGCGCGCTCGTGGAGGGCGTGCTCGAGACGGCGCGGGAGATTGCTGCGAAGAGCCCGCTGGCGATCTGGGGGACCAAGGTCGCCATGAACTACGCCCGCGACCACGGTGTGGACGAGAGCCTGGAGCAGATCGCGACCTGGCAGGCCGGGATG
>JAABUT010003402.1_pt1 | contig 13718 bp, 12 predicted proteins | sample 5559281 | NCBI WGS metagenome assembly JAABUT01 (sample SAMN10711880, study PRJNA513359) | rock metagenome | isolation source: Antarctica rocks | place: Antarctica: Victoria Land, Ricker Hills nord | collected 2016-01-04
ACCGCGGGCCCGACCGGGGGTGGGTTCGACGGACCCGGGCTGGTGTCGGCGTCGGTGTTCGCGGCGACCGCCGGTCGGGTGAGCCTGCCGCGCACCACTGCCGCGCAGGCCGCAGCTGGTGCGGAGGTCCCGATCGCGCAGGTCGCGGCGGGGGATCTGGTGTTCGCCGCCGGAGCTGCTGGTCCCACCCAGGTGGGGATAGCCCTGGGGTCCGGTCGGATGATCGCGGCGACCCCCGGGGCCGGTGTCGCCGAATCCCCGCTGATCCCGGGTATGACCGCGCGGAGGGTGTCGTGACCCCCACGATCCGAACGGTGGGTGTCCTGCTGGTGGTGGTGCTGGCGGCGGGGTGCTCCTCGGACCCCACCCCACCGCCGCCGACCTCGGCGGCGCAAATGCCCACCCCGGTGGCCACTGAGCCACCGGAACCCGTGCCGACCACGACCACCACCACGATCCCCACCGCACCACCCGCGCCACCCGCACCGCCGAGAGAGCGGGCGTCGACGCCCGCGGCCGCGCCCGCGCCATCGCCCGCTCTCTCGGCGGTGCAGGTGATCGGCACCGGGCTCACCACGATGTTCACCTGGGACACGACCCGGGACGTGTCCCAGGCCGACGCCTACCTCCGCGCCCTGCCGTTCCTCGGCGGCGCCCTCGCGGACCCCGCGAGCGCCGGGTCCCGCAATCCCCGCGGCCCGGGCCTGCAGTGGGATGCGTGGAAAAGCCAGGGCGCGGTGGTGACCGCCGCGGTGGTGGTCACCAACGACGAGCACCCCCCGGACACCCCCACCGCGGTGTCCCGGGTCGTGAGCATCACCCAAACCCCCCGGGCCGCCGCGGCGGTCGTGCAGGGCACCCAAACGCTCACCGCCTGGGTGACCGCAGCTCTTACCCCGGACGGTTGGCGGATCGACACCCTCCGCTTCTAACCCACCCCACCCATCACCAGGAAGGCGTACCCACGATGACCAGCAGCAACGGCAGCAGCCGGGACCGTCCGTGGGCCCGCGCCGCGGCGAACCCACCGCCCGACACGCCGCCGGCGCCACTGGGGGTGCAGCCCCCGGTGGGTGAGCCGGCGGCCGGGGCCTGGCCCGGTGACCAGGTAGCCGAGGAACTCGGCGGGCACACCACCCCGACGGACGCGGAGCCGGGTGCGGTGGACGCGGCGAGGCGCCCACCGCTGCGCCTGGCCGCCGGGGAGCACGGTCCCGACCGCACCCCCGCACCACCGGACCCGCCGTGGACCCGGGCGCCGACCCCGCCACCGCCGGACCCGGACCGTCCCGGGGCGGCGGGGGTGGAGCCCCGCCACAGCGGGGAGATCGGGCGGGAGATGCTGTTCCGCCCGGCGAAGCGGCCCCCGGCCGCGGGGTGGCGCCGTCTCATCCACGCCCTCACCGGGGGTGCGGTGAACCCCGGGGAGTCCGGTGAGGAGGTGCGCCGCCGGCAGATGGCGGGCCGGGTCAATCAACCGATCCGCGGGGACTACAAGATCGCGGTCCTGTCGCTGAAGGGTGGGGTGGGCAAGACGACGACCACCGTGGGGTTGGGGTCGACGTTCGCCGCGCTGCGCGGGGATCATGTGGTGGCCGCGGACGCCAACCCCGACCGGGGCACCCTCGCCGGGCGCATCCCCACCCAGACCGCCGCCACGGTGCGCGACCTCCTCGACGACATCGACAACATCCACCGCTACAGCGACGTCCGCGCCTACACCAGCCAGGCCCCGTCCCGGTTGGAGGTTTTGGCCTCCGAGCGCGACCCGCACCGGGCGGAAGCGTTCTCCGAGACCGATTACCTGGGTGCGGTGGGGGTGTTGGAGGGGTTCTACAACCTGATCCTCACCGACTGCGGCACCGGGTTGACCCACTCGGCGATGCGCGGGGTCCTGGGCGCCGCCGATGCCCTGGTGCTGGTGTCCTCACCGGCGTTGGACGGGGCCCAGTCCGCGGACGCCACCCTGACCTGGCTCGACGCCCAGGGCTACCACCACCTGGTGGAACGCACCGTGGTGGTCATCTCCGTGTCCCGCCCGGGCGCGAGCATGGTGAACCTGGGCCAGCTCGTCGAGCACTTCCAGGCCCGGGTCCGGGCGGTGCAGCTCATCCCGTTCGACCCGCACCTGGCCGAAGGCTCCGAGGTCGACCTGGACCGCATGTCCGCCGCCACCCGGGAGGCGTTTGTGGAGTTGGCCGCCTTGGTGGCCGATGACTTCCCCGCCGCGGCCGGGCGGCACCACGGACCGAAGGAACCCATCCGATGACCGCTGCACCCTTGGGCGCCGAACCAGACCCGGCCCCCGCCGTCCCGCCCCCCGCCGTATCGCCGTCCCCCTCGGTGGCGGGGTTGCTGGTGCCCGCCGCGGACCGGCGGGCCCCGGTGTGGCCTGGGCTGATCCCCCCCGCCCCGGGGGCGGGGTCAGCGGACCCGTTGTGGTGGTGGGTCGGTGCGCACGGCGGGGCGGGGGTGTCCACCCTGACCGCGGTCCTGACCGCCTCGGCTGATGCCCGGCGGGCGTGGCCCGGCGGGCACCCCGGGGAGTGCCCCAACGTGGTGCTCGTGGCCCGCACCCACATGGAGGGCCTGGAACGGGCACGGGACCTCGCCACCCAGTACGCCACCGGGCTCGTCCCCCCGGGGGTGCGCCTGCTGGGGTTGGTCACCATCCCCGACGCGGCGGGGCGGTTGCCCCTCTCGTTGCGCCGCCCGCGGGACCTCGTCTCCGCCACGGTCCCCGCCGCCTGGCACCTGCCGTGGGTGGAGCCGTGGCGCAGCACCCGACGCGGCGAGCTGCCCAGCTGGGACCCCGAACACGACCCCACCCCCACCGGGCGCCGCCGCGCGCACGCGGGGGTGCCCGCTGGCTACTTGGACTGCGGCAAGGAGCTCGCCGCCGCGGCCCTCGCCGGCCTCTAACCCACCACCACCACCAGAATGGAGTCACGATGAACGCACTGATGAGGACCGCCACGACCTTCTCCGCGCAGATCGGCCCGAGCGGGCCGATCGCCCCTCCCGGGGCCGCCAAGTTCAACACCTTGGCCTCCTGGGTGATGTGGGGGGTGGTGCTGATCTTGGTGATCGCCGCGATGGCCGCCGCCGGGAAACTGGCGTGGGACCGGGGCCACGGCGGTGGTGGCGCCGGTGAGGGCGGCGCCCAACTCGGCAAGGTCGCCATCGCCGCCGTCATCGTGGCCAGCGCTGTGGCGATCGTGAACACCCTGGTCTTGTGATGACCAGCTCCACGAGCGCCCGGCCCACGGCCGAGGACGAGGGACGGTCGGGGCGGCGGCTGGCGACCCTGCTCGGTGCGGCCGCGCTGGTGATGATCCTGGTCATCCTCGCCCTGGTCATCGGCGTCGGGCGCCGCGGTGGCAACCCCCCGGTGGCGGCACCCGCGCCCGCCCCGCCCGCAGCGAACCCGGTGGACGGCGCACCCGGGGCCGCCACGCTCACCACGGCACCGGTGGCGCGGTGGGAGCTGTACCAAGGGATCGCGGTGCCCTACAGCCCCGAGTACGGCCCCCGCACCGTGCAAGGACTCGGCCCGGCCACCGGCTACAGCCACAACCCGGCCGGAGCCCTATTCGCGGCGGCTCAACTCAGTGTTCGGGCGGCACTGGCGCCCGACGACTCGTGGCGTTCGGTCGTCGAAACCCAGGTTCTCGACAGCCCGGGAAAGACAGCGTTCATCAAGGCACGCGAGGCCACAAGCATCGCCCCGTACACCGTGCCGTCGTCTTCGCTCACCCAGTACGCAGGGTTTCGGGTCGTCAATTACACCGACTCTATGGCGACGCTGGGTATGGCTTTGCGCACCAAGACAGGAAGTCTTCAGGAGGGGCAGGTCACCGTCGTCTGGTCCGGGTCGGATTGGCGGCTGTCAATGCAACCGGACGGTTCCGTGTCCTCCGCCGCGACCGTTATACCCAGCCTCGTGGGTTACATCCCCTGGTCAGGAGTCTGAGATGAATGCTGCGTTGCTCGCGCTCCCCCTCTCCGCGCAGGCACCGCCCCCTAGCGGGAGTGACTGTCGGCCGGGCTTGGGGGCGTTGTGTGCGATCGGGAATGCGATTGCTGATCCGGGTGGGGCGGTGAGGTCGGCTGCGGGGGCGGCGGCGTCGGCGGTGGCGGGGTCGGCTTTTGAGTCGATGGTCAACGCCTTGAGGGAGGGGGTGGGTAAGTCCGTGGGGTTGATGATGTCCTTCTGGATGAAGGTGCCGATTCCCTCGATCGCGGACCCGAACAGTGCGGTCACGAAGCTGCGCGACGCCACCTTGTATTTGACGGTGATCACCGCGGTGGTGTCGATTTTCTTCGTCGCCGCGAGGGCGGCGCTGGCGCATCGGCAGGCGGCGACGGAGGACGCGACGCAGGCCGCGAAGGGCCTGGTGCACATCGTGGTTGCCTCCGTGGTGGCGGTGCCCGCGGTGATCCTGGCGTCGCAGGCCGCGGATGAGTACTCAACATGGCTGGTGTCCCGCGCCGCGAACGGTGACGTCGACGCCGCGCTAGCCCGGTTGACTGGGTTCACCCAGATCGCTGGGGTGGGGTTCACGTTCATCCTCGCCTTGCTGGCGTTGGTGGCGTCGGTGGTGCAGGCGTTTTTGATCGTCATCCGCGACGCCCTGCTGATTTTGTTGGTGGGGGCGTTGCCGTTGGCGGCGGCGTCGTCGATTACCCGGTCGGGGCAGGCCACGTTCACCAAGATGACCGGGTGGCTACTGGCGTTCATCTTGTTCAAGCCGGTGGCGGCGATGGCGTACGCCGCCGCCCTGTGGTCGGTCACCGATTCCTCCACCGAGATCAACCAGATAGCGGGCATCTTCTTGGTGATCTTGGCGGTGTTCACCCTGCCCGCGTTGATGCGGTTGATCGTGCCGCAGGTGGAGCGGGTCGGGGGTGGCAGCGGCGCCGCCCTGCTCGGGGAAGCAGCGGGGAGAATGACGGGTTCGGGCCCCACTGGGGCGGTGCCCCACACCCCCAGCAGCAGCGGCGGTGGTGCCCGGGCCACGCATCAGGCCAAGTCCCTGGGTGAGCAACGCGTGCCGGAGTCAAGTCCATCCGGGGCTCGTGGTGGCGGCGCCGGTGGTGGCGGTGCTGGCGGTGGCGGGGCGACCGGGGCCAGAGCCGGTGGCGGTGGTGGTGGGGGGCCGAAACCGCCCGGTGGTGGCGGTGGTGCTCCCACCGGTGCCGGTGGTGGTGGCCCCACCGGAGCCGCGGGCGGTGGTGGTGGTGGTGCGCCGGCGGCTGCGCCGGTGGCCGGGGCCGCCGTGCAGGGGGTGGGTATCGCCGCGCAGAAGACGGTGCAGGTGGTGAAGGGCACCGGGCAGGTCGCCGGTTCCGCCGCCGAGGGCGCCGTCGACGGCAAACAGGAGTGACAACGAGGAGGAGCATCCGATGACGAGTACCGCGAGTGATCCGGGCCGCAGCTACGGCGGCTGGCGCCGCCCCCGGTCGGCGGGGTTTTACGGGCAGTCCGCGGCGACCACCTACGCCGGTATCGGTGCCCTGGTGCTGGCGTTGTTGGCGTTGATGCTGGTGGGCATCCTCGCCGGGGTCATCGTCGGCGTCGGCGCCCTGGTGTTGTTGGCGCCGCTGCTGCTGCGGGTCAATGGGCGCACCGCGTATCAGGCGGGGGCACTGCGCTGGCAGTGGGCGCGGCAGAAACGGCGCCGCGCCCACCTGTACCGGTCCGGGCCGATGTCGGCCACCCCGGGTGGCACCCACCGCCTGCCCGGGGTGTTGGCCGCGACCACCTTGTCTGAGGGGCAGGACGCGTTCGGACGCGCGTTCGGGCTTATCCACCTGCCCAAGACCGCCGGTTACACGGTGGTGCTGCGCGCCGACCCCCAGGGCGCGGCCCTGGTGGAGCAAACCCAGGTCGACTCCTGGGTGGCCTCGTGGGGTCACTGGTTGGGCAACCTCGGCCAAACCGGGGACATCGTCGCCGCCGCGGTGGTCATCGACACCGCCCCCGACTCCGGGGAACGCCTGCGGGCGGAGGTGTTGCACCTGGTCCGCGACGACGCCCCGGCGTTGGCGCGGGAGATCCTCACCCAAACCGCGCAGGAGTACCCCTCGGGGTCGGCGTTGGTGTCGGCGCGGATCGCGGTCACCTTCCACGCCGCCACCGCTGAACGGCGCCGCGACCCCGACGAGATGGCGGTGGAGGTCGGCACCCGCCTGCCGGAGCTGTACGCGTCTTTGCGCGACGCCGGCCTGGATGCGACCCCGATGGACGGGTGGGCGGTCGCGGAAACCGTGCGGTTGGCCTACGACCCGGCCGCGCAGCAGGACATCGACGAAGCCCGCGGCACCGGTGCCGGGGCCCAGGTGATGTGGCACGACGCCGGGCCCGCGGCCCATGAGGAGAGGTGGGCCTCCTACGTCCACGACTCGGGGGTGAGTGTCACCTACGCCATGGAGTCCATGGTCAGTTCCACGGTCCGCGATCAGGTGCTGCGCCGGTTGCTGGAACCCCATCGTGATATCGCCCGTAAACGCATCACCCTGATCTACCGGCCTCACGACGCCGGGGACGCCGCCACCATCGTCGACCGTGACCACAAGGACGCGATCATCGCCGCGAGCCGCAAGGGCCTCGTCGCCGCCGCCGCCGACGTCGCCCTGGAGGCCACCACCCGGGCCCGCGATGAGGAAGCCCGGGGTGCGGGGGTGGTGCGGTTCTCCATCCTCATGACCACCACCGTCGCCGACCCCGACCAGCTGCGCCGCACCGACGCCGTGCTCCGCACCCTCGCCGCGACCGCCCGGCTGAAGGTGCGGCCCTGCTACGGCTACCAGGCGGCGGCGTTCGCCGCCGCCCTCGGCGTCGGGGTACTGCTCCCCGAGCACGCCACCATCCCCGGCGCCCTCGCCAACTAGCCAGCCGACTCAAGGACAGGAGACCCGCGGTGACGCACCCCTCCGAACCCAGCCACCCCGGCAGGGTCACGACCACTCTGGTGGACACCGGGCAGGGCGCCGGGCAGCCAGCGGCGACACCACCCACCGCCGCGCCCGCGACGGTGTCCCGGTTGGCGCGGCCGGCCCCACCCACCCCGAGGCAGGCGCGGGCCGCGGCGAAGGCCGCGGACAAGACCCTGCGGCGGGAACGGAAAACGCAACTGGCAGCGGAGCGGGCCGCCCGCGGCCCCGCCATCCCCCCGACCGGGTTGGCGGGCCCAGCCGGGGGTGCTGCGGGGGTGGTCGACGTCCCCCCGGAATACCGGGCTACCACGGTGCAGGTGTGCGGGCTGTGGCCGTGGGCGGTGGGGTCGGGGACCCCGATGATCGGCACCCCCATCGGGCACCACCTGCACACCGGGGCCACGGTGTGCTTCGACCCCATCTCCTGGTTCCTCCGGGCCAAACTCATCTCCAACCCGTCGCTGTTCATGCTCGGGTTGCCCGGCCTGGGGAAGTCCACGTTCATCCGCAAGCTGGTCACCGGGGCCACCGCCACCGGGGTGGTGCCGATGATCCTGGGCGACCTGAAACCGGATTACGCCGACCAGGTGCGGGCCCTCGGCGGACAAGTTGTGTCCGTGGGGCGGGGCCGCGGCTACCTCAACCCCCTCGCCGTGGGTGCCCTGGGGTCGATTCTGCCCCGGCTCCGCGGGCGCCCCGCATATGACCGGGTCGCCGCGGAAGTCGCCGCCCGCCGCCTGTCGATGACCTCGGGGTTGGTGTCGCTGGTGCGGCGGGAGGAGATCACCGACACCGAGCAGACCATCATCGCCACCGCCCTGCGCCAGCTCGACGAGCACGCCACCGCCACCGGTGACCCCACCCCACCGCTGCTCACGGACCTCGTGGAGGTCATCAAAGCCGGGGGGGAGCAGCTCATGGCGGTCACCCTCACCGACACCATCACCGACTACCGGGCGGCGGTGCGCCGCCTGCACCTGTCGCTGATCGCCCTGATGTCCGGCCCCGTCGGGGAAGTGTTCTCCCAGCAGACGTCGGTGCCCCTGGACCTGGACGCCCCCGCGGTGTGCATCGACCTGTCCGGGATCGCCGCCACCGACGAACGGCTCACCGCCGCCGTGCTCCTCGCCTGCTGGTCGGATGGGTTCGGGGCCATCGAAGCCGCGCACACCCTCGCCGATGAGGGCCTGGCCCCGCAGCGGTACTTCTTCGCGGTCCTCGACGAGTTGTGGCGGGTGCTGCGCGCCGGGGTCGGCATGGTTGACCGGGTCGATGAACTGACCCGGCTCAACCGCACCCTGGGCCTGGGCCAGGCGATGATCACCCACTCCCTGGACGACCTCGACGCCCTGGCGTCGGAGGCCGACCGGTCCAAGGCCCGCGGCTTCGTGGAACGCGCCGGGGCCGTGGTCTGCGGTGGGTTGCCCGCCCGGGAACTGGCGGCGCTGAGCCAGATCGTGGGGTTCACCGGCGTCGAGCAGGACATGATCACCGCCTGGTCCGCGCCGTCGACCCTGTCCACGACGGGGGAGGCCCTGCCCCCACCGGGGCAGGGCAACTTCCTGATCAAGATCGGGTCCCGCACCGGCATCCCGCTGCACGTCGACCTCGTCGCCGCCGAACGCGACTCCCAGCTGCACAACACCAACGCCCGCTGGGACCCCGCCGCGGTGGGCGGGGTCCTGGACCCGGCCACCGTCGCCGAGGTCGCCTCGGTGACCGCGGCGTCCGGGGTCACCGCGGCCATCCCCGGACCTGAAGCACCGCCGCTGTCACCGGGGTTCGGCCCCGGCGCCCACACCCCACCCGCGGGGGCCGCCGTGCGCGCCGCCGCGAACACCACGGAGGGTGGTGAGTGGCGGTGACCAGCACCAACGAGGTCGACGAGATCGTTGCCCTGACCGCGGCGGCCGCCCGGCGGACCCTGGTCGTGGCCCGCCGCGCCGCCGAAGCCCGCCGCCAGGCCCGAACCCGCCAACGCGCCACCGCATCCGCGGCGCCCCCGGCGGCGGGACACGCCCGGGAGGACGCCGCCCTGGCCGCAGCGTGGCGGCGGGAGGCGACCGCCGCCCGGTGGGCGGCGGCCGACGTCGCCCGCGACCACGACCCCGTCGCCGCGGCGGCGTGGGACCAGCGCGTCCGGGATGCCGGTATCGACCCCGACGAGGTCCGCGCCGAGGCCGTGGACGAGGAGGTGGGTGATCCGGGCACCGCGACCGCGCCCGGTGAGGGCACGACGGTGGACGCCGAGCCGGCCACCGGACACGGTCCCGACCCGACCTCCGCCGCGACCTCCGCCGGGGCGGGGCCGGACGCGGCGGACCTGGTGACCGAGCACCTGGCCGAGACCTACACCGACGAGGCCCTGGACCGGGCAGGCGACGCCGACCCGACCCCCACCCCCACGGTCGGTGACCTGATCGCCGCGACCGAACCGGTGGAGCGGGACCTGCCCGCGTCTGCCGCGTTCTCGGTGTCCGCACTGGGCAACGACGAGGGAGTCGACGCCGCACTGGACGTGGGACGGCTCGAACACACCCGCGATGAAGGAGTTGAACGTTGAGCAGCACCGGCCCGATCCCGGGCACTGGGTACGCGCTGCGCCGGGTCGTGGTGGCCACCGACCTCGCCGCGCTCCGAGGACCAGTCAGCGGCCGCTGGCAGCTGCCGCTGCACCTGGACGCCTCAGCGCGGGCGGTCTATCACTTCGCCGACCCCGACGACCGGGAGGAGGCCTACCAGCTCGTCCTGCTCGAGGCGTCCTCGCCCGCCGACCTGGAGCAGTGGCTCGACGGCACCGAGCTCCTGCGGCTGTGGCCGCACCTGTACCTGCCGCGGGTCGTGCGGGCTGCCTGGCAGGCAGAGCAGCCGGCGCTGGCCCGGGCCGGCGCCGGTCCTCGCGTCCCCCAGCTGTAGGACCGGCGGCGGCAGTGTCGATCGCGTTCGACTCCACCCCCGCCACCACGGCGGGCGTGGAACGGCTCGAACACACCCGCGACGAAGGAGTTGAACGTTGAGCAACACCGCATCCCGCGGCCCCAGCTCGCAGAGCTGGCTGCCGCTGATCGCCGTCGGTATCGGCGTCACCGTCACCGCGGTCGCCTACGGGTCGTGGTGGCTCGGCGACACCCTCGCCGGGGTCGACCAGAGCCTCCCCGGCAACCCGGTGGAGGCGTTCATCCGGCTCGGCAAAGGGCAGTTGGTGTGGCCCGTCGCCGCCACGGTGATCGCCGCGGTGGCCACCGCCATGCTCGTGGGCGGGGCGGTGCTGGTCGCGCTGACCCGCGGGGGGCGGCGGCGCTCCGACCGGGTCGCTACCTCGATGGCCCGCCCTGCCCAGCTCTCCGAGATCTCCGGGCGCTCGGCGAGGGCCAAGGCCGCCCGGCTGCGCCCGGGCACCCCCATCGACGCCCCGAGCGACGTCGGGCTGCGCATCGGAACCACAGTCGCCGGCAACGCACCCCTCTACGTGTCGTGGGAGGACGTGGCCACCATCCTCGCCGGGCCCCGGATGGGTAAGACCGCGGCCATGGCCATCCCCGCGATCTGCGACGCCCCCGGGGCGGTCATCATCACCTCCAACAAGGCCGACGTGCACCACCACACCCGCGGGGTCCGCGAGGCCCACGGCCGGGTGTGGCTGTCGGACCTGCAAAACATCGCCGGCGACGCGGGGCAGGACTGGTGGTGGAACCCGCTGCGCGGGGTGGAGACCATCAGCCCCGCCCGGCTGATCGCCGGGTACTTCGTCGACGCCTCCACCACCGCCGGGTCCGTCGGCAACGACTACTTCGACGGCGGCTCCCAGGAACTCCTGGCCCTGCACATGCTCACCGCCGCGGCGGCCGGCGGGGACCTGCTCCACGTGCTGGAGTGGCTGTCCGACGACACCAGTGTTGTCCCGGCCCGCATCCTCGACGACCACAACCACCACGCCGCCGCCTCGGCGATGCGCCGCGCCCGGGGCCTCAACCCGCGCCAGCGGGACGGGTTGTTCGACATGGCCCGCCGCTACCTGGCCGTGCTCACCGAGCCGTCCTACGCCCGCTCGATCACCCCGCCGACCCGGCGGGGCCTGACCCGCCAAGGCGAACTCGGCGACACGATCACCGTCCACGACCACGCCGAGCTGGTGCCCGACACGTTCGTCGCCGGCAGCGACACCCTCTACGCGCTGTCCAAGGAGGGTCGGGCATCGTCCTCCGCGCTGACCACCGCCCTGGTCGGGCGCATCTTCGACGCCGCCGAGCACCGGGCCCGGCGCAGCGCGGGTGGGCGGCTGCCCACCCCGCTGGTCGCGGTCCTCGACGAGGCCGCCAACATCTGCAAGCTCTCCGAGCTGCCCGACCAGTACTCCCACTTCGGCGGGCAGGGCATCGTCGTGCTCACCGTGCTCCAGTCCCCCGCCCAGGCCCGCAAAGTCTGGTCCGACGACCAGTTCGCTGCCCTGCTCTCAGCCTCGAACGTGCACATCTACGGCGGGGGCATCACCGACGACCGCTACCTGGAGTCCCTGTCCCACCAGATCGGGGACCACGACGTATCCCGCTGGTCGGACTCCCGCGGGCGCGGGGGGGAACGCTCCCGCTCCCAGTCCTGGTCCCGCGAGCCGATCATGCCCGTGGAGGTCCTCGCCGCGATGCCCAAGGACCGGGCTTTGGTCCTGTCCTCCGGCAACCCCCCGGTCCTGGCCTGCAAGACGTTCTGGCAGGACACCCCCCACGCCGACGCCATCCGGAAGTCCCTGGCAACCTACGACACCACCCGCGAGGTCACGCAGTGACCCGCGACGAAGACGAGCTCGACGCGCTCGCCGCCTCCTCGCCCAACACCGGGCCCGGCAACCAGCAGGCCCGCAAGACCCACTACCGCGGCGTTGAGGAGTGGGTCGAGCAGTGGTTCGCACCGTGCGTCGCGGTGCGCCTGACCGGCGACGGCCGCGGTCTTACGTGGTGCGCGCAGTGGTGGGCCCACGACGCGGTCGCCGTCCGCCTGCACGCATTGTGGATGGCGTGGGAGGCCGCGCGCAGTGACAGCGACACCGCCGCGATGAGTGGTTGGTGGACCCGTCACGCCGACCCCCATCTACGGAACATCCTTGACGGGGAGACCGGACCCCTGTGGCAGTGCTCCCCCACCCATCACCACCCGTTAGCTGCGCTCCCGACACTGCCAACGCCTGCAGGGTGGTTTCAGCGCAGCCAACCCCAATAAGACCGGCGCGCAGGGGAAGTCAGATCTCGCGCACATTTTCGTGCTGCTGGGTGTGGCGTGCATCGCCGGCTTCCCAGCCGGTGTCTTCCCAGGCGGTGCTTCGTGCCGGTGACGGCGCAAGCCGTTCCTCGCCGCGTATCTCGGCCTCGAGGTCGGCGTCTTGCGGGGTCAGTGCGCCGCGGCGTGCTCGTTCGTTCTCACCGCCGCGGAGCTGACGCTCGGTGACGGGTAGAGCGGCGGCTGCGGTCGCGCGCCTGCCCCGCAGCTCGGCGTCCACCGCCCGGGCCGCGGCGAGCTCGTCCGCCCGACCGGGACCGTCAGCGGCGCGTGCCTCGATCTGGTCCCACATCTCCTGCGGCGCCCCTGCCCGCACGGCGGCGTTGACCGCGGCGACCGCTGCGCCTTCCGCGTCCCAGCTCTCGTCGCGGGCCGCCCGCTCGGCCGCGGTGGCTGCGACCAACTCATGTGCCGCGCGCCGCCGCAGCAGCAGGGGTGCGCGCTTCGCCGCGTTCGCGGCCTGGGCGCGGGCGTGCCACGCAACGGTGGCCGCGGCCGTGGCCGCCTTCATTCGGGTCTGCGCGGCGCGGGCGGCGCTGATGGCAGCAGTCTGGGCGGGCAGCCGGGCGTGCTCGGTGACGACGGTGGCCGCGGCTGTCGGCTCTGGTAGCGCGGCGTCGCGGCGCTGAGCCGCCCACCGCTCACGCAGTGTCAACAACATCCGGTCCAGGGTTGCGCTGGGGATCATCTGGACCCGCGCGGCGCGCATCGCCTCCTGCAGCTGCGCGCGCCCCGGCGCCATCACCGGGGTTGCGGCGGCTGCCTCCAGCCGGGTGATGCGCTCACCGAGGGCGGTGGTGTAGTCGGCGCGCGCGGTGTCCATGCCGGGGTGCCGGGCCGGGGTGGGGGCGAGCTGGTGGGGGTTGGTGGGGAGGTCGCGCAGGGCGCGGAACCCGCCCGGGCGGTGTGCGCCTGCGGTGACGGCGTCTTGGTGGGTGGTGTGCTCGCCGATCCAGGCGTCGGCGCGGGAGCGCAGCACGGCGGCGGTGTCACGGGCCCCGGTGAGGCTGTCGGGCACCGCGTCGGGGTCGGCGTCCGCGCCGACGGGGGGGTCGAGGTCGACGGGGACGGTGGTGATCGCGGTGACCAGGGCGCGGGTGTCCAGCCCGTCGGTCTCGGCGGCGGCGAGGGTCGCCACCAGGTCGGGGTAGTGCGGGGAGGCCGTGGCCGTGGCGTGGTGGGCGGCGGGCAGGGCCCGGTCCAGCAGGTACCGGGCCCGGTCGGCGGCGAGGGCGGTGACCAGGTCGGCGTGGATGGCGCGGAGCCGGGTGGTGTCGTCGGCGTGGTCGAGCTCGGCGGCCAGGGTCTGCGTCGCGGTGAGGTTGTCATCGGTGCGACCGACGATGCGGGTGAACACCTGCTCCGGGTCCTGGGCCGGTTCGGTGCCGCCGGCGGGGTGGTGGTGGCCCTCATGGGTGTCGGTGACCTCCTCGTCGGTGACGAGGTAGAGGTGGTTCGCCTCGCGGCCGCGGGTGAGCCCGACGTAGGCGGTGGACCGGGTCAGGGCC
>JAABUT010003403.1_pt1 | contig 13717 bp, 15 predicted proteins | sample 5559281 | NCBI WGS metagenome assembly JAABUT01 (sample SAMN10711880, study PRJNA513359) | rock metagenome | isolation source: Antarctica rocks | place: Antarctica: Victoria Land, Ricker Hills nord | collected 2016-01-04
GGAAAGGTTTATAATACCATTAAATCTTTCTCTTTCAAAAGAATATTTATAAAACTAATACTACCATATTAACCTCCTCAATTTATAATAAGGTACATAGGATACTTTTGTTGTGCGTTCGTGCTATTCCGTCTACAAAAGCTAATTGACAACCTCAAGAGACCTGTCAATAGTCCAAGGAATATTCGTGTCAAATTCAATTTGTACTAAACCTGTTTTGTCTTTGAAATATGTCAGATCGTTACCTTCTGCAAAACCGATTGAGAAGTTATCATTGATTTTGGTCAAATCAAAAGTATGTCCATCACCAGGTAATGGAACACGATAATCTTTCCCTGTCACCACACGTCCTTTGAAATGAAACCAACCACCAATGTGATGAAGTCCGTTGCTTAGAACTTCGTAGGATGTAATTTCGACTTCTTTTCGGAAGTCAACTCCTAAGTCACTAAAAAGTTCCATGATTTCATCTGGAAAGACTTTGTCACGGAAAGCAACATAATTTTTACAATCATTACAAGTACAAGTGTCAGCACCACTACCTGATACTTTTTTATAAGTCTCTTCTGTCAACTCTTTATCAACTTCAAATTCCCAATCTTTATATTTCACAGTCACACTAATAATTATTTTTTTTCAAGCAGTTAAAAGTTTGCAGTGTCACATTTCAGCATTCTGACTAACGTAAAATTAATTATTGATTGTCAGTAGTTTGAGTTTTTTGAAATTCTGTCTCTTCGTTAGCTCCGGAATTTATTTTCGGTCGAAAAAGGAGGAATGACGCATAACGTTTCAGGGCTTTGTGTTGTGGTGGGAATCAGGGAACGTCAGCCCAGCCCATAAGCAAAAGCCCAATTGAAAAACTAAAGATAAGCCTTTGTTCGTCAGCCCACCATAACACAAAACCCATGTAGGCAGCAGCTTTGTTGCAGGTTAAAAGGTTGTCTCCCGATTAAGTTCTTTGTCGCTTGCGTACCAAATAAAGTTATTTCGTCTAACTGATTTATTTGCTAAAGTGTCTACCAAATTTGAGATAAAGAATGGGAATGACAGGTCTTCAATATTATATAAAGAGTGCGGTAGTTGATCTGCTGGCCAATATTTCAAAAACCAATCTTTATTAAGAGATACATGATTCACTTTAAATTTTTTGTAGTCGGCCACGGCTACAAATGCTTCATTAGCAGCTAAAAAATTCTGTCGAAAAGTTTCAAGAACAAATTGATTGTGATAACCTTCATAACCAAATACACCATTAAAAAATGGTTGTTTTTTATCTTGTTTTCCTGAAAATATGAACTGTCCATTTTCGTTAGCTTGGCGAATTATATCTGTCAAGCCTTGATTTTGAATATTGGCTTTGATTTCGATTATGGCACGAACAGAGTCTGGTGTCATAATTACAAAATCACCCTCTTTAAAAAGAATAGGGCTGGCGTCATCATAAATCAGTAGGTCAATCTGTCGTGACGTGAGATGTTGTCCACGATTATCAGTTTGTTTAATTACGAATCCTGTTCCTATTGTATATATTTCGGGTAAAAAACGTTTGATGATATTTTTTAACACGGCTTCCTTATATCTCCCATCTTCGCCCCAATGACTAATAAGATTTCTGACTTTATTTGTCAAAGCTAAAAGTTCTTTTGTCGTTGTTTTATGGTATTCGATTAAACTCATGGTTGTTCGTTGTCGTGGTAAAGTTGCTGCCTACGTGTTAATACATGAATGTATTTCTTCGGTTTCATTTTTCCAAATAACTGATTTATTCCCTGAAAATCAGTCACATTTAGACTCGTATATTATATACCTTAATACGTCTTTTAACCCCTCTTTTTATATTAAGGTATTTTTTATACGAGTCTTTATAAACATAGCTTATCCAGCGGACTCTCTATCTTTTTTATGGCTTTGGGCGTCACACGTGTTTACCGCAACGTCGTTTTTATATTTTCATGGCCTAACAATTCCTGTATATAACTGATGTCTGTTCCGCTTTCCAAACAGACCTCTGTTGCAGGGCAGATACCAGCATGCATTGGTTCTGCTCCACCTGACATCTTTTATTTGTTTTACTGCATTATTAGTCCCATTACTTCTTTCCCCCGGTGATGCAAAGGTTTAATAAGAGTTGTTTGCATATAATTGCTTTTTAACATTTACCAACGATAACATGGTTTGCACCGTAGCTAAATTGATAATATCCGGTTGGAACTACAGCTAAATTGAAAAACAAAAAGTTGAAAGATACGTTCCGTCAGCCCGTATTTTGGAAATACCCATGTTGTGCGTTCCCCCTTTGTCTTGAATTATAGTTTTATAAGATTCAGAAGCGATAAAGCGCCTTTCGCCTGTTGAAGTTTACCGCCGGCAGATAATGAGCCTAAGTCAACCGGAGCAAAGCCAATGTCCTTTATCATTTCGCTCACCTCTGCTTTTGCTTCTTTGTCATCTCCGGAAACAAAAAGCACACGATGCCCATATGCTTCAACAGGATTAGCTGCCAATATTTTAAAGAAAAGAGTATTAAACGCTTTCACTATCCTCGCCCCCGGAAGATAATCCTGCACCTCTTCGCTGGAAGAACGGCTGCCCAAATCCGCAACTTGCATATCTGGCGTTACAAAATGGTTGGTGGCATCTATTACAACTTTGTTGTTCCAGTTTGTAATTTGTGTAAGCGTTTTTACATTAGTCCACGGCAATGCTAAAAACACTATGTCTGCTTCACCTGCTTCATTAGCAGTAACCGCCGTTGCTCCGTTTCCTAATTGCAAAATGGTTTCCTTTAAAGAGTCAGGATGTTTGCTGTTACTAATTTTTACATTATAGCCGTTTTTCAGTAAATGAGCAGCAACAGCTTTACCAATGTTTCCTGCTCCGATCATTCCAATTGTCTTTTTCATTTTATTTATTATTTAATTATTGTTACTAATTCCTGCAGTGGTTTTCTTACTTTTTTAAGTTTGTGACTCCAATCGTTCATCTCATCCCGATATCCCAATGCTAAAAGTGACGTGCTTCTCAAACCCTTTTCTTTCAATCCAAGAAATTCGTCTAAAGAGGCAGGGTTAAAACCTTCCATCGGCGATGCATCAATACCTTCAAGCGCCGCAGTAAGAACGGCTACACCTAGTGCAATACCTGATTGTTTTGCCGCATGATAAAACTGTGCTTCATCACTTATGGCAGAGAAGTATTTCTTCGCAGCGTTTTTTTGTCCTTCAATATCTGCAGCGGGCAGGTTTCGTTCTTGTGCTAAATGATCAAACACTTTGTCAATTCTTTCTTCGGTATATTTAGTCCAAGCAGCAAAAACAAGCAGGTAAGACGATTCCACAACCTGTTTTTGGTTGAATGCTATGGGTAAAATCTTATTTTTCATTTCCGGGTTGCTTATTACAAAAACCTCGTAAGGCTGCAAACCAAGTGATGAAGGCGAAAGATGAATGGCTTCAATAATATTATTTACAGTGCTTTCGGGAACGGCTTTGTTTATCATTCTCTTTGTCGCGTAACGCCAGTGCATGGCTTCATTTGCTGTCATTTTTTTATCGTTTAATGAAGCAAAATTACACGCACGAAGCACCCTTCTCCAATGACATTTGAAGGAAAAAAACCTTGACAAATGTCAAGGGTAGTCAATAAAATCAAACTGTTTTTTTGGAGATTTGGCTTCTTATCCTGCTTAAGGTTTCAGCAGATACACCGAGGTAAGATGCAATCATGTGCAACGGCACACGATTGCCAATAGAAGGATATTTTGAAATAAAGTTGCTGTATTTTTCTTCTGCAGAAAAAGATATGCTAACATGAATCCGCTCCTGCAAAACCACAATATTTTTTTTAAGTGTTTCATTTACAAAATCATTGAAGGCAGGAATTGTCTTGCGAATCATTTCAAAATCTTCTTTCTTCAGCAATAAAATTTCGCTGTCTTCGATGGCATCAATATTATATTTTGAAGGCAGACCTGAATCCATGCTTTCCCTGTCTCCTGTCCAATAATTTTCAGGAGCAAACTGCATAATGTGTTCCTGCCCTTTTTCGTCTACATAATAATAGCGCAGAAAACCCTTGCACACAAACGCATTAAATCGGCAGACATCTCCTGCCTGTAAAAGATATTGACGTTTCCGAAGCTTTTTGAATGACGCAACGGATTCGATCAACTCATAATCCTGATCGGTTAAAGCGATCTTATTTTCTAAATATTTTCGAAAAGTATCAAACATTAATTTTAATAGCTGATCGGCAAAATTAGACTTATTCAGGTAAGCATTAACTCCGGAAAATCCATTCCTTAAAGAAGCTACCATTTTGCTCTTGCTGCAGGACTGACAGTTAGGTCGGCAAAGTCCTGTTTCAGATATTTATAATAACCCGTAATAGCTATCATTCCAGCGTTATCAGTGCAATATTCAAAGCTGGGAATAAATGTTTTCCATCCCATTCTTATGCCCAACTCTTTAAGGCTATTTCTTAATCCGCTGTTAGCGCTTACTCCGCCTGCGATACAAACATTTTTTATGCCTGTTTCATTCGAAGCCTTTTTTAATTTGTTTAATAAAATTGAAACAATCCTTTGCTGAACAGACGCACAAATATCATCCAGATTTTCTTCTATAAAATTGCTGTTTTTGTTTTTTTCTGCCTGTAAAAAATATAAAACAGAAGTTTTTAAACCACTGAAACTAAAATTAAGTCCGGCAATATTTGGTTCCGGAAAAGAGAAACGGGCAGGATCGCCTGCATGCGCATATTTATCAATAAGCGGTCCGCCCGGATACGGTAAGCCAAGCAACTTGGCAGTTTTATCAAATGCTTCTCCTGCTGCATCATCTATTGTTTGTCCAATTACCTCCATATTATAAGGACTTTTACATAGAACAATTTGAGTATGACCTCCGCTTACAGTGAGACATAAAAATGGAAAAGCAGGCCTTGGTTCGTCTATCATATTTGCGAGCACGTGCGCTTCCATGTGGTGTACGCTTATAAGCGGCTTTTTCAGAGACATAGCGAGAGACTTCGCAAACTGGGCTCCAACCAGCAAACTTCCTATTAAACCCGGGGCCTGCGTAAAGGCTACCGCATCGAGTTCAGATAATTGAACGCCTGCTTTTTGCAATGCCTGATCAACCACAGGTACGATATTTTGAATATGTGCCCTGCTCGCAAGTTCGGGTACAACACCGCCATATTGCTCATGTATTTTTTGTGTAGCTATCAGGTTTGAGACTATTCTACCATCGTGAAAAACAGCAGCGCCGGTATCATCGCAGGAAGATTCGATGGCTAAGATGGTGGGCATTGAGTCGTTAAAGTCATTAGTCATTGGGTCGTCAAATCATTGGTTATTGCGGCAATCAATCCTTTGGATGAATAAGGCACCAGGTCATCGATATTTCTCAATGTTAAACAGCGTTATTTAGCAGGTTTTATGTGGTAAGGAGAATGAAATGGTTATCAGGTAAAATGGAACAAAGCGTGGTAATTTCAGCGTTTGCAACCAAATCATTTTAAAAACAATCAAGTTACCTGAAGTTGTGCTACTTATTGCAACCAATTATGTAAACCCCCTTATCTTAGCAAACTGTAAATAAAAGAATATGGCAAATATATTGATTATTGATGATGAGAGAGCAATACGGAAAACCCTGAACGAAATACTTGGTTTTGAAGGATACAAGACAGATGAAGCAGCCGACGGTGAAGAAGGCCTGAAAAAATTTCAGGCAACAACGTTTGACGTGGTTTTGTGCGATATAAAAATGCCAAAGCTTGATGGGATAGAATTTTTAAGCAAGGCACTGGCGATAAATCCTGATATTCCTGTTATCATGATCAGCGGTCATGGAAATATAGAAACTGCCGTAGAGGCAGTGAAAAAAGGAGCTTTTGATTTTATTTCAAAACCACCCGATCTCAACCGGCTGCTTATTACCATTCGCAATGCTATAGATAAAACTGATCTTGTAAAAGAAGCGAAAGTTTTAAAGCGCAGGGTAAGTAAGGTGCAGGAGATGATAGGCGAAAGCGCACCGATAGAAAAAATAAGAGAAACAATCGAAAAGGTGGCTCCTACTGAAGCCCGCGTAATGATAACCGGCGAAAACGGAAGCGGTAAAGAACTTGTGGCAAAATGGATACACGAAAAAAGCAACCGCAATGAAGGGCAACTTGTAGAGGTGAACTGTGCAGCTATACCAAGCGAACTTATAGAAAGTGAATTATTCGGACATGAAAAAGGCTCGTTTACATCAGCAATAAAACAGCGTATTGGAAAATTTGAACTGGCCAACGGAGGAACCTTGTTTTTAGATGAAATAGGCGATATGAGCCTGAGTGCACAGGCTAAAGTACTGCGTGCCCTGCAGGAAGGAAAAATAATGCGCGTGGGTGGTGAAAAAGAGATCACTGTTGATGTAAGGGTAGTGGCGGCTACTAACAAAGATTTGCTGAAAGAGGTAGAGGATAAAAATTTCCGGTTAGACCTTTATCACAGGTTAAGCGTTATTATCATTAATGTTCCATCATTAAATGAAAGAAGAGATGACATACCCCTGTTGGTGAACAAATTTTTGGAAGATATAGCCGAAGACTATGGGCAGGCAAAAAAAGAAATGGATGCAAAAGCCCTGGAGGCCTTAAGGCATCACAACTGGACAGGCAACATACGTGAGTTGAGAAATGTAGTAGAGCGGCTGGTTATTCTCTCCGGCAAAACGATAACGGCAGAGGATATCACTAATTATGTGGCTATTTAGAAGTTGCAGGTGGCGTCCCGTTGCAAGTTACAGGTAACAAGTTACACTTCATGCGGTTATAAGTTTCTCACCACATGAAACTTGTAACCTGAAACCTGAAACCTTGTAACCTGAAACCTTGTAACCTGAAACCGTTAACACTACCTACTCACATGTAAAATCCGCAATCTCCTTCATCGATCTTAAGAGGCTTACATTTCCGGGTGTTTCCGTTACCTGGCTGACCTGTACTCCTGACATTATAATTTGTTTGTCCGGAAAGCTTTGACTTATTTTTTGCAGGTAATCATTTGGTGAGATACCCGATAGGTTAGTAATTAAATGAAACCAGAGATAATTAAAAGAACGGTCGTGGTAAAAAAGCTTAATAGTTTCCAGAGAAGTATTACAGCCAAAATAAATAATCTTATTCGAATTTTTTTTCAGGAGATAATGAATAAACTGCAGCGGAACTTCATGCCGTTCGTGCTCGGGAGTAAACAATACTATTTCTTTTTTACCAACATTTACCACTTTAGGAAGATCATCAATTGCCTTTATCAGTTTATGAATGATGATGTTGCTTGTAAAATGTTCCTGCACGGGGATCAGGTGATCGGTTAACCACAAAAAACCAATTTTTTCCTGGAAAGGATTAATTACATTCAGAACAGCAGATTTAATTCCCATTCTTTCCGATACTTCATTAAACGTTCGCTCAAATCTTTCTTCATCCAGGTCAATGGAAGCTTCAACTAATTCTTTTATATAAAAATCATTTACGTTTTCTTTCGGCAATTTTGATAATGCCATTGCATTTATCTCTTCCCGGTCAAGGGAAGCAATTTTAGATATTTTAACTCCATTATTATATAAATAAGAAATTCTTAAAACCTGCTTCAGATTATCATTATCAAAAAACCTGTGATTGCTTTCTTTTCTTTGCGCTATACCAAGTTTGTAACGTTGCTCCCAAATGCGCCAGGTATGTGCCTTAATGCCGCTGAGGTTTTCAATATCTTTTATAGTAAAGTCGTTCATTTCAGAAATAAAGTTATATCTTTTTTAAAATCAAATTTTTAAGATTAAAGGGGAATACCTCAAATGAGGTATGATAGCATTTATATTATGCTTATGGAAAATCATATTTTTTATAAACGGGAAAAATTCTCTATCAAAAACACACAGATGCATCTTTTGTTTTTTCTTTAAGAAAACTTTTCGCTATATCACTTTTCACAGATAGATTATAATGTACATTTGCCCACTTCAAAAGCTACTTATGGGTTGGATACTTTTTATAATTGGTACTCTTGGCTGGCACATTGGTATGTATGGCATGTTTCAAAAGGCGGGCATAGAGCCATGGAAAGCCCTTATTCCTTTTTATAATACATGGTGCATTGTCAACAAAACCAATATTCGTAAAGTTTGGTTCTGGCTGCAGTTTATCCCTATTGCAGGCCAGTTTATTACCATCTGGATAACTATCATTTTTGTAATGCATTTTGCTAAGTTTTCATTACTCGATCATATTGCTACTGTACTTTTTCCTTTTATTTATTTTCCTTATTTAGGTTACTCTCCCGCCGTAAAATATGCGGGTCACGATGTTGTAAAACGGTATCATAAAAGCGCGGTAAGAGAGTGGATAGATGCGGCAGTTTTTGCTGTTGTGGCCGCAACTATCATCCGTACATTCGTCTTTGAAGCATATACCATTCCGACAGAAAGTATGGAACGGACATTGCTTGTCAATGATTTTTTGTTTGTTAATAAAATGAGTTATGGCCCCCGCATACCTCAAACGCCCATTTCGTTTCCATTTGTGCACAACATCATGCCTTTCAGCACTACCACACCGTCTTATACCAAACTCGTTCAGATACCTTATACAAGACTTCCCGGTTTTCAACCTGTAAAAAGAAACGATGTAGTTGTATTTAACTTTCCTGCCGGTGATACCATCATCAACCTGCCCGAATTTGGTTCCAAAAATCCTTACTACGATGTTTTGCGAACGGAGTTTAAGGGAAACAGGGAAGCTTTAGCGGCAGAATATCCCATACTGGTTCACCCGATGGATAAAACAGATAACTACATTAAAAGATGTATAGCAGTGGCCGGTGATACTTTATTGATAAAAGATGGAAAGGTATACATAGATGGCAAGCCTTCCCCCATTCCCCCTGCTTCCCAGACGGAGTATACGGTGCAAACAAATGGCCAGCCTTTTAGTGATGAATTTCTGCAAACGCAGCTTCATATAAATACAGATAATGACAATGGACAAATTCAGCCCTACCCCGGAAGGTCTGATCTGTTTGTAATTAATATGACTCCGGCTGAGGCAGAGATTGTAAAAAAACAGCCCAACGTTAAAAGCGTTCAGTTTTTTTACATTAATGATACGGGTTTCACCTTTCCTTACAGCCCCAATTATAACTGGAGCGTTGATAATTTCGGTCCCGTGTATATACCTGAAAAAGGAAGCACACTTACCCTTACCCCTGCTAATATTGATCTTTACCGCAGGCTTATTATCACGTATGAGGGAAATAAACTGGAAGAAAGAGACGGTAAGTTTTTTATTAACGGGCAGCAAACCAATACATATATATGCAAATGGAACTACTACTGGATGATGGGCGACAACCGCCACAAAAGCCAGGATAGCCGTTACTGGGGGTTTGTACCCGAAACAAATATTGTAGGCAAAGCTTCCCTTATATGGTTTAGCTGGGAAAACGGCCCCCGGTGGAACCGTTTGTTTAAGCCAATAAAATAATGTATCTTTAGTTTTTTAAGAGTCCTTCCCGGTTTCCGGCGGAGGGCTTTTTTATCTAAAGTATTTTTTTTAAGATGAAGAAAGAAGATTACCGTTTTACATTCGAAGTATATGATTCAATAGAAGAACTCTCCGAAGATGACGCGATGCTGCTTAGGGAGGCACACAAAGTGACGCAAAAGGCTTATGCACCTTATTCTCATTTCCGGGTTGGTGCAATTGCACAATTAAAAAATGGTGCACTTGTAAAGGGAAGTAACCAGGAAAATGCAAGTTTTCCTATCGGACTCTGCGCTGAAAGAGTAATGCTCGCATCTGCTGCATCTTTGTATCCTGATGTGCCAATAAAAACAGTTGCTGTCAGTTATGATAATGAAAATGGCCGCAGCAGCCGTCCCATTTCACCTTGTGGTATCTGCCGCCAAAGCCTGCTTGAATATGAAACAAAGTTGAATCATCCTATACGAATTATACTTGGCGGCCTCAGTGGCAAGGTGTACAGCATAGAGAGAGCAGGTATGTTGCTGCCGTTAAGTTTTACGGCTGATGAATTAAATGGTTAAGAAAGCATTTTGACCGCTTCGTTATCCTTTTTTTGAACCTTTTTCTGGTTTATTTTTTTGGTACGGGCATTTGTTTTCATAGCATCATCGTTGCGACGCATTTCGTTCATCGGCATACCATTAGGAAGCTTCAGGCTTCAACACAAAGCTGTTTATTAAAGTCTAAAACAGCTTTCCGGCTGTGGCACAAAATTTTAGTAAAATACCTCAAACAAACAAATAATCATGGAAACTACAAAAGAAACAAGAACAATTCTTAACGATCTTATTGAGATTAATAACGACCGTATTAAAGGTTATGAAAAAGCAATTGAAGAATTGAAAGACGGCGATCAGGACCTGAAAACTTTATTTTCGGGTATGATAGATGAAAGCCGGCAGGCAAGAATGGTAATTGGTAAAGAAGTTCAGGCTCTGGGGGGAGAAATGGAATCAGGAGATGCAACTACCAATAGCGGAAAGATATATAAAGCATGGATGGATGTAAAAGCAGTATTTACAGGCCACAACAGGCACACTGTATTGTCAAATTGTGAGTTTGGTGAAGATGCTGCACAAAAGGCTTATAAAGCTGCCTTAACGGATGAACATTTACCTCACTATCTTCATCAGATACTTGAACAACAAAAACAAAAATTCAAGGCATCACATGATGAGATCAAGGCTTTGCGTGACCAGGCAAAATAATTGAAGGCATTGCTAAAGTTCCAGGTGCTTAACAATCACCTGGAACTTCTTTTGCTTTGAGCCAAAATTATTCTTAAACTTTTTAAGGAAGATTTATTGTTATTGATTTTCCATTATAAGCAACAGATTTGGCAGGTGCAGCATTAAAATCAAGAACTTGACTTTTGTCTTTACCTGCTTTTACTATATTAAATGTTCTGTTGGTTAAAATGGAGTAGCAACATGGGAAGGATCAATTGCTTCAGACTTTTCTGGCATTCACAAATTCAGTTTTGCTTATGCCGAATATAAAGGTTTGGATAGATAATAAATTAATGTGAATATTGAAATCTTTTGGTAGCAAATTTTTCGTATCGTTCAGGTAGCTGTAATTAATGTCTGATTCAGCTTTTACAAATGCAACATCATTTGGCTTCTTACGATCATTGCTGTACGATGCCGTTAGCCATCCTAAATCTCCTTCTTTCGAATATAATCTTAAAGAGGAGAGGGGTATGAAATCTCTTGTATCACCTATCTTAGAAATCGAATAATTATCCCATAAAATTCCATAATTCTTATTACTGATTAGAAAAGGAATAGCAACTTCGGTATTGTTTTGAAACATAAACACCTGTTTTCCTTTGTAATTAAACTGTTCGTCCTGGTGTTGTCCCAGACCGTAATAAGCATCGTCTGAAGTTGTTTCAAAAGTTTGGGTAATGCCATAAGAAGGTTCCCCGGTAAAAACAGCCGGACGAAATTCCCGGCCTTTGTTTTGCCTTTCCATAAGAACAGGCTTACCATCTTTATCAGCAAAAGAAACTGCGCCTGTAGATTGTAAAACCGTAGCTGTAATGGCAGGCGTTTTTACCATTACTTTATTGCCTTGTTGTACAACTGTCCAGTCTTTACTTGAAGTATTGTTAACAATGATAAGGCTCTTTCTGCCAGGAATAGTTACCGTAGGTGAAGCAGTAACCCTGATTATTTTATCTGATATCACCTGCAGCCTTACCACTTTAGTATTACCAGATATATTTACATCAGGATAAATTAGTACTCCGTCAGCATTTTTTACATAACCTTTTTGAGAAGTCTGTGCTATTGATTGGACATAAAAGAAAATGGAAAGAATTATAGGAGTGTACGATGAAAGAAGTTTTTTATTTAACATACTAAGTTTTGAGACATAAGTTTTTGAGTCTCTTTTAGGAAGTAAAGATAATCACAGTGTAAAAATGAATACGTTTGAAAAATTAATTTTTTTGGTTCATCTTGCCTTACTTGACTGTCTAATTTACTTTTATTGCATTAAAAAAATGGGAAATAGGTGTTAGACTAAACACAAAAAATGAAGTACATTTAGCAGTATAAAAATAAGAAATGAAGATTTCAAGAATTTATCTAAAAGACTTTCATCAATTTAAAGATTTTAATATTGATTTGACTTATCCAAAAGGACATGAAAAAGAAGGACAACCCTTAAATAAGATATGTTTTATTGGCCAGAGCGGTACGGGGAAAACAAGTTTGCTTGAGTTAATCCCTAAATTTCTTCGAAATTATAATACAAATCTCACTTCAAAAAGTGGGGAAGCTTCATTGACAAAGGCTGGTAAAGTTTATTTAAGCTTTGGTTTAGATAATGAGTATAGTACTGAAATTGAGTTTATCACACCTAAAGAACCCACAAGCATTGGTTGGGTGTGGGGTAATAGAAAGCATTTAAATTTAGAAACCGATAGTGTTGAATTTTATAATTTTTTTACGAATGAGTGGTATAATAAAATGGCCACAAAACTTATTTATTTTCCTGCAAATATCAATTTTGATATTGATGAAACGACAGACAATTTAATAAATAATAAAGAAGTAATAGATTTTAGTAAAGAACATGTTGGTATAGTATGGAATTTAATTTTACAGCAAATACAATCGTACCAAGAACAGGAACTTCAAATAAGGCAGGAAATTTCTAAAATAGTAGAACAGGCTTCAAATGATTTGGATATTATAAGAAAAGCAATTCAAAAACTTGAGGATTGGAAAAAAACAGAGTTTAACCCTATTCAAGATATTGCAGACAATTGCTTAAACAAATTATTGAAGATATTTAAATTGAGAGTAAAAACAGAACTTGATATTAAAAGCAAAAAGGATTTGGGTTTCATCAAACTCGAGGATTTTCAGGATAAGGAGATACTTTATTCACTTTGGAGTACCGGAACTAAGCAGGTAGTTTTGACTGCTATCCCTTTATATCTCTTAAAGCCAAAGCGTACTATTATCTTATTTGACGAGCCAGAACGTTCTTTATACCCTGACCTTCAGCGTTCCATTATTGATTTTTACTCTTCACTCACAGAGGATTGTCAGTTTTTCTACTCTACTCATTCCCCTATAATAGCCTCTAGTTTCGAACCATGGGAAATTGTTGAACTCAAATTTAATGAAGAGGGATACGTTTACAGGGAGTTATATTATGAAGGAGAAAATCATGTGGATAACTATAAATATAATCCTCAGTATATGAGATGGGATGATATATTGCAACGCATTTTTGATATGGAAAATGATGGGAGTGCTTTACGAAAAGAAAAGCTGGATGAGTTAGCAAAATATAATGTAAAATATAAAAAGCTGATGAAGCAGAAAAAAGCAGAAAGCGAAGAGGGTAAAAATATTTTAAACGACATTCAACGACTTTCAAAGGAGCTTTCAGCTTGGGAGAGCTAACTATGCAAAAGATTGTTAAAAGCAAAGGTACCTTACCTTTAAATTATAAGAATTGGCTAAGTGAAGTTGAAAATGACAATAAAGATTTTAGTATCTAACAACTTAAAACTTAACCAAAAATGGCAAGATATTTTTTAGCCTTCTCTGAAAAGGAATACCACCTTAGCTTTCAGGGGATTTTAAAAAAATTCAACTTTTCTTTTTTGCCTCTT
>JAABUT010003405.1_pt1 | contig 13710 bp, 13 predicted proteins | sample 5559281 | NCBI WGS metagenome assembly JAABUT01 (sample SAMN10711880, study PRJNA513359) | rock metagenome | isolation source: Antarctica rocks | place: Antarctica: Victoria Land, Ricker Hills nord | collected 2016-01-04
TGAAGGCTCCGGCTCGACGTGGTTGATGGGGTGAGTGACGGGACTTGAACCCGCGACATCCGCGACCACAACGCGGCGCTCTACCAGCTGAGCTACACCCACCATGCAGGCGGCCGGCATGAGTTCGGGTCACTGCGTGCGTGCAACCTCGCCCTGCCGACCGGCGAGGAACGATTGTAGGGCATCCCGGGCCCCGGCCGCCGCCGCGTTACCAGCCGTGGACCTGGGCCGACCCGCTACGGCTCGTGGACCGGGTCTTACAGCGCCTCGTCGCTCTCGGCCGGCGGGGCCGTCACCGCAGCCGCGATCTCCCTCGCCTGGTCTGTCGCCGGCCCCGGTGGAGCGACGAACACAGCGCTCCGGTAGTAGCGCAGCTCGTCGATGCTGTCGCGGATGTCACCCAGCGCACGGTGGTTCCCGGTTTTCGCGGGTGCCGCGTAATAAACACGCGGATACCAGCGCCGGACGAGTTCCTTGATGCTCGAGACGTCGACGATGCGGTAGTGCAGGTGCCCGTCGAGTGCGGTCATGTCGCGCGCGAGGAACGCCCGGTCGGTCGACACGGTGTTACCCGCCAGCGGTGCCTTGTTGGCCTCCGGGACGAAAGTGCGGATGTAGTCCAGCACCTGCGCCTGGCCATCGGCCAGGCTCACACCAGCCGCGAGATCGTCCAGCAGCCCGGAGCGCACGTGCATGTTGCGAACGAAATCGCCCATCTGCGCAAGAGCTTCGTCCGGGGGTCTGATGACGACGTTCACACCGTCGCCGAGGACCGTCAGCTCCGCGTCGGTCACCAGCGCGGCGACCTCGATCAGCGCGTCGTGCTCGATGTCGAGCCCCGTCATCTCGCAGTCGATCCAGACGAGCCTGCTCGCGGAGTCAGCCATGGCGGACCACTCTATAGGCGAGCGACGTGGCTCCCGGCGATCGGGCACGGGTGGCACCCGCTTCCCGCCCATTCCGTGCAACAGTCATCCTCCTGCCAACTGAACGCACAGTTTTGCTTGCTAAACGTCACGTTCCGGCGTTATTGCGCTCGGTGGTTGCGCGAAAGCGCGTCAACCGTGCACGCTGCGCGCAGTCTTAATCAATCTGTAACGCCCCGACACAGGCCTGTCTCTGGACGTCCCTACCTTTGTGGAGGTTTGCTTGCGCCTTCGGGATCGCTCGTTGTAGACCACGTTCGGACGGTCGTCACTTGCTCGGAACAGCTCGTACCAGCTCGGCACCGCGGTCATGGATCGAGGCTGTCGAGCGCACGGTAGCCGGTCACACTGAACAAGTCGTCGTCGAAGCAGTCATCAACGGAGGTGCAGATTGAGCGTCGCCAGCGTGGAAACGGGTGAGCTTCCGGCCGACGGCCCGGACAGGAATCAGAAGTCGGTGCTCTCGCAGGTAAGTGGCTCGTGGATCCTTCGCAGGTTCGTCAAGTTCGTCCTGACGATCTTCGTCGTGGCCACGTTGACGTTCTTCCTCGTGCGCCTGTTGCCGGGTAACCCGGTGGACACCTTCATCCAGATGCAGATGGCGCAGACCGGCATGTCCCACGCCGACGCGGCGGCGATGGCTCAGGGCCTGTTCTCCTTCAACCCGGACGAGCCGGTGCTCAAGCAGTACGCCACCTACATAACGAACCTCCTGCACGGAGACCTCGGTACCTCGCTCCTGTCGCCGGGAACCACTGTCGCGCAGGTCATCCAGATCTATCTCCCGTGGACGCTGTTCTCCGTCGGCGTCGCCACGATCATGGCCTTCGTGATCGGCGTGCTCGCCGGGATGCTGATGGCCTACCGCCGCAGCACCTGGGTCGATCACCTGCTGACGAACGTCGGTTCGTTCCTGCACGCGATCCCGAACTACATCGTGGCGATCGTCATCGTGGTCTTTCTCGGCGTGAAGCTCCAGGTGTTCGACCTGACCGCGATGCGCGGCAGTTACTCGCCAGGCGTCCATCCGAACTTCTCGATCGACTTCCTCTCCGATGCGCTCTACCACGCGACCCTGCCGATCCTGACTTACGTGCTGACCACGGTCGGCACGTGGGCTCTGGTGATGAAGTCGTCAACGGTCGAAACCCTGGGGGAGGACTACGTCACCGTCGCCCGGGCCCGCGGGCTCGCCGAGGGTCGGATCGTCTTCGGATACGTCGGTCGTAACGCGGTGCTCCCGCTTTTCAGCCAGCTGGCCGTTACCTTCGGCTTCGTCGTCGGCGGCTCGATCCTCGTCGAGAAGATCTTCAGCTACCAGGGCATCGGCGCCCAGCTGTTCACCTCGATCAATGCCCGTGACTATCCCGTCATGCAGGGGATCTTCCTCGTCATCGCCGTCTCGGTCATCACCGCTAACCTCGTCGCCGACCTTCTCTACAGCCGGCTCGATCCGCGAATCCGCGTCGCCGGATCGGAACGGGAGTAACTGACATGGCCCAGGCCACGATCACCCAGAGCACCACCGACTCGGTCGGCACGTCGCAGATCAGCCGCGCCGGCGGCGTATGGCGTGCGTTGCGGCGCAGTCCCGCGGGACTGGTCGGGATCGTCATCCTCGTCGTGATGATGCTGATCGCGCTCCTCGGCCCGCTGTTCACACCGACGCTCGTGGCGGACACGAATTCCATCATGATGGCGGCCGGAACGCCCGGCCATCTCCTCGGGACAGACAACGAGGGCAAGGACGTCCTCATCCAGATGATCGACGGCGGGGCGTCGGTGATCTTCATCGCCTTCTTCGCGGCGGTCGTCTCGATGGTGATCTCGATCATCCTCGGCTCGCTCGCCGCCTACCTCGGGGGAAGGCTCAACTCCACCATCCTCTTTGCCTGCGACGTCTTCCTCACGGTGCCCGCGATCGTGCTGCTGGCGGTGCTCGGCGCGCTGGTCAAGCTCGACTCGCCGATCCTGCTGGCACTCATCATCGGCGCGATCTCCTGGCCGGTGATGACCTTGGCCATCAGATCGCAGGTGTTGTCGCTGAAGGAGCGCGAGTTCATCGAGGCCGGCCGGCTGCTCGATCTCGGGACACGTCGAATCGTGTTCGCGGAGATCCTTCCCAACATGGGCAGCTACATCCTGATGAACTTCGTCATCGGGGTGACGAACGCGATCTACTCCCTGGTCGGTCTCTACGTGCTCGGACTGGCGCCACTGACGGGATCGAACTGGGGGATCATGCTCAACCGTGCGCTCATCTCCGGCGCGATCTACAGCCCATCCGGCCTCGCCTTTGTCCTCTCGCCCGTCGTCGCCATCGTGCTGCTGATGGTCGCGCTCGTCATGACGACCCGCTCGCTCGAAGAGATCCTGAACCCACGACTGAGAAACGGGTGATGTGGGCATGACGACAAGCACGATTTCCTCCGACCGCGTCTCCCGGCGTCGCGACGTCGCGCCGCTGCTGTCCATCCGCGACTTCGTCGTCGAGTACCGCACCGGCTCCGGCACAACGGTCCGCGCGGTCCGTGGTGTCGATCTCGACCTCTACCCCGGCGAGGTCGTCGCGCTGGTGGGCGAAAGCGGTTGTGGAAAGACCACCCTGGGCCTCGGGCTACTTCGGTTGCTGCCGAAACTGGGTCGTGCATCCGGCTCGGTGACGTTCCGGCGTCAGGACGGCTCCGAGATCGACGTCCTCGAGCTGAAGGGGCGCGACCTGCGCAACTTCCGGTGGAACGACGCGGCCATGGTCTTCCAGGGTGCGCAGTCGGCGTTCAACCCGGTGCTGAAGATCAACTCGCAGATGGCCGACACGATCAAGGCGCACGACAACTCGAGTAGCAAGGAGATCCTCGAGCGCTCGTCGGACCTCTTGCGGCTCGTCCGGCTGGAGCCGAAGCGCGTACTGAACAGTTATCCGCATGAGCTCTCCGGTGGTATGCGCCAGCGCGTGCTCATCGCCATGGCTCTCCTGCTCGACCCGCAGGTGCTCGTGCTCGACGAACCGACCACCGCGCTGGACATCCTCACCCAGCGGTCGGTCGTCGATGTCCTGCACGAGGTCCGCGACCGGACCGGCGTGTCGATGATCTTCATCTCCCACGACCTCGCGCTCGCCGCCGAACTGGCCGACCGGGTTGCCACGATGTATGCGGGCCGGGTCATCGAGACCGGTGCGGTCCGCGACATCTTCCATCGCCCGCGGCACCCGTACTCGGTCGGACTGATCAAGGCGGTTCCGCCTATTGTCGGCGATCTGCCTGACCTGGCGTCGATCCCCGGTGGTCCGCCCAGCCTTGCGAATCTGCCAAGTGGCTGCGCCTTCCGCCCGCGCTGCACGTTCGCGACGGCCGAGTGCGCGACGACCGACCCGGCACTCGAGCCAGTGACCGACGAACCCGGCGACGGCCACGAAGTGGCCTGTCTGCACTACGAGCAGGTCCATCTCGAGCGCACGATCGTCGAGACCGTTCCGATCATCCCGACGGAGGCCCAGCTGTGACGGCGACCGAAGCTCAGACCAGCAGGTCGGCAACGGCCCGGACGCCGCTGATGACGTTGACCAACGCCAGCCAGACGTTTCACACCAAGGCCGGTCCGATCAAGGCGGTCGACGACATCACTCTGTCGATCAACCCTGGCGAGGTTCTCTGCCTGGTGGGGGAGAGCGGGTCCGGCAAGACGACCGCGGCCCGGATGGCCGCCGGGCTCACGCACCCCTCTGGCGGCGAGATCGCTTTCGGGGGCAAGGACATCTGGTCGATGGACAAGACCGAGTTCTCCGCGTTCCGGCGCAGCGTCCAGTACATCCACCAGGATCCGTACGCCTCGTTGAACCCGACCAAGTCGATCCAGGCGATGCTCACGGCACCGCTTCGGGTGCACCACATGGTGAAGGGCAAGCGGGAGGCGGCGGCGCGCGCGGCCGAACTGCTCACCCAGGTCGATCTGACGCCACCGGAGCAGTACCTGTCGAAGTTCCCGCACCAGCTCTCCGGCGGTCAGCGTCAGCGTGCGTCAGTCGCTCGCGCATTGACGCTAGGGCCGCAGATCATGATCGCGGACGAGGCGACGTCGATGCTCGACGTCTCCATCCGTATCAGCATGCTGGCAATGCTCGGGCGCTTGCGCGACGACCTCAACGTGGGCTTCCTGTTCATCACCCACGACCTCGCCATCGCCAAGTACTTCGGCTGGCACGGGAAGACGGCGGTCATGTACCTCGGACGCATCGTCGAGTTCGGGCCGACACCACAGATCATCAACTCGCCCGAACACCCCTACACCAAGGCACTCATCGAGGCGATCCCCGAGCCCGATCCCGACCACGTGCGCGTGCAGGACGGTGGATCGCTTCGCAGCATGGAGATTCCCAGTCTCACGGCACTTCCGAGCGGTTGCACCTTCCACCCGCGGTGCAGCGCTTTCGAGGAAGGCCTGTGTGACGTCACTGTTCCGCAACTCACTCTGGTCGGGCCGGCGCAGACAGCTGCCTGCCTGGTCGCGGCTCGCGACCACGGTGTCGTTGCGCCGCGGGCGCGAAGTGATGAGCGAGGCGCCTGATGCTGGCGGGAGTCACCCGGCTGGCAGCGGGATGGGCGGTCCTGCTCGTTGTGCTGAGCGGCCTGTTGCTGATCATCGAGCCACCCGGCACGCCGGGTTTCGTCATCACCTTGTTCACGATGTGCCTAGGTCTGATCCTCGGCGCGTTGGTTCTCGTCACGACCCTGCTCCTGCAGCGTTCACAACGGCGTGGACATCCCGAATGATCGATCAACGACCAGTCATCCGAGCCGGCACGGCTCGGCGACATCGAACACCCACCCTTCTGACCGCGCGGTGCGGACAGTGAAAGACGAGAGGACGACCAGGGACATGAGTTCCAACGACAACCTCGGCCCGACCGAGGGCCAGATTGCAACGAACGCGGTTTCCCGCCGAAACGTCCTGCAGATGTTCGGCATCGCCGCTGCAGGTGTCGCCGGGTCCGGCGCCATCGCGGCTTGCTCTCCGAGCAAGAACGCCACGGGCTCGGGTACCGGGACGAGCGACAAGCCCAAGGAATTCCACGGTGCCTACCCGTACACGCTGCCGCCGAAGGGTCACTACAACCTGGCCCCCGGTGTCACCGACGGTATCCAGGCCGGCAGCCCGTATCAGGACCTCGTGTACCCGAGCTTCGGCATGTATTACTGGGATGCCAAGAAGTGGGAATACATGATGGCGGAGTCCCACACCCTCGACACGAAGGCCAACACGCTGACCGTCAAGCTGCGGTCGGGGCTCACCTGGAGCGACGGTTCGGCCGTCACATCGAAGGACGTCGTCGCGACGTTCAACCTCCGCTGGCTGCTCCGTAGCCAGGACTGGACATTTCTGTCCGACGTCAAGGCGACCGACGACACGACGATCGTGTTCACGATCGGCACTCCATCCACGGTCGTCGAGCGTTATGTCCTGCGTGCGCCGATCCTGCCGTACGCCATCTACGGTGAGAACGCCGACAAGGCCGCGGCCATTCGAACCGCCAAGGGCAGCCTCGACAGCGGTGCCGGCAAGGCGCTGAACACGTCGTTCCAGACCTTCCGCCCCGACCCGAAGAAGCTGATCGTGTCGGGTCCGTTCACGTTCAACACGTCGAACATCACGAGTGCGCAGATGCAGCTGGACAAGAACCCCAAGGGTCTGTTCGCTGACAAGATCGCGTTCACCAGCGTGATCCTCTACAACGGTGAGACCGCCGACGTCACCCCGGTCGTCATGAACAAGTCGGTCGACTATGCTACCCACGGTTTCGCCGTAGCCAGTGAGAAGGGGTTCCTTGCGGCCGGGTTCCGCATCCTTCGGCCGCCGGTGTACTCGGGTCCAGCGTTGATCTTCAACTTCACCGCACACCCGGAGTTCTCCGATGTCCGCGTCCGTCAGGCGATCGCGCACGTCATCGACCGCGAGCAGAACGGCACCGTCTCGCTGGGGCAGTCCGGTGTGGCCGTCAAGTACATGGCAGGCTTCTCCGACATCCAGGTTCCCGACTGGCTGTCCCAGGCCGACATCGCCAAGTTCGACACGTACCCGAAGGACCTCGCCAAGGCCACGACGCTGCTGACCGCCGCGGGCTGGAAGAAGGTCGGCGGTAAGTGGCAGACGCCGTCCGGCAAGGCTGCCGCCTACGACCTGAAGTTCCCGATCGAGTTCGCGGACTGGAACCCCTCGGCCACCAACGCGGCGGACCAGCTCAACAGCTTCGGGTTCAACATCACGAAGCGTGGTATCACCTACACCCAGCTCGCACCCGACCAGCTGGCCGGCAAGTTCGACATCTCCATCGAAGGCTGGGGTGCGTCATCGAACCCTCACCCCTACTTCGCCTTCGTGCAGGACCTGTTCACTTACAACTACATCGGCGCGGCGAACTCCGGCGGCAAGGGAATGAACTTCCCGCTCAAGCAGAAGCTGGCCGACGGGTCGTCGATCGACTTGCAGGCGGTCGTCAACAAGTCTCCGCAGGGGCTCGATGTCGCCACCCAGAAGGCGAACGTCAAGGCGGCAGCGCAGGCGTTCAACGAACTGCTGCCGATGATCCCGATCTTCGAGCGGTACGGGAACAACCCGGCCCTCGAGGGCGTACGGGTTGCCAAATTCCCGGCGGACAACGACCCGATCCTGAAGAACGCGCCGTACGCGGACAACTTCGTGATCATGTACATGTACCAGGGCAAGCTCATCCCGGTCTAGGCACTCACCGTCTCCGGAGAGACCTGAACCGCACGGTTTGCTGAAGGAAACGGGCCCGTTCCGGCGATACACGCCGGGGCGGGCCCGTTCTCGTTGTGGCGCGCGGTCAGCGGTGGTCGGGCAGTATCCAGCGCTGGAAGCACGTCTCGCTCCGTAAAGAGAATCCGAGCGACTCGTAAAGGCGGATCGCGCCGGTGTTCTCGGCCGCGGTGTGCAGGAAGGGCGTCTCGCCCCGGGCTCGGATGCCCGCGGCGACGTCGCGGATGAGCCGGCTGGCGATGCCCTGGCCCCGATGGTCGGCGTCGGTGCACACGGCCGATATCTCGGTCCAGCCGGGTGGGTGGAGCCGTTCACCGGCCATCGCGATCAACCTGCCCGCACGGCGGATCCCGATGTAGCGACCCAGTTCGACGGTGCGCTCCAGGAAGGGCCCGGGCTGGGCGCGGGCGACCAGGTTGAGCATCTCGGGGACGTCGGCGGCACCGAGTTCGATCGCCTCGGGGTCGGGTTCGGTACGGAGCGAGGTATCGACCATCTGCACGCCGGCCACGTCGAAGACCAGCTCCCAGGCCAGGGGAACCGGGACTCCCCGTGGTGCCGCGACCATCACTTCCCCGCCCCGTCCGGCGAGCTCACCGAGCTCTACCCAGGCGGCGGGGTCGGTGGGGTCGGCGACGGCGGCGAACGGTGCGACGTCCCGTTCATAACGGGCCCCGCGGCCGTGCGTCTCGGCGAAGCGGGCGTGCACACCGGTCAGCGACGCCCACGCGGGATTGTCGAGCCCCGTGCCGGTCGGATCGCTGACCTGCGCGTCGATCTGTGTGGTCATGCTGGTGGGCAACGCCGGTCGTGTTGCCGATGTTCCGAACCGCTCTATTTGCGGGTGGGATGAGTTCGGGGTAGCCGTCGAGGCTCATCCGTATGACTCATCGCAGGTGTTGCTGGGTCACACTGTGGGTGTCGCGGGGTTCGACTTGCTGGTGGTGGTATCGGCAGAGCAGGGCCCCGTTGGTGAGGGTGGTTTCGCCGTGGTGCCACCACGGGATGATGTGGTGGGCGTCGCAGTCCCGGGCCTGGGCGGTGATGCGGTCGGCGGAGTCGAGTAGGCCGGCGGTGCCGAGGCCGTTGATGAGGTTTGGTAGTCGATCAGCAGGTTGACGCGGGGCCGGTCGCCGCCGTTGGCGGGTCCGTCACCGCAGCGTTGGTAGGCGCCGGTGAGGTCGATGAGGGCGTCGGGCTCGGCTGTGTACGCCGCGGCTGTCAGCGCGTGACCGTCGGCCGTGGGCAGCCGAGCAGCTGAGTCCGCAGCTGATCGATGATCGCGTCGAGTAGGCGGACGTTCGTGTGGCGGGTGGTCGGGATCGGCTGCTGCGTGGCCACCTCGGGGAGGTCGTCGACTAGTTCGGCGAGGCGCACGTCGGTGTGAGCGACAAGAGCGTCCTCGACCCGCCCCTCGAACTCCGCGAGGGTCAGCCGGCCGGTGCAGAAGTGCTCGCACAGCTCGGCGATCACGGCGTCCCGGTCGATCGGGCCGATCATGATCGCACGCCGCGGGAACCTACGCTTCGGCACGCGTGCTGCACTCATCGAGCCTCTCTCCACACTGTTCGACGATCATCCCCCAGCCCGGCGGCTTTGGGCAGTACTCCCGGTGGCGGGAAACCATCGGGTCATTCCGGCCCGTGCCATCTACAGTCGGCGCGTGCCGATTGACGACATCGACAGTCGGGCGGAACCTTGTGAAGCGCTTGTCGCGGCTATCTGCGAGGTATTCGGACTGACCGGCGTTTGCGATTGGAGCGACCTCGGCGGGAGCTGGACGACGAATCTCCTGATCAGCGGCGCCGGCCGGCCGGTGGTGGCGCGGGTCCACCAGGGCGTGAAGTCCTGGGACCGTTTGCTGGCCGAACAAGCCGCACGGGCGGCACTCGTCGACGCAGGGATTCCCGCAGTCCGTCCGCTGTCGACACCGTCGGGGCAGACCGTCGTTCGACTCGCGGGTGGCCGGTTGGCCGAGCTCGAACCGTTCGTCGCGTGGGACACCCGGATGAACACCGAACCGCTGATCCGCCACGGGTTCGGTGTGCTGGCTCGTGTGCACGACGTACTCCGCGTCGCCGAACTGCCGATCGCCACCGCCGTTGCGCCGCACGCCAACCACATCTTCGCGGCCGACGCTGCGGCCGCGACCCGGCTCGGCGCAGCGCGGATCACCGCGTGGGGCGAGCGGACCCTCTCGCGGTTCGCTGCCGAGGTCGTCGCCCACGTCGACGCGGTGTCCGAGGCGGAAGCTCCGCTGATCGGCAGCCAGCTGAGCCAGATCGTGCACGGCGATTTCTGGGACAACAACGTGTTGTTCGACGGCGATCGCCTCGCCGCCGTGATCGACTTCGACTTCATGGCGGAGCGGCCTCGTGTCGACGACCTGGCGTTGACTGCCTACTTCTGGTTTCTCCAACCCGGCAAGAGTCCTCCGGGTGCGGCCGGTGCCGGTGAACTGCGCAGCTTCGTCGATGCCTACCAAGCAGCGGCCGAGATTCCGCTGTCGGAAGCCGAGCGGTGTGCGCTGCCGCTCGCCATCGCTCGGCAGCCGGCCTGGTCGGTCGGTCGCTGGATACTCGAACTCGACCACGATCACGCGCTCCGGCATGCCCGGGAGGCCGCCGACGAATTGCCGGTCGCCAAGGCGATCATGGCCGACGTCGCCCGTTGGCAGGACGCGCTCGTCTGATGCTTGTCGACGTCGCGCCCGGCTGGAAGTCTCGACGGATGTGGGCATGGCGTCGACTTGCAGCCGGCGCGGCCGTCGGTGTTGTCCTGCTCGCAGGTGGGTGCAGTGGTTCAAGCCCGGATTCGACACCGACACCGACACCGGCACCGACACCGACGAAGGACGGCCATTTGAGTTTTACACTGCTGGCTCTGAGGTGCGGCCTCACCGCCGTGGCCGGAAGTCACAGCGAAGGAGTACCCGACGGCCAGTTCTGCTCGGCCCGCCTCCGGATCGACAATCACGACCCCGAGTTCCATACCTACGTCGCGCGCGACCAGCGTCTCGAGGGTGTCAGCGGACGACGTGGACGCGCGGACACCTTCGCCATGGCTGTCCGTCGTCAATCCGACTCGGTGCAGATAGGCGGCCACGACCTGATCGAGGTCGAACTGTGGTTCGACGTCCCGCTCGGGGCGAGCGTGACCGGACTGCGGGTCGAGGGCGACCGCGACGTCACCGGGTTCATGGACCGAGCAATCGTTCCGCACGCGCCGAACGGTGTCCTGTTGCCGATGACACCAGCCCGATGACCGCGCCGGAGATCGAAGGCGCAGTTGTTCGAGAGCGGCTCGCGGTCAACCTGCGCGGGGACGCCGCCGACCATCTGCTGGCCGTGCTCACCGACCTCGTCGCCGGCGCGCGGCGCGCCCTCGTCGACAACTTCCTCGGCGCCTACCTGCAGGGATCGTTCGCCCTCGGCGCCGGTGACACGTACAGCGACGTCGACTTCCTGGTGGTGACGGTCGGCGCGATCGACGAGGCTCAACTCGCCGCCCTGGCTCAGATGCACGCACAGTTCCCGGATTCACCGATCGGCTGGGCCCGGCATCTCGAGGGCAGCTATGTCGCTTCCGCGCAGCTCTACGGTCCTGCCGGCGCCGGCGACGGCTGGCTCTACGTGGACAACGGCAGCAGGCGGATGGAGCCGTCGACCCACGATGACACCGCGCTGATGCGGTGGGTGCTGCGCGAGCACGGCATCGTCCTGACTGGTCCGCGCCCGGCGACGTTACTCGACCGGGTTTCGCCGGCCGCCCTGCGGACAGAGGCGATTGCCACCGCGCTCCGTTGGCAGCAAGCGATCGAGGCCACTGCCGGGGTGCTCGCGAACTCGCTTGCTCAGCAGCAGCACGTGCTCGCCCTGTGTCGCGTCCTTTTCACCCTCGAGTACGCGGAGGTCACGTCGAAGGAGTTGGCGGCCAGATGGGCACGGCAGGCTTTGGATCCGCAGTGGCAACCTCTGATCACGCGAGCGATCGAGGATCGTCCATGCCCGTGGGAGCGCGTTCATCAGCAGGCTGACGTCGACTCCGTGAAGCAGACGGTGCGGTTCGGTGCCTACGCATCAAGACGTGCGCAGGCAGCCCAGCCGGACCACAACTGACGCGACGACGTCGTCGGCGTCTCTCCGGTAGGGCACGCGGTCAGACCTTGGCGGCTTCGTCGCCGGGTGTCGTGGACGTCTGCGAGGTGAGGGCGGGCGGTCGGATCCCGGCACGATAGAATTTGGCGCGGTTTCTGACCGGCCGGCGCAACGGGGCGCCTGATCCACCTGTCGCGTTCTCAGGAGAACCCGTTCCCGCCTCACCGGATCGCCGGGTGCCCACTGCGGCGCCGTCGCTCGTCGACGTCCTGCGCACCCCCACACTGCTGACCCGTGAGGTGCTCGCCGGCGCGGTCACGACCCTGGCCCTGGTGCCCGAGGTGATCTCGTTCTCCGTGGTCGCCGGCGTCGATCCGAAGGTCAGCCTGATCGCGTCGGTCGTCCTGGCCGTGACGATGTCGGTGCTCGGTGGTCGCACGGCGATGATCACGGCGGCGGCCGGTTCGGTCGCGCTGGTGATCGCTCCGCTTGTGCGGGCGCACGGCGTCGAGTACGTGCTGCCGACGGTTCTGCTCGCCGGCATCGTCCAGATCGCCTTCGGCGCCGCCGGGTTGTCACGGCTGATGCGGTTCATCCCGCGGTCGGTGATGATCGGGTTCGTCAATGCCCTGGGAATCCTGATCTTCGTCGCTCAAGTGCCGCACGTTCTCGGCGTGCCCTGGCTGGTCTATCCGTTGTTCGCTCTCACGGTCGCGATCATCCTGGCGCTGCCGCGGTTCACCCGGGCCGTCCCGGCCCCGCTGGTGGCGATCGTGGTCGTCACCGCGATCGTGATGACCGCGCACCTGGTCGTGCCGAACGTCGGCGACGAGGGGTCCATGGCCGGGGGTCTGCCCGGCATCACTCCGTGGCTGGTGCCGGTCGGGCTGGACACGTTGAAGATCGTCTGGCCGACGGCTCTCAGCGTCGCCTTCGTCGGGTTGATGGAGACGCTGCTGACGGCGAAACTCGTCGACGACCTCACCGATACGCACTCGGACAAGCGCCGTGAGTCATGGGCGCTGGGGGTGGCCAACATCCTGGCCGGCTTCTACGGCGGCATCGCCGGCTGCGCGATGATCGGTCAGACGGTGGTGAACGTCCGAATCGGCCGTGCCCGGACCCGCATCTCGACGATGGTCGCCGGGCTCTTCCTGCTGCTTCTCGTGACCGCCCTGAGCGGGGTGATGGCGCAGATCCCGATGGCGGCGCTCGCCGCGGTGATGATGATCGTCGCCATCACCACCGTCGACTGGCACAGCGTCCGGCCGTCCACACTCCGACGGATGCCCATCCCGGAGACCACGGTGATGGCTGCGACAATCGTCGTCACTGTCGTGACCGGCAACCTCGCCGTCGGCGTCGTTGTCGGGGTGCTTCTCGCGATGGTGTTGTTCGCGCGGCGGGTGGCGCACGTCATCCGCGTCGATCGCACTATGAGCGGCGATGGCTCAGCGGTTCGCTACGACGTGCACGGACCGCTGTTCTTCGGCAGCAGCAACGATCTCGTGGAAAGGTTCAGTTACGCCGCCGATCCGGCCGAGGTGAGGATCGATCTCACCCACGCACAGATCTGGGACGCGTCCACGGTCGCAGCCCTGGATTCGATCGAGACCAAGTACCGCGACCACGGCGCCACCGTCTTCTTCGACGGGCTGGACGAGCGCAGCGCTGACTTCCATGAGCGCCTCTCCGGCCGCCTCAGCGGTTGACGCACGTCACGCCCGCTCGCCCAGTAAACGGACCTTCGTAGCAATCGCGACCAATCCACCTTCGCATCTGAACCGAATCATGTGCTGACAGTTACCCGTTGATCACCGTCACACACACGAAGGAATTGGTTTCCATGCGTTCTTCCATCAAGACCCCCCGGATGATGTTCGCCGGTCTCGCCGTCACCGCCCTGCTCG
>JAABUT010003406.1_pt1 | contig 13708 bp, 11 predicted proteins | sample 5559281 | NCBI WGS metagenome assembly JAABUT01 (sample SAMN10711880, study PRJNA513359) | rock metagenome | isolation source: Antarctica rocks | place: Antarctica: Victoria Land, Ricker Hills nord | collected 2016-01-04
AGCCGGTGTCGCGGTCAATCAGGCGGAAGTTGCTCATGCGGAGGATGTCCGGGCGGGGAAGTAGGCGAATCGATCCACCAGTCCTACAGCGTGCATCCGCGTCGCGTTAAGTCCGACAGGCTGCTAGTATGGCGGAATAGGCGTGATGGCGGGCTGAAAATCGCGTTGCAGTTTTTGCGGTCTCAGCGTCCAGGCCCCTTGCTGCACCACCTGCCTCGAATGGACACAGCGGCATCGACGCCGTGCGAGACGGCGCTGTTTTGCCGCCGTTGGCCGATCAGCCGATCACTGATGTACGCTGCCGGACGCTCGTTCATCAGTCGCACCCTGTGCACATTGGCGTGTGATTAACATAGGTTACTGCGGCACTGCTGCATTCGACCTCCATTCGCCGCGTCAGCAAGTCGATGGGGCAGCCTGTCTCAGTCGAGATTGGAGCGTGCAATGTGCATTCCGTCCGGTTTGCGTAGAGAGGATAAATGCGAAAAAGAACATCCAGGAGCCTGGTCTCGATTACATCCTAAAATTTCAGAGCAGCTGCAATCACATAAACAAACGATTTCTTTAACACGTAACATTGATTAGACACTTAGCGTGCGCCATGACTTCTGGTCGGGCATGAACGATGGTTTGTCTATGGGCGAGGTGAGGCGTGATCGCAGGCTATTTCAGTTGTATTTTTCCCGACATAGTGCCTGCACGGTCGGATGTGTTGTCCGTACGTAATAATGGTCAGACCCGGTGATGGCCCAGGCCGGCGTGCCGGCGGGTGCGACTTCGGCTGAGAAGGCCGACACGATGGCAGAGCTGTCGTTTCCGGCCAGCGACCCTCCAGGCGCCACACCTGAAAAGGGTGTGCACTTGGATACTTCGGTGTTGCACCATCCAGTTCCAGGGACTCCGGCGGCCCGTCGGTTGCTGATTAACGGGCTGCAAGCCGCCTATCAAGTGGAGGCATCGGCGCGGGACTGGCTGCCCCCGCTCAGTGCCGCCGTAACCGCACTGACCCTCCGCCAATGCCTGGGTCGGCTTGTCGACGAGGTCGGATACAACCTTGAACAGCTGCAGTGTGCCCTGGCCTGTTTCGGGGTCAGCCATGGCGTTGCAGACACGGCGTTTCCCCCGGCTGTCAAGGCCGGGTTGGCGCTGCATCAACGGGCGGGCGCGCTGTTCGACCTCGCGGCCAGCGTCACGGTGCGCCGGGACCGCGCTGCAATCTTGTCCATCTACACGACGCTGCAAGACCTGGCCGGTGCTGCCGGGTCAACCGAGCCGCTACCGTTCCTGCGCGGTTGTGCGTCAGCAGCGCGTAAGGAAGTGGATGGTCTGGATCGTCTCCGCGTTGATGAACTCGTGCCAGCCGCAGCGTGCGCGGACGGCGCTCCCCTTCCCAGTTCCTTTGTGCGCCTGGCGTTCGGGGCTGCCCCGGACACCAAGGCGGAGCCAAGTTGATGACCGATCCTTGGACCAAGAGCGGCGCTCCGCCGATGACCTCAGTCGTTCGACTGCCCGCACGGCAGCGGGCGGCCTCAACTCGCCCAAGCTCTGGTCCGGACTATGATTGGCTGGTAGTGGGCGCGGGCTTTGCCGGCAGCGTGCTGGCCGAGCGCCTGGCGCGCCAGCGCGGCGAGCGAGTCCTGGTGATCGACCGCCGCCCGCATGTTGCGGGGAACGCCTACGACCACCTGGACGCGGCGGGGCTGCTGATCCACCAGTACGGACCGCATATCTTCCACACCAACTCACGTGCGGTGTTCGAATATCTGTCGCGCTTTACGGGATGGCGACCGTACCAGCACCAGGTGCTCGGCCGTGTGGACGGCCGTCTGGTGCCGATCCCGATCAACCTCGACACCATCAACACGCTGTATGGGCTCGACCTGACATCCCGGGAGCTCGAAGCCTGGTTTGCTGCCCGCGCAGAGCCGGTAGAGGTGGTCCGCACGTCGGAGGACGTCGTGGTCTCCAAGGTCGGGCGTGAGCTGTATGAGAAGTTCTTCCGCGGCTACACCCGCAAGCAGTGGGGCCTCGACCCGTCGGAGTTGGACAAGTCCGTGACCGCCCGCGTGCCGGTGCGCACGGACCGCAATGACCGCTACTTCACCGACGAGTTCCAGTTCATGCCCGCCCAGGGCTACACGCGGATGTTCGAACGCATGCTCGACCACCCGAACATCACTGTCCGCACCGGCATCGACTTCAGCGACATCCAGCGCGAAGTCAGCTTTGACCGCCTGATCTGGACCGGACCGGTGGACGAGTTCTTCGGCTGCCGCTTTGGCCGTCTGCCCTACCGCTCGCTGCGGTTCGTGCACGAGACGCTCGACCAGAAGTGGTTCCAGCGCGTCGGCACCGTCAACTACCCGCAGACCGAGGCCTATACCCGCATCACCGAATACAAGCACCTGACGGGGCAGATGCACCCACAGACCAGCATCACCTACGAGTACCCGGAAGCCGAGGGTGATCCCTACTATCCCGTGCCACGGCCCGAGAACCAGCGGCTCTACAAGCGGTATGAGGCGTTGGCCGATGCGACTGAGCATACCTGGTTCGTCGGGCGGCTTGCGACCTACCGCTACTACAACATGGACCAGGTGGTCGCGCAGGCGCTGGCGACGTTCAAGCGGATCGAGGCGAGCGTGCCGCGTGACGCCCGCAGCCGCTCGGCGCTGGGGCACGGTGAGGCGAACCTGTCGGCATGACGGGCCAAGTGGATCGTCCCGCCGCGCATACGGCGCCGTTGCAGCTTTGGGGTGTGGTCGAGTGCAGCGTCGTCCGTGTGGGCGACGTTTGGCGCGACCAGGTATGCGAGACCGGCCACCAGGACCGCGTCGGCGATCTCGACCACATCGCGTCGCTCGGCATCCGCACCCTGCGTTTTCCCGTGCTGTGGGAACGCTGCGCGGCGGGCCCGGCGTTCTGTGGCTGGGCGTGGCATGACCACCGCCTCGACCGGCTTCGTGCCCTCGGTATCGCGCCCATCGCCGGCCTGGTGCACCACGGCTCCGGGCCGCCCGGGCGTCACCAGCTGGACGCGGACTGGGCAGAAGGCCTGGCCGAGCATGCCGCCTTGGTTGCTGCGCGCTATCCCTGGGTCGAGGCTTGGACCCCGGTGAACGAGCCGCTGACGACGGCACGCTTCGCCGGGCTGTATGGGCTTTGGCACCCGCACGCGACTGCGGACATCGCATTCGAGGCCATGGTGTTCAACCAATGCCGCGCCGTGCTGCTCGCCATGCGGGCGATCCGCAAGCGAATTCCTGGCGCCCAGTTGGTGCAGACCGAAGACCTCGGCCGCGTGTTCTCCACCCCTCGTCTGGCCTACCAAGCAGCGCACGAGAACGAGCGCCGCTGGCTCTCGCTCGACCTGCTGTGTGGTCGGGTGGACCGTTCGCATCCGGCCTGGCACCGCTTCGTCGCCCTTGGCTTTCCATCCGTCTGGATCGACGAGTTCCGCAGTGGGGACGCGGCGCCCGACCTGCTCGGCATCAACCATTACGTCACCAGCGACCGCTTCCTCGACCACCGCACCAGCCTCTACCCGGCCCGCCTTCGGGGCGGGAATGGACGTGATGCCTATGTGGATACCGAGGCCGCCCGCATGGACCTGCCCTCGGGCACGACGGGCTGGGAGGCCCGGCTGCGCGAGGCCTGGGAGCGCTACGGCCGCCCAATGGCGGTTACCGAGGCGCATCTTGGCTGCATCGACGAGGACGAGCAGGTGCGCTGGCTGATGGAAGCGTGGCGGGCGGCCCAGGCCCTGCGGGCAGAGGGTGCCGACATCCGCGCCGTGACTGCTTGGTCGCTGTTTGGCGCGGTGGATTGGGATAGCATGCTGCGCCGCGACCGCGGCCGCTACGAGCCCGGCGTATGGGACGTCCGCGAAAACCCGCCCCGCCCCACCCGGCTCGCCGCAGCTGTGACCAGTCTTGCCCGGACGGGCCAGTTCGAGGATTCCGCGCTGTCGCAAGCCGGCTGGTGGCGGCGCGACGACCGGTTTCATGCCGCCGCGCGGAGGGCCTGATCCCGTGACGGGCGACACCGCTCCCACCCACAACAGCCGCCGCCTTGCTTGGACAGGCGCCGTCATCGGCTTTGCGCTTGGCGGCTTCTTTGATGGCATCCTGCTGCACCAAGTCCTGCAATGGCACCATCTGTTCAGCCTGGTTCCGGGGGAGATGTGGCGCGACATCCGGAACCAGGTCCTGATGGACGGCTGGTTCCACGTCCTGCACTACGTCATCGCGCTCGTGGGCCTTTGGCTGCTCTGGACCGCACGCGCCGGGTTCGCCGGATTGGGCTCCGACCGGCGCCTGCTTGGGGCAACCTTGCTCGGGTTCAGCGCATGGCAGTTCGTGGATGTCGTGCTGTTCCATTGGATCCTGATGATCCATCGCACCCGGGTCGATGTTGCCGACCCACTGGCCTACGACCTGGGCTGGCTTGCCGCCTTCGGCGTGACGACATTGTGCGTGGGTTTATGGCTGTGGCGCGAACGCGGCGGAACAGGCGGAACCGGTCGCCATGCGGCCGAAGGCCTTGCGGCGATAACTTTACTGGCCGGGCCAGTGGCCGCGATCCCGCCCCAGAGCGCCGCCACCCTGGTGCTGTTTCGAGCCAATGCTGACCCGGCCGACGCGTTCGCCGCGGTAGCGGCATTAGATGCCCGCGTGCTGTGGACCAGCCCCTCGGGCGACTTGATGGCGATCACGCCTGCTCCGCACAGCGGCGCCTTGCGCCAGGCCTGGCAGCTTTACGCGCACGGCGCCCTGGTGGTCGGCAGCACCCCGGCACTCGGCGGGTGCCTGGCCTGGACCCAAAGCTAACGAGGAGGACAGCATGGCCCTGGACCGTGTCGCCCGCAGCTTGCTGACGTCCGAGCTGCTGTCGGGCCTGTGGCTGACCCTGAAATACATGTTCAGGACGAAGGCCACCATCAACTATCCCTACGAGAGGATGCACCTCAGTCCGCGCTTCAAAGGGAAGCACGCGCTGCATCCCTCCCTTAGTGTGCCCGAAACGCGGGAGGAGCTGCTCTACAACAAGGAAAAGCTGCTCTCGAACGGAGACCGCTGGGATTCGCTGCTCGTCAAGCGGCTCTAACTCGACGCACCCTACCGATAGAGCTGGAGCGACACCCCGCTATGCTGAGCTTTGAGTCAAAATTGTCTGAGGTGCGTCCTCAAGGCCGTTCCGAGCAACCCGTGCTGTTCTCCAGCTTCCTGATGGGCGGGTTCGAGGGCTCGTCGCACCGTCGGGCGGACGGGCGGCAGCTCGACTTGATCGCCGCGACCCGCCATGACGAGCGTGCGCTCGACGACTACCGCATGGTTGCGGCGGCCGGGCTGCGCACCGTTCGCGATGCCGTGCGCTGGCACCTGATCGAGGCCATGCCGGGCCGCTACGACTGGTCGAGCCTGCTGCCGATGCTGCGTGCGGCACGGGACAGCGGGGTGCAGGTGATATGGGACCTGTGCCACTACGGTCTGCCGCATGACCTTGACATCTGGTCGACCGCTTCGCCGCGTTCTGCGGCGCGGTGGCCCGGATTGTGCGCGAGGAAAGCGATACGGTCCCGTTCTACTGTCCGGTCAACGAGATCTCGTTCTGGGCGTGGGCCGGCGGCGATCACGCCCGGATGCACCCCAACGCCCTCGGTCGCGGCCCTGAACTGAAACGGCAGCTCGCCTGCGCGGCGATCCGGGCGGTCGAGGCCGTGCGCGACGTGGCACCAGATGCCCGCTTCATCCAGGCCGAGCCGCTCATCCACGTCGCCGGCCATCCCGACATGCCGGAGACGGCAGCCGGGGCCGAGAAACATCGCGTGGCGCAGTTCGAGGCCTTTGACATGATTGCCGGCCGCAGCGCTCCCGAGTTGGGCGGCAGCGAGGCGCATCTCGACATCGTGGGCGTCAACTTCTACCCCGAAAACCAGCTGGTACGCGGCGGTGCGACCATCCCGCTCGGGCACTGGATGTATCGCCCGCTGCGCCACCTGCTGATCGAGGTTGGTGCGCGCTACGGCCGTCCGGTCCTGCTGAGCGAGACCGGGGCCGAGGGCAGCAACGGCGCGGGCTGGCTGCGCTACGTGGGCGGTGAGGTGCGCGCGGCGCGCCGGGCCGGCGTGCCGGTCGAGGGCATCTGCTTGTATCCGGTGATGGATTATCCGGGATGGCAGAACGACCGCCCTTGCCGGTGCGGCCTGATCCGCTCCGGCGGCGACTGGCGGGAGCGGTCCGTGGATGAGGAGTTGCTGGACCAGCTGGCCGAGGAGCAGATGCTGGGGGCGATAGTGGGCGGAACCGGCGCATGACCCACCATCGCCATCCTGTCCGCTCCAACGATGCCTCGGAGGCGCCGGAGCTGCCATCCGAGGCCGTACCCTTTCTGCTGCGCTACGTCAGGCGGCACCTTCGCTTGTCGCTCGCGCTCTTGATCCTCGTGACGAGCGGGGCGCTGTGCGCGGTGGCGGCCCAATACGGTCTTAAGCTGCTCGTGGACGGCATGACGGTGCCGGGGACACCCCGGGACAGCGTCCTGCTCAGCCTTGGCCTATTCCTTGGGCTGCTCGGCGTGGAAAGCGTGTGCTGGCGGCTGGGCGGGTTCCTGGGCAGCCGGACCATCATCCGGGTGGCCGAGGACATCCGCATCGATCTGTTCGAAGCGGTCAGCACGCGGTCATGGGGCTTCTACAACACCCAGGCGAGCGGGGCGCTCGCCGGGCGCATCACGGCGGCGTCCACGGCCACGACGGCGGTGCTGCGCACGGTGGTGTGGAGCCTCGTGCCTCCGATCACCGATCTGGTGGGGTCGGTCGTGGTGCTCGCCACGATCGACTGGCGGATCGGAAGCGCGTTGGTGGTCGTTGCGGGCGGCGCCACGTTTGTGCTGCACCGGCTGGGCGGGCGTGGCTTCCCGGTACACCGCGCCTACCATCGCGAGGCGGCGGAGGTGTCGGGCGTGCTGGCCGACGTGCTCGCCAACATGGGCCTTGTCCGCGCCTATGGAGCGCGCCGACGCGAGCGCGACGGTTTGCGTCAGCGCATGGAGGCGGAGGGCCGCGCCCATGCGGCGAGCTGGATGTTCCTGGAACGCCTACGCTGTTGGCATGATGGCGCCTTTTGGCTGGTCAATGCCGCCGTGCTCACCACCGCCGTTCTGCAATGGAGCCGCGGCGGCATCTCGACCGGCGGCGTCGTGGTCGCAACCACGCTCACGCTGCGTATTCTCGCGGGCTCGCGCGAGATGGCGCTATCGCTGCTCGGCCTGACCCAGCAGCTCGGCGCCGTGTCCGAAGCGGTCGAGGTCCTGCGCGCGCCAGGAATTGAGGCGGCTCCGGCCTCGCTGCCCTCGCTGCATCCAGGCGCCGGCACGATCGAGCTGCGGCAGGTGCGGTATGCGCCGAATGCCGGCCGCCCGCTGTTTGCCGGCCTCGATCTGCATATCCCGGCCGGGCAGCGGGTGGGCATTGTCGGCCCGTCCGGGGCCGGCAAGTCCACCTTGCTGCGCTTGATCCAGGGCATCGTGGAGCCGGAACAGGGCGACGTTCTTCTCGACGGCCAATCGCTCACGGGCCATGCGCGGGACAGCCTGGCCCAGGCGTTCTGCGTGGTCACGCAAGAGGTCGCGCTGTTCCAGCGCAGCGTGGCCGACAACCTGTGCTACGGCCAGCCCGGGGCAGCTTGGGGCGAAGTGCTGGCGGTGTCCCGTGCCGTTGGGTGCGACGACTTCATCGGCGACCTGCCGATGGGCTACGATACGATCGTGGGCGAGCGCGGCATCCGGCTGTCCGGCGGTCAGCGACAGCGCATCGCCGTCGCCCGCGCGCTGCTGCGCTGCGCGCCGGTGCTGCTGCTCGACGAGGCGACGAGTGCGCTCGACAGCGCCGCCGAACTTCAAGTGCAGCGCGCGCTGCTGGACCTTGCCGGAGAGCGCACCGTGATTGCCGTCGCGCACCGCTTGTCCACCGTCATGGCGTTCGACCGGGTGATCGTGCTGCATGGTGGACATGTCGTCGAGGATGGCGCACCCGCAGAGCTATGCCGCGGAACCGGCTACTTCGCCGCAACCTGGCGATTGCAGAACCGCGCGAGCAGGGCGCACAGATCAGGTCAGGAACATTATCCAATGGCCGCGTCCGGTGGACGACGTTGACCATGCGGCGCTATGCCCGGAGCTGGGCGTACACAGAGTGGGGCGGCTCGCTTCATGGTCCTGCGACGGCTTACCGGCGCGGACGCAGGCCCGCATAGGCTTCTTGGGTCCGGCACCGGAGACAGCCTGCAATCCGCGAGGGCGGCGGCCGAGCGAATGGCCGCACGCTGCCCATGCCAGACGCATGAAGCGTCGGTCGCGAATGGGCAGTCTTGAACGTCGTGAATGACGTGGACGGCCTATCGGGCGACAACTGGGACAGCCAGCTCAACCAGCAAACCATGCTGGTGCGACTAGTGGAGTTCACCCTGACATGCCCCAGCTCCAGGCTGAAACCCTGTACAAAGCTTGCATCGTGCACCATCGCCTGCACCTGTGGCTCGATCGTGCTGAGGCAGACTGAGCCGAGCAACTCGCCAGAAGCATCCTGCCCAAAACGTCGCCCTGGCTACAATGTTGGCGGCGCGCAAGCCGTGCCAGCGAGCGATCCATCTCGGGTTTCCGGCATCGCCAGCCAGAATAGGGTGGCTCCGATTGCAGCGATGGCGGCCATGGTTGCAAAGGCCGCGTTGTAGCCGGCCCACACCACTGTCAGCCCCGCGAGCTGCCCGCTCAGGATGCCACCAATCGAGTGGATGGTCCCGACTGCGCCCTGGGCGGCATTGAAATGCCCGCTGCCGCGTGTCAGGTCGGCAATCACAACAGGGAACAGCGCGCCAAAAACACCCACTCCCACGCCATCGAGCAACTGCACCGCAATCGTCCAAGCCGAGCCAGAGGATAGCGTGTAAAGCGCGCCGCGCGCCGCAAGCGCCAGGAAGGCGATCAGAAAGATCGGCTTGCGCCCCCAGCTATTGGCGCGCAACCCAGCCAGCGTCGCCGTCGCGACCATGACAAGTTGCGCCGCGACCATGCAGGCGGCAGCGAGCGCGACGCCGTGGGCCGGGTCCGCCAATGCCAGCCGCTGAACGACCAAGCCGAGCATGGACGCATTCGCCATGTGGAACAGTGCCCCGCATCCGGCGAAGACCACCAAGGGCCGGTTGGTCAGCAGGGCGTTCCAACTCGAAGGCCGACCCGGCTGAGCCGTGTTGTGCAGCAATCCGCGCGCCACGTCATGATCGATCGCCCGTGCAGGAACCACCATGACCGCCACCACGCTGGCGCTCGCCGCCATGGCCAAGCCCCAGAATACGACGACGATGCCGAACAACGGCGCGGTCGCCAGGATCGTCAGATTGATCGCGCCGTTGCCGGCATGGAACAGCGCCTCGTTGCGGGCGGCGCGCCGCGCCAAAGCGGCAGGCCCGACAATGCCGAGCGAGATGGCGGCCATCGTCGTGCCGATCGTGGAGCCCGCGAGGGCACCGATGACGCCAGCGAAGGCCACCGACCAGAAATAAGGCGCGAGCACCACGAGAAAGCAGGCTGCCGTGACCACCGTGACCGCGCCGGCCAGCAACGCTCGTTTCGCCCGGACCGCGTCGATCATGGCTCCGATCGGCGCCTGCGACACGAGACCGGTCACGCTGCCGAACGAGAACGCCAGGGCGATGGCCGCCTGGTTCCAGCCGTGCTCGGTCAGCAGGTAGATCGAGGCGTAGGGTCCAAGCCCATAGCGCACATCGGCAAGGACGACGTTCAGGATGTCGAGTGCCCGTTCCGCATGCCTGGAGGACTGCTTGTCAGCCTCCGTTGGCAACAGTGCGGTGTGCGCCGTTGTTCCTGGCCCACTGGAGGCATACTCCGGCACGACACGGGCTTCCGGGGACGAATCCAGCCTGTCAGTTGCGGTTGCCGTTTCGAATGCAGAGGTCAGGCAGCGGCTCGCGAACACTACGGTCCGGGGTCGTGCGACCCGGTCAGCCGCGACAGGCAGGATGTCATTCGAAGCTCCTGGCCGTTGCAGCTGATGCTTTCTGTTCCCGGTTTCGGCTGAGACAATCGTCCATCATGTCCCGTAAACAATGGATGCCAACTTTGCCTTGCCGGAGTGCCCACGGCTTCTTATTGCCGTCGCGTTCCTGCAGAATGACGTGCAGTACTTGGTTCTGCTGGTCGATGACCGTATCGGGGTGGCCGGTCTCGCCTTTCGCCGCTTGAGGCTCGAAGGGCATGCTCATCGGGATAAAAGAACTGTCGACCGAATGTGACGCCGCAAAGAAAACGCGCTGGCGTTCCCCGTCGCATCCTGACGGTTTCTGCATGAAGCAAACCCCGATCATCAGGAAATGCTCCTCATCAAGCCCAATGATCTGAGTGCCCTCCGGACACCACTCATACTCATGGTCGGTTCGGCCCGGCTGGTTGTGGAACGGTATCTCTGACATATCGAGAACCAATCGCGGTTCCGACCATTCTGCATTCAGCAAAGCGCGGTCCCGCAACGACACGTAGATGTCGCCTTCCGTCTTATGCGGCCACGTCGGTTCCATTTTGGTGATGCCGGTAAAGGTCAGGCAATCATGCACTCTGCCGTTCGCCTTGATCTGCGAATAGCTCGGATCGTAGACACCTATAAGCGGGTGCTTCGGATTAACGACGGAGTTCTTGGTGACCAACGGCGTTTGTTTTCCGACGAAGTGCTCGCCATCGGCGGAGTGCGCTTCCATGATGACGCCGCCAGGTTCGAAGCAGGCGGTCTGGATATACATGACGTAATGCGGCTTGCCGTTTTCGAACCCATACGCCAGCGCCGGCGCGCAGAGCTGAGGACCCGATAAACCTTCAAGCGTGGGCGACTTCAGCTCCTGCCATTGGCCTTCCAAGTCGTTCGCGCCGAAACGGGCCACCTTCCACGCCTGTATGTCGGACCGGCCGGAACTGGTGTACTTGATGAACCGGTAAGGCGTCAGCGCATCGTCCGGGTGCTTTTCGATGATGGACGGGTCTTTTTGTTCCGGGTGGGCCACATCTTCGCCGGGAAGCCTGTTGAGCTTCAAGGCTGACGTTTGCAGCACGATATTCTGTGAGAGCATGAGAGTTTGCACCAGTAGGCGTAAAGAACGTTGCGGAATCAGTATGCAGAGTTCCGTGCCAGTATGGAAGTGTAATAAGCGTGCGGCCTAAGCGGTATCCAGGGATCATCGGGGCAGCTTCCCTAGGGTTCAGGCCGCCGTTGCTGCTTGGAGGACGAAGTCAGGCAGCAGCCGGGTGGTGACGGCGCCCGGAACACGCAGTAGGTCGCCGAGATAGGGGAGAAGAACGAGACGCCGAGCTTGCGGTGGGTTTTCAGGCCACGCATGACGGCGCGCCGTGCTGCTTGCCGTATGCAGCGGTCAGATCAGCGCGCGTGACCTCGACCGTAAGGTGCTGCTCGGGCGTTGCCGGCGCTGGCTTGTGCACCAGACGCTCGGTACGGACCCAACACAGCGCGGCTGCGCATCCGGAACTGGCCGGCGCCGCCGGACACGATCACGGCCCTAGTTAGCAGGCCTGGAACGGCTTCGCCGCCCTTGTCTTGTAAGTCACATTGGGAGCAACGGGTTGAACCACTCGGGCATCAGGAGCTGGACGTAGTGCTCCCGAGCGGATGCCTGGCCATCACGACTCTTCTAGGCACACGACACACTGGGCCAATGCCGCCGCAACCATGCGCCATATTGGCGTTTTGATCCCTGTCAGTTGGCCTGCTACCCGGCAATCGCGGCGCGTCCCCGGGGCGTGTCCGCTGCTTTAAGGATCGAGTCATGCCCATCCACATCCCGTTTGACAACACCTATGCCCGCCTGCCGGAGCGCTTCTATGCGCGCGTCGACCCCACGCCTGTTGCCTTACCCCGGCTCGTGCGGATCAACACCGACCTCGCGGAGCAGCTCGGGATCGATCCCGGCCCCCTGAGCGGCTCCGAAGGTGCCGACGTCTTCGCCGGCAATGTCGTGCCGGCCGGAGCGGAGCCGATTGCCCTCGCCTATGCCGGACATCAGTTCGGCGGCTTTTCGCCACAGCTCGGGGACGGGCGGGCGATCTTGCTGGGCGAGGTCGTCGGGCGGGACGGCCAGCGGCGCGACATGCAGCTCAAAGGCGCCGGCCCCACGCCGTTCTCCCGCCGGGGCGACGGCCGCGCCGCGCTGGGACCTGTGCTGCGCGAGTATATCATCAGCGAGGCGATGGCGGCGCTGGGCATCCCGACCACACGGACGTTGGCAGCAGTTACCACGGGAGAAACGGTGGTCCGCGAAACCATGCTGCCCGGCGCGGTGCTGACCCGGGTCGCCGCCAGTCACATCCGCGTCGGCACGTTCCAGTTCTTTGCCGCGCGCAGCGATCTTGAGGCGGTGAGGACGTTGGCCGACTACGTGGTGGCCCGGCACTACCCGGACACGGCAGGCGCCGAGAACCCTTATCGCGCCTTGCTGGATTGCGTGATCGGCCGGCAGGCGGAGCTCGTGGCGCAATGGGTGCTGGTCGGCTTCATCCACGGCGTGATGAACACCGACAACACTGCCATCTCCGGCGAGACCATCGACTACGGCCCTTGCGCCTTCATGGATGCCTATGACCCGGCCGCGGTGTTCAGCTCCATCGACCAGGGCGGTCGCTACGCCTACGCAAACCAGCCCCGTATCGCACACTGGAACCTGTCCCGCCTGGCTGAAGCGCTGCTGCCGTTGCTGGGGGAAACGCAGGACACCGGCATGGCCTCCGCCCAGGAGGCGCTGGCTGCGTTCGGCCCGCGGTTCGAGGCAGCCTATCTCGGCGGGCTGCGGCGCAAGATTGGCCTCATCACGGAGCGAGAGGGCGACACCGCCCTGGTTCAGGACCTGCTGGCCCGCATGGCAGAGAACGCGGCCGACTTCACGCTGACGTTCCGGGGCCTGTGCGCGGCGGCGGCCGGGCCGGAGGGTGATGCCGCCGTGCGACCGCTGTTCGCTGACGGCAACGCCTACGACGGGTGGGCCGTCCGCTGGCGCGCACGGCTGGTCACAGAACCTACGCCATCCCAGGTGCGCGTCGCGGCGATGCGGGAGTTGAACCCAGCGATCATCCCGCGCAACCACCTCGTCGAGGCGACGCTCACCGCTGCCCTGGAGGGCGATTTTCGTCCGTTCGAGGCCTTGCTGGACGCGACGGCAAAGCCCTTCGAGGATCGGGCAGGGCTCGAGCAATACGCCCTGCCTCCTGAGCAGGTCGACCCGTCCTATCAAACGTTCTGCGGCACCTGAGAAGGGTTTTCCGCCGGCCCCGCGAGGTATTTCTCACCGGCGCTGTCCCGATGGCGACCGTCGCCGGCAGATTTGCCATTCGGGCGTATGTGGGCAGGCACTTGCCGGCCCCATTCTCGTTTAACCTTGGACGGTTGCCTTTTGCGCACTTTCCGCCACACGGCTTGAGTACTCGTCGGCCTTATAGATGTCCGAGACGACCGACTTCAGCTTGTTTGCTTCCTCGCTCGTTCCCAGCGCCTCGGCGTAGGGCACTGTCGACTTGTCGGACTGAGGTTGCGATGGCATGCGGTAAGGGCGGCGTGCTTGCAGCTACGCCGCGGCGGTGACGCCGGTGACCTCGGCCCCAACCTGCATGGTTTGGGTCCGGGCGGCTCGATACTGGG
>JAABUT010003407.1_pt1 | contig 13701 bp, 11 predicted proteins | sample 5559281 | NCBI WGS metagenome assembly JAABUT01 (sample SAMN10711880, study PRJNA513359) | rock metagenome | isolation source: Antarctica rocks | place: Antarctica: Victoria Land, Ricker Hills nord | collected 2016-01-04
GGCGGTCGCCAGCCTCCGGTCGCCGTTGCCGCTGTCCCGGCTGGCTTTCTACGGATCCCCGGCAGGCTGAGCGCTACGGACGAGCCGGCTCGATGAGCTGTTTGGACGGCACTGGAAAAGACCAGGACTCTTGTGCCCGTCTCCTGTTGGCCCTGGCCTGGAACGCGGGGGCAGAGCCCGGACCTGCTTGCCCGGACATGAACCGAGTCCGCCGAGTCGGTGCCCTGAACGTTGGTCGAGCGGTGCATCGGGCGCTCAACCAGGCGGGCGGTTCGCTCGAGCAGCGATCGTCCCCGCACCGTTGCGGTTGTGTTCGGGTGCCCCGATGTCCGGCCTGCGTGGATCAGCTCAGGTTTGGTTGCGCAGACCTGGCCATCGGGTCGCACACTGAGGGCGTCGACCGGGGGCTGCCCAGGGAAGGGAGGTTGCTGTGCTGACCATCGCGCTCGGTCTCGGTGCGGCGCTGTGGTTGGGCGGCGGTTTCGTGCTCCAGCAGCATGTTGCTGCCACGCTGCCCTGGTCGGATGTGCTGTCCCCCCGGTTGTTGCTCGACCTGGTTCGCAAGCCGTTGTGGGTGGCCGGGATCGTGGTGATGGTGATCGGACAGTTGCTGGGCGCGGCAGCTTTGGGGCAGGGCAGTCTGGCCCTGGTCGAGCCGTTGCTGGCCGCCAACCTGTTGTTCGCGTTGTCGGTGTCGGCGTTGTGGCGGCGGCACCGCCTCGGTGCCCGGGAATGGGGTGGTGCGCTGCTGCTCATCGCGGGCTTGGCCGGTTTCCTGCTCGCCGCCGATCCCGGCGATGGGCCCGGTGGGCGTGTGCACTGGTACGGGTGGGTGGTCGCCGCCGGCAGCATCCTCGTCCTGGTGGTGTTCCTGGTGTTCCTCGCTCGACGCACGGACCTCGCCGGGGAGGGAACTCTGCTGGGCGCCGCGGCGGGGGTGCTGTTCGGTCTGCAGGACGCCCTGACCAGCCGGGCGGTGCCACTGATCGGGCACGGCCCGCTGGGACTGCTCACATCCTGGCAGCCTTACGCGGTCCTCGGGGTGGCACTGGTGGGGCTGGTGCTGGGCCAGAGTGCCTTCCGCGCTGCCCCGCTGACGGCGTCCTTACCGGGCCTCACCGTGGCCGAGCCTCTCACGGGCATCGCACTGGGGGCGGTGCTGTTCTCCGAGCCGCTGCGGCTGAGCGCTCCCGCCGTGCTCGCCGAGGTCGCCGCTTTCGTCGCGATCGCGTTCGGAGTCGTGTTACTTACCCGCTCGCCGTTGATCGCCGGCCCCGCACCGGCCACGGACCCTCACGCCCGGCCCGGCGTGGTGGGCGCAGGTGTCCCGGAGACCACCGAGGAATGAGACAGCCCGTAGGCTCCGGCGACCACCATGCCCGCACCTAGCAGCGCGAGCAGCAGGTAGCCGCCGGTGCGGACAGCTTCGCCGTAGCCGAGGACCCCCCAGAGCACGGACACCACCGGATCAGCGATGGTGATCCCCGGTTGCGCCATCGTGAGTGGGCCGGCGTTGAACGCCGCTTGCAGCAGGAACATGCCCAGCGCACCCGTCAGCACCATCACATAGGTTTGCCACGTGGTCAGCGCCCCCGCCAGCCCGCCGCGGCTCAAGGCGGTGGTCATCGTCTTCATCGACGCCACGGTCATACCGAACGCGGACCCGGTGGCCACCCCCAGTAACGCCGCCGCCCGTCGCGGGCTGCCCCCGCGTGATCCGGCGACGAGCAGGGCGATCAGGGCCGTGTTGGCCGGCAAACCGACCCACCAGCCGACACCAGTGACGGTCGCGCCCTCGACCATCGTCGGTGACAGCGCGTACAGCAGGATCGCCACTCCCGCTGTCATCGCCAGTGCCGCCGCCCAATCAAGAGCGTGCAGGCGTTGGCGGAACACGGCACCGGCGATGAGCAAGGTCAGCGGCAGCTCGATAACCAGGATCGGCTCGACCACCGAGAGCGCCCCAAAACTCAGCGCCGCGGCCTGCAGCACGAACCCGAGGGTGACCGCGAGGAAACCCAGCAGCCACGCCGGTGTGCGCAGCACCACCAGCACCTGCCAGCTCAGCGACCCCGCGACCGGATGGTCTCGGTGCGCCTTGCGCTGTAGGACCGAGGAGGCGGCGTTCGCCGCGGCCGCGAGGGTGGCCAACAGGTAGGTCAGCACCGCACTGCCCTGTGCCGTCGGTGCGGGCACCGAGGAGATCGCCGGATCATCGGATCGCCATGGCGCCCGGCAGGGAGCCCAGCAGGGCGGTGAAGGCCTCGGGAAAGTCTCGCGGGCGCTGGGCGGGTGGTGGGTCGGTGCCCTCGGCGAGGGCGCCCAGCGCGGCCGGTACCAGTTGCGCGGCGCCCGGCCCACTCACCCAAGCTCCCCATGCCAGCTGTTGTTGCACGCTGTCGCGGCCGTGGCCAGCCATGGTGTCGAGTACCAGCAGCCGCCGACCCAGTGCCCGTGCCTCATGACAACTCGCCCCGACCGGTGCGATCACCAGGTCGGCGGCGGCCATGCAGGTCGGCATGGTGTTGGTCCAGCCCAGCGGGTGCAGCCCCGGCTGCCGGTGCGCGGCGTCACACAGCGCCCGGTACAAGCGTGGGTTGCGCCCGGCCACCGCCAGCACTTGCACACCGCGGTCGGCCAGTGCCACGGCCGCTTCGACCACCGGCGCCAACCCCCAACCACCGGTCGTCAGCAGCACGCAGGGCCGCTCGTCGAGCTGTAGAGCGGCCCGGGCGACGGGACGTGTGGGCGCTTGCCACACCTGCGGGCGGATCGGCGCCGGCAGTATCTGCACCCGGGCATGCGGGTCGTGGCGGCGCACCGACGCCACCCCGGCCTGGCTGGTCACGGCGTAGGCGTCGATCCCGGGGTGCACCCACAACCGGTGCGCGCTCACGTCGGTACACACCACCACCGCGGCGGCAGCCGCACCCTCACGACGCACCGCGGCCGCGGTCGACGCCCCGGTCGCGAACACCGCCACCAGCAGCGCCGGCCGATCCGGCAGCCGCGCGGACACCGCTGGCAACAACCGGCTGCGGGCGGCGACGTCCATGGCCTCGGCGAGCCGACCGCCCGGGCGCAGCGCCCCGAAGTACAGGCCGTCATACACCGGTGGCACCGCCACGACCCGCCGGAACACTGCTTCGCCCACTCGGCCCGCACCGCGACCAAGCAAACCCATACAGTCCAAAGTTGTGCTCTCCCGCCCGGGCAGTGCCGCGGTCACCGCTTGGGCTGCCGCGTCATGACCACTGCCCAGGCTGCCCGACAGCACCACCACCGGAGCAACCGTTGGCTGGGCGGTCCCAGCCTCGCCGGGCTGGCCGTAGCTGGTCTGGCCGTGGCTGGTGGGCTCCTCGCGCATGCCGCTCCTGGTGTACTCGGTCTGTCCCCCGTCCGACGATTCTGGCCCGAACCCTGCAGGATCGCCGACCGGAAGCACGGGCCACTCACCTTCGACGACAGCCCCTCCTCCCAGGGACCTCCCGTACACCACCTTCTTCGTCGTCGGCGCCCAGTTCCGCGCGCACCGGGGGCCGCCGACGACAGCAAGCGGAAGGCGGCTCGTCTCGATGTCGCCGTGAGCGGGGACCGCTGCCGTGGGTCCGGGTTCGGCAACGGCGGTGCCTACGCGTGCCAGGACCTGAGGATCGGAGAGGTGCATCCTGTTCGGCTCAATGCAGTTCGCCTGCGACCTGGGCTCGGTCGAGTTCACCAAGGTCGCCGAGGCCTGCGGGGTGCGCGGATTCCGCGTCGAGGACTTCACCGAGATGCGCAACACCGTGCAAGCCGCGCTGGACCCGACGGGACGGCGCGGGTCGAGGCCATCGTCGACCCAAGTCACCCTTCGGCGGGTCGCTGCTCCCCGCCCACACCCAGCACCTGATCACCGCCCACGACAATTGGCGAGCACGACCGCAAAGCCATGGCCACCAACCTGCCACCACCCGAACGCCTGGCAATGTCACCATCACTGCAATCGGTGCAGGACGACCTGAGGCGGTTTCGCTGAGCCTTTCCGTTCGTGCTCAGGGCGCCATGGTGCCACCATTGGTCCCATCGCAGGGCTGAGTCCCAGGAGGTCACAGTGGTAGGTAGGCAGCCGAAACATAAGACCGGCGCCCTGGCCCTCGAGCTCGCCGAGGAACCCTCCACTGAGTGGGGCTGGCACGGGCATTTCCCGAAAGCGACGAGGTTCAGCGGCTGGGTCGTGATGCTCCTGCTGCTGGCGATGATCACCGTCGACCGGCTGGGTCACATCCCCGAGATCTTCCTCTGCGTGCTGGCGTTGTTGATGGTGCTCGTCCTGGTGCGCGATGGCGCGCGTCGCCGGAACTCGTGGCGCCGCTAGCTCACTCAGTACCGGAAGCAGGGGCACGAAACCCTCCCGGATGTGGGGCATGCCGTCAACAATCTCAGGCTCAACTCAGGCTCCTGTGCCCTATCCCGAAGGCACACCAGCAACATTCGGACACTCAGTCGCACAATTGCCGCACGTTTTTAAGTCGCTGGAACTGGCGGGGCATGTTCAGGACTTGGGCACGTCGTGCTCGCGCAGCGGACCCACGGTGAGCCCGTCGGCATGCAGGCCCTGCACCAGTGGGCGCAGCGCGCCCAGGGTGGCGTGCCAGGAACGCGGCGCGCAGGTGCAGTCGCTGTCGTGCAGCAGCACCGTGCCACCTCCCCGAACGTTGCTCCGCACGGTGTGCAGCACGCTGGCCGCGGTCGCCCCCGCGGTCCAGTCCCGCCCCCAGGCGTCCCACAGCACGGGCGTCAACCCGAGGTCTTTAGCCGCCCAGAACGTTGCAGTGGTGGCGATGCCGTAGGGCGGGCGATAGCGGACGGGCCGCACCCCGGTAGTGGTGGTCACCTCGGCCATGCCGCGAACCAGGCTGTCACGCAACGCGCGGGGTGTCACGAACAGACTGTTGCGGTGGTGCCAGCCGTGCAGGGCCACTTCGTGTCCATCGGCGACCAACTGTCGGGCCAGCCGAGGATGGGCGGCCACCTGTTGTCCCAGCACAAAGAACGTGGCACGCACCCCGAGCTCGTCGAGCAGGTCCAGAAAATAGGGGGTGCTGGCGGAATCGGGGCCATCATCGAAGGTGAGCGCCACGTGGTCGGCTCGACCACGTCCCGCGAGGTGCGGCGTCAGCCGGCGAACCATGGCGAGGGCGGTGACCGACGGCGCCGCGTGCGCCAGACCCACGGCAGCCACGGCAACACCAAGCCCCTTCGCTCCTAGGCGCACTGCACATGCTCCTTCATCACGTAACGGGTCGGGAGCACCGCTGCCCCACCGCCGCCGACCAGGCATACGGGACGCTGCCGGGATGCGTCATCGGCTAAGACCACGGTCAATGGGGTACCGGCGGATTGCCGTGCGGCCCGGTGACAAAGCGGGCCGGGTCGCTCGCGGCCCGGGCGCCGCTGTTCAACCAGCGGGTGAATCCTTCCGGGTGGCGGTGGGCCAGCTCGTCGAGCACCGCCGCCCGGGTCTCGACCAGGCGGAGCCGCTGATCAGGCGACACGGTGTGCTGCAGGGCACCAAAACTGGTGCGCCACCGCCAGCACAACTCGCCGTCGCTGAGGGAGGCGCACAACAACGGCGGCGGTGAAGCCGGCTGCGGTGGTGGCTGTGTTGGCTGGATGGGTACCCCGCTCTGCACGTCGGGGGCCCTCGCCTGCGGGGCGCGGATCAGCAGGATGCGCAACACCCACGGTGAACACACCACGAGCAGCCCAAGGCCGAGCAGCGCAAAGACACCGAACAGGACGAGCAGACCGGACACGGCGATCACACCCACAACGGCCAAGGCGCTAACACCGAAGAGGTGGGGCAGCGACGCGGCGGTCCCGCGGGTCTGCCAATGGGGGCCAGCACCCACCATGGGACCGAAGATCGCGGCCAACACACCCAGACCGAGCAGAGGTTCCCACGACAGGAACATCCACGCGGCGACTAAGCCGGCAACCACCACGCCGCACAGCACGCCGCGCCACAGGATGCGGTAGATACCCATCTGAAGTCTTCCCTTCCACAGGGACCCCACCAGAAGCAACAAGCTGGATTCTGCGACGATAGATCGCCGGAGGCCGGACCGCAGGCCGAGCGCGGTAAGTGGTCTGGGGTTCACACCGCTCGACCGCTCGAGCCCGCTAGGAGTGGGTGAGCGGACGACGCGCTGGGCCGGACTCAGGAGACGGTCGGCGAGCCGGGTCCGGGTTCGGTGGGCGGGTCCCAGGCCAGGACCAGCAGGAAACGGGCTCGCTGGTCGGGGTCCTGCAGCGCGGACCCGAACGGCTCGCTGAGCCGACCCAACCGGTAGCGCACGGTTTGGCGTGCACATGCAATTCCTCGGCCATGGCTGCCCGGTCGCCCATGTTGCGCAGCCAGGAGCGCAGCGTCTCCCGCAGCATCAACCGGGAGGCGGGGGCGGCATCATCCAGTGGCGCCAAGTACTGCTCGCGGAGCAGGTCCAACAGTCGGGGGTCGCGGTGCACGATCACGGTGTCGAGGTGCTCCTCGACGAGCACCGGGTCCCCGGTGAGCGCCCCGGAACGCCATAGCTCCGCGGCCAGGCTAGCCAGGCGTGCGCTGGCCCGCAGCTGGGTGCAGCGGGACGGCCCGGCCCACAACAGCCCCGCACCCGCGCAGCGACGCGGTGAGGTGGGCGAGCCGCCCCGGGGCCGTTCGCATCTGGGACGATCACCCCGGGCAGGGCGCTGTTGCGAACGGGTAAACAGTGCGGACCCAGCCGGGTGAGGGCGTGGCGGGCGCTCTCGTTGCCTGGTTGCACGAACACCACTGCTGCGTACTGCGGCAAGGCCCACCCGGCTTCGCTGGCCGCCGCGGCCACCGCGGTGCTCTCGGAACGGTCGGACAACAGCAGCTCGACGAGGATGTCGCGGCGGTGCTCGCGCTCAGCCGCCGACGCCGTCTGTGCGGCGACGTAGCCATCGGTGGACGCGGCGCAGAGCTCGTCGACGAAGTAGAAGACGGCCTCGGCCAATGCGGTGAGAGCCTCGGCGCCCACACCGCTGCGCAACGACGTGGCGGCAACATGGCGCCACGCGACTCGGCCACCCACCTGGTAGGCCGACAGCAGAGTGCGTAACGCGAAGCCCTCGGACCACTGGTTGCGCCCGACTTCCTCGAACATCGACAGCGCGGTGTCCGGCAGGAGTTCTAACCTCCCTAGGGGACTGGGTGAGGGACAGGCATCGTTGGGCATGCTCTACGAAGGCCTCCATCGCGGCTTCCGCGGCAACCACCACGTCGGCGCGTCCCTCGATGAGGTACTCGGCGTACTCCGGGGCCACCGGGGCCAGCATCGTGCGGACCTCGTCGAGCAACGCCGGAACCCCGCCGATCAACGCCGAGGTCAACACCTCCCCGATGCCACCCGGGCGGGCATCATTACCGGCACCGGTGGCGGTGGGCTGTTTCGGGCGCACCGCACCGAGGCCCGCGCCCGCGCGGGGCTGTCCCGAAGGGCGGGTGCCGTTGGTGGTGGTGGATGGCAAGGCGTAACCGTTCCGAGAGAAGCACTGGATGGCCGATACCCACGGGCTGGAGCGTCAGCGACGACACTCGAACGTAACCCGTGGGGGATTGTTCGCAGGTCGAGGGTTACCGGCCCGTGACCGCTGGGGTGCTCTGGTGACCCCCACCCGGTGCACCTACGCCAGGAAACGTGTTGACGCTGTGGTGTAGCGGCGCGCACGCTCGCGGTTTACATTCGGGACGTCGCTGATGCTCCACCAACGGGCGTCGCGGTTCTTTCAGAGTTTGCTGTGCGTGACGAGCGTTTTGGGAGCGGTAGCCATGGCCGACACCTCCTCAGGGGAGACCAAGGTTCAGAAGCGGGCCGCTGAGGCGGCCACCTGGGCCGATGAGCGTTACCACCCGGCGGGTGGGCTGCGCCGGCAGATCGTGAAGGTGTTCCCCGACCACTGGTCGTTCCTGCTCGGGGAGATGGCTCTGTACAGCTTCATCATCTTGATCCTGTCGGGTGTCTTCCTGACGTTCTTCTTCGACCCGTCGCTGACCGAGGTGACGTACAACGGGGTCTACCAAACTCTGCGCGGCGTCGAGATGTCCAGAGCCTTCGAGTCGACACTGAACATTTCTTTCGATGTTCGCGCGGGACTGTTCGTCCGCCAGATTCACCACTGGGCGGCGCTGTTGTTCCTTGCCTCCATGGTCGTGCACTTGTTCCGAAACTTCTTCACCGGCGCTGCTGGGAGTCATCTTCGGGCTGCTGTTCGGTTGGCCGTTCATCGAGCGCAAGCTCACCAAGGACAATGTCACCCACAACTTGCTGCAACGCCCCCGTGATGCACCGACCCGGACGTCGCTGGGATCCATGGCCATTGCCTTCTACGTCATCCTCACCATTGCCAGCGGCGACGACCTCATCGCGCTGAAGTTCGACATATCGCTGAACGCGATCACCTGGTTTCTCCGCATGGCTATGTTGGTGGTACCGCCGATCGTGTTCCTGATCAGCTACCGGTTCTGTCTGGGGCTGCAGCGTTCCGACCTGCAAGTTCTCGAGCACGGTGTGGAGACCGGCATCCTTAAGCGCGACAGCTTCGGTGACTTCGTCGAGATGCATCAGCCACTCGGCGGCATGGACGGTCACGATCACCCGGTGCCACTGGACTACCAGGGCGCTACGGTGCCCAAGAAGATGAACAAACTGGGCTTCGCCGGCAAGCCGACGCCGGGAAGCCTGTTCATCCCTGACCCCCCTGAGCAAGTGGACGCTTTGAACGAGGCCGAACACACCGCGGAACGCGCGGAGAGGCGAGCCCTGTCCGGCCTGCCCGACGCGGGCAAACCCAGCGACGAACGCAACTAACGGAGACGGTAGGGGGCAATACCCCGTCGTCGATTCGCGGACCCCGGAGCCCGAGCTCCCGGCAGAATCCCGCGATGTGCAGGGGCGCTGCGGTGTGGCTGTGGGCTGCTGGTGGCGAGGAGGCGGTACAGCGAGCGGTGATCGTCGCTGGCTGTGCTCGCGCTGTGCGCGGTGCCGCCCTTGGTCGAGGCGCTGGTGTTGCGGGCGGTCGGGTTGGATTCCGCGGCTGGGGCTGTCCCCGCAGGCCAGCGCGCCACCGGCGTTCGGCGTCTTCCACGACCTGCCCTTGGCTGATGGTCTACCACTCGTGGCCGGCTCCTCGGCGAGGCCGTTGCCGCGGTACTGGTGCGCGGTCTGCTGAGTGCGGCCATCGTGCACCTCGTCTGGCCTCCCACAGCACCACGTCGGGGCTTTCGGACCACCCTGAGGCGTAGCGCTGCGTTCACCACGATCGCCCTGGTGTTGCTGTCGCCGTGGGCGGTGGTGGCGAGGGCCGGGTCGGAAACCCCGTTATCGTGGTTCTTCCTCGGCGAGCTGCTACCGGTGGTGTTCCTCGCGCTGGTGCTGAGCCGCGGAGGCATCATCAGCGGCTGGTGGCGTGGGTTGCCACCGCTCGCCGCGCTCGGCTGGGCGTTGCTGACCTTCGCGGTGGTGACTGTGGACGCGATGCTCGTCGGCTTCGCGTGAGGGTCTGGTGCCGGGACCGCCTGGACTTTGAACGCTGACCATCTCTTCGCCAGCGGCGGCATCGCGACGCGCCGGTTGAACAGTCAACTGGAGCGCTGACTGATCAGCAGAGGACAGTAACCAGCAGCCGCCTGCTTCAGCAGCGCAGGCAGATGGTGGCGGCGTCCGCTGCGAGCGGTGGTCCAGGACGTGTACTGGGCGAAGGAGGTCGCACGAGTGTGGATGTGCTGTCGCCGCCATCGCCGCCAGATGATCTGGCGATCGCCAGAACTCCGCTCTGGTCGGCCGCTGACAAGCTGTAGACGGGCTCGCTCTTCTGGCTGCATAGGGGTCCACCCGGGCTGCGGCGGGGCAGGACTTCGGTTTCCGCGGGTTTGGTCCACGCATTCCTGGGCTCACTGAGGGTGGACTTTCGCACTCGCGAACTCGCGACTGCGCCGTGCCGAGCGGTCTATGAGCAAGCCCGCCCGCCTCCTAGGCTGGCGGTAAGCCTAGAACTCACAGTCCTGGCGTCTTTACTTTTGCTGCCGCTGTCGCCGGGTCCAGCAGCTGGGCGGAGCACGTGATTACGACACTGATCGGCGCTTGCCTCAGCTGCGGTTGGCCCGGTCAACGGCGGTGGCTGCGCCGATCAGGGCGAGGTGGCTCAGCGCCTGGGGCAGGTTGCCGAGCAACTCGCCGGTGGCGGGGTCCATTTCCTCGGAGTACAGACCCAGATCGCTACCGCGGTCCAGGAACTCTTCCAGTAACTCGCGGGCTTCCGTGGTCCGCCCGACGTAGGTGAGGGCCTCGACCACCCAGCAGGAGCAGGCCAGGAACGCGCCCTCTTTGTCTTGTTGGCCGCTGTAGCGGTAGATCAGGGAACCGCCGGCGCCGAGTTCGGTGCGGACCGCGGCGATGGTGGTCTCCAGGCGTGGGTCGTGGGGCGCGCAGAAGCCGGTTCGGGCGGCCAGCAATACGGCGGCATCGAGTTCGTCGGTGTCGGCGTAGAACGTGTAGGCCTGCTTGGCTTGCGACCAGCAGTGCTCGTCGACCCAGTCGTGGATGGATTGGGCTTCGGCCTGCCATCGGGGGGCGTGGGTGCTGGCCAGTTGACCGGCCTCGGCCAGGCGGTGGGCGCGGTCCAGGGCTACCCAGCAGCCGATCTTGGAGATGGTGTAGTGCTCGTAGGTGCCCAGTTCCCAGAAGCCGGCGTCGGTGCGGCGCCACAGGTCGCAGCATCGGTCGGCGAGTTCACCAACCATGGCGGCGGTGGCGCCATCCAGGATTCCCCCGTGTTGGGTGTATCGAAACACGGCGTCGAGGAGGTCGCCATAACAACCGAGCTGGGTCTGGCTGGCGGCGCTGTTGCCGATGTGGACCGGCGTTGAGTCCCGCCAGCCTGTTACCCCGGGCGCGGCCGTCATCTCCGGACGGGCAGGTTCACCAGCCAGGGTGTAGAACACGTGCAGGTCGGGGGATGTTCGGGCGACCGCGGTGAGCAGCCAGCACAGCACGTGGTGGACCTCCTCCAGGCGCCCGAGGCGCCCGAGGGCGTCCAGGGCGAAGGAGGCGTCGCGGATCCAGGCGAAGCGGTAGTCGTAGTTGCGTTCCCCGCCGATCTTCTCGGGCAGGGAGGTGGTGGCCGCGGCGGCCATGGCCCCGCTCTGTTCAGCGATGAGCAGTTTGAGGGTAATGGCGCTGCGCAGTACCGCCGCGTGCCAGGGTCCCCCACCCCCGACCGTGGCCGACCATCGGCGCCACGTCTGCTCGGTCACCTCTATCCGTTCCCGGATCTCAGCGGTGGAGGGAATCCGGACTGGTTGCGCCTGGGTGCCGACCACGGCCAGCAGTGCGGGTGTCTCTGGGCGCGCCACGAACTGCCCCTCGACGCCACCGGTGGTGAGCGTGGGCTCCCCGAGGTGCTCGGTGATCACGGCGAGGAGCAGGTCGCCGACCAGCATCACGGGCACACCACCGCGACGATGACTCCACGGTTGGTCGCTGCCCAAGCGGTGACCAGGATGAACTGCCCACCTCATCGGGACCTCACCGTCCTTAGCCACCACCCGCCGGGCGAGCTCGGTCCAGGGCAGCAGGCCGGTCACGGCCAGGTTCAGCGAGTCGGTGACCGTCACCGTCGCCCCGTCGGTGAGGAAAGTGGTTTCCAGCACCGCGGTGTCTGGCAGGTAACGCCGCTGCACCCGGTAGGGCACGGTCGGGGTCAGCACGATGCAGCCGCCCTCGGTGGGGTCGAGGAGTGCCGCGAAGGCCGGCGCCGAGCCCAAGGCAGGGAAGGGAAACCAGTCGATGCTGCCGTCCGCGCCCACCAGGGCGGTCGTGCGCAAGTCACCGATCACCCCGTATGAGCCGATCGGCGCAGAACCACCACTGCCGTTGATATCCATCTCGTCCCTCCTGGTGCTGTCTGATAATCGGCAGGCGGGAGCAGTTTCCGATGCTTCCCTCCGCAGCCGTTCTGATTTCCTCGGGCCTGCTCGAGATTGTCTATGACCTCCGTTGCCGTTGCATTCGGGCTCGGCGGCGTGCTGCTGCAACACGAAACCCACCGCCAGCAGCACCGCCGCGGCCAGACCCAACAGATACACCATCAGCTCACCCCGCCACCGGCGGTGCACACCATGGCTGAGAGAGACCGCGCAGGGTGCGCACCTTCGAGTGCACACCTCCCCGCTCGACGTTCTCTCCCTTTCATCAGCTACCCGCGGAACTAACAGTTAGCCGTGCTCACCCAGCTCAGGCGGTTCACCATCACCACGGTGAATCGGGGGGCCGGTGGGGACGGTGTCGGTTCCTGCCATGGCTCAGGCCTTCGGGTGGGGTAGGAACTCCTGGGCCTTGGTTTTCACGCCTTCCTTAATGACGCCCCAGGCGTTCTCGTCACCTTTGAGCATGGCCTCGGCCGCGGATTTCATCTGCTCGTAGGTGGCGTGCGGTGGCACGGGTGGGACGTTGGGATCGGTGTGCACGTCCAGCAGGGTGGGCCGATCCGCCGACAACGCCCGGTCCCACGCCGAGGCGAGCTGACCGGGGTCGGTCACGGTGATGGCCTGCAGGCCCAGGCTGGCCGCGAAGGCGGCGAAATCCACCGAGGGCAGGGTTTGGGACTCGGTGAACTTCGGGGAGCCCTCCATCGCCCGCAGCTCCCAGGTCACCTGGTTGAGGTCGTTGTTGTGCAGCACCGTGATGACCAGGCGGGGGTCGGCCCATTCCTGCCAGTAATGCTTGATAGTGATCAGCTCGGCCATGCCGTTCATCTGCATCGCCCCGTCTCCGGAGAACACGATCACCGGACGGTCGGGGCAGGCGAACTTGGCGCCGATCCCGTAGGGCACCCCCGGCCCCATAGTGGCGAGGTTGCCGGACAGCGATCCGCGCATGCTGCCCCGAAACTTCAGTTGGCGGGCGTACCAGTTGGCCGCGGAACCGGAGTCGGCGGCCACGATCGCGTTGTCCGGCAGGCGGGGGGAGAGCTCGGCGAACAGTTTCTGCGGGTTGACCGGGTCGGCGGAGACGTCGGCCTCCATGGCCATGGTCTCCCACCAACGCGCGACGCCCTCCTCGATGCTCTCCCGGAAGGAGCGGTCGGACTTGCGCTGCAACAACGGGATAAGTGCCCGCAGCGTCGCTTTGGCGTCACCAACCAGGTTCACCTCGTAGGGGTAACGCATCCCGATGAAGCGGCCGTCGATGTCGATCTGCACGGCGCGGGCCTGGTCGAACGCGGGCATGAACTGGGTGTAGGGAAAGCTGGATCCGACGGTGAGCAGGGTGTCGCAGTCCATCATCATGTCGTAGCTCGGTCGGGTGCCCAACAACCCGATCGACCCGGTGACCCAGGGCAGCTCGTCGGACAGGACGTCCTTGCCCAGCAACGCCTTGGCCGCGCCCGCCCCGAGCAGCTCGGCGACCTCGGCAATCTCCGCCTCGGCTCCTCGGGCGCCTTGGCCCACCAGCAGCGCGACCTTGGTCCCACCGTTCAGCAGCTCAGCGGCCTTGCGCACGCCGGCGTCGTCGGGGGCTGGAGTGGCCCAGTCGATGCCCATGCTGGAGGGCACCATCTTGAACGCATGCGTCGGCGGGGAGTACTCCAGCCCCTGCACGTCGGCGGGAATGATGATCGCCGTCGGTGCGTGCATGGTCA
>JAABUT010003409.1_pt1 | contig 13688 bp, 14 predicted proteins | sample 5559281 | NCBI WGS metagenome assembly JAABUT01 (sample SAMN10711880, study PRJNA513359) | rock metagenome | isolation source: Antarctica rocks | place: Antarctica: Victoria Land, Ricker Hills nord | collected 2016-01-04
CAGGCCGACGCGACAGCCTGAACTAAGCGCAAGGAAGGCGACGCCGTGTCGGCACGACAGCTCGATCAGTTGTCGATCCTGGGCGTCCCACAAGTCGATCGGCTTGCGGGGACAGTGGCCATCGGGTTCTTTCCGATTACCGATGAGTTTTAGCCGTGCCCCAGGGTCTCTATTCTGAAGCTTCGAACGATCCCATTGACACCGCGAACTGAGCTGAGGAGGCCAGCCTTGCGTACCCTCGCGATCACCCCAGAACATCACCGTCGACGGCTCGATCGAGATGTTGGGAGACTGGTTCGATCCTCAGGGCCAAGCCGACGTGGACAACTCAGATCTGCTCGACGAGCTGCACCGCCAGGACAGAGAGGCGGACGGGTTTCTCGCGGGCCGGCGGACCTTCGAGGACCTGCGTGGCTACTGGCCCCAGCAGTCCGACGACTCCACAGGCGTCAGCGATTACCTCAACCGGGTGCAGAAGTACGTCGTCTCCTCGACGATGACCGACCCGGAATGGCAGAACTCGACGGTCTTTCCGGCGACCCCGTCGAGGAGGTCCGTGCGCTGAAGGAGCAGCCGGGCCAGGACATCGTGGTCACCGGCAGCATCACGCTGTGCCACACCCTGATCGGGGCCGGCCTGGTCGACGAGTATCGGTTGTTCGTCTATCCCGTCGTCCAGGGCCGCGGCCGTCGGTTGTTCCCCGACGGTTTCGAGCGCCCCGCGCTGAGGCTGCTCGAAGCGAAGGCCTTCCGGAGTGGCATCACATACTCGCGATACGCCGGATCCTGACCGCAACGCGTCCCAATTGCTGATCCTCGTCCGGGACGGTCGGTCAGTGCGTCCTCGGAGGCTGCCAACATGCCGTGGTGGGTGCATCAGTCGGGACGGCGATCGCCGTCGGGGTGCCCTCGCCCGGCGTCTTGGACGACCGCCGGGCACAGAAGCGTGCGGGAAGCAGAACTTGGAACAACCGACCCCGCCGGACGGTTGTGGAGAACATGACCCTGACCCCGATGTCCAAGGCCCCGAACCTGTCCCTGCCGTTGACCACGGGCGGCTCCACGGACGAACTCGGGCTTGGAGCCGGCGTCGACGGCCGGTTCACGCTGGTGCTGTTCTTCCGCGGTCTGCACTGCCCAGTGTGTCGTAAGCAGCTCAGCGAGTTCAACAGGCGTCTGGACGACATCCGCTCGGCCGGCGTCGGACGCGTGGTCGCCGTGAGGATGGAGACAGCCGAGCGCAGTGCCGAGCTGGTCGAGTCCTGGCATCTGGAGCGCCTGCCTGTGGCGTACGGTCTGAGCGAGGAGTCCGCCCGAGAATGGGGTCTCTACATCTCTACCTCGATCAAGGATGGCGAACCGCCGCGGTTCAACGAACCGGGCATGTTTGTCCTCGACGCCGACGCCAGCCTCTACTGGAGCAGCGTCGCGACGATGCCCTTTGGCCGCCCAGCCCTTGACGACGTCCTCGACGGGTTGCGCTTCGCGCAGGACAGCGACTACCCCGCCCGAGGCGCCGCCTGACTCACCAAGCGCTAAGCCTGGGCCGCTCGGGCTCGTCCACGGTTAGCGCTTGGGGCGCTCCATCACCTACACGCTGTACGACGACCAAGTCGCCCAACTCATCGACGAAGCCGTCCACCACGCCGAGCATCTACGCATCGCCGTACCGGACCAAGCCGAAGACCACCGGCTGCAGCACGGTCACATGAGGCGTCCGCAAGCCGATCCACTACGAGAACCTGATCAAGGACTCTGCGAACCGCGCACCGCTCAGATCGTCGCCGCAAGCCGTTCCCCTTGCGGGCGATCTGGTGAACCTGCTCAGCGAACGGGTCGGCCCGGTGCCTTCTATTTGTCGGTGATGAGCGGCGCCTTGCCGATGTGGCTCGTGTCGGTGGTCTGGTTCAAGGAGGTGGCGGCGTTGGCTCGGGACAGTCGCATGCCACCCTTGACGCCGAGCATGCGGGTTGCGACGTTCTGCGTACGGGGCCCCGTTGGTCAGGATCCCCACGATACGGGCAAGCCCGCGCCGGAGCCCTCAACGATAGAGCGGCCAACCTGGCCGCCCCACCCAGTGGCAGCCCATGCCCGGTTGCGGCAGGTGACAGCACCGTTACCAACACCCCGCACTCGGAGCTCCGAGAGTCCCGGACCGTCACCCTCGGTCGCTCCAGGAGCTCGCTACCGATGGAACCCGTTCCGTTGTTCCCCACGGGCCGGCAAGGAGGTACGTACATGGCATTCGTCATCGGGTTCGGGTTGCTGGTGGTCGCATTCTTGGTGGGGCGCTCTGTGCCCGGATGCGACCGGACCTTCGCCCGTCTGCAACATCTCGGCTACGCCGGCCTCATTGCTGCGTTCGCACTCTCAATCGCCGGGTGGACGTTCGGGGCGCCTACTGCGCCACCCGCGCTGACGCCCAGCTGCCCCCAGACTGAGCGCGGGCCAGACCGGGCTGTGACCCGCGTCAGGCGAGCATTCCGGAGCGTTGAAGTAGGGCCCTGGTCTTTGAGTTCTTCGGCACTGTGAAGATCACGGATGGTGGTCCTTGTTCGACGATTGTGCCGAGGTCCATGACGACGACTCGGTCGGCCACGTCACGGGCGAACTGCATTTCGTGGGTGACGACGACCATCGTGGTGCCTTGTTGCGCAATCATCTGGATCACGGCAAGTACTTCTCCGACGAGTTCTGGGTCGAGCGCGGAGGTTGGTTCGTCGAAGAGCATGACGCTGGGCTCCATGCCGAGCGCACGCGCGATAGCTACGCGCTGCTTCTGCCCACCGGAAAGTTTGGAGGGGTAGTTGTCGGCGCGATCGCTTAGGCCGACGAGTTCGAGCTGCGGTATTGCCCGGGCGCGGGCCTCGGCCTCAGAGAGGCGCTTGACGTCGCGCAGGGGTGCCATCACATTGCCCAGGGCGGTCTTGTTGAGGAAGAGGTTGAAGTGCTGGAACACGAACCCGATTTCGGTGCGCTTTCTCGCGGTGATCGAGGCCTTCTCGGCGACCAGGTCGCCGTTCTTCTCCTGGTAGCCGATGAGGCTCCCGTTGACGAGGATTCGTCCGGCATCGATGGTCTCGAGCTTGTTGATGCACCTCAACAGGGTGGATTTGCCTGAGCCGCTGGAGCCGATGATGACTACGGTTTCACCGCGGTGAACCTGCAGGTCGATGCCTTTGAGTACTTCGACCCGGGTGGTCTGCTCGGTGCGTCTACGGAGCCGGCCAAGCAGGCCAGGCTTGCGGGTAGTGACGAAGGTCTTGTGGACGTCGCGCATGTCGATGACGGCTGCGTCGTGATCAGGCATTGGTCCGGGCCTTTCGCTCGAGAATTATCACCGCGCGCGACAAAGGCAGGCTGATGATCAGGTAGAGGACCGCTGCTGCGGTGTAGATCGCGGTGGTCTGGAAGGTTCGGCTGTTGAGCGAGTTGGCAGTCTTGAGGATCTCTGTCACGGCGATGACCGAGGTTAAGGCGGTGTCCTTGACCATGGCGATGAAGTAGTTACCGATCGGCCCGAGCGAGACGGTGAACGATTGTGGGATGACCACCCTCCATAGCGCCTTGGTGGGGGTGTAGCCGAGCGAGAGCGCGGCCTCCATCTGGCCCCCCTCGACGGAGAGGATGGACGAGCGGAAGACCTCGGAGAGGTAGGCCGCGTAGTTCAATCCGAGGCCGAGGATCCCGGCTGGTACGGGTTCGATGTTGATCCCGAAGACTGGCAACACGAAGTAGATGTAGACCAGTTGAACCAGCAGCGGGGTCCCTCGGAAGATCTCGACGTACACGGTGGCGATCCCGCGCAAGAAACGCAGGGTGGAGATCCGGGCCAAGGCGATGAGCAGGCCGAGGATGAGCGCCAGAACCATGGCGCCGATGGCGAGCTCGGCGACGATTGGGACCGCCTTGAGCAGGTAAGGGAACGCGCTCCAGACGTTGGACAAGAAGTTGGACATGGTCGGGGCTCCTAGAAGAGCTAGGTAGCCCAGCGCGCCCGATCAACCACGATGCAGCGTGGCCTCGGGTGTTGGGCGAGGAGAGCTGACCGTTGCTGAGCATCGGACGCGGCCGGGACTACATCGTTGGTCCGGGCACTACTTCGCGGCGTTCTGCTCGGTCAGGCCGTACTTCTTGAGGATGGCCACGTATTCCGGCGTGGTTTTGAGTTCCTTGAGGCCGGCGTTGAGGTCGGCGAGCAGCTGCGTGTCCTCGGTGCGGACCCCCGCACCGATTTTGCCGGGGAAGAACGGGGTGTACGGAGTGACAAGCTTGATCTTCGGGTTCGGCTTCTGCACAAGGCTGTAGGCCACGACGGCGCTATCTGTGAAAGCAGCGTCGACCTGCTTGTTCTCCACGGCGGTGATGAGCGCTGCCTGTGAGTCAAAGAACTTGGTCTGGCTGCCTCCGAGGGTGCCGATGAAATCGGCGAACACCGTCCCGGTTTGTCCGCCGAGGATCTTGCCCTTGACGTCCTCGCGACTGGTCAAGGTGGAGTCCCCGGGAACGAGCATGCCCTCACCCTGGGTGTACCAGACGTCCGTGAAGGCGATCTGCTTCTTACGCTCGTCGGTGATGTACATGGCATCGGCGAGGACGTCGGCCTTCTTACCCTTCAACGCCGCAATCAAAGTGGCGAACTCGGTCACGAACGGCTTTATGGTCCAGTTCTTCTTCTTCGCGATCGCGTTGATCATCTCACCGTCGATACCAGAGAGCCTGTCGCCGTTGACGGTGAAGGCGAACGGTGCGTCGTTGGAGGTGGCAACGGTGATGGTGCGTCCTTCCCCGCCCGTCCCTCCCGTGCCGCCAGACTCAGTGGAGGAACTGGAGCATGCGGCAGAGGTCATCAACAGCACCATCGCGGCCGTGGTGACTACGGTCCTGCGGCGGAAGAGCTTGGACATAAGAAGCCTTTCAAATGATGGAGATCGCAGAGATGGGTCTGTCGGGCAGTTGGGGAGGTAGCCGGGCTGAGGGGTACGCACAACCGGGCGCTAGCAGTTGAACCGGCGCAGGCGCAGTGTCGCGGTTGCCTCGTGTGCGGCCATCCCCTCGAACCCGGCGATAGTTTCGACGTAGGGGGCGACAGCAGGGGTGGCTTCCTTGCTGACCCGTTGGTAGGTCAATGCCTTGAGGAACCGGGCCACCGAAAGTCCCCCGGATGAGCGAGCCCCAGCACCGGTTGGCAGCACGTGGTTGGTGCCCGTGATGCCCTTGTCGGAGTAGGCAACAGTCGACCAGGTCCCGAGGAAGATCGAACCGTAATTCTTGAGGTTGTCGTGGTAGTAGTCGTCCTCGGCGGTGATGATCTCCAGGTGCTCCGGGGCGAGAATGTCCATCAGCTCGACAGCGGTCTCGCGAGAGTCCGCGACGTACACGCTGCCGTAGTCGTGCCAAGCTGGTCCGCAGATGTCGCGGGTGGCTAGCCCGTCGATCTGCTTCTTCACCTCGCGGATAACGGCTTCGCCGAGCTCCTGACTGGTGGTGACCAACGAGGCGGGTGAGAGCTTGCCGTGTTCGGCCTGACCGAGCAGGTCGGCGGCCACCAGCACGGGGTCGGCGCTCTCGTCGGCGATGACAGCGACCTCGGATGGCCCAGCGAGCAGATCGATGCCGACCTGGCCGAAGAGCTGCCGTTTGGCTTCGGTGACGTAGGCGTTGCCGGCGCCGACGATGATGTCGACGGGCTGCTCACCGAGTAGCCCGAAGGCCATGGCAGCCAAGGCCTGAACTCCACCCACGGTGAAGGCCCGGTCGACCCCGGCCAGGTAAGCGGCGTACAAAACAGCGGGGTTGCCCGCGGACGGAGACATCGGTGGGGTGCACGCGATGACCGTGGGGACCCGGGCAGCCTTGGCCACCCCCACCGTCATGAACGCGCTCGAGAGAATGGGGTACTCCCCTGCTGGCAGGTAGGCGCCCACCCGAGAGACCGGGACGTACCGGTGCCCGACCGTGACTCCCGGCACGATCTCCGCGCTCAGGTCGGTCAGCTTCTCGCGCTGCTCGACCGCGAAGATGCGAGTGCGTTCCGCACCGGCAGCCAGCGCCTCACGCAGTTGCGGTGTCAGTTGGTCACCGGTGCGGGCCAGATCGGCGTGGCTGATCTCGATGCTGTCGCCTTCCCACTTATCGAGCTGGCGGCTGTACTTGATCACGGCATCGATGCCGTTCTTCTCGATGTCCGACAGCATGCGCGAGACCGTCTCGGTGACCTCTGGCAGCCGTTGCGCCGGGACTCCGCCGACAGCCGGGGCCTTCAAGGTGGTGAAGGAACCCTTGATCCAGGGGATGTCGCTCTCGTTGATCTGCATGTCGAGACCGTAGAGGTCACCGAAGGGTCAGGACAACGCCGAATGCTCCTCTGTAAGCCATAGGTTTACCCTATGACACTGACGCAGATCAGAGCGTTCCTCGCCGCCTACGAGCATCGCTCGTTCACAGCAGCGGCCCGGGAGTTGGATATCACCCAGGCATCGATCTCCGAGCTAGTTGCACGGCTCGAGCTCGAGGTCGGAATCAAGTTGTTCACCCGCGGCCCCCGCCGACTGTTACCGACGCCCGCAGGGGAAGAGTTTCGCCGGCATGCCCAGGACGCAGCGCATTCCGTCGCTGAAGGACTCGGCGCGCTCCAAGCAATCACTTCCCTGAAAGGAGGAACATCCACATTTGGCGTGCTGCGCAACGCGGCCTACTACGACATGGCAGACCTCGTACTTCGCTTCCACCGGCGCTACCCCGACGTCAAGGTCCGCCTGCTCGGCCTCAATTCCGCCCTCGTAGCCGAGTCCATCAGCGCCGGAGAGATCGAGTGCGGGGTCATCGTCCTTCCCGTCACTGTGACCAACCTCGCTGTCGAGCCATTGCTCAAGGACGAGGTTGTGTACGTCTCTGCAACCAGAGACCCGCGCGCTGGACCAGTCAGCATCGAGGAGATGGCCAGGAACAGTCTGGTGCTCTACGACGCCTACAGCGGTTGGCGAGACCCCACCCGACGCCAGATTCTCGAACGCGCCAACATCGCGGGAGTCAAACTCGAGCCCGGCATCGAGGTAGAACACGTCGAAACCGCCATGACGCTCGTAGCCTCATCAGCCGGTGACTCTCTCGTCAGCCGCACCGTCCTCGCAAGCGGCAACTTCCCCAAGAACCTCCGAGCGTTCCCCTTCGCCGAACCGCTCTACGACACCCTCGCCCTCGCCCGCCGCGAGAACGGCTACCTCGCCCCCGCCACCCGCAAATTCGCAGCCCTCGCCAAACGCACGCTGCTCGAACACACTCAGGCATGAAAGGAGGCAGTCGGAGCCTTCCGGAAGCCGATCCGCCTACGCCACGAGGAGGGCGGCGAGCGCGTGCGTGAGCAGTTCGTTGAGGCGGGTGTCGCCTGCAGATCCTGCTAGTTAGTCGTCATCGTCGGTGGCGCGGTTTCGACGCGGCGAGCAGGGCCTTGGCCATCTCTGTGTGAGTGACGAGCGTGGTCACCAGGCCGCTGCTCACGGCCGCGAGCACGGCGGGGGCTTTGGTTACCCCGTAGGGCATCGCGATGACCTCGGCGACGCGGGCGAGCTGGTCGGCGTTCATGCAGATCATTCGGGCGGTCTCCTCGCGGCCCACGACGACGCCGTCGGCGTCGAGGAAGATGCCGGAGACGTCGGCGACCACACCGGCGGCGTCGAGCCGCGCGCGTTCGACGGGTGACATCGCGTCGTAGATGGTGCTCTGCCCCTGGCGCCAGGCGCCGAGGCCGACGACGGCCTTGGTCACCGAGGCGAACCGGGCCATTGCGCGGGCGATGTCGGGCTGCTGCCGCAGTGTCGCGGCGGTCGCGGCGTCGGGCAGCAGGAAGGGCGCGTAGAAGAAGGAGACCGCGGCTCCGGTGTGGCGGGCGATGTCACGCACGATCTCGATCGAGGTGACGGCGAGGTCCTCGCGGGGGAGGGAGCCGGTGAGCTGGACGACCGGCACGGGAGGCATCGAGGTGATCATCGCCACGGCGCTGGCGACGGCCCGCGCCCAGGCCAGCCCGAGCACGTCGTCCCGGGTCACGGTCTCCTCGAGCAGGTCGCCGGCCGCGCTGCCGAGCAGGTCGCGCAGGACGGCGGGGTCCTCCTCGGCGGTGTCGACGACGATCGCCGTATGAAGCCCGAGGTGGCTACGCAGCCGGCTGGAGAGGTCGATGTCGATGCTGCCGGGGTGACCGATCTCGATACGGACGAGTCCGGTGGAGAGCGCCTGCTCGAGTAGGCGGGCCACCTTGAACCGGCTGATCCCTAGCTCGTCCGCGATCTCGACCTTGGATCGGCCGTCGATGTAGTACTTCCGGGCGACGGTGGCGGTGAGCACGAGCTGCGCCGGGCCCCCGAGAATCCGCGTGTCTCCACGGTGCAAGTTCTCCTCCGCCTCATTGCGTCGCGTGTCGGCTGATTGCGGGTGTGTCCTCTAGGACATCGGTTCTGGCGCTGGAATCGTAATGGTGGCAGGCGGCGCTGCTGTGATCCGGCGCTGCTGTGAACCGGCTCAGCGGACGGCGCCCATCGACAGCCCTTGGACGAGCTTGTCCTGGGCCGCGAAGCCGGCGATGAGGACCGGGAGCGAGACGATGAGCGACGCCGCGCAGACCTTGGCGAGGAAGAGGCCCTGGCTCGTGACGAAGCCGGTCAGGAAGACGGGTGCGGTCTCCGCGATCGTGCCGGTGAGCACGCGAGCGAAGAGCAGCTCGTTCCAGCTGAAGATGAAGCAGATCAGGGCTGCTGCGGCGATACCGGGCGTGACTACCGGCGCAATGACCTTGCGCATCGTGGTGATGACGCCGGCGCCGTCGATCTGCGCGGCCTCGAGCATCTCGACGGGGACCTCGGAAAGGAAGGAGCGGAGCATCCAGACGGCGATCGGGAGGTTCATCACGGTGTAGAAGATGATGAGCAACCAGATGTCGTCGAGGAGGTTCACCTGCTGGGCGAAGAGGTAGATCGGTAGGAGGCCGGCGACGACGGGCAAGAACTTCGTCGAGAGGAAGAAGAAGAGCACGTCGGTCCACTTGCGCACCGGTCGGATCGACAGGGCGTATGCCGCCGGGAAGGCGAGCAGGATCACGAGGGCGGTCGAGATGAGGCTGGCGGTCGCCGAGTTGATCAGGGGGGGCAGCGGCCCGGCGCTGAAGAAGGCCTGGTAGCCATCGAGGCTGAGTGGTGCGAAGAACTTCGGCGGGTTCGAGGCCGCATCCGCCTCCTTGTGGAAGGAGGTGAGGACCATCCACAGGACCGGGAAGACGAAGATCAGCCCGATGACCCAGGCGAGGAACCCGAGGAGCTTGGCGCTCCACGGCTGCCTGCGACGGACGATCTTGATCGAGGACCGCGGGGGTCGGGTCACCGCGGTGGCGGGACTGCTGCCGGTGCTCGCGGTCCCCGGGGTGCTGGCCGTGCTGGCGGTGTCGGCGCTCATCGCGACTCCTCCTTGAAGAGGCTGAAGACCGTCCGCAGGGCGATGGTCGCGACGAAGATCGTCAGGACCACGACGATGACGCCGGCCGCAGAGGCGAGCCCGTAGTCGTGCGCGGTGTAGAAGGTCTGGTAGATGTAGTAGGGCAGGTTGGCCGTACCCAGGCCGCCCGAGGTGATGGTGAAGACGTGGTCGAAGTTCTGGACCACGTAGATCGTGCCCAGCAGCCCGGACAGCTCGATGTAGGGGCGCAGGTGCGGCAGCGTCATCTTTGTGAAGATCTGCCACGCGTTGGCCCCGTCGATCCTGGCGGCCTCGACGACGTCGAGCGGTCGGCTCTGCAGCCCGGCGAGGAGGATGAGCATCATGAACGGCGTCCATTGCCAGACGATGGCGAACATTACGGCGAAGAATGGGTAGCGACCGATCCAGTCGACCTGAGGGGCGTTGTCCCCGAACACCCCCTTGAGGAGTCCGTTGAGCAGGCCGTACTCGGGGTTGAAGAGCGCGTGCTTCCAGAGCAGGGCGGCAGCGACCGGCACGATGAGGAACGGGGTGATCATCATCGTGCGGACCACGCCGCGCCCGAAGAACTTCCGGTCGAGCAGGAGCGCGATGGCGAGACCGAGCAGCAGGGACACCAGCACCACCGAGAGGGTGAGCCCGACGGTGACGACGATCGCGTGCCGGGCGTCGGGGTCGGAGAGCACCGTCTTGAAGTTGTCGATGCCCGTGAACCGCCGCTGGTCGGGGTAGTAGGCGTTCCAGCGGAGGAAGGACGTCACGATCGTCACGACGAACGGGAGCTGTGTGACGATGACGACGAGGACCAGTGCGGGCAGGAGCGGTGCCCGCCGCGCCCAGTCTCCTGAGCGCTGCAGGCGCCGTCCCGGCGAGACCGCCGGTGTCGGGGTCTTCGACGTGGGGGCCGTCTTCGTGGCTGACATGACGTCAGGTCACTTCTTGTACTTCTTGGCCACGGCCTCGGCGAGCGTCTGCCCCTGGTTGAGTGCGTCGTCGACGGTGCCCTGACCGGCGATGGCCGAGCTGACGTACTGGCTCACCTTGGTGCCGAGGTCGGGGAACTCAGGGATGTCGACGAACTGGATGCCGGGTGCGGGACGCGGCTGCACCCCGGGGTCGGTCGGTTTGGCTGACTCGATGGCGGACTTGGTCTGCGGCCCGAACGCCTCGGCGCTCTTGATGTAGTCGGCGTTGCTGTAGGTGGAGGAGCGCTTGCCGGCCGGCACGCGGGACCAGCCGAGCTGCTTGCCCACGAGGGCCTCGTAGTCCTTGCCGGACGCCCACGAGATGAACTTCCAGGCGGCGTCCTTCTTCGTGCTCTTCTGCTCGGCCGCCCAGGCCCAGGTGTAGAGCCAGCCCGCGGAGTCGGTCTTGACCACGGGCGCCGGCGCATAGCCGATCTTGCCCTTGATCGGGGAGTCCGACGCCTCGAGGGAGCCGGCGGCCGAGGTGGCGTCGTACCACATCGCGGTCTTGCCCTGCGTCATGTTGTTGAGGCACTCGGTGAAGCCGGCCTGCGAGGCCCCGGTCTCGCCGTGCGCCTTGACGAGGTTGACGTAGAAGTTCGTCGCGTCCTTGAACTCGGGCGCGTTGACCTTGGCGTTCCAGTCCTTGTCGAACCACGTGCCGCCGAAGGTGTTCACCACCGTCGTCAGCGGGGCGAACAGCTGTCCCCACCCGGGTTGACCGCGCAGGCAGATCCCCCGCATGCCCTTCGGGTCGTCGATCTTGGCTGCGATGTCCGCAACCTGCTGCCACGTCGGCTTGTCCGGCATGGTGACGCCCTTGGCCGCGAGGACGTCCTTGCGGTACATCAGGAATGACGACTCGCCGTAGAACGGCTCGCCGTAGACCTTGCCGTCGACCGACAGGGCGCTCGTCATCGGCTTGAGGATGTCGCCCTGGTCGAAGCCGGTGTCGGACTGGGTGTAGGACGTGAGGTCGGCGACCCACTTGGTCTTGGCGTAGATCGGGATCTCGAAGTTCGAGAGGGTCGCGACGTCGTACTGGCCCGCCTGGCTGGAGAACTCCTGGCTTGTCTTGTCCCGCAGGTCGTTCTCCGGCAGCACGGTGAAGTTGACGGTGATCCCGGTCTGCTTCGTGAAGTTGTCCGCCGTGAGCTTCTGCAGGTCGACCATCTGCGGGTTGTTGACCATGAGCACGCTGATGGACTTCGCCGAGCCGCCGCTAGCGCCGCCCCCACCGCCCCCGGCCCCGGAACAGGCCGAAAGCCCCGCCCCCAGCGCCAAGACGCCCACAACAACCGGGGTCATCTTCATCCGCGACATGAAATCTCCTCGTTGAGAGTGTTGGTGGTGGTCACACGGTTATGCTCATATGAGTAGTTGGCGCCTCATATGATCAGAACAGAAGTAAAACGCCGTAGCCACGCCATGTCAAGAGTGCGTAGGACCGAAGATGGTCGCCGGTGCTGAGGTCGGCCCGAACCGACACCGAACCGTGACCGGACGCCGGTTTCCCGAACCGAGCACTCAGGCCACCAGCCGGTGATGAAGGATGAGGTATGCCGCACCTGCGCCCTGACACCCTCGCGTCCCTCCCGGAGGCGGTCGCCCGACCGTCCTACGACCGGTCCGCCGTCACGCCGGGCATCGTCCACTTCGGCGTCGGGGGGTTCCACCGCGCTCACCAGGCGATGTATCTCGACGCCCTCATGAACGAGGGCAAGGCGATGGACTGGGGGATCGTCGGGGTGGGGACGCTGCCGCAGGACGCGCGGATGCGTGACGCCCTGGGGCCGCAGGGCGGGCTCTACACGCTGGTCCTCAAGCACCCCGATGGGCGTCGTGAGCCGCGCGTCATCGGCTCGATATGCGAGTTCCTCCTCGCTGCCGACGACCCCGAGAAGGTGCTCGGGGCCCTGACCGACCCGCGCACCCGGATCGTCTCGCTCACGATCACCGAGGGGGGCTACCTCTTCCACCCGTCGACGGGGGAGTTCGACGCGTCGGCGGCGAGCATCACGCCCGATCTCGTCGATGGTGCGACGCCCTCGACACCCTTCGGCTACATTACCGAGGCGCTGCGCCGCCGTCGTGCGGCGGGGACGGCTGCCTTCACGGTGATGTCCTGCGACAACATCCCAGGCAACGGCGACGTCGCGAAGAAGATGATCACGGCCTTTGCCCACCTCAAGGACGCCGAGCTCGGCAGCTGGATCGCCGCCACGGTGTCCTTTCCCAACTGCATGGTCGACCGGATCACGCCGGTGACCGCGGCCGAGGACATCGCGGCGCTCGCCGACGAGTTCGACGTGCAGGACAGCTGGCCGGTCGTCTGCGAGCCCTTCACCCAGTGGTGCCTCGAGGACGCGTTCCCCGCCGGGCGTCCGCCGTTCGAGGACGTCGAGGTCCAGCTCGTGCCCGACGTCGAGCCCTACGAGCTGATGAAGCTGCGGCTGCTCAACGCCAGCCACCAGGCCCTGACCTACCTCGGCTACCTCAGCGGCTACCGCTACGCCCACGAGGTCTGCCAAAACCCGTTGTTCATCGCGTTCCTGCTCGCCTACATGAACGACGAGGCGACCCCGACGCTGCACGAGGTCCCGGGAGTCGACCTCACGGCATACAAGCACCAGCTCATCGAGCGGTTCGCCAACCCCGAGGTCCGCGACACGTTGGCCCGCCTCTGCGCCGAGAGCTCCGACCGCATCCCCAAGTGGCTCGTGCCGGTCATCCGCACCAACCTCGAGCACGGGGGAGAGGTCACACGGTCGGCCCTCGTCGTCGCCGCCTGGGCCCGGTATGCCGAGGGGGTCGACGAGCAGGGCGAGCCCATCGAGGTGGTCGACCAGCTCAAGGAGAGGGTGATGGCCGCCGCCGCGCGGCAGCAGGACGACCCGCTCGCCTTCATCGAGGACGAGCAGCTGTTCGGCGACCTCGCGCGGCACGAGGCGTTCACGAGCCCCTACACGCGGTGGCTGACCTCGTTGCACGAGATCGGGGCCCGCGCGACCCTCGAGCGGCTGCGCGACGGGGCGTGACACGGCAGGATCGGGTCGTGCCCATCCTCGTTGCCGGAGTCGACTCGTCGACACAGTCCACCAAGGTCATCGTCTGTGACGCCGCGACGGGGGAGGTGATCCGCGAGCAGCGGGCGGCCCACCCCGACGCGACGGAGGTCGACCCGGCGCTCTGGTGGGGTGCCTACGAGGAGGCCGTTGCCGGCGGACTGCTCGACGGAGTGTCGGCGATCGCCGTG
>JAABUT010003410.1_pt1 | contig 13685 bp, 10 predicted proteins | sample 5559281 | NCBI WGS metagenome assembly JAABUT01 (sample SAMN10711880, study PRJNA513359) | rock metagenome | isolation source: Antarctica rocks | place: Antarctica: Victoria Land, Ricker Hills nord | collected 2016-01-04
CCTGCTGCTCTTCCTCATGACCGGTTCGCTCGTGATCCCGCTCAAGGCCCTGATCCTCAACGTCGTCTCGCTCGGTGCCGCGCTGGGGGTGCTCGTCCTCGTCTTCCAGGACGGCCGCCTGGAGAACCTCCTCGACTTCTCATCGGTCGGCGCGATCGAGTCGATGATCCCGTTCCTCGCCATCGCCTTCGGCTTCGGCCTGTCCATGGACTACGAGGTCTTCCTCCTGGCCCGGATCGCCGAACTGCACCGCACCGGTGTCCCCAATGACCGGAGCGTTGCGCTGGGACTGCAACGATCCGGCCGGATCATCACGTCCGCTGCCCTGCTCGTCATGGTCGTGTTCGCCGGGTTCGCGGCGGGCAAGCTGCTCGTCATCAAGGAGATCGGTGTCGCCCTCGTAGTGGCCGTGGCGCTCGATGCGACCCTGGTCCGGATGCTGCTCGTCCCGGCGACCATGACCCTCCTCGGGCGCTGGAACTGGTGGGCCCCCGCCCCACTGCGTGACTGGCACCAGCGGCACGGCATCCGCGAGTGAGCCACCTGTCTTCCGTTACGTCGGGGATCACGGTGGGGCACGGACGCGCCGGGCTCGTGGAGGCGTCCGGCGGCAGCCGCTTCGTCCACCACTACGTCGCTCTCCCGGCGGGAAGCACCTGGTATGCCGTGAACGGCGCCGTCGCCTTCCCCCGGGCCACCCACTCCGGAGGCATCTCCTGGACCGTCCTGGGCGGCCGCGACGGAGTGACGCGGCTGCTGGACCGGCTGGCGGACCCGGGTGTCATCGTCGGCAGGACGCTCTCGATCACCCTCCCGCGGCAGCTGGAACCGTTGCTGCACAACCGCTTCCGGCTGGGAGCAGGCAGCAGCTGGGAGTGGCTGTGGACGACGGAGGCGCCCCTCGTCCCGCCTCGGAGCGACCTGCTGCAGAAGCTGGGAGCAGCAGAGCTCGAGGAGATCGCCGCCTTCCTCGCGGACCACTCTCCCCAGGCGATCCATCACCGGGTGACCGACGCCGAGTGGTTCGCCCTTCGGCTGCGGGACGGGTCGCTCGGCGCGGTGGGAGCCTACAGCGCGGCGCAGGGGGCGGGATACCTGTCGTCGCTCGCCGTCTCGGCGCACCTGCGCGGTCGTGGCCTGGGCAGGCTCCTCACGGCATACCTCACGGATCGCGGGGTGCGCGAGCAGGGGCTGTGCACCCTCGCGGTGTACTCCGACAACGAGGTGGCTCGCTCGCTCTACACCTCGCTCGGCTACAAGACCGAGTGGCAGCTCGCGAGCCGTGCGGTGGTCTGCCTGCGGTGAGCGTCAGCCCGTGGCAAGGGCGTTGCCGCCGCCTCCCAGCTCTGGCTTCGCGTCGACCCCGGCCTCCTTGCGCTGCGCCGGCGTGATGGGGGCCGGGGCCCCGGTCAGCGGGTCGAAGCCGCCGCCGGACTTCGGAAAGGCGATGACCTCCCGGATCGAGTCCGTCCCGGAGAGCAGCGCACAGATCCGGTCCCAGCCGAAGGCGATGCCGCCGTGCGGCGGAGCGCCGTAGGCGAAGGCGTCGAGGAGGAAGCCGAACTTCTCCTGGGCGTCCTCCGTGGAGAGGCCCATGACCGTGAAGACCCGCTCCTGGATGTCGCGCCGGTGGATGCGGATCGACCCGCCAGCGATCTCGTTGCCGTTGCAGACCATGTCGTAGGCGTAGGCGAGCGCCTCGCCCGGGGAGGTGTCGAAGGAGTTTTCGAACTCCTTCTTCGGGGAGGTAAACGCATGGTGCACCGCCGTCCACGCGCCCGCACCGACGGCCACGTCACCGGCAGCGACCGCCTCGGTCGTCGCCTCGAAGAGGGGGGCGTCGACGACCCAGAGGAACCCCCATGCACTCTCGTCGATGAGCCCACACCGCTTGCCGATCTCCAGCCGGGCGGCGCCGAGCAGGCTGCGCATCGGCTTGGTCGCCCCGGCGCCGAAGAAGATGCAGTCGCCGTTGCCCGCCCCGACGTGGGCGGCCAGCGCGGCACGCTCGCCGTCGGTGAGGTTCTTCGCCACCGGGCCACCGAGCTCGCCGTCGTCGCCGACGAGGACGTAGGCCAGGCCCTTGGCGCCACGCTGCTTGGCCCACTCCTGCCACGCGTCGAGCTGCTTGCGTGGCTGCGACGCGCCGCCGGGCATGACGACGGCACCGACGTACTCCTGCTGGAAGACGCGGAACGTGGTGTGGGAGAAGAAGTTCGTGCAGTCGGTGAGCTCCTGCCCGAAGCGGATGTCGGGTTTGTCGCTGCCGTAGCGCGCCATGGAGTCGGCATAGGTGAGCTGCGGGAAGGGGGTCGGCAGGTCGACGCCGATGAGCTTCCACAGTGCCGTCGCGATTTCCTCCCCGAGGGCGATGATGTCGGCCTGCTCGACGAAGCTCATCTCGACGTCGAGCTGGGTGAACTCCGGCTGGCGGTCGGCCCGGAAGTCCTCGTCCCGATAACAGCGGGCGATCTGGTAGTACCGCTCCATGCCGGCCACCATCAGCAGCTGCTTGAACAGCTGGGGGCTCTGCGGAAGGGCATACCAGGAGCCGGGCTGTAGCCGCGCGGGGACAATGAAGTCTCGGGCCCCCTCGGGCGTCGACCGAGTCATCGTCGGAGTCTCGATCTCGACGAACTCGTGTGCTGCCAACACCGTTCGCGCCGCCGCGTTGACCTTGGACCTCAGCCGCAGGGCGGCCCCCTGAGCGGGGCGGCGCAGGTCGAGGTAGCGGTACCTCAGCCGGGTCTCCTCACCGACGGTGACCCGTTCGTCGATCTGGAAGGGCAGCGGCGCGCTGGGGTTGAGCACCTCGAGCTCCGCCGCGACGACCTCGACCTCCCCCGTGGGCAGCTCGCTGTTGGCGTTGCCCTCGGGCCGGGCCCGCACCTCGCCGGTGATCCGTACGCAGAACTCGTTGCGCAGGTCGTGCGCCTCGCCCTTCTCGAGGACCTCGTCGCGGACGACCACCTGCACGACGCCCGACGCATCGCGCAGGTCGAGGAACGCCACCCCACCGTGATCGCGCCGACGGGCAACCCAGCCCGCGAGCGTGACAGTCTGGCCGGAGTGGCCGGCACGCAGCGTGCCGGCCTCGTGAGTGCGAAGCACAGGGTGTTCCTTCGGGTGGGTGTCGAGGCGGTATGCCGGACACCCGCCTGCGGGCGGGGACGGCTGGCCCATCCTACGGAGTGGGCGCAGTCCCCCTCGAACCCACATCCACCGGCGAACCAGGACGCCAGCGCCGTGACCGGCGCAGCGCCTCGAGCAGGCACCGGGCCAGCATCCACCGGGCTCGCAGGATCGTCCGAAAGCTCCGCCAGACCAGCGGGGTCTGGTTGCGGTCGTGCAGCCGCCGCGCGACCGACGGGTGTTCCAGGTGCGTCATCTGCCCGTGCGTGTTGCCCACAAGCCCGAGCCAGAGGTCGTGCGACTCGGTGACGTAACCGGGGATCGGCAGCACCGAGGGGACGATGTCGCGGCGCAGCCCCATGGCGCAGCCGACGTACCAGCGGACGCCGATCATCGTCGCGACGATGTTGCCGCGGTGGCGCCGGGAGTCCTTCCCGCGCAACGGCCATCGCGGCGGCTCCAGCGGCTCCCCGAGCACGGAGACGCTCGTCGCGACGACCGCCGTCCTCGCGAGCGCGACGAGCATGGCGTCCAGCCGACCGGGCAACCAGACGTCGTCCTGGTCCGACAGGAGGATGAAGGTGCCGCGGCTCAGCGCGATCGCCTGCTCGAACGCCCGCACGTAGCCGAGGTTGGTCTCGTTGCGGTGCAGCCGGATCCGTGGGTCGCCGATGCCGTGCACGATGGCCACCGTGTCGTCATGACTGGCGTCGTCGACCACGACGACCTCGTCGTCCGGGCCCAGCTGGGCGAGGATCGAGTCGAGCTGCTCCTGGATGAAGCGGTCCCCGTCGTACGCCGCGAGGCAGACGCTCGCCCGCACGGGCGCTGGGTCAGCCATCCGTCGCTGGGGCCGGCTGCGCGGACATGCTCCGGTATGCCGGGTGCCAGGGCCACGGGTCGTCCTGCCGGCGGAGGGTGCTCCAGCCACTCCGCTTCGCGCCCCAGGCGGCCATGATGCCGACCACGGCGCCGGAGTTGTGCAGCTGCCCGGCGAGCACTGCGGCATACGCGTCGTCGAGCGGCACCCAGAGCCCGCGGATCTCGGCCTCCTCGCCCTCTCTGGAGAAGCGCCGGTCTGCGCTGGCGTCCTCGACATCGCGCGCGAGGAATACGCGCAGCACCTCGGAGAGCCCTCCGGGTGAGGAGTTGAAGTCCAGAAGGACGTCCCAGCGGTCGGCGACGAGGCCCGCCTCCTCCAGCAGCTCGCGGGCAGCGGCCTGCCACGGGGGCTCACCGGCGACGTCGAGCAGGCCCGCCGGCAGCTCCCACTCGCTGGTGCGCACCGGGTGGCGGTACTGCTTGATCATGACGACGTGGTCGACGCCGTCGATGTCCCGCAGCGCCACGATGACGACGGCGCCGGGGTGCTCGACGTACTCCCGGGTGACCGGGCCGGCATCCCCGAGCTCGACGGTATCCCGGCGGACGTCCCAGACCAGGCCGTGGTAGGCGACGTCGGACGCGCTGACGGGGCGGTCGACGACCTCGTCACCGAGATCCGAGCGAGAGCCGGTGGGCAGCTGCACCTCAGCGCGAGACGGCAGGGACCGGCGCGCCGTCGCGGATCTCGACGACGGTGTCCTCGTCCGACCTGGCCCGGGGACGCTCGACCTCGACGAGCCGTTCGCCACGCTGGCGGTCCAGCGCGGCCCCGACGAGCCCCGCGAAGAGCGGGTGCGCGCGCTGCGGGCGGGAGAGGAACTCGGGGTGGGCCTGGGTCGAGACGTAGTAGGGGTGGACGTCCGCGGGGAGCTCGACGAACTCGACGAGCTCGCGGTCAGGGGAGAGCCCGGAGAAGACCAGGCCCGCCTCCTCCAGCTGTTGGCGGTAGCCGTTGTTGACCTCGTAGCGGTGGCGGTGGCGTTCCTGGACCTCGTCCTTGCCGTAGGCCTTCGCGATGACGCTGCCGTGGGTGAGCTGGGCGGGATAGAGACCGAGCCGCATCGTCCCGCCGAGGTCGCCGGCGCCGTCGACGAAGGCCTTCTGCTCCTCCATCGTCGCGATGACGGGGTCCTCGGTGCCGGGGTCGAACTCCGACGACGACGCCCCCGCGATGCCGGCGACGTTGCGGGCGTACTCGATGACCATGCACTGCAGCCCGAGGCAGAGCCCGAGCGTCGGGATCTGCCGCTCCCGGGCCCACCGGAGTGCTCCGAGCTTGCCCTCGATGCCGCGCACCCCGAAACCGCCGGGGACGAGGATCGCGTCGACGCCGCCGAGGGCGCGTTGGGCACCGGCCTCGGTCTGGCACTCGTCGCTGGCGACCCAGCGGATGTTCACCTTGGCGTTGTGCTGGAAGCCGGCCGCTCGCATCGCCTCGGTCACCGAGAGGTAGGCGTCCGGCAGGTCGATGTACTTGCCGACCAGGGCGATCTCCACATCGTGCTCGGGGTCGTGGATCCGCTGGAGCATGAGGTCCCAGTCGTGCCAGTCCACGTCGCGGAAGTTCAGGCCCAGGCGCCGGATGACGTAGGCGTCCAGGCCCTCCCGGTGCAGCACCTTCGGAATGTCGTAGATGCTCGACGCGTCGCTGGCAGCGGCGACCGCCTCGACCTCGACGTCGCACATGAGGGAGATCTTGCGCTTGATCCCCTCGGGGATCTCACGGTCCGCCCGCAGGACGAGCCCGTCCGGCTGGATGCCGAGCTGGCGCAGGGCGGCCACGGAGTGCTGGGTCGGCTTGGTCTTCAGCTCGCCGCTCGGCGCGAGGTAGGGCACGAGCGAGACGTGGAGGAAGAAGACGTTGTCGCGGCCGATCTCGTGACGCACCTGTCTGGCCGCCTCGAGGAACGGGAGGGACTCGATGTCACCGACCGTGCCGCCGACTTCGGTGATGATGACGTCAGGGGCGTCCTTGCGGCCCGTCGCCATCTGGCGCATCCGGGCCTTGATCTCGTTCGTGATGTGCGGGATGACCTGCACCGTGTCGCCGAGGTACTCCCCCCGGCGCTCCTTGGCGATGACCTCGCTGTAGATCTGGCCCGTCGTCACGTTGGCCGAGCCGACGAGGTGGACGTCGAGGAAGCGTTCGTAGTGGCCGATGTCGAGGTCGGTCTCGGCGCCGTCATCAGTGACGAACACCTCGCCGTGCTGGAACGGGTTCATGGTGCCCGGATCCACGTTGAGGTAGGGATCGAGCTTCTGCATCGTCACCCGCAGCCCGCGCGACCGGAGCAGGTTCCCGAGGCTCGAGGCGGTCAGCCCCTTGCCGAGCGAGGAGGCCACGCCTCCGGTCACAAAGATGTGTTTCGTCTGCTCCGCCACGGGATTGCAGTCTATGTCAGTTCTCCGGCCCTGGCGTACCACGACACCCACTGCCGGGCGGTGCCTTCACCGTCTGCCCAGGACCGCGCTCGGGCGCGACCACGTCGCGACAGCTCGGCACGCCGCTCAGCGTCCCCGAGGAGACCGTCGACCGCTGCGGCCAGCGCTGCCGGACTGGCGGCGGGCACGAGCGCCCCCGCGCCGGCCAGGAGGTCGGGCAGGCCGCCCACGTCGGTGGCGACGACAGGGGTGCCGGCCGCCATGGCCTCCTGGACGACGAGCGCGCGAGCCTCCCACGCACTGGGCAGGACGAAGACGGTGGCCGCACGCAGCCAGGAGTCGATGTCGGTGCGGACACCGATGAACCGCACACAGGTCCCCGCCGCTGTCTGCTCGAGGTCGGCGAGCAGAGCCGGGTCGCCGTCCCCGATAACGGCCCAGACCACGGGTGTCTGCAGCTCACCGGCTGCCGTCACCAGCACCCGGAGCGACTTCTGGGGGGCGATCCGCGAGATCGTCACGACGAGCGGGAGGTGCAGGACGTCGCGGCCCAGCAGCGTCACGGCCAGGGCAGAGCGCTCCTGCGGGTTCGGCACGTCCTGGGTGAGGAGCGACACCACCCGAGGCGACGGCACTGGGGCCAGCTCGGCGGCCCGAGCCCCGAGCTGCTGCGCCCGGGCAACCAGATCGCTGCTGGCACCGGTGACGAGGTCCGCGGCGCGGACGACGCGCAGCGCCACCGCGGCGCCGGCCTTCGCCCCCGCACCGTGCGCGCCGCCGGACGGCGCGCACGCACCGTGCCACGGCACCGCGTTGTGCAGCGATACGACGAACCGCGGCCGGTGCCGGCCAGCGCCGAGCGACCGCGACCAAGGGAGCGACCTCAGCGGCCGGAGCGGCCCGAGCGACAGAGTCACCAGGGCCCCTGCCTGCAGCCCGTGCGCGTGCACGACGTCCGCGCCCGCGAGCAACCGGCGCATCCGGGGCACCCACCGCACGGCACCGCCCGCCGCCGGCCACCACCGCAGGGCGTCGGCCCAGCCGAAACGGTCGGCGGTCCGGGGGTCCGTCACGACCTTGACCTCGTGGCCGAGGCGGCGCAGCTCCTCGCTGAGCTGACCGACGTGGACGCCGATCCCCCCGGTGCTGCGCCCGACGACCATGACCACCCTCATCCGCGTCTGCGCATCCGGGCGAGCGTGGCGGTCGCGGTCTCCCGGTCGCCGGCCGCGACGAGCGCCGCCTGCAGGCCCACCGCCACGAGGCCCACGACGACGCCCTGGAGCAGGGCCGGGAGGAGGCCGTCCACGGCCCAGACACTCGTCAGCGCCATCCCCGCGGCCGCCGCGACGAGCGCGGCGCCGACGGCCACGAGAGTGGACCGCCGCAGCCCCGTCAGGGCTTCGGTCCCCCACGACCGGGCGGTCGCGGCGACGAGGTCGAGCGCCGCGATGGTCATGCCGACGGAGCTGGCGAGACCCAGGACCGTGAGGGTGGTCGCCGGCAGGGTCCCCGGCTGCACGAGGGCGAGCGGCACCGAGCCGGCGATGAGCCATCCGGCAGCCACGGCGGAGCCCGCGAGCAGGGGCCTTCCCCGCACGTAGAGGGCGCGGGTGAGCAGCGCTGCCACACACAGGGCCGGCAGTCCCGGGGCGAAGGCGAGGACGGCGTCCGGCATGGCGTCGAGCACCTCCCGCCCCGCACTCGACGTCCGGGCTGCGTCGAGGCTCGCGAAGAACTCCCCGAGCGGCCGAGCGACCGCGGCCAGGGCCCCCGCGCCGCCGGCTCCGAGGATGACGATGGCGCGCAGGCTCCGGGCCAGCACCGGACGTGCCGCGTCGCCGTCCCGGTCCCGGGCCGCCTGCCCCCGGTGGGTGACGGTGGAGAGCCCGTCCATCGTCGCGAGCGCCGGGAAGGTGCTGATCGCGAGCGGAACGGCGAGCACGGCATACGGGAGGAGGTAGACGGTCTGGACGTAAGCGTGGACGTTGAGCACCCCGATGCGCGACCGGTTGGTGACGATAATGGTCGCGAGCACCGCGTACTGCTGGGCGATCAGCGCGAGGATCCCTGCCGCGGCGAGCGACCTCACCCGGGCCGCCGCCCCCTCCGGGAAGTGCAGCGTCGGGCGCAGTCGCACGCCCGAGCGCCACAGCGGGACCACGAGGGGCAGGCTCAGCATGACCACTCCGATGGTGGTTCCGCCCGCGAGCGCGAAGGTCGCGGCGGCCGGCACCTCCTCGATCGAGCGAGCGGCCCCGGCCAGGTTCCCGTAGGCGGCATAGCTGACGATCACCACGAGGCTCGACAGCAACGGGGCCAAGGCTGCCGCGAGGAACCGGCGGTGTGCCTGGAGCACCCCGCCGAGGACGATGCCGATGCCGTAGAGGACCACCTGGGGCGCGAAGAGGCGCAGCAGGTATGCCGCGAGGTCACCTCCTCCGGGACACGCGCGCTCGTCGACGAGCCACCGGCCGATCGGCTCGGCCAGGAGGAGCAGGAGGACCGTGGCCGGGAGGAGGAGCGTCACGGTCCAGGTGAGCAGGGCGGAGCCGATCCGGTCCGCGTCAGCGGGCCTGCCCCGACCGATGGCCCCGGCGATGAGCGGCACGGCGACGGCAGCCAGGGCGCCGCCCGCCGCGACCTCGAAGAGGACGTTTGGCACGCTGTTCGTGGCCTGGTAGACGGTGCCCACGCAGGTCGCCCCGACCGACCGCGAGAACTCCAGCCACCGCGCAAAGCCGACGAGCCGGGCAGCGAGGGTGACGACCGCGATGAGCCCGGCAGCCGCGGCGATGCCGCGGCCGGAGGCGTTGCGTCGGCTCACGCGAGGGCCTCACCGCGAGGGTGCCCGGACGGTCGGCCCCACGCATCGAGCTCACGCAGGACCGGTGTCGACTCGATCACCGCGGTGAAGCTCACCCTCTCGGAGGCGAGGGTCAGGGCCGTGAGCACACCAAGCGCGACCAGCTGACCGGCTCGACCCCACCGTTCGACGAGCGCGACGCCCAGCAGTGCGCCCGCAGCGTTCGCCCCGGTGTCGCCGAGCATCGAGGCGCCGGCGAGGTCGTCCCGCAGCGCGGCGGCTGCAGAGCCGACCGCGACGGAGGCCGAGGCGACGGAGGCGCCGGAGGCAGTCGACCCGGTGAGAGACATCGCGGCGCCGAGCAGCAGCGTCGCCTTGAGCGCCCGCCCGGGGCGCAGGTCGAGCAGGTTCACGAGGTTTGCCGTTCCGGCGACGACGGAGCAACCGAGGAGGACGTCGACAGCTGCAGCCCGGTTGGCTCGGACGGCCGTCGGGTCGCGGTCTGCGCCGACGAGCGCCGCAGCGAGCACGCCGGTCACGGCCAGACCGAGCACCTTGCCCGCGCCGGTCGTCACCTGGCCTCGGCCGAGAGCCGAGAGGTGCCCGCGCAGCCCCCTGCTCGAGGCGTCCCCCGCGAGGTCGTCGAGGGCGCCGAGGGCGCCCGCCCCGACGACCGCCACGACGCCCGCTCGGGAACCGGAGAAGAACGAGCCCGCCGCGGCTCCGAGGACGTATGCCGGGCCTTCCAGGAGCGTCACCGGGCGACCTGCGTGGTTGGTCCGGGTCCACCGGTCGCGGCCGCCCGGCGGCCACCGGCGCAGCATACAGGCGGTCGTGCTGGTGGCAGCCGCAGCAACGGCGGCGGCGGCGAGCCGACCGCGCAAGGACGTGCTCACCGGGCCTGAGGCACCGCGGACTGGGCGTCCGGTGAGATCCCGAAGTGCCCCGTCGTGCCCAGTCGCTGGCCAACCAGGGACAGCACGATCACGCCGGCACCCATGACGGTGTCCGCGTGGTCGACGGTCGAGATGCCCCGTGCTGCGGTGGCGTCCTTGCGGATCGCGGTGACGAGGCTGCTGGTCACCTCCTGGCCGACGGCGGTCGACGGCTGGCTCGCGGCGACGACGACGCCTGCGGACTGCGCGTCGAGGGCAGTGGCGAGACTCATCAGGCTTGCCGTCTGGGCACCCACCGACGCGGCGGTCCCGGCGATCGGCCCGGTGATCATCACGGCGAGGTCAGCCCGATCCAGGGTGCTCTGGGTGAAGTCGATCAGCCCCGCCTGCTTGAGCGTTCCGAGCGCCTGGGCACCGTAGGTCGCCGGGGTGTCCTCGTCGACCGCCGAGCGCATGAGGACAGTGGCGAGGACGAGCGCGAGGACGGAGTCCCCGTCACCGGTGGTGCTCAGCGCGAGGGTCCCCGCAGCCTTTTGGGTGGCGGCGGCGCGCGCCGTGGCGGTTGCCGGGTCACGGTAGTCGTCCTTGAGTGTCACCACCGTCGTCACCTTGGCCCCGGACTGGGCGACGGCCTGCTGCACGTCCTGGGAGAACTTGCCGGCGACGTCGGGGCTGACGAACAGCACCACCGACTGGTCCTTGAGCTGTCCGGCCAGCGCAGCCGGCGCAACCAGCGACGCGTACTGGTCCTGGGCCGTGACAGTCCTGTCGGCATCGTCGAGCTGGGAACGCAGTGTGTCCTTCTCCTGACGCAGCTGGCTGACCTGGTCGGTGAGCTGCGTCCCGATGCTGCCCTGCAGCGGTCCGGCACCGAGGACGATACCCACGGCCAGGGCCAGGAAGATTGACACGATGGAGACGAGGTGGAACCGGAAGTCAATCACGTGAAGAGCCCAACGATCCAGGACCAGACGTCGTCCCAGCGAGCGCCGAGGACCTGAAGCAGGGCCCGGCCCGCTGGCGTTGCGGCTAGTGCGACAAATAGGGCGAGGAGTCCCACGACGAGCATGCCGACGAGGGAGCGGATGGAGATCCGGGCTCGGTAGAGCTGGCTGACGCCCTTGGCGTCCACGAGCTTGCCCCCCACCCTGAGCCGGGTGAGGAAGGTGCTCGCCATACCGGACCGTCCCTTGTCGAGGAACTCGATGAGGGTGGCGTGGGTGCCGACGGCGACGATGAGCTGAGCGCCGCTGTCGTCGGCGAGGAGCATGGCGACGTCCTCGCTGGTCCCCGTGGCCGGGAAGACGACCGGGTCGATGCCCAGGGCCTGGACCCGCTCGAGCCCCGGAGCCCGACCGTCCCGGTAGGCGTGGACGACGATCTCTGCCCCGCAGTGAAGGGTCGAGTCGGTGACCGAGTCCATGTCACCGACGATGAGGTGCGGTGTGTGGCCCGCCTCGACGAGCGCGTCCGCTCCCCCGTCCACACCGATGAGGACGGGACGGTACTCGCGGATGTAGGACCTCAGCGTCCGCAGGTCCTGCCGGTAGTGGTAGCCGCGGACGACGATGAGTGCGTGCCTGCCATCGATCTGAGTCGTGATGTCGGGGATACCGACCCCGTCGAACAGCAGCTCGCGCTCCCTGCGGAGGTACTCCATGGTGTTCCCCGCGAATGCCTCGAGCTGCACCGCCAGTCCGGCCCGGGCCGCATCCATCGCCTCACGCACCGCCTCCTGGGTCAGGATTCGTCCCCGGGCGACGATGGCGTTCCCCACGCACAACGAGTCGTCCTCGATGTGCGCCCGCTCGCCCTCCTTGACCTTCATGACGTCGACGCCGACGTCGTCGAGCAGCGGGATCCCGGCATGGAGGAGGATCTCGGGCCCGAGGTTGGGATAGCGGCCCGAGGTCGACTTGGCAGCATTGACGACGGCCACCGGGCGGCATGCCACGAGGGCCTCGGCACTGACCCGGTCGAGGTCCAGGTGGTTGATGACGGCGACGTCGCCAGGTCGCAACCGTTTCGTGAGGTCCTTCGTCCGGGCGTCGACGCGCACCGACCCGCCGAGCCCGTGGGGGTCCGGTTCGTGGGCGCGCCGAAAGCGCAGCGAGAGGGACATCGTCGTCCATCGTGCCACGGCGAGCCAGCCGCGGTTTGCGCGAGCAACCGCGAGTCGATCCAGGGTTCCCTGCTTTGCCCTCCCGCGCGGCCTTGCCGTCCCGCGCGGCCGGCTGCCGCTGCTCGCGCGGGGAGTCAGGCCGAAGGCGTTGCTGTTGCCGGCTTGGAGCGGGACCGCTTCTGGGCCGGCTTCGGCGCAGCGTCCGGTTGGCGTCTCCGGAGGGTCGCCGCCTGCTCGAGCAGCTCCCGGGCATGCTCGAGACCGGCGATGGAGCCGGCGTCGCCGCCCATCATGCGAGAGAGCTCGCGCAGTCGTTCGTCCCCGGCCACCTGGGTGACGCTGCTCGAGGTGACGCGGCCGTCGTGGTCCTTGTGGACGACGAGGTGGCGGTCGGCAAAGGCCGCCACCTGCGCGAGGTGGGTGACGACGATGACCTGCGAGGTGCGGGCGAGGGCCGCGAGCCGGGCTCCGACGTCGACGGCGGCGCGGCCCCCGACCCCCGCGTCCACCTCGTCGAAGACGAACGTCGGGACGCTGTCGGCACCCGAGGCGCCACCGACGACCTCGAGCGCGAGCATGACGCGGGAGAGCTCGCCACCGGATGCCGCCTTGGCGACGCTTCTCGCCGGGGTGCCGGGGTTTGCGGCAAGGAGGATCTCGACGTCGTCGGCTCCCTGCCTCCCGAACCGTACGACGTCGCCGCCGAGAGGTAGACCGTCCGGGTCCGTGCGCGACGTGACCGCGACGCTGACCTTGGCCGTGCCCATGGCCAGATGGCCCAGCTCATGGGTGACCCGCTCGGCGAAGACGGCACCGACCTCCCGCCGCACCGTCCTGAGCCGCTCGGCCCGCTCCGACAGCACCCCGCGCAGCCGGGTCGTGTCGCGCTCCAGCTCCTCGACCCGGTCATCGGCACCGAGCAGCTCGGTGAGCGTGGCGGCGGCGTCCTTGGCCCAGGCGAGGACGTCATCGACCGTGTCGCCGTACTTGCGGGTCAGCGCGCTCAGGTCGGACCGTCGTTGTTGGACGACCGCCAGCCGTCCAGGGTCGACGTCGACGTCCGACAGGTACGACGCGAGGTCGCCGGACAGATCGGCGACGAGGTAGGTGAGCTCGGCCGCTCGCTCGTCGAGGTCCTGGAGGGCCGGATCGTGCTCGATCATCGGTGCCAGTGCCGAGCGCACCTCGGCCAGGCGCTCGCTCACGCTCGCCGTCACCTCGATCGAGCCCACGTCGTCACCCGCGAGGGCTGCGTGGGCCTGCTCAGCGGCACGCCGCAGGCCGTCTGCGTGGGCCAGTCGCTCGTCCTCGGCCCGGAGCTCGCCGTCCTCATCGGGTTGCGGGTCGACGGCCTCGATCTGCTCGAGGCCGGCCTGGAGGATGTCGACCTCGCGGGCGCGTTCGCGGCTCAGCTGCCGCAGCCGGTCCCGCTCGCGGGTCGCCGCCTGGAGGGCGTCGAACG